>Ga0066256_1000486_pt1 | contig 105291 bp, 95 predicted proteins | sample ThiBio_1000_biof_FD_87107 | JGI IMG/M metagenome (GOLD analysis project Ga0066256, IMG submission 87107) | Wastewater bioreactor microbial communities from Cape Town, South Africa - Thiocy_expt_1000_biof (version 2) | ecosystem: Engineered > Bioreactor > Thiocyanate-remediating >... | reverse complement strand
TCGTGGCGGGCGATCGTGGAGCTGCAAGCGGTGCAAAAGCGCCGGCGCGCCTTGGGGGCGACGCTGTGGGGCGAAAGGCTGCCCGAAAGCGCCCGCCGCTACATGGAGACCGGAGGCGTGGAAGACCACGCGTAGACCCGGCGATGTGACGCCGAGGCATCGCGCTAACGTTGCGGAATTGGATGAGGGGTGTCTGAGCGGAAACGCTGACGCTTTACCCTCCCCTTGATGGGGAGGGTCGCACCGCAGGTGCGGGGTGGGGTGAGCAACCTGTTCCTGCCACCCCCCCTCTGGCCTGCCGGCCATCTCCCCCTCAGGGGGGGAGATCGGCTAATGGCCGACTCCGAAACGGCCTCAAGCTTACAGCATCTCCGAGATTTCAGTATCGGATGAAGGCATGGCAATCGGGTGATCTCCCCCCTTGAGGGGGAGATGGCCGGAAGGCCAGAGGGGGGTGTGGCTCTTGTTAGGATTTTTGATCGCGGAGTGGACAAGTCATGCCTGCCCACAAAAACATTCACCCCACTTGTCCACCACCTCTGCACCTTCCCCCATAATCCCTGCCATCGCCCTTGCGGGAGACCTGGTGCGCACCGGGTATCAGGGAAGGGCGTCGGTGCCGGATTGGTCGCATGACGGTGTGCGGCTGGGTGATGAGCCCCCAAGTCCGGGCCTCGACCGGGCCTTTCAGCGAAAATGCCGCTCCCCCGGTGAGGCAAGACCACCGGACGGGCGGCCGCAAGGCAGCACTACTTAACTAAACGAGCGACCGAACGGCCGCCCGTCCTCCCGACCTCTCAGATGAGGTCAGTTCTTTGACAATGGCCAGACGGCTTTAGCCGGGCGTGGCAACCATGAAGCACGAACCTTGGCCAGCCGTCTGGCCATTCCTCGGGGCCCCCGCCAGCGACGAGTGCAACGAGGAGCTTAAGGGCGGGGCAAGAATGCGTCCCCGCCAGCGACGAGCGAAGCGAGAGAGCTTAAAGGCGGGCAAGGAATCCCCAGACGCGAAAGCGGACGTGGCAACAAAGGAACATACCGAAATGCCAAGGCTGCGCCCTATTCCAAGTCTATGGTACGGCGAATTTCGGGGATCGCCCCTTCCATGCTGGCGAATTTCCGCTAAAACGCGGGCTCACAAGCCGCCCCGCGGCACAGAAACGGTTTGAGTGATGGCCGACGACGATACCTTTATCCGCGAAGTCAACGAAGAGATCCGAAAGGAACAGGCCAAGGCCATCTGGGACCGCTATGGCCCCATACTGATCGGCCTGGCGCTGCTCGTCGTGCTCGCGACATCCGCCTATGTCGGCTACCGCTATTGGGACGAAAGCCGCGCCAACACCTCGGGCGATGCCTATTCGCAGGCGCTGCGCCTTGCCAACGAAGGCAAGGAGGACGATGCGCTGGCAGCGCTCGCCGATATCGAAAAGAGCGGCTACGGCGCTTATCCCGTGCTGGCCCGCATGCGCTCGGCCACCGTCAAGGCCGACAAGGGCGACGTCGCCGCTGCGGTTTCCGAACTCGATGCGGTTGCCGCCGACGGCTCGATCCCGCAAAGCCTGCGCGACATGGCGCGGCTGCGTGCAGCGCTGCTTCTGGTCGATACCGGCTCCTATGCCGATGTCTCCAGCCGCGTCGAAGCGCTGGCCGCTGACGGCAATGCGCTGCGCCATTCGGCGCGCGAGGCGCTCGGCCTTTCCGCATGGAAGGAAGGCAAGGCCGCGGACGCGCTGAAGCTGTTCGAACAGATCGTGGCCGACCAGGCTGCGCCGCAAAACGTGCGCCAGCGCGCCACCTTGATGTCCGAACTGATCCGCGGTTCGGGCGGCGCGTCGTGACGCATGACGTTCAAAGTCGCCATAATCGGTCGGCCTAACGTCGGCAAATCGACGCTTTTCAACCGCCTTGCCGGCCGCAAACTGGCGCTTGTGGACGACACCCCCGGCGTCACCCGCGACCGCAGGGTTCACCCCGCCAAGCTCTACGATCTTGCCTTCGAAGTTATCGACACAGCCGGTTTCGAGGACGCGCCGGCCAGCACCTTGCCCGGGCGCATGCGCGCCCAGACCGAGATCGCCATTACCGAAGCCGACCTGATCTTCTTCCTGATCGACGCCAAGGCCGGCCTGATGCCGGACGACAAAACCTTTGCCGAGGTCGTGCGCAAATCCGGCAAGCCGGTCGTTCTGGTCGCCAACAAGGCCGAGGCGCGCGGCGCGCAAGGCGGCATGCTGGAAGGCTGGGAACTGGGGCTCGGCGAGCCGATCCCGGTCTCGGCCGAGCACGGCCAAGGCCTGCCCGACCTGCGCGATGCCGTCATCGAGGCGCTTGGCGAGGAACGCGCATTCGGCGAAGACGAGGAAGACGACGACGAAATCGCCGCCAGCGAAGTGCTGATCGGCGAAGACATCGCCGATCCGGACGCCGAAGACGTGCCGGCCTATGACGAAACCAAGCCGCTGCGCATCGCCGTGGTCGGACGGCCTAACGCCGGCAAATCGACGCTCATCAACGCGCTGATCGGCGAGGAGCGGCTTTTGACCGGGCCGGAAGCCGGCATTACCCGCGATTCCATCTCGGTCGACTGGGACTGGCGCGGACGCCGGATGAAACTGTTCGACACCGCAGGCATGCGGCGCAAGGCCAAGGTGCAGGAAAAGCTGGAAAAGCTTTCGGTCGCCGACGGGTTGCGGGCGATCCGCTTCGCGGAAGTCGTCGTCATCGTCTTCGACGCGACGATCCCGTTCGAGAAGCAGGATTTGCAGATCGCCGACCTCATCATCCGCGAGGGCCGCGCACCGGTCATCGCCTTCAACAAATGGGACCTGATCGACCAACCGCAGCAGGTGTTGGCCGAACTGCGCGAAAAGACCGAACGGCTGTTACCGCAGGCGCGCGGCATCCAGGCGGTGACGGTTTCGGCCGAGACCGGGCGCGGGCTCGACAAGCTGATGGACGCGGTCATCAAGACGCACAAGGTGTGGAACAGCCGCATTTCCACCGGCAAGCTCAACCGCTGGCTGGAAGGCATTCTCGCCCACCATCCGCCGCCCGCCGTCGCCGGACGCCGCCTCAAGGTCAAGTATGTGACACAGGCCAAGACCCGTCCGCCTGGCTTCGTGGTGTCCTGCTCACGGCCGGACGCGATGCCGCAATCCTATGTGCGCTACCTGGTCAACAATCTGCGCGAGGCCTTCGACATTCCGGGCGTGCCGATCCGCATGGCGCTGCGCACCTCAGACAATCCGTTCGCAGGTCGCGCCAAGAAGCGCTGAGCTGTTGAGCGGATCATGGCTCGCGATCCGCTCAAGCATCGTTTCGCGCAATTCCGGACGGAAAACCGGTTCCCACTTTTCCTGGAATTGCTTTACTCCCCGTAAGGCACCCAGATGTTCTTGACCTGGACGGCGCGGTAGAGGAACTCCCTGCCCTCGCCGAGGCGCGGATCGAGCCAGTCGCGTTGAACCGTTTCCGCCCAAACCTGCTTGAGATTGCCGGCGGAGGCTTTTTCGATGCGCGCTGCGGCTTCCTTGGGGCCGAAGTACCAGACGCCGTCAACCTCCTCGTGCTTGGCCAATTCAAGCGCGAGTGCATCCCGGTCGCCGGTGACGATGTTGACGACGCCGTCCGGTACGTCGGAGGTTTCGAGGACCTGATAGAAGTCGGTCGCCGCCAACGCCAGCCGCGACGACGGCACCACCACGACACGGTTGCCGGTCGCAATCGCCGGTGCAAAGGTCGACACGAAGCCGAGCAGGCCGAACTCCTCCGGACAGGCAATGCCGACGATGCCAAGCGGCTCGTTCATCGCCAGCGCCACACCGCGTAGCGGTGGCTTGTGCACCGTGCCTTCAAATTTGTCGGCCCACGCACCGTATGAGAACAGCCGCGAGACGGAAGCCGCGACTTCCCTCGCTGCCTCCGGTCTGCGCTTTCCGGTCATGGCTATGAGGCGCTCAGTGAACTCGCCAGCGCGGGCTTCGAGGTTCTCGGCGATATAGTAGAGAATCTGGGCGCGGTTGTGCTCGCTGGCAGTGCCCCAACCGGTCGCCTTGCGCGCGGCTTCGACCGCGTTGCGGATGTCCTTGCGGTTGCCTTCGCCAACTTCACCAACCAGCGCACCGGAAGGCGACAGGATCGGCCGCGAATAGCCTCCATCCGGGCGGGCCTGCTTGCCGCCGACATAAAGTTTTGCCGTGCGGTCGATGAAGGAGGCATCGGTTGCTTCGTCGCCCGGCTGAGGTGCCGGTTGCGCAACGATTGCCTTGGCCTTGGCAAGCCATTTCGGCTTGCAATAGGCGGCAAGCCCCTCGCGGCCACCTTCACGGCCGAAGCCGGATTCCTTGTAGCCGCCGAAGCCAACGCCGGCATCGAACATGTTGGTGCCGTTGACCCAGACCACGCCGCATTTCAGCTTCGGCGCGATGTCGAGCGCGAGCGACAACGTTTCGCTCCAGATGGTGGCGGCAAGGCCGTATTCGGTGTTGTTGGCAAGTTCGACCGCCTCCGCCGGCGTGCGGAACGTGCTGGCGACCATGACCGGGCCGAAAATCTCGACGCGCGAAACGGTCGATGCGGGATGGACGCCGGTAAGCAGCGTCGGCGGATAGAAGCAGCCGGCGGCCGGTACGGCGGCCTTGGGCTGGTGCAATTCAGCGCCTTCCTTCACACCCGTTTCGACTAGCGCCTTGATGCGCTGCAACTGCACCGGATGGACGATGGCGCCGATGTCGATTGCCTTGTCCAGCGGATCGCCGACGCGCAGGCTTTCCATGCGGGCGGTGAGTTTCGAAACAAAGCGATTGTGGATGCTTTCCTGCAGCAAAAGCCGCGACCCTGCGCAGCAGACCTGCCCCTGGTTGAACCAGATCGCATCGACGACGCCTTCAACCGCGGCGTCGAGATCGGCGTCGTCGAAGACGATGAACGGCGACTTGCCGCCGAGTTCCAGCGTCAGGCCCTTACCCGAGCCCGCAGTCGCCTCGCGGATGATGCGGCCGACCTCGGTCGAACCGGTAAAGGCGATCTTGGCGATGCCTGGATGATTGACGATGGCCGCGCCAGTGTCGCCCGCGCCGGTGACGATGTTGACGACGCCCTCCGGCAGGCCGGCCTTCTGGCACATCTCCGCAAACAACAGTGCGGTCAGCGATGTGTATTCAGCCGGCTTGAGCACCACCGTGTTGCCGAGCGCTATGGCCGGCGCGATCTTCCACGCCAGCATCAAAAGCGGGAAGTTCCACGGAATTATCTGACCGCAGACGCCGAGCGGCTCCTTGTCGGCAAGCTCCGTGTCCATCAACTGCGCCCAGCCGGCATGATGATAGAAATGGCGCGCAACGAGCGGAATGTCGATGTCGCGCGTTTCGCGGATCGGCTTGCCGTTGTCGAGTGATTCGACCACCGCAAACAGGCGGCTGTGGCGCTGGATCAGCCGGGCGAGCGCATAGAGGTAGCGGGCGCGCTGGTGGCCGGAAAGGGCTGCCCATGCCGGCTGCGCCTTGGCGGCTGCCTTGACGGCTGCATCCACATCGGCGGCATTGGCATCGGCGATGCGGGTCAGCACCTCGCCGCTGGCGGGCGCGGCAGTCTCGAAGCTCTGGCCGGATTTCGCCTTTTTCCACTGGCCGCCAATGAACAACTTGGTTTCACCGCCCAGTCCCTTGATCCAGGCGCGTGCTTCCTTGTCGCTCTCTGGCGCCGGGCCGTATTCCATGGTGTCGAGAATTTCTGCAATCGACATTTTTTGTTCCATCTCAAGCCATGGCGTGGTGGCTGAAGGCCGCGTAGCGGCCGGTCACATGATGTTCGAGCTGGCGCTCGATGTCGGCCAGCAGCGAGGAAGCGCCGAAGCGAAACAGGTTCGGCTGCAGCCAGTCGTTGCCGAGTTCTTCCTTGACCAAAGCCAGATAGGCCAGCGCATCCTTGGCGGTCGATATCCCCCCAGCCGGCTTGTAGCCGACGACGTGGCCTGTCATCTCGCGATATTCGCGGATTGCGCGCAGCATGGTGAGCGTCACCGGCAGCGTCGCATTGGTCGACTCCTTGCCGGTCGAGGTCTTGATGAAATCGGAACCGGCCATCATCGCCACCCAGGAGGCGCGGGCGACATTGCGCAATGTCTGCAGGTCGCCTGTGGCGAGAATGGTCTTCATGTGGGCCTTGCCGCAAGCTTCCTTGCAAGCCCTCACCTCATCGTAGAGCGCCTGCCAGTTGGCGGTGAGCACATGCTCGCGGGTGATGACGATGTCGATTTCCGAAGCACCGTCGGCAACCGAAGCCTCGATCTCCTTCAACCGCGTGGGAAGCGGCGACAGGCCGGCTGGAAAGCCGGTGGAGACAGCGGCAACCGGTATGCCGGAACCGTCCAACGCTTCAACTGCGGTGCCGACGAAACGGTGATAGACGCAGACCGCGCCGGTGGTGATGGTGCGGTCGCCCAGGCCCAGCGCCTGCTTCAGGTCTTCGCGCAAGGGCTGCCGCGCCTTGGCGCAAAGCCGCTGCACGCGCCCGGCGGTGTCGTCGCCGTTCAGCGTGGTCAGGTCGATGCATTGCAGCGCGCGGACCAGCCACGCCGCCTGCCACTCCTTTTTGACGGTGCGGCGGCCGCCCAGAGAGGCGGTGCGGCGCTCGGCGGCCGACAGGTTGACGCGTACGCTGTCGAGCGGATCGAGCGAAAGCGGCACCGCCGGATTGTAAGGGTGCGGCTGGTTGGCGAAGGCTGACGGAACCACGCCCGCATCCCCCCGCTTTTCAATGTTCATTTTCAACTCCACTACATGTCCGGCGAGATTATTCGCCGTAACCGATGATGCCCTTGACTTCGAGGAAGTCATGGATTGCCCAGTCGGCATATTCGCGCCCATTGCCCGACTGCTTGTAGCCGCCGAACGGCGCGAAGGTGTCCCAGTCGGGATAGTTCAGGTTGACCTGCCCGGCACGCAGGCGCGATGCGACGGCCCGCGCATGCTTGATGTCCTTCGACTGCACATAGGCGGCAAGGCCGTAAACGGTGTCGTTGGCGATCTTCACCGCGTCGTCGTCGTCGTCATAGGAAATCACCGACAGCACCGGACCGAAGATTTCTTCCTTCTCGACGGTCATACCTGGCTTGACGTGGCCAAACACGGTCGGGCGCACATAATAGCCCCGGTTGAGATGTTCAGGCCTGCCGGGACCGCCGGTTACCAGCGTCGCCCCATCCTTGATGCCGGCCTCGATGAGCCGCTGGATCTTGTCGTACTGCAACTGGCTGACGACAGGGCCTAGCTGGGTATCCTCGGCCCGCGGATCGCCAATCTTGTGGGCTTCGGCCGCAGTCCTTGCGATGGCAAGCGCCTCGTCGTGGCGAGCGGCCGGCACCAGCATGCGGGTCGGCGCGTCGCAGGACTGGCCGCTGTTGCCGAAGCAGCCTTCGACGCCCTTCTTGACCGCAGTTTCGAAGTCGGCGTCGGGCAGAATGATGTTGGCCGACTTGCCACCTAGCTCCTGCGCCACGCGCTTGACCGTATCGGCTGCCGTCTTGGCGACGATGATGCCGGCGCGGGTGGAGCCGGTGAAAGAAACCATATCGACGTCCGGATGCCCCACCATGACCTGGCCGACGTCCGGACCATTGCCGTTGACCATGTTGTAGACGCCTTTGGGCGTTCCGGCGGCTTCCATGATTTCAGAGAAGACGATGCCGCTGATCGGGGCGATCTCGGAAGGCTTGAGAACAACCGTGCAACCGGCGGCGATGGCGGGCGCGACCTTGCAGACGATCTGGTTGAGCGGCCAGTTCCACGGCGTGATCAGCGCGCAGACACCGATCGGCTCCTTCACAACCATGGTTGCGCCACGCTTTTCGGAAAACTCATAGTCTTCCAGCGCCTTGATGGTGGCTTCCATATGGGCGCGGCCAGCCCATGCCTGTGCCTCGCGCGCCCAAGTGATCGGCGCGCCCATCTCGTAGCTGACGGCCTGTGCGATGTCCTCATAGCGCTCGTTGTAGATTTCGAGGATGCGGTTGAGCAGTTTCAGCCGCTCTGCCCTGGTGGTTTGTGAAAACGCTGGGAAAGCCGCCTTTGCAGCCGCAACGGCCTTGTCCACGTCAGCCTTCGAGCCCACTGAAATCTTCGTATAGGCTTCCTCCGTGGAAGGGTCGATCACGTCCAGCGTTGCCGGAACGACCGGCGCGACCCATTTGCCGTCGATGAAGAAATTCAAGTGGTTGTTCATCTGACCGCCTTGTCCTTGCTCGGAAACCGTTCGCCGCACGTTATCGGCAGAACCAGCGATACGCCACCGCGAACTTGCTCCCTGCCGGAACACGATCGCGCGACCGGCATGGCTCGCGTACACCTCAAAACGCGACACACCAGGCGCCTTTGTCGCCCCGCGCCGTGGAACGCGGCCTTCGCGAAATTACTGCCAGCTACCCGGCTTCTTACGCATCCGCGCCGCGCATGGTACCAAGGACTTCGCTGCCAGCGGAGTTTGAAACTTGACCCTCACCAATCGAGACATCGTTGAACTCACGGCATGGCGGCGCAAGCTGCACCAGCAGCCCGAAATCTCGAACGAAGAGCAAGCGACCGCAAGCGAGGTGGTCGAGTTCGTGGGTGAGACAAAGCCGGACAGCATATTGACCAGACTGGGCGGACATGGCGTGGCGGCCGTCTATGAGAGCGGCAAGCCGGGACCGACAGTGATGTTCCGTTCGGAGCTCGATGCATTGCCTATCCAGGAACTTTCAGGGGTCCCGCACGCCTCGCTGGTGCCGGGCAAATCGCATATGTGCGGACATGACGGGCATACGGCGATCCTGGGCGCGCTTGGCCGTCAATTTGGACGCCAGAGACCGGCCCGGGGCCGCGTCGTCCTGATGTTCCAACCGGCGGAAGAGACCGGCAACGGTGCTGCCGGCGTCGTCGCCGACCCGCGCTTCAGCGAGGTCGCGCCGGATTTTGCCTTCTCACTGCACAATCTGCCCGGCGTGCCGTTCGGCGAGGTGCGGATCAGAACCGGCGTGGTCAATTGTGCTTCCCGCGGCATGCGCATCGTCTTGGAAGGCAAGACCGCCCATTCTTCCATGCCGGAAACCGGCGTGTCGCCCATGCCGGCAATCAGCGAACTGATGCCTTCGCTTCCGAAGCTTGGCGGCGGCACTTTCGCTGACGATGAATTCAGCATGGTAACCGTTACCCACGCGGCCATGGGCGAGGCCGTGTTCGGCATCGCGCCCGGCTACGGCGAGGTCTGGGCGACTCTTAGAACCCGACGCGACGAGCGCATGGCAAATCTGTGCGCTGCCGCTGAAACGCTGGTGATGAAGATCGCGGACCACAATCGGCTGTCCGCACGCTTCGACTACCACGAGATATTCGTCGCCAGCGTCAATGCATCGGATGCCGTCGGCCACTTGCAGCGCGCGCTCGATGAAGAAAACGTCCAGCACTCGGAAGACGGCCTGCCGATGCGCGCTTCGGAAGACTTCGGCGTGTTCGGGCACAACGCCTCGTCAGCGATGTTCTTCCTGGGCGCCGGCGAGCAGCACCCTGCCCTGCACAATCCCGATTACGATTTTCCCGACGACCTGATCGCGATCGGGTCAAGAATTTTCATGCGCACGGCGCGGAACATCCTGGGATAGCTTCGCCAACAGACATGATGGTTGGTCGATGATGACAGCCCACAACAGAACATGGCTCCTGCTGCTGGCAGCTTGGCTTTGTGCGGGGATGGCAGGCACCACAGCCGCAAAAGCGTTCGAAATCGTTCACTTCGAGAGTGCCACCTACCCGCCCACGCCATATCAGGCAAAGTTGGCGCTCCAGCAAGGCAAGAAGCCGGAGCCTTTGCCCGGCCTGCCTCTCAATGGCCGCTTGAGCAAGCCTGACGGCGAAGGGCCTTTCCCGGCGGTCGTCCTGATGCATGGCTGCGGAGGGATCTGGCGCTGGAACGACGTCTGGACGGACAGGCTGGCGGGTTGGGGATATGTCGTGCTGGACGTCGACAGTTTCGGGCCTCGGGGCAAAAGCTCCATCTGCGAAAGCGGCGGATCGATCACCGGCGAGATGAGAGCGCTGGATGCCTATGGCGCAAAGACATTCCTGGCCGGCGTGCCTTCTGTAGACCCCGCACGCATCGCGGTACTCGGCATGTCCCATGGCGGCTGGGCGGTACTGAATGTAGCCAGCCGGCGGACAAGCTCGGATCTGGCGTTGAACCCTTTTCAGGCGGCAATTGCCCTTTACCCGTGGTGCGATGACCCGACAGAAGTTGGGATGCCGCTGCTCATCCTGGCCGGCGAATTGGACGATTGGTCACCGGTGGAGCGCTGCAGGGCATTTGCCGCTGGCGCGGGCTCGTCCAGCGAAGTCGTTTTGAAAGTCTATCCCGGCGCTCATCACCTGTTCGACCTCAAGGGCATAGATGAACGACAGGACGGCCACGTCCTGCGCTACGACCAGCAGGCAGCGGAAGATGCGATTGAACGAATCAAAGCGTTCCTTGCCGAGCATCTTTGACCGGTGGCGGAACCCTCAATCGGAGGCAGCGGCATGCAGGCCAATCGCCTGAGCTTGGCTTTTCGCCAACTCATCGGTAAGGTTGGGTCAAGATGACGGCCTGTTGCACAGGCCGCATGAAAGGCTGTTCAAGAAAAAGCCAAGCCGTATCGGCTTCCGCTTTTGCCTTTCAACCGGGTGAACGGGGTAGAAGAAACAAAATTCCGGGATCGAGACAAAACGATCGATCGAGCCCGCAGCGCGGTGTGCTGCACGGGACGGCATTGCCTTGTCCTTCATCCAGTTATGGCCGGATCTCTTCAAGGCAAGCCGATCAGCAGATCGCCGCGGCAACGGCCAACAATTCGCAAATATGTTCAACCAGACCGGAGGTAGCAATTGAGTGATACGATAGATGGCGTTTTGGACTGGCTTTCAAGCAGACCGGACATCCAGAGCCTGAGGGCCGCGGTCTGCGATCTCAACGGCATCATGCGCGGCAAGCGCATCCCTGTCGAACAGGCGCGCAAGGCACTCGAAGGCAAATTGCGCATGCCCTACTCGATCAGCGGCGTCGATGTCTGGGGTGAGGACATCGAGGGCAACAAGCAGGTCTTCTCGACCGGCGACGCCGACGGCATCTGCCACTGGACGGGGCGCGGCATTCTTCCAATGGACTGGACCGCCTACCCCACCGCACTCATTCCACTTTGGCTCAGCGACGAAAAGGGCGCACCGTTTCTCGGCGACCCGCGACGCGCGCTGGCCCGCATTCTCGACCGCTTCAAGACGCTTGGCCTGACGCCGGTGGCGGCAACCGAACTCGAGTTTTACCTGGTCGACCCGAAATCGGCGCGTCCACGCGGCCCGGTGTCGCCGGTCACGGGGCGGCGGCTCGATTCCGACGCGGCATTGTCCATCGACGAAATCGACGATTTCGAAGCATTCATGCACGACGTCTACGAAGCCTGCCGCCTGCAGGACATTCCAGTCGATACCGCCATTGCCGAAAACGGCGTCGGCCAGTTCGAAATCAACCTCAACCATGTCGCCGATGCCTTGCGTGCCGCTGACGATGCCGTGCTGTTCAAGCGCACCGTGAAGGGCATCGCGCGCAAGCACGGTTTCATCGCGTCATTCATGGCCAAGCCCTACGGCAAACGCGCCGGCAATGGGTTCCATGTCCACTTCAGCCTCATCGACGCGGAAGGGCGCAACGTGTTCGACGACGGCACAGAGCAAGGCTCCGAATTGATGCGGCATGCGGTCGCCGGCATGCTGGCGGCAATGGCGGAAAGCACGCTGGTGTTTGCTCCCCATTTCAACTCATACCGACGGCTGCGGCCAAAATCCTACGCGCCGACTGCGGTCGCGTGGGGATATGAGAACCGCATGGTGGCGATCCGCATTCCAGGCGGGCCGCCCGCAGCGCGGCGCATCGAGCATCGCGTATCGGGGGCGGACGCCAATCCGTATCTGGTTCTTGCCGCCATTCTCGGCGCAGCTTTGGTCGGCATAGAGCGACAGATGTCACCTGGCGAGCCGATCGCAACCGATGCCTACGACCGCATCGACCTTGCCAAACTGCCTCCGGATTGGGCGTCCGCTATCGCCAGTTTCGAGCATGGCAAGCTTGTCGCCGAAATATTTCCGGAAGCGCTGCGCGGCTCGCTCGTCGCCTGCAAGAAGCAGGAACTGGAGACATTTGCGCTGAGGGTCAACAACTTTGAGTTCGAAACCTATCTGGAAGCCGTCTGACGACACGAAAAAGCCCCGGCGCAAATGCCGGGGCTTTTGTGCTTCTTATTCTGATCTTCAGCCTTCGGTCGCACCGTTGCCGGTGATGCGGATGCGTCCGGCCTGATGGTCGCGGTAACGGGCCGCCGCCTCGGTGCGATTGTGGATGCCGAGCTTGCTGATGATGTTGTGCAGATGGATCTTCACCGTGTGCTCGGAGAGATTGAACTCTGCGGCGATCGCCTTGTTCTGAAGCCCACGCGAAACCATCTCCAATATCTGCATCTCGCGTGGCGTAAGGTCGGCAACGCGATCCGCCCTGCCTGACCTTTGCACCGGCAGCTCCACGAAGGCCGAAGTGGCTTGGGGCGCCGATGCGATCTTCTGTGCGTAGGAATGCAGCATGCCAACGGGGAAGTATTCGCCGCCGCGCAGCATCAGCCGCACGACCGACAGCCACACGTCGAGCCTCAGGTTCATGGGCAATACGCCACGAACCAGTTGTGATTCACAGATATCGGGGAAGATCAGCGGCGAGTTCTGGCTGTCGGAATCGATCAGCGCGATCATCGCGTGCGGATGCCGCCGCGTCAGTTCCTCGGACAGGCGCTGGGCCGCCGGCAACAGCATCGGATCTATCAGGATCAACGCTACCGGGAAGGCGAACGCCGCGCATGCCGCTTCGACCCGATCCATCTGCTTGATGTCGAGCCACGGGAACTCGTGATCGAGCGCATAGACCAGGCTCCCCGATATCGCACCGGGTGCCGTCACGAAAAGGACGGTCTTGCGCGATTCGAACGCCCCAACCGCGGCTCGCTTTCCATTTATGGCCGCTTCGCTTGTTGCTTCCATTGGCTCCGACTTCATTTTTGGATCGACCAATCCAACCCACCCCTGACAACCGTCCAAGCACGCGCAACGGATGCGCCAGGCAAGTTCGGCCGATAGTGACGATATTGCAGGAACTTAAACGCCGCGATGGGGCAATAGGGTTGAGGCTCAACCCAAACGTGGGATGGGCGGAGGGTCGGCGGGGTCATCAGCCTCATCCAAATGGACTAGCCGGCTCAATCGGGCGTTCTCAATCGTTTGGGCAGCCTGCTTCAACTGGAGTGGTCACAAGCAAGATCAGAAGCCATGACGCTGCGTAATGACTGCATCGTTGGGCCCATGCGCCCGCAACAAGGCCCGATGACTTGGAGAATTATTGCCAGTAGTGCCCAAATTGAGACCGGATCACCAAGGCGGAAAGAAAATATCCTGTTTGGCGGAGCCTTCGATACGCCTCACACCAGAATGGATGAGCCTTTGCCGCCGATCTAAACCTTAGCAAGACGCAGATAAATTGGCACATTGCCTAGGCGCGGAAACGGTTCCAGCGCATGCGGAATGCCGTCGCAAAGTGCCTGAGCAGCGATGGCGCCCCGAACGGGGTTCCCGCCTTCGAACAAGCGAGCCTGGGGCGAGCAATGAATATCTTTCGCGTGACACCGACCGGCCGGTCATTTGGGGCGATGCTCGCCAGTGCGGTGGTGATGGCAAGCGCCTTTTGGCCTGCACAAGCAAATGCCGGCGAACTGGTCGCGCAGACCAAGGTACGCATCACCGTATTGCAATGGATGCCGATAAAGGGCGCCTATGAGCAGTGGGCGGCACTCGGCGGCGACTATGTCGTCACCGAGGAAGGCACGCTGGAACTGCCGGTGATCGGGTCGGTCAAGATCGGCGACCTGGGACCGAACAAGCTGGCGGCGGAGATTGCCAAGCGCATCCAGGCCAAGACCGGGCTTGTCGACAAGCCGGACACGACCGTCTCGGTGGTCGAGTATCCCCCGGTCTATGTGGTAGGCGATGTTGCAAAGCCGGGCGAATACAAATTCCGCGAGGGCATGACGATCCTGCAGGCGCTGGCGCTGGGTGGCGGCGAGCGCCGCGGTACACTGGGCGCAGGCAAGAGCGAGGTTGGACTGGTCGGCGAGTTGCGCGGCCTCGACGCCCAGATATTGCGCAGCATGGCCAAGACCGCGCGGTTGCGCGCAGAGGCGGCCGACGCGGAAACTATCGATTTTCCGGCAATCGCACCGGGAACGGAAAGCAATCTCGCGCAGGACATCTTCAACCAGGAGCAGACGATTTTCGGCACGCGCGCCAAGGAATTGGCGCGGCAGACCAAATCGTTGTCGGAGTTGCAGGACCTGTTCACGGCAGAGATCGGCGCGCTCGAACAGAAGACCGCAACGGCAGATGAGGGCATCGCCGCGGCCGAACGGGACCTCAACGCGGTCAAAGGCTTGGTCAGCAAGGGATTTGCCGTCATGTCGCGGCAGTCGGAGCTGGAGCGCGTCGTGGCGAGCTACAGGGGCGAACGCCTTGACCAGGTAACGGCAATCATGCGTGCAAGGCAGAACCTTGCCGAAGCCAAACGCAACATGGAAGGCATCGAAGACAGGCGCCAGACCGAAGTCGCGAGTGAAATACAGGCCGAGCAGGCCAACCTCGAACAACTCAGGCTGAAGCGCGACGTGTCGCAAAAGATGCTGCTGGACGCATTGTCCTCCTCCAGCGTCTCGGCAAGCGGCGAGCAAGCAACCATCAGCTACTCCATCACCCGCACGCATGACGGCAAGGAAGTCTCCGTTCCAGCCGCCGAGTCCACCGCATTGCTTCCGGGCGACGTGGTGAAGGTCAGTTCGTCGCTGGCTTTGCTGCAAGGGGGCGAGGCTTCACCGGACGCTTCCTCCGCCGATCCGGCTCAGCCCGGAGAAGCCAGCCAGTGAAACCGGACGGCAACGGCAGATCGGCTGCGGCGCGACAGCGCCGGTGCGCTATGACGGTGCAGCCCCTGCCCGCCCACCGGCACGGCGCGTGATGCAATGACCGAGATGGCGATGAACGAGCCGGTTTCGCCGAAATCGAGCAGCTATACGCAGATCCTGAAATCGACGGCGATGATCGGCGGATCGTCGATCGTCAATATCGGTTTCGCCATCATCCGCAACAAGGCCATGGCCCTGATGCTCGGGCCGTCCGGCGTCGGCCTGATGGGTCTCTACAGCTCGATCATCGACCTCACCCAGACACTCGCAGGTCTTGGCATCTCGCCGAGCGGCGTGCGCCAGATCGCCGAGGCGACCGCAACGCAGGACGAGGAGCGTATCGCGCGAACCACCCTGATGCTGCGGCGGGTGTCCATGGTGCTCGGCCTTCTCGGCGCGGCCCTGCTTGGGCTGCTGGCCCTGCCGGTGGCCCGTTTCACCTTTGGTGACGACACACATGTTGTGGCGGTCGCGCTGCTCGGCATCGCCGTCTGCCTCCAGCTCATTTCCGCCGCGCAGATGGCGCTGGTGCAAGGCATGCGGCGCATCTCGCATCTGGCCCAGATAACCATGCTTGGCGCGTTCTTCAGCACCGCCATCGGCATACCGATGGTCTATTTCTTCGGCGAAGCCGGCATCGTGCCGGCGTTCATCGCCATGGCGCTGGCGTCGCTGGCGACATCGTGGTGGTACGCGAGACAGATCAAGATCAAGCCGATAAAGCTCTCGACGCGAGAGGTGAGCCAGGAAGCCGCGACCCTGCTCAAGCTTGGCGTGGTCTTCATGGCAAGCGCCTTCCTGACCACGGGCGCTGCCTATGCAATCCGCCTCATCGTGCTCAAGCATGCAGGCTTCGAAGCTGCCGGGCTATATCAGGCCGCATGGGCACTGGGCGGGCTTTACGCGGGCTTCATTCTGCAAGCCATGGGCACGGATTTCTTCCCACGCCTGACCGCAGTTGCCAACGACAACCAGGAATGCAACCGGCTCGTCAACGAACAGGCGCAGATCAGCATTCTTCTGGCAGGCCCCGGGCTGCTGGCAACGCTGACGGTCGCACCGCTGGTGATGGCCATTTTCTATTCACGGGAATTCGTGCCGGCCGTGGACCTGCTGCGCTGGATCTGCCTTGGCATGATGCTGCGCATCGTCGCCTGGCCGATGGGCTTCATCGTCCTGGCCAAGGGCGACCGCAAAGTTTTCTTCTGGACGGAAGTGGCGGCGACAATCGTCCATGTCGGGCTGGCCTGGCTGCTGGTGCCGCAGATCGGCCTGAAGGGCGCCGGTATTGCCTTCTTCGGCCTCTATGTCTGGCACAGCAGCCTGATCTACGTGATCGTGCGCCGCATGAGCGGATTTCGGTGGTCAGCCGAAAACCTCAGGCTCGGCGCAATTTTCCTGCCTGCCGCAGCCGTTGCGTTTGCTGCGTTGATGTTCCTGCCATTCTGGCCGGCGACGATCATCGGCGTCACCTTGACGGCCGTCACGGGGCTTTATTCGCTGCGGCTGTTGTTGAGGCTGTTCCCGGCAGAAAAGCTGCCGGGATTTGTCAGGCGCTGGACGTAGACGTTTTAGAAAACTTAAGCGGCGGCTGAATTTGCTGCGCCGAGAACCTGTTCGAGGCCATCGGCGACGCGCGAAATTTCCGCCTCGGTCATCTGCGTGAAGAGCGGCAGGATGATGGACCCGCCCTGCGCGGCAACACTGTGCTGCAGGCTCGAACCCTGGCGATAAGCGCCCGGATGCTGATAGGCCGGCTCGAGATGGCTGTTCATGATGCCGCGCCGGGTGGAAATGCCCAGATCAAGCAATGCCTGCATGACGGCGCGCTGGTCGGCCCCACGCGGCAGCGTCACGCAGTAGCTTTGCCAGTTGGTGCGGCCCCATTCAGGTTCCATCGGGACGCCGAGCCCACGGATATGGCCGAGGCGCTCGGCATAGTCCGCCGCGATCTCGCGCCGGCGTTCAACGATCCCCGGCAGCTTGCGCAACTGCTCGCGGCCCATGGCGGCCTGCACGTCGGTCATGCGGTAGTTGTAGCCGACTTCCGGATAGGTCTCGTAGATCACTGAATTCGACGAGTGGCGCACGGTGTCCGCCACGCTCATCGAGTGCTGGCGCCAGAGCCGGAACTTGCGGTCATATTCGGGATTGGCCGTCGTCAGCATGCCGCCGTCGCCGGTGGTGACGACCTTGCGCGGGTGGAAGGAAAAGCAGGCGATATCGCCATGCGGCTTGCCGATCTTTTCCCATTGCCCGTTCCACAGGATTTCCGAACCGATGGCGCAGGCAGCATCCTCGATGACGGGAATGCCGTGGCTCTTGCCGACCTTGACGATGGTGGCCAGATCGCAGGGCACGCCAAGTTGATGCACGCACAGGATCGCCTTGGTGCGCGGCGTGATGGCCGGCTCGATCAGGCTCGCATCGATGTTGTAGCCGGAAGCCGAAATATCGACGAACACCGGCACGGCGCCGCAATAGACGATGGCGTTCGCCGTCGCGATGAAGGAGTGGCTGACGGTGATGACCTCGTCGCCGGGACCAACGCCGACCGCCTTCAATGCCAGATGCAGTGCGGTGGTGCAGTTCGACACGGCAACCGCGTGCGGCGCGCCGACCGTTTCGGCGAACTCGCGCTCGAAGGCCGCAACTTCCGGACCTTGCGTGACCCACCCGGACAGGATGACGCGGCGGGCAGCCTCGGCCTCTTCTTCGCCGAGGACCGGCTTGGCGACAGCGATCTGGGCGAGCGGCTTGTTCATTCTGCAGCGACCTGTGTTGCCTCGCGCTCCTGCCGCCACCAGGCGACGAGATCGCGCAATCCGTCATCGATCCTTGTCGTCGCCTCAAAGCCGAGCATGGTCTTGGCCTTGCTGGTGTCGGCCAGACGGCGGGTGACGCCGTTGACGGTGCGGGCCGGCATATGAACCGGAGCCGCGGTAGACCCCATGACAGCGCTCAGGCGCTGCGCCAATTCAAGCAGGCTGATTTCGGTGCCGCTGGCGACGTTGAAGACTTCGTCAGTGACGTCGGACTTGGCGGCGAGGACGTTAACGCGGGCAATGTCGTGGACATGGACGAAATCCATGGTCTGCAAGCCGTCGCCGTAGATGAGCGGCGCTTCGCCGGCAGCGATGCGCTCCATCCACCGGATCAGCACTTCGGTATAAGCGCCGTAGACGTCCATGCGCGGGCCGTAGACGTTGAAATAGCGCAAGGCGACGTAGCGCAGGCCGTACATCTCGGCGAAGGAGCGCAGCAGGCCTTCGTTGAAAGTCTTGGCGGCGCCATAGATGGTGCGGTTGTTGTAGGGGTGGTGCGCTTCCGTGGTCGGGAAGCTTTCAGCCAGTCCAAGGACGGAGGCCGACGAAGCAGCAACCACCTTCGACACCTTGGCAGCGACGGCCGCCTCAAGCACATTGAACGTGCCGCCGGCCAGAACGTCGAAGGCTAGCCGGGGTTCCTCGGCGCATTGGGTGATGCGGATCGCCGCCTGGTGGAAAACGACATCGACGCCCTGGAACAGGCGAGCCAAAAGATCGCGGTCCTGGATATCGCCATCAACGATGGTCAGCGGGAAATCCGCCATGGCCTGACGCAGGTTCTCACGCCGGCCGCGGACGAAATTATCGAGAATGATGATTTCGCGCGGGCGCTCCCGTGCCACGATGTCGGCGATGTGGGAACCGATCAGACCGGCTCCGCCTGTTATCAATACGCGCTTGTTTTTCATCGCCTATTTCCCCTCTGCACTGCGCACGGCTTCCGATTCCGGACGCCAGCGCAGGAATTTCGCAGGCACCCCGGCCACGATGGCGAAGGGCGGCACGTCTTCTGTGACCACAGCGCCAGCGCCAATGATCGCGCCCTTGCCGATGGTGACACCCGGAAGAATGGTGGCGTTGGTGCCGATATCGACCCAATCGCCAATGCGCACCGGCCTGATTTCCAGATCGGTGCGGATGATCGGCACGTCTGCCGGAATGCCGTTGTGTTCCGAACCCAGTACCTTCGATCCGGGGCCGAAGCCGACGCATTCGCCGATCACCAGATCGCGTGCGTCGAGGAATACCTGCGGGCCAATCCAGGTGTTGTCGCCGATGATGCAGGTGCCGTCGAAACGGCCCTGCACGATGGCTTGCGAACCGATAAACACGCCCGCGCCGATGTCGAAAGTCTCGATATGCTTGAAACCGGCATTGACGCCGATCTGCAATCCGGGCCCGCAGCGCAGCGCCAATGCCCGCCAGATGGTGCGGCGCATGGTGGCATCGATGAAGCCGTCGCCTGCGGAAAAGCGCTGGTAGAGTTCGACCAGACCCTTGATGTCATAGGCCTCGCGCAGCGCATCGGCGAGGCCGGGCACGAATTCGAGCTCGGGCGCCAAGGTCTTGCGACCGTGAACCGCCGCCACAACGCGGCTGGCCTGTTTCGATTTAGCCGACACGGAGGGCAGCCCTCTCCGGCTTGGCAGTGGTCGCCTCTGCGATCGCATCGACCACGGTGGCGATCTGCTCGGACGTCAGTTCGGGGTAGAGCGGAACCGACAGAACTTCAGATGCCACCTGCTCGGAAACGGGGAAATCGCCCTTGTGGTGGCCGAGATCGGCATGGGCTTTTTGCAGATGCACCGGGATCGGATAGTGCAAGCCGGTGGCGATGCCGGCGGCGTCCAGGCTCTGGCGCAGGGCCTCGCGGTCTGACAAACGAACGGCATAGATGTGATAGACGTGACGCCGGCCGGCCGCCTCGGTCGGAGCAGCTACCGCTTCGACGTTTTTCAGCAAGGTCGTGTAATGCCGCGCATTGGTGCGGCGCGCCTCGGTCCACTTCTCCAGATGGCGCAGCTTGACGCGCAGGATCGCGCCCTGGATGCCGTCCATGCGGTAGTTGAAGCCTTTCAGCGTGTGGTGGTAACGCTGCTCCTGACCCCAGTCGCGCAACATGCGGATTTTCGTGGCGGTCGCATCGTCGTTGGTAACGACCAGTCCGCCCTCGCCGCAAGCGCCGAGGTTCTTTCCGGGGTAGAAGCTGAAGCAGCCGGAGATGCCGATGCTGCCGGCGCGCTTGCCGTGATATTCGGCACCGTGGGCCTGGCAGGCATCCTCGATGACCGGGATGCCGTGACGGGCGGCGATTTCCATGATCGGGGTCATGTCCGCCATCTGCCCGTAGAGATGGATCGGCATGATCGCCTTGGTGCGGCTGGTGATCGCGGCTTCGAGCTTTGCCGGGTCCATCGTGTAGGTGGTCGGCTCAATGTCGACGAACACCGGCTTGGCACCCGTGTAGCAAACGGCCGACACGCTGGCAACGAAGGTGAAAGGCACGGTGATGACCTCATCGCCGGGGCCGATGCCGGCGGCGAGCAAGGCCAGATGCAAGGCGCTGGTGCCGGTGTTCACCGCAATGGCATGGCGGGCCTGGCTATAGGTGGCGAATTCCTTTTCAAACGCCGCCACTTCCTCGCCGAGCACGTACTGGGTCGAGGCGAGAACGCGCAACGCGGCGGCATCGACCTCTTCCTTGATACTTGCGTATTGCGCCTTGAGATCGAGAAAAGGGATCATGCCACCCGCCTAATCTTTTCCAGTTCGATGACCCGGCCGCGCTGTGCGAGCGACTGGGTTGCAGCTTCGAGAATGCGCACCACGCGCAGGCCCGCCCTGCCATCGGCGATCGGCGTGCTGCTCTGTTCGATGCACTGCGCGAATTCTCGCAATTCCGTGCTCAAGGCTTCCTTGACGTCGAGATGCGGAGCCCACATGTCGCCGCTGCGGTAGCCGACCAGCGCCTGGTAGACCTTTTCGCCATTGGCTTTCTGGTCGCCGTTGAGCGTGATGCCCTTGTCGTAGACCTTGATCTTTTCGCTGGGCTCGAGATCGTCATAGACAATCATCTTGTTGCTGCCGCCAACCAGCGTGCGGCGCACCTTGACCGGCGCCAACCAGTTGACGTGGATGTGGGCGATCAGGTTGGTTTCGAAGAACAGCGTAAGGTACGCGATGTTTTCCGGCTCACCCGGAACATGGCTGATGCCCGTTGCCGAAACCGCGACCGGCTTGTGCTGGATGACGTAATCCATGATCGAAAGGTCATGGACGGCAAGGTCCCAGATAACGCTGACATCGTGCTGGAACAGGCCGAGATTCACGCGCACCGAGTCGTAGTAGTACATCTCGCCCAGGCCGTTATCGACCAGTTCGCGCATCTTGCGGACGGCACCGGTATGGACGAAAGTGTGATCGACCGCGAGCACAAGGCCACGACGGGCCGCTTCCTCGACAAGGCGTTCGGCTTCCTCGGCAGACGAGGCAATCGGCTTTTCGACGAAGACATGCTTGCCCGCCATCAGCGCAGCCATTGCCAGCTTGAAATGGCTGGAGACGGGCGTTGCGATAGCGACGGCCGAAATGCTCGGATCGCTCAGGATCTCGTCATAATTGTCGGTGATCGCAACGGACGGATACCGCGCCTTGACGGGCGCAAGACGTTCCTTGTTGAGATCGCACACTGCAGCCAGCCGGACGCCCGGCACCTCGGCGAAATTGCGAACGAGGTTCGGCCCCCAATAGCCGTAACCGATGACAGCGACGCCGATCATCGTGCACCTCCTGCAACGCGCGCAACAGGCGGCGCATCCTTGACCCTTCCGGTCACGACTGCCGGCACGCCGGCGACAATGGCGTAGTCGGGAACATCGCGGGTGACGACGGCACCTGCTCCGACAAGCGCGCCCATTCCGATGGTGATGCCGGCGAGGATCGTCGCGTTCGAGCCGATCGACGCGCCGGCCCTGACCAGCGTCGGAACGACCGTCCAATCCGCCTCGGTCTGCAGGCCGCCATCGGCCGCGACCGCGCGCGGATGGATATCGTTGGTGAACATGACGCCGTGACCGACGAAGACGCCATCTTCAATGGTGACGCCTTCGCAGACGAAACTGTGACTGGAGATCTTGCAGTTGCGGCCGATCACGGCGTTTTTCTGGATTTCGACAAAGGTGCCGACACGCGAGCCGTCGCCGACCGTGCAGCCATAGAGATTGACGAGGTCGGGATGATGGATGACCACTCCCTCGCCAAGAACAACACTCGCTGCGATCATGCCATCGACTCCATTGCTGTCGCGGATCGATATTCCGTCGTTCCCGACAGGCTACCGCCCGAACAATGGAGTTTCGGCACCAATGGAGTAAATTCGGCCAATCGCCGAACGGTCATATCCGAAAGAGGTAGCGCCACGCTGCGCCGAATTAAGCTTTGTGCTGGACGGCGAACGCTATGGAATAATTGATTAAATTACCGAACAAATATATACATAATTTCAGCTATCTTTCAGATATGTATTGCCCGAAGCTGGAAAGATAATATTGCGTATTCTTGTTTGCCCGCATGATCTTTCGATCGGCGGAAGCCAAATCAATGCTATAGATCTGGCGGCTGCGGCAAAATCCGCCGGCCATGAGGCACTCATCTACGGTGTTCCGGGGCCTCTCGTCGAATATATCGGAATGCGCGAGCTTCAGTTCTTGCCGGCGCATCCCCTCCAATACCGCCCTGCCCCGACGCGAATTGCGCAGATCGCTTCCATCGTCCGAAGGGAGCGGATCGACATTATCCATACCTACGAATGGTCGACGTGCCTCGACGCCTACTACGGCGCGGTCAGTTTTCTCGGGTCACCCATGGTCTGTACCGTGCTCAGCATGGGCGTGCCGCCCTATGTGCCTGCATCCGTGCCGCTGATCATGGGAACCGAGGAACTTGGCTCCGATGCGCGCAAGGTCCAGCGCGGCAAAGTATGGGTCATCGAGCCGCCGATCGATACGGATCGCGATACGCCTGAAGTGGACGGCTCGGCGTTCAGGCAATTGCACAAGGTCAAGGACACGGACCAGCTGATTGTAACCGTGTCGCGGCTGGCGCTCGACCTCAAGCTCGATGCTCTGGTGCGGGCAATCGATGCCGTTGGCATGCTGGCCGACCGCTATCCGGTGCGACTGGTGCTGGTCGGCGACGGCCCGGCGCGGGAAGCGCTCGAACGGCGGGCCAAGGCTGTGAACACGGCAAGCCAGCGCGAAGTCGTGAGTTTTCACGGCGCCGACCTCGATCCGCGCGCAGCCTATGCTGCGGCCGACGTGGTTCTGGGTATGGGCAGTTCGGCGCTTCGTGCCATGGCTATCGGTCGTCCACTGATCGTGCAGGGAGAACAGGCTTTCTGCGACATCTTCGAGCCTGCCACGCTGGATCAGTTCCTGTGGCAAGGTTTCTATGGGCTTGGCGATCCGCAGGAAGGCACTGCAAGGCTGGCAGGCAAGATCGAGAGGCTTTTGCAGGACAAGGACCTTCGCGACACGCTCGGCCAATATGGCAGGCAGGTCGCGTGCGATAGGTTCAGTCTGAAGCGCGCCGTAGACCTGCAACTGGATATCTACAAAGAGGTCATGGCCAACAAGGCCAGGGGCAGGATTGGCGAGGCCGCCAAGTCGGCATGGCTCGCGCTGCAACTGGAAATACACAACCATGATCCGCGCCGAAAGCGCGCCAGCAAGGCACTGCAGCAGTCGATACTTACGGCAGCCAATTCAGGCTCATGGCCGCCCGCCAACCTGCCACTGTCAGTGCAGCGGCATGGACGAAGTTAAGCCGGCTTGCGAACTTTCGAGCCGCGCAGCAACCTGGCCAGCCGGCGCTTGATTTCGCGGCCAAAGGCCCACGGGACGATGCCGATGTTGGACGGATAGTCCCTCAAGCCAGCCATCAGAAAACTGAACGATCGCTTGTACTTGTTGGCTCGGCACAAGGCCGCGGCCACGTCGATCATCATGATCGAGCGTTGCTTGCGGTGCTTTTCCAGAATTGCGCGGTTCTTCTTCAGGATACGCAGGATGCCGATCGTCTGCCCCTTGTAGTTGGAGGAGATGCTGTCCGGTGACAGAAACCCGACCACCACCGGTTCGCGATCTTCATAAACCCGCGTCCTCTGGACGAGGCGAATGGCAAAATCCCAGTCTTCATTGGCCTTGGCGCTGGAATCGAACCAGACCGTTTCCGGAACATGCGCCTTTTTGAAAAGCGTGTTCTGCAGGCTGATGCGGTTCTCGGTCAGCAAGTGCGCGACCTGGTCTTCATCGAGCCGCAGCACGCTCTCCGGCGGCGGCGCGTAGGCGACCTTGCCATGCCCGAAGTTGAAGCGGGCGTCGCGGCCATAGAGCAGCTTGCCGCCGGTCACCACGCCGACGTCGTCGGGCAATTTGGCAAAGAATGCCAGCTGACGTTCCAGCTTGCGCGGCAGCCAGAGGTCGTCGCTATCCTGGAACGCTATATAGGTTCCCTTGGCTTCGGCTATGCCGGTATTTCGCGCCGCCGCCGCACCGCCGTTCTTCGGCCTTCTGACATAGCGGATGCGCGGGTCGGGAATAGAGCGGACAAGTCCTTCGATGTCTTCCGACGATGCGTCGTCGACGACGATGAGTTCGATATCGCGGTAGGATTGCGTCAGCACGCTGGAAATGGCGGCAGGCAAGCTGCCGCTGCGGTTGTAGGTCGGAAGGATGACCGAGACAGTCGCTGCCATGATACCGCCTAGCAGTTATGACGCACGGCGGGCAAGCATGCGGCCAAGCTTGACCGTGCCCAACTGCCTGATCTTGCGGATGGCGCGGCGCGGATCGTCCATCGCATCGCGCGCCATTCTCATCTTGTCGCGCCAATCGCCGTAGCGGTTGATCGGCAGCGACAACAATTCCGGCCAGCTCTGGCGAATGCCGCGCAAGATGACGCCATTGTTGCGCCGGACCGATGGCGGCAGCGACAGCATGGCCGCGTAGTTCTTCCTCGACACGAGCGGATTGACTTCAAGCTGCAACGGGGCGGCATAGGATTGAGCAAACGCCCAGCAACTCATGCGCAGCTCCATATAGGCAATATCGAGCAACAGCAGGCTGTTGTAGTGCTTGAGCGGCTGAAGCCACGCTTCCACTTCCCGCAGCAGCGTCGGATGATGGGGCAGCTTCAGCCTTGTCACGATGCCGGCAGCATCGATCTCGGTTCCCTCTTCCGAATTCAGCCACAGGAAGCCGCGCCCGATCTCGCCGCCCAGACCGCCAATGAAGATCCTGCCGTTCAGCGGCTCGACACTTGGATGCATGGTCATGTTCGAGCCGGTGATGCAGTGCCCGACGCGCATCTGCCACGCTTCCATTCCAGCCGTGTCGGCCTCCAGATAGGCAAGCAGGCGGCGTTTCAGCCCGAACTTCCGGGCGAGTTCGCCGGCGCGCGTAACATCCAGTTCCGCGCCTGGCGCATTCACGGTCATGAAATCGACTTCGCCGGCAAAATCCTTGCAGCAACCAAGCAAAAGCCGCGTCTCGTTGCCCGCCGTCAGCGCCATCGTGGAAATGCCGGTCCGGTGAATTGCCCGGATGGTGCGCCGGGTTTCATCAACGATCGCGGCCACCGCCTGATCGAAATCCTCTGCTTCCGCAATCGGGCCGACAGGCCAGTGCCTGACCGTGCGCATGGTGTCCATATCGAGATAATGGTTGCACATCAGGCGACGGATGCCGGTGTGGGCAGTCAAGCCTGCCGGAAACCAGCCGTCCTGATCGACGGTCAGCCCGCGATAAAGCTCGGCATCGAAGCGTTCCGCATAGTCCGCTGGATCGAGCAGCAGCGGCGTGGTCGCGGCAGCTGCGCCGGCAACAGGATCGTAGACAAGCGACTTGCTGCCGTTGGCATCAAGATAGATGCGGTGCGCATTGTTCGCATCGAGCACGAAAATAAAGCTGCCAGTGTAGCGATAGATGTGCTCCTCAACCAGCTCGTCCAAATTGGTTGCTGCATCCAGCTCAATGTCCAGCCGGACCGTCGATGTGACGATCTCCTCGGCATCGGGGTCGATCACCGTACCGAGCAACAATCCCACCGCACGGCCGGTTGCATCCAGCACGGAGACGGTGTCCAGCCGGTCGAAAACATCGACGCACACGGTATCGAGGCGATGGCGCTCAGTGCCTTCGCGCTGCGGTTCACCACCTCGCGAAACGATAAACTGGCCCTTGAAATCAGGATAAGGAAACATCTTGCCGGTCCTAGTTTCCGTTACTCGGCAGGGAGGCGCCTTGCGTGCTGTGGACTTTGAATTTCTCGGGACCCATAGGCCTCAAATCCTCATCCCAGACATTGCCAGACCAATCATCCCGACTGGCAGGCGCAAAGGCTGCGATCTGGCCGTAGATGCCGCAATTGCCTTTTTGACCGTGGATGGTTGAGAAGCGGTTGTTGATGATGCGTATCGATCCCGCAGCCGGCGCAAATCCACCGGATTCTCCGCCATAGAAGCAATAGGAGCCACCGGAGACCAGATTGCGCGAAATGGTGACGTTGCGCGCCGGGGCAAAGTCCGAATAGACCACGATCGGACCGGAAACGCCTTCCTGCGAGAGCAGCACGGTGTTCAGGTCGAATACGACGTCGGTCGCCCCGCCGTGGTTCGAGAGGCCGGAGTGGTGATCGCCCGGCTTGTGGCCAAGGTCGTGGACGAAATTTCCCTGTACCAGCCCTTCGCGCTCGACGGTCACTCCGTTCGAAACATTCCAGATGTTGTTCTGGCGAACGACCATGCGCCTTGCTTCGCCATAGACGTCGCTGACACCCCGATCCGCCCGCTGGTCAATCGGGCCGTCGCAACCCAAAAGGTTGTTTTCCACCCGGGCGCCGTCGGCATCGTAACCGTCGGCCGGACGCCCGGCCCGGACCGCGACGATTGCATCGACGTTGCAGGCAAGCACCTTGCTGTTGCGCAGCGTCGCGTTCGGGGCGTCGATGACAACTTGGCCGCGCACCTCGACGCCCTCCAAGGTAACGTCGGGACCGGTAATGCGCAGCCTCGCCCTGTCCGCTTCCCAGGCCCAGCCCTCGCCCGATGCCACATCCTGAGGCACGCGCTTCAGAACGGTGCCCTTCACCGGGCCGGTATTGGTTTCATCCGGGTAGCCGCATAGCGAAGGTAGCGCCGCGCAATTTGTCTTGTCGGGTGCCGGCAGGCACGATGAACCATCGGCGCAGGCGGCAGCTTGATCCGCAGCGGTGGAGATGCCGACCGCCGACAGCGTCACGAACGCGGTCGCGGCAACGACCCGCGCGGCCTTGCACGGCAATATCGACCGGAATGTCATCCGCGAAGCTGGACAACGGTTCAACGGCGGGCTCCAAATTTCAACGATACCACTCGTCGAGGCCTCCACGGTGTCGTGGGCCTTCAGGTTACGAAGATAGCCGCTGCCACCACGTTGAAGGCAAGTATGCCAATCGGATGAAGCAGCCGCACACTCGTCTGTTCCGGGTGCTTCAGAAGCCTTTGCGGATCGAAAGATCGCTGCGAAGGCGGGCAAAGCCATCCTAAAGCCGTGGACGCAATGCGCAGTTCATTCAAATGGACAAAGTGACTGGCTGCCCGTTCGCAACTAAAGCAGTGTCGAATGCCTGAGCTACAGGCCGCAGGCGAGTGGTCTGGAATCGGCGCCTGCACGCAGTCCGGATTGCAGTATGAGCAGATCGTCACCCGCGCTGACCAATACAGGGAGAGCCAGCAGGCAATTGGGCGCACAGTCCGAGCCAGGCCCGGCCTCGCCACGCGCGCGCGGCAATCGCTCCGGCCAAAGAACGCGCTCCTCATCCCAAAAGCTGGCCTTGCCGGTCTCGCTGTTTCTTGTCGCGCTGTTCATTCCATGGATTTTCAAGGTCGGATCACTGGCTCTTTCGCCATATCGGCTTGTCCTGGTCGCGACCTTCATCCCATGCCTGCTGGCCTGGCTGTCAGGCAAGGCCGGGCGCATCCGCGCCGCCGATATCCTGCTTTTCCTCTATTGCGCCTGGGCAACCGTCAGCCTTATCGCGAACCACGGCGTCGGTGCCTCATTCCAGACCGCGGGCATATTGCTGATTGAGACGGTCGGGCCATACCTGATGGCGCGCTGCTATATTCGCAATGTCGGAACATTCCGCGAGATGATCCGCCTGCTGTTCCTCATGGTGGCAATATTGCTACCCTTCGCGATTTTGGAAGCCATCGCCAACCGCGACGTCATCATGGACCTGTTTTCAACGGTCCTGCCAACGCACGTCATCGCAATCACCGAACCGAGATGGGGTTTGAGGCGCGTTCAAACCGTATTTGAACACCCGATCCTGCACGGCGTTGTCTGTGGCAGCATACTTGCATTGGTCTTTGCCGTGCTCGGCGACCGCAAATCGACATCGAAAAAATGGCTGATGACGGGCGTCGTCGCGGTCACCACGTTCCTGTGCTTCTCCTCGGGCCCGCTGACGGCGATTGCCGCACAAGGCATGCTGCTTTGCTGGAACTGGTTTCTCCGCGACAACAAGAACCGATGGAAACTCCTGTGGGCCATGGTCTTTGCCGCCTACGTCTTTGTCTCCATGGCTTCCAATCAAACGGTGCCTGAGTTCTTCATCACCCATTTCGCGTTCGACCAGTTGTCGGCCGGCTATCGCGTCCTGATCTGGAATTTCGGCACCGAGTCGGTCATGAACCACCCCATCTTCGGCGTAGGGCTGGGTGAATGGGACCGGCCGTCCTGGATGCCGCCGAGCATCGACATGTTCTGGCTCATCCATGCCGTCTACTACGGCTTGCCGGGCGGCATCCTGATGATGGCGGCCTTCCTGTCCAATGCCTTCAGCGTCGGATATGCGAAGGGTCTTGACGAAGAGACCGGTCGATACAAGACAGCCTACGTGATCGCTCTGACCGGCCTGTTCATGGTTGGATGGACCGTCCATTTCTGGAATACGACCTATGTGCTGGTCATGTTCCTGATGGGCGCAGGGACCTTCTTTCTGGATACCGCGACAGAGCAGGATGCGCCCCGTTCCGGACGCCGGGCGTCAGGTCAAGCAAGCGACCCGGGTCGCGCTCGCAGGCGCACGTGAGGGGCACATGACAAAACTTCTGCTCATCGCGCCAACCTGCAACGGAGAAGACGTCGGCGAAGCCTGGGTTGCACACCAGTGGGCAAGACGACTGGGCGAACGTCACGATGTGACGCTTCTTACGTATCACAAGCGTGGCGCAAAGCCGGCAGCACAGCAGTTGCCGGGGATGCGGGTCGTGGAGTGGACCGAACCGCCGCTGTTTGGCCGCGCCGAACGTTTGAACAGCATACTGAAGCCAGCCTACATTCCCTTTTATGTCCGGGCGCGCCGCTGGATCAAAGCCGCACTTGCCGCCGGTGAAAGATTTGACATCGCGCACCAGCCGGTACCGGTCGCCATGCGCTATCCCACGCCCGTGGCCGGCCTTGGCATACCCTACATCATCGGGCCGGTGGGCGGCGGACTGGACAGTCCGGGCGGCTTTGCCGCCGACGAAGGCCGCCAGCCATGGTTCATGGCATTGCGTGGCCTCGACACCTATCGCCGCCGCTGGGACCCCCTTCTAAGGGCGACCTATAGCGGGGCCGACTGCGTCCTCGGCATTGCCGGCTATGTTCAGGAACAACTCCAGGACATTCCGCTTCGACGCTTCGAAGTCATGAGCGAAACAGGGCTGGACCAGATTCCAGATCCGATCGACCGATCCGGAAGGAAGGGTCCTGTACGTTTGCTTTATGTCGGGCGCCTGGTGCGGACCAAGGGTGCTCGTGATATCATTCGGGCCCTGTCGCTTGTCCGCGATATTCCGCTAACCTTCGACGTCGTCGGCGATGGCCCGGAGCGCACAGCGTGCGAAGAGCTTGTGGCGTCCTGTGGCCTCTCGGACAAGGTGACCTTCCACGGCTGGCGCTCGAAGGCGGAGGTGGCCGACTTCTATCGCGCCGCCGACATTTTCGTTTTTCCGAGCTACCGCGAGCCGGGCGGCAATGTGGCGCTCGAAGCAATGGGATTTTCGTTGCCGCTCATCGTGGTGGATCGCGGTGGCCCCGGCAGCGCCACGTCGGATGCCTGCGCAATCAAGCTTTCGGTCTCCACGCCGGAGATCCTGGCCCAGGACGTCGCCCGCGCAATCCGAACCCTTGCGTCCAATAGCCGGCTTAGGCTGCGCATGGGCGCGGCCGCGCATGCACACGTCACCAACACGGCGCTGTGGTCGGCGAAGCTCGATCGCATGGATGCACTCTACGCTGACATTCTGGCCCACGCCGCCAGGTCTGGCGCGGAGCCAAAACCCGTGGAACCTGCAAGGATTACAGCGTAAGCGCCGCGCGCAATGCGGCGCGGTGGCCTGGCCCAAGCGCCATGCGCATGGTTTCGCCAACGACGATGCTCAGCCGGAACAGCGCGGTCGAAATCGGGCCGTGATGGCGGCGGAAATAGCGAATCCGGTTGGATGTCATCAAGGCCGACAGGAAGGGATTTGCATGGTACTCGCCGCCGAAATGAACAGCCTTGGCTTCCGGCACGTAGCAGATCGACATGCCTGAACGCCTGATGCGCTCGAGATAGTCGACCTCTTCGCTGTAGAGGAAGAAGGACTCGTCCCAGTCACCGACTGCAAGGCGCGCCCTTGCGGCAATGGCGAGGATCGCGCCCGTTGCCCAGTCCGTGTTGCCGCCCTTCTCGTAAAGGGCAGGATTGTCCACGATCTCTCCCGCCCCGATCCGCGCGGCAATCTTGCTGCCGAGCAGTGCATCGGACCATGCGGTTGCAATGGAAGGCTCGCGACGCAGCGACAAGGTAAGTTCGCCCTCTTCGGTCAGGATTTGCGGCACGGCGATGCCTACCGCCAGATCCGAAAGCTGTTCGCACAGTATCCGGGCGGAACCCGGCATCAGGCGGATGTCCGGATTGAGCACGAGGACATCGCAATGCTTGCCGATGGTGGCGGTCGCGGCATTGATGCCAGCCGCGTAGCCGGCGTTCCTGCCGGTTTCGATCACGCGCACGCCAACTGGATGGTTGCGCGCTATCTCGACCGACCGGTCGCGAGAATCGTTGTCCACCACGATGACGTCGAGCTCGTCTATGCCCGCGCAGCCGGCGGGAAGCGAGTCCAGCAGGCCGGGCAGCACCTCGGCGCTGTTGTAGGTGACGATGACGACGGCCAGCGAAAGGGGATCGCGGATGGCCTCACGTCTTGCCGTTCTTTGCAATTCGCCGGATGCCTGTTCCAAGTCGCGTCCAATCTCGCAGTCTTGCGCCGCCAAGCATGGATGCGCGCCAATTTTGCGCAAGACTATTGCCGATAGGAAAGGCCGCTTGCAACGCGTCCGGCGGCGTAGTGCGGCCTGCCTCTTCAGCCAGACAAGGCGTGCGCGTCGTAGAACCCCTAGTCCTATCGGCGTAACCCATCGTAAGCGCACCACGCCCGCGCACCGCCCAGTAAGCCTTTCAGGCCAATGGCAAAACTGGCCAGATTTTCTAGCATTAGGGAGAGTTGGGGGCGTGCGCTTCCGACAGCAGCACATGATGCAAGCCCTTGCCCACACCGACAAGGCAGGCCGACCACCGACCAGGAGCGTTCCCTTGGGCATAGTACAACAACCAGTGCCGATCGCCGCCGACCGAAGCGACATCTTCCCTCTCGACCGGTTGAGGGCGCTTGGCGCCGTGGCGCCGGCAACGCGGGCCCGGATGGACCAACTGGTCGAGTTGGCCAAGAACGGACTTCCGCGCATGTACCGCAAGGGTTCGTTCGCGCACACCGTCAGAGGTGTGAACACCACCAAGGGCAAGGCCGTCCGGGCGGAAGGCGATAGCCTGCGCTACGCAATCGATGTCGCTCTCGGTCTCTCTTTCACCAGCATCGATGAGCAGCGCCGCATCCTAAAGGGTGTCACGGCGGCCGATCTCATCAGCACCACCGCCACACGCGCTGAATTTTCCAGCGACCCCGGCGCCGTCGCGCTTGCGGCCTGGACCTCGGCGGAAGCTGCCGGGATTTATGCCGCTCCGCTCTTCAACCGGCTCAGAACGTGGCTGGAAACCGGCGAGCCTGTAAACACCGTCGATTGCGCCTGGGCGCTTCTTGCGGCTGTGGCTGCCCGTCATCTCGGCGACACCGCCCGGTTGACCACCATGGCTCGCAACAGGCTGATCGAGGCACAGGGACCGTTCGGCCTGTTTCCGCACGGCCTGCCCGCCTCGTCCAACGGCCGTTGGCGCGCCCATGTCGGCTGCTTTGCCGACCAGGTCTATACGATCCAGGCGCTCGCACGCCTTCATGTCGCCTGCCCCGACGAGGAAGCGCTTGCCGCGGCCGAAGCATGCGCGGCGCGCATCTGCGCCTTGCAGGGCCCGGCAGGACAATGGTGGTGGCATTATGACGTCCGCGACGGCAGCGTTGTCGAAGGCTATCCGGTCTACAGCGTCCACCAGCACGCGATGGCGCCGATGGCGCTTCTCGACCTCAGGGAAGCCGGCGGCACCGATCATCTGGCCGCGGTCGTCAAGGGTGTGCAGTGGCTCGACACCCATCCCGAAATCGACACGCCGCTGGTCAGCGAAGAGCATGGCGTGATCTGGCGCAAGGTGGCCCGGCGCGAGCCGAAGAAGGCCGTGCGCGCCATTGCAGCCGTGACGACGGCGATCCGGCCCGGCCTGCACCTGCCCGGCCTCAACCTTCTCTTTCCCACCACCTATGTCGACTACGAATGCCGGCCCTATGAATTCGGCTGGCTGCTCTACGCCTGGCTGTGCGGGGGCACGGTCGCGGGGTTGAGCGGGCGCGATCCGAAACAGGCCGTTTCCAGAACCTGGGGGGCGTAGCATGCGCACGCAACGGCAGCTTTTGTTCGGCGTCTACATGGATGCGATAAGCATGGAGGACGTGATCAACCGCTGCCGCACGGCGCTGGTGACACGCAACCGCCTGCTGCTTGGCGTTCTGAACGCGGCCAAGGTCGTCAACCTGCGCAAGGACTCGCTGTTGCGGAACTCGCTCATCGAGTGCGACATGCTGCTTGCCGACGGCCAATCGGTGGTGTGGGCGAGCAAGATGCTTCGCCGCCCCTTGCCGGAACGCATCGCCGGCATCGACATATTCGAACAGTTGTTGACGCTGGCCCATCACGACGCCCGTTCGATCTATCTTCTCGGCGCACGCCCGGACGTTCTGGCGCGCATGGAGGAAAAGATCGCCGAGCGCTTCCCCGGCCTGCGCATTGCCGGCAGCCATCACGGCTATTTCGATGTCGCCAACAGCGCCGAGATTGCCGAAGACATCAGGCGGTCGGGCGCCGACATGCTGTTCCTCGGCATGACCTCGCCCAAGAAGGAAATCTTCCTCGGCACCTATGGCCGTTCGCTCGACGTGCCGATCCTGCACGGCGTCGGCGGCTCGTTCGACATCATGGCCGGCATCACCAAGCGCGCGCCTCGCATCTGGCAACGCGCCGGCATGGAGTGGGCGTACCGGGTGCTGCAAGAGCCGCGTCGCCTGTGGTGGCGCTACTTCTCGACCAATGCCACCTTCCTTGCCCTGACCGCGCGCGAACTGATCGCTCCGGCTCGCGCCTTCAAGGCCGGCATGGAAACGCCGCCCGACCACATTTTCAGCGGCGTGCGGCGCTAACATTCAGGAAGTCTCTGCTGTAAGTTTTTCCGACGCCTTCAGGCGATCGGCGTAGCCGCGCCGCTCAGCGACTGGATTTTCCGGTCGGCGATGACCTGCCGGATAACATCGGCATCGACAGTCTTCTCGTCCTCGGCGAAGGCATAAACCAGCGCATAGTCGCAGATCTGGTTGATGACGCGCGGCAGGCCGTTGCTGGCCGCGGCAATCAACTCGCAGGCCCCGCGCGTGAAGATCTTGCGCTTGGCGCCGGCCACATAGAGGCGGTGCGCGATATAGGGCGCCACTGCTTCAGCCGGCATGCCCGATAAATGAAACTGCGCCGACACGCGCTGCGCAAACTGCAGCATTCTTGGCCTGGCGATGATCTCGTTGAGCTCAGGCTGTCCAACCAGCACTATCTGCAAAATCTCGTCGTTCTCGTCGTTGAGGTTCGACAGGCAGCGCAGTTCCTCCAGCATCTTGGCCGAGAGGTTCTGTGCCTCGTCGAAAATCAGCACGGTATGGCGTCCCTGGGCGCGCTCGCCTCTCAGGAACTCCTCGAGCTGGCTGAAGCGCTGGACATAGGACAGGCCGCGCCCCAGCGGCTGCCCCAGCGAATCCAGCACCCAGTGCAGAAGTTGTCCCCTGTCGCCATGCGCGTTGGACACCAGCCCGATGCGCAGGTCCGGCGCGGCGGCACTGAGCAGATGACGGATCAGTGTCGTCTTTCCGGCACCGATCTCGCCAGTGATGACGCTGATCGGCGCAAAGGTCGCCAGCGCATATTCGAGCATCGAATAGGCCCGGCTGTGATTGGTCGACCAGAACAGGAAGCCCGGATCGGGAACGAGGCTGAACGGCCGCCCGCTTATCCCGAAATGGTTCGAATAAATCAGGAAGCTGCTCGAACCGCCGGCCGGCCGGGGCTGAGGTGCCTGCTGCCCAGACGTATCGTCGTATTTGGGCGCGAACTGCTTTCGGTTATGCAACACGGTCACTCCACTCAGTACCCGTACTTTTCAGGCGCATAGCGACACTTGTTGAGAACGGTGCCGAGCAGGTTGGTCTTTTCGGAAAGCTCGCGTTCGCAAAGATCGACCTCCGAAACCGTGCTTTCCTCGGCCGCGACAACGAGGATGGCGCAATCGACATTGGGCAGGAACCCCATGACGTCGTCGTTGGCCAGCATCGGCGGCAGATCGAAGATGACAATGTCGGCGGCAAGTTTCTGCCGCACCGACGAGACCGCGCGCGCGGCCTCGGGGCTCTGCAGCAATTCCGCGGCCATGCGCACGGGACGGTTGTTGGCGGCAACGGCAAGGTTTTCGCCATAGCGCGAGAACATGTTTTCGACGGTGATATTGCCCTTCAGGAACTCTTCCATGGAAGGCGGCGACTTGACGCCCAGCACCTCGGCCACCTGCGGCCGGCGCAGGTCGAGATCCACCAGCGCGGTGCGGCAATCCTTCTGGTTGGCAAGCGAGAAGGCCAGGTTCAGCCCGACGACCGTCTTGCCGCAGCGAGCAGTCGGCGACGTAATCATCAGGGATTTCCAGTCATTCTCGCGCATCATGTGCATGACTTTCGTGCGCAATATGTCGAATGCGACATGGGCGGGGTCGGTGCGGCCAACGGTGACGAGGCGCCCCTGTTCGATCCGCCAAGGGTCCGGCCTTCCTATTTGCAAGCCATCCCAGACAGATTGCGGAGACGCGGCAGGCAAAAGTGCAGGGCGCGCCAGCGCTTCAACCGGCGCTGGAGCAGCAGGCATAGGCTGCGCGTGGCCATTGATCTTGTGCTTTTTTGCCGGCTTCTTTTGCGCCGGCACCGAAATCTGCCGAGGGGCTGGCGCAGGAGCAGGAACTGTCGCAGGCGCGTAGGCCGCCGCGGGCCTGTTGGCTGCCACTTTCTTGGCGCGCACAGGAGCCTGCTGCTGTGCCTTTGCCTTGACCAGCGCAGCCTGGATCAGCTCCATACCCTCAGCTTTTGTACCTTCCAGCACGGCCCGTTTACCTTCCTGCTTTCGTGTCACGTCAAAGCGCCCTATCGGCAGAAAGGCCGAGGGCCATATTTTGAGGGCCGGGAGCGAACATGTCGGAAGCCCCGGCGCCGAGCAGGGCTGCAACGGCGATACTGCCGGTCAAAGCCATGCCCAACCGCAATCGCCGGAATTTCGACCGTTTCTCCTCGGGGCTGAGAATGTAGGGAATTGTGGCGAGCGGCTGGGTTTCCAGGAGTTCCGCCAGTTCAGCCGGACGACGCACGGTCTTGTTCAGCAATTCAAGCAACAACACGAGGCCAAGTCCGCCGGCGATCCCGGCCAGAATGCTTGTGGCCACGATGCGCAACTTGTTTGGCTGGATCGGCTTTTCCGGAGCGACAGCCGGTTCCACCACAGAGAAGCGTCCGCCTTTGGAACGCGCCTCGATCTGCTCGCCCGTAGAGGCCTGGGCCTGAAGGGCGGTCGCCGAATTATACTGCGCCTGAATGTTGTTTCGCGTGCGCTCGAGGGCGCTGAGCTTGGTGTCATTGCCCGGCGTCGCGGCGATCGTCTTGGTCAGCTTCGCAAGATTTTCGCCGATGGACGACTTTTCTTCAGTGATGTAGCGCAGCCGCTCGTCGATATCCGAAAGTTGCAGGTCGAGCTCGGTCGGACCCGCCTTTTTGCCGGCTCCGCCGGAATTCGTGATCTGCTCCTGCAGCGCTGCGATGCGCTTGCGCAATGTCACGATGTTCGGGCTGGTTTCCGAAAAGATGCTGAGCTGATCGGCCAGCGCCCGGTTCATGTCCTGCAGCATCTGCTGCTCGGGGCTCAGAGGTCCGTTCGTCGCCACCTGTCCGGTGTTCTGAAAGAGCTCGATGAGATTGTTTCGCCGGCTGCGCAGGCCAGCCTCTTCCCGCTCCAACTGGGAAAGCCTGTCCTGCAGGCCGCTTTGCTGGCTGCGCCGGAAATCCATGCTATCGGGAAGCGCATCCTTGTTGGCATTCTTGAATTGCAGGATTTCGGCTTCCAGTCCGCTCAACTCCTTGCCGAGCCTGTCGACCTCCTGGTCGAAGAACTTCATCGTCTCCCCGGCCCGTCCGGTGCGCAGGCTCAAATTCTTGTCGACGACGCGCCCAACCAGGTCGTTAACGACCCCAGCGGCAAGCTGCGGGTCCTTGGCGTCAAAGGAAATGGCAAAAACCGTCGCGCCTTCACCCCGCCCTTGAGTTTCCAACTGGACCTGTTCGAAATGGAGGCGGTCGCGCATGTTGTCGGCAATATCGGTCGCCGACATCTTGGCGATATCGCTGCCATAGACGTCGAGCCGCTTTGCCAGATCCTGCAGCTTGTCCTGGGTGGTGACTTCCTGCTGGATAACCTCGAACTGTTCCACGGCACTGATAGGCACGGTGGAACGCGCCATCTCCGTGGGAATCTGTGGAGCTTCGACAAGGATCTTCGCGCTTGCGCGGTAAAGCGGCGGCACCAACAGGGCAACAACAATGCCACCGACGGTGCATACCGCGATAATCGCCGCCACCTGAGGCAGGCGCCGCAAAAGCAGCGAAAGATAAAAGCGGATATCGATATCACCCATGGCATGCCCAACAACTGTAAACCGGCACTGATGCCGGCCTATGCATTTTCGAGTTTCAGCCTAGCAGGCGATAGACCTCTGATAGGCGCTAAGGGTGTCAGCAACGGCCAACAGGCCTAATCCTTTTGCGTGACGGCCTGTCACCTCGGACTATACAAAAGGGTCTAGTTCTCAGGCTCAGTAGCCACTTCCGGTGCGATGCATTGCGGCCGCCGGTCCCTGGATCGCGATGCCGTACTCGCGCGTGAAGAGCGCAATGTCTTCCAGCAAGCCCCCGACGAAGTCGGCCTGGGCCTGCAGCACGGCGATTCGTTCGGAATATCTGGACATCGTATTGGTCAGGCCGTCGACCTTCCCCGACAGATGATCGGCCCCGTCGTCCTCGAGCGCCGCCATCGAGAAGGCAGCGTTTTCAGCGGCCTGTTCGCGCCTTGACCGAAGGCCGGACCGCTCGTGTTCGATCTCGGCGACGAGCGCAGACAATGTGTCGGCAAGACGCTGCATGCGGGCAGCATCCCCGGCACTGTCTCGATCGGCGCTGCGAACCCTGAAGCCGAACAAGGCCATGACATTCTCCGTTACTTCGATACGCCGGGCGCATCTGCTTGGTAAGCAATACTGGCCTATCCCAGCGGCTTTTCCATCTGGTCATTCGGCTATCGCGGCGTCGTTGGGAGCGACTTGTGTTACTCCATAAAGCTTATGCGTAAGCTCAGCCGAGGCTTGCTATCAAAAGTCTTTCTATGCGCGAGGCTTGCCGGAACTGCGGCATCGCACATAGCTGTCGACAGGAAACGTCATGGACTCAGCTCCTCGATTGAGCGTCGTCATTCCGCACCTCAACGAACCGCGTGACCTGCGCCGGTGCCTGCTTTCGCTCGTCGAGCAACGGCAAGACGGGATCAATTTTGAAATTATCGTCGTGGACAATGGTTCCGCGCAACTGCCCACCGAAGCATGTGCTGGCCTGCCGGATGTGCATCTGCACCATGAGGCGACGCCTGGCCCCGGCCCCGCGCGCAATTTCGGCGCCGGCCAAGCGCGGGCTGACCTCATCGCCTTCATCGACGCCGATTGCGTCGCCTGCCCCGGCTGGGTCCGCTCCATCGTCGAGCATCTGGAGCAAAATCCTCAAACCGGCTTTCTGGGCGGCGATATCGGCATCCTGCCTGCCGATCCGGCAAGGCTGACGGGTGTCGAGGCCTATGAAAGCATCTACAGTTACCGCGCCCGTGACTATGTGGAGAAATACGGGTTCGCGGCCACCGGCAACATGGCGGTGCGCGCATCGGTGTTTCGCACAGTTGGGCCATTTGGCGGCATTGCCACGATGGAAGACACGGAGTGGGGGCAGCGGGCAAGCGCAATGGGCTTCAAGATCGCCTATCTGCCGCAGGCCAAGGTCCTTACCAACTCGTGCAAGTCGTTCGGGGAACTGGCAAGGCGGTGGGACAGGCACGTCGCGCATGAATTCCGTCATGTCGGCGCCAGCAGCAAGGCGATGGCGCGCTGGCTGGCGACCGCAGCGGCGCTCGCAGTGTCGCCCGTGCCGGGGTTCTTCTCAATCCTACGATCTAGCCGGATAAGCGGCTTGCGCGCCCGATTGTCGGCGATGGTGTGCCTGACCCGCATCCGCCTCTACCGGGCCAGGCGCATGTTCGCTCTTGCCCTGCAAGACAACAGCGCCGCAGTGGTCGGTACGTGGAACCGGGAAAAGTCCTGACCGGCATCCCCACCGGACAGCCACTGTTTTAAAAAAGCCCTACGTCTTGCGTGCGAGCTACACCCTTAGCCTCATCCTTTTTGATGCGCCTTGCGGTGTACTCCCCTCCCTTTGCATGGGTCGTGAATCAATCGGACGTACCACCTGCACACTTTGAACAAGTGCAGTTGGAGAGAAGGTTGGTCATCCAGCTTCGCAGGAAAACAAAAACCAACCGAAGATTCGCTTATCGGCTTAGAAAAAAGCTGAAATTTCCGGTCTTACCCCTGCCGAATCACAAGTTCCTCTCGAAGCAATTTGCAAGCTTCTGAATACTACTTCCCGTATCTAGATCGAACTGTCTAAAGTCGATGCATTGCTGCCAAAAATCATAATTGGTTAAGCTTTTATTAAGGTGAACTATTCTGTGATGGGTTTGCTCCCTCCTGAAGACGTTCACTTGGGCTTGGCTTTGGCGTTCGGACGCCAACAGCGCGTATCATTGGGCGGGGCAGTCTATGCTGGAAGAATATTCCAGAACGCACATTCATGGCCTGTCGTTCGACTTGCCGGAAGGCAATCGAAAGCCATGGTCTCGACAAATCTATTTCGGCTTCAAGCGGGGCTTCGATGTCGCCGCCACCATAGCCGTTGCGCCGATGGCACTGACCCTGGTCGGCGCGATGGCGCTTTTGGTCAAGCTCGACGGCGGCAAGGCGTTCTATGCCCAGCCTCGCGTCGGCCGCAACGGCAAGGCTTTCAAGCTCTGGAAGCTGCGCACAATGGTGCCCGATGCCGAGGCCAAGCTTGAGCAATATCTGAAGGACGATCCCGCAGCGCGAATCGAATGGGACGTAAACCAGAAGCTCAGGCAGGATCCCCGAATCACCAGGGTCGGCCAGTTCCTGCGCAAATATTCGCTCGACGAGCTGCCGCAGCTGGTCAACGTCTTCCTCGGTCACATGTCGCTCGTCGGGCCGCGCCCGATGTGCCTCGACCAACGCTCGCAATATCCCGGCACAGCATATTTCGAGCTCCGGCCAGGCCTGACCGGCCTTTGGCAGGTCAGCGACCGCAACAATTGCACCTTCACGGACCGAGCCCTGCACGACACGCGCTACGCGCGCATCATGTCGTTCGGAACCGACCTCAAGATCATCGTCCAGACCGTTGGCGTTGTCTTCCGCGGCACAGGCCTGTGAACCCGGGAATTTGACCCAACCAGTTCAACACAGCGCAGCCATAAAAAACGGGCCGCCAGTGCTATGCACCGACGGCCCGTCCGATCAGAAATGAGGCCTAAGCCCTCTTGCTCACGAATGAATGACAGGCATCCGGGCGCCAGCATGCATGCTGTGCGACGGGACATGGAAATCGCCCGGGAAAAGATCATTGATCTTGAAGGCAACTTCGGTCCTGTTGGTGGCCTTGAGCTTCTTCATGATGTTGCGGATATGAACCTTGACCGTGCTTTCGCGGAGGTTGAGTTCATAGGCGATGATCTTGTTCGCCTTGCCACGACGCAGCGCTTCGACCACTTCGGTCTGCCGCGAGGTGAACATTCCAGCCATCGGACGCGCAGGCTCGGCGCCAGATTCCAACATCTGGCGCATCGCCATCACGCTGCTTGCCGGGACGAACACGCCGCCAGCAAGCGCCAGCCCGATCGCCTCGATGCAAACCTGGATGTTTACCGATGAAGGTATGTAGCCACGCGCACCGCATTCCAAAGCTTTTACGATCTGCGGCAGTTCATCGCCATCGGCCAGTACGATGACCGGCACTCCCTCGAGTTCCGCCGAAAGGTTCCTTATCTCTTCGGCAACTGATGGTTCGGTGATCTTGCGGCTGCCGACATTGACAAGGATGGCGGAGGCCGACGGGTGGTGCAGCCTCTGCATCTTCCATTCTTCGATCGAAGCAAAGGCGAGCACATGCATGCCCGACTTCTGAGCCGCCACGCTCTGCACAAAGCACTCACGACCGAGCGCCCTGGAATCGATCATTACCACGAATTTTGCAGGCAGTGCCGACAAATCCGCAACGCTGTCGCCATCGTCAGGTCTGACAGACTGCTGCTGAAAGTCGAACTGGGTATGACTAACGTTCATTTCTCCCATAAGTGTCATGACACGTAACTCCTTTCCCTACGGTGCACAGACCGCAGGCCGCCTTCCCCACCGCTTCCCCGAACACCAGCCGCCCTTGGCATCTACCAATGGCGCCACCCTGTCCCACAGGGATCCAAACTCGGTTTCGCGGACTATTGCACCAGATTGGAATAGATAAAAAGATTGTACTAGTCATTAATTTAGGTTAACGAAGCTTTAAATTTATGATCTTTTTCCCCAATATCTCATACCCAATCGGCTTAGTTGGTTAATTTGTAAACTTTACACATATTATTCTAATAAAATGCCAGCTAAATTACCATACGCAATCATTCTCTGACTAACGATTTGAAAAGTGTGCAAATATTTCCGCCGATCAGGGCCTGCATAAACTCGAAAAACGAATACATCGTCTTGCTGACGCCTCGGCATGCAACCCGGCTAGAGCCCAGGAGGTGCCGCAGACCTTGATTCCCGGCCGAAATCGCGAATCAGATAAACGCCGGCCCTCAAGTTTCCTTCCGAATATATCGATTCGTTAAAATTACCCGTTTCGATCATATTTTTCGCAATAGTGTCGGACGCGGACATTGCGAGCGGACTTACTACGGGTTCGAAAATAAAAAGCCGAGGTAATTTTACGGCAACAACCCTACATATTTCGATGTAGGGACCTATTCAGCGTGGTTCGAGGTAACCCTGCGCCGGGCTCCCGTGTAATCCACCATGCAAAGAATTTTCGCCTGCAACCTTCGACAGTCGATCTACGAAGCTTACGCAAGACTTGCACGGATATTGGATAGCTTGAATTTCAACGCCAATTGCACATCAGGCACTAACTTAAATTAGTGCTTCATGCTTAATTAGGGTACTATAATCCAGATTGCAGCTAGTGATCACAACCAGAGATTGGAGCCTGCCTGCAACATGGTAGCTCGGACGGATGCCATTTTCCGCAAGTTGGGGGCGTATACGACGCTCGGCCCCCAGGAGGCGGCTATGCTGGAAACGCTTCAAGGCGCACGCACGTTCGTCGCTGCAGGCAAGGAACTCATCTACGAGGGGCAACAGCAGCACGCAGCCTATATTCTGCACGATGGATGGACGTGTGCCTATAAACGATTGCGTGATGGCGCGCGGCAGATCGTGGAGATCGAGATACCCGGTGATTTCATCGGCCTGCGCAGCCTGCTTCTTCGGCATTCCGACCAGAGCGTGGTGGCGCTGACCAATGTCGAGGTCAGCAAGATCAATACCGACCGGCTTTGGGAAGCGTTTCGCCTGACGCCGCGGCTTATCATGACGCTGCTTTGGGCGGCGTCCCGCGACGAGGCGATGGTGACCGAACATCTCGTCTGTGTCGGCAAGCGCGATGCGATGGCGCGCACCGCGCACTTCCTGCTGGAACTCGGCGTGCGCATGGAACTGATCGGCCTCGGCTCGTCGACCACGTACCGGTGCCCGCTGTCGCAAAGCATCGTCGCCGACGCCGTCGGCATCACCGCCATCCACCTCAACCGCGTCCTGCGGCATCTTCGCGAATCGGATCTTTTGCTTTTCAGGGACGGCGTGGTCACCTTCCTCGACCGGGACCGGCTCGCCCAGCTCACGGATTTCGACTTCACCTACATGGACCACTACAAGCCTGGCTAAGACGCGACGGCCGGCGAGCGCATCGCTCTACCCGCCAAGGCCCTGCGTGATCATCTGCGCGGTTGCCCTGACCTTCTCGCCCAGAAGCGGCATATCCTCCGCCGGCACCTGCGAGGTAAAGCCAATCAAACAAATGCCGCGGCATACATCGTCGTTCGGCGAAAAGATCGGCGCAACGGCAACCGTGTTTCCGGCATAGTACTCACCCACGCTGAGCGAATATCCGTTTTCGCGCACCTGCTCGATTTCCTCGAGGATCGTCTTGCGGTCGGTCCTGGTCAGGGCCGTGAACTTCGTCTGGCAGTGCGCCGCGATGTAGTCGTCGACATCGGCCGGGGTCATGGCCGCCATTGCCACGCGAGACAGCGCGGGCGTCCCGGCCGCGAAATACTTGCCGATATCGATCGTGACCTTGATTTCGCGCGGGCTGTCCGTCTTTGCGATGATGAGGAAGCTCTTGTTGGCCAATTGCGTGAAGGTCAGGCAGGTCAGCCCCGTTTCCTGCACCAGCGCCTCGATCGGCCGCTGTCCGATCATCAGGATATCGCGCCGCTGGGCTGCGGTGGCCCCCAGCACGATCAACGACGAGCCCAACGAATAAGCCTTCGTCGTGGGGTCGTACTCGACCAGATTGGAGAACTCCAGGGTTCGCAGGATATAGCTGCAACTGCTTTTGTGGACATCGATCGCCTTGGCAATCTTTGTAACCGTGCACTGAGCAGCGACAGCGTTTTCCTGCAAGTAACGCAAAATGGCAGCCGCGCGCTCGACGGCTGGAACCAGCGAGACCGGCCCCTTTGCTTCCGCCTGTTCACTCGATTGCGTCTTTCCAGTCTGCATTGCTTTTCGTCTTTCGATGAATTGTCCGCACTCGTGGACTTTCGTTGATGCCTAAGTCAAGCGACGCAACAGCAGACACTCCTGTCCGATTGGCCGGATAGCCGCGTGCACGCCGTCGGCGGGTTCGCTGTTCCCGAAGCGCTGCTGCCCGCTTCCAGCCGCTGCCGCGAGGCATCGAACGCAGAAGAAGCAGCGTCCTCCCACGAAAATCGAATCGCCTGCTTGTGCGTCAAAAAATTCCGTGTTACGCATTGTTCAACATACAGATCATTGTTCAATATGTAGAACAAACTGAAATCTGTCAAGAGGAGCCCGTTTCGGGCCTGTCGGTTTGTGGGAGGACCGTGTGATGGAAGCAGCGTCGTTGTTGGACGACCAGGAAGAGTTCGTTGCCGTCACCCGAACCGATGAATTGGTCCCGGGAGAGATGAGGCGGTTCGTCGTTTCGGACCGCGCCCTGGTGCTGGCCAATATCGACGGCTCTTTTCACGCTTTCGAAGACCGCTGCCTGCACTGGGGCGTCAAGCTCTCGAACGGATGCCTCGAAGGCAACGCCGTTCGTTGCCGGGCGCACGGCTGGAAGCACGATGTGGTTCGCGGCGAAATCGTCGCTTCGGAGCCTCCGGGCGACGAAGGCCGGCCGGTCCGCACTTTCAAAGTCAAGATCAGGGACAAAACGGTGTTCGTCGGCGAAAGCGTTGCTTCGCCGCGTGCAAACACCGCGAGGTAATTCGATGTCCGCCAATCACGGATGGGCATCCGAATAAGTAGACAAACAACGTTTTTGGTGAGGAGAGAACTGCCATGGATATGGATATCGAAAAGAAGAAACCGGACCTCAGCAACTCCGAGGTGATGGACATCGACACTTACTTCAAAAGGTTGGTGCAGCCTGAAACGCCACCCGCAATCTGGCGCTGGGACGACATCGTCAAGGTGATGGACGGGATGGAAGCGGACCCCAAGCGCTATCCGAGCTATCGCCGCGCGGTGTGTCTCGTAAACAACTCATGGGCCGGAGCGCCGGGCGCATCGCCTGCCCTGTTCGCGGGCTTCCAGCGCTTTCGTCCGGGCGAACATCTGCCGCCGCACAAGCACAATTCGGTCGCGCTTTACTACTGGGTGCAGGGCAAGGGCCGGGCGATCGTCAACGGCACCGAGATCGACTTCAAGGCCGGCGACGTGCTGACCTGCCCGGCCTGGAACGAACACCAGTTCTTCAATACCGGCGACGAAGACCTGATCATGCTCTCGATCCACGATCTGCCGATCCTTGCGCAGATGCGCGCGCTGTTCTGGGAAGAGCCGATGGGCCAGGAAAACATCCAGCACATCGTCAAGTCAGAGGCAGCTTCGTGGAACGCGGACGAGCAGGAAGAAGACGTCGCCAACCTCAAGTCGATCCTTATCAAAACGGCTAATTGACGGCCGGTTCGCAACTTCGCCCACTGCCGGCATCCACCTTCTTCGCAAGGGAGATTATCTTGAGTTCCACGACGACCTCTTTGCAAGGCGGCTCTGCTGGCAGTTTCTTCAAGCGTGGCGCGGGCGATCGATCGCCCGCGGTCATCATCCTGCCGGCGATTGCGGGCCTCAACCCTTACATAGATCGCATGTCGGATGCGCTGGCCGAGCAGGGATATGCCAGTGTCGCGATGGACTATTACGCAAGATCCGGAGGCGCTCCGGATCTCAGTGACCGCGCGAAGATCATGGCTGCCGTCGCATCCCTGTCGGATCGCGACGTGTTGGCTGACATCGCAGCCAACGTTGAATTCCTGAAATCTCGCCCGGATATCGACGGCAAGCGGATCTCGGTGATGGGATTTTGTGTCGGCGGAAGTTTCGCAATCCTGGCGGCCTCGGAAATCGAGGGCCTTGCTTGCGCGATCGGGTTCTATGGAACGATCCGGTATGGCCAGACGACCGACCGCAAGCCGGTGTCACCGCTTGACGCAGCCCAGCACCTGAAGTGCCCGTTGCTGGCTCATTATGGCGAGCAGGACCCCCTGATCCCGCAAAGCGACGTCGAAGCGTTGAGGTCAACTCTCAAGTCGCACCCCGCGGAAATCTACAGCTATCCGGGCGCCGGTCATGCGTTCCACGAAGACTACCGGCCGGAAGTCTACCGGCCCATCGCCGCGCAGGAGGCATGGCGGCGGTCGCTGGCTTATCTGGACTGGTATCGAGCGAAGTAACGGGTGCGAGGCGTGTTGCCGCACAAAATTGCGCACTGAAGCCATCAAGCGAGGAGGACAAGGACCGACGGGGATTTAACTGACGGATTTGCCAAGCCACACGGCCAACGAAAACAAAATATTTCGGCCTTGGCGCAGCCAGGCGCCGAAGGTTTCCAAGGGAGGGGAACCAATGTCACGCATCGTCAATGTGGAAGACACCATCGACAATTTGAAGATTGGTCGATTTAACATCAGTCTGCTGTTCTGGCTGTTCATCGTGATGATGCTGGACGGATATGACATAACTGCCGCAGCTTTTTCCGGCCCGCATCTTGTTTCCGACTGGGGTATCGATCGCGCTGAACTCGGGCCAATGCTGGGCGCAAGCCTGTTTGGCATACTGATCGGGTCGCTTGTCCTCGGCAATGTCGGAGACCGCTATGGGCGCAAGATCGGCACCATTATTTCCTGCATGATTTTCGGCGTTTTCACGCTTGCAGCCGCCTGGTCATCCTCGCTCGGCGAGCTTTCTATCCTGCGCTTCCTTGCCGGCATCGGCATTGGCGGGGTGTTTCCAAACGCCGTTGCACTGAGCGCCGAATACGCGCCGAAGCGTTTGCGCGCCACTATGGTCATCCTGATGTTCACCGGCAATACCTTCGGCGCCTCGCTGCCCGGCCTCGTATCCATGTGGCTGGTGCCGACGCACGGTTTCCAGATCCTGTTTTCACTCGGCGGGGCGGTCATGATCGCCGTTGCTGTTTGCCTCTGCTTCACGCTGCCCGAGTCAGTCAGGTACCTTGCGTTGCGCGGCAACAAGCAACGCACCGTCGAAATGCTGCGGCGGCTTGACCCTGCAATCGACATCAGTGAAAACGACCAGTTCGTCACCCACGAAGCGGCAGGCAGCAAATTCCATCTCAGGCAGTTGTTCGAAGGAAAATTCGCGCTGGCGACACCCCTGTTGTGGCTGGTCTTCGCCATCAACCTGATGATCTTCTATTTCATCAACAGCTGGATGCCGACGCTCGTTTCCACCGTGGACGGCACGGCAACGCGCGGCGTTCTCGCTTTGACGATCTTCCAGCTTGGTGGCACATGCGGTGGCCTTGCGCTCAGCCGGCTGGTGGACAAGCAGGGGCTGAAGCCCATCACCATCATGTTCTGCATTGCAGTGCCGGTGGTCGCCTCGCTCGGCTATCTGGCAACGTCGTGGCCTAGCCTGATGCTGTTTGCAGCATTTCTCGGCGGCTTCTGCGTTCTTGGCCTTCAGTTTGGCCTGAACGCCACGCCCGGCATGCTTTACCCGACCTCATGCCGCGCCAACGGTGCAGGCTTCGCCTTCGGCATCGGCCGTGTCGGCGCCGTGCTCGGCCCGGTCGTCGGCGGCATTCTTGTCGGCATGCAACTGCCGATCAGCGCGCTCTACGTCTATGCAGCTGTCCCGCTCATTATCGGAGCGGTGGCCTGCTTTGCGCTGACGAAAATCTTGAAGCCGGCAGCGGCGTAACAGGGGACTAGCAAAATGAAGCTCTGTCGTTTCAACGACAATCGTCTGGGTGTTGTCGATGGCCGGGAGGTCATCGACGTCACCGAGGCGCTGGATGTCATCCCTCGATCCGGTTATCCGCTGCCGGCGTTCGACCCGCTGATCGCAAATCTCGAAGCGGTAACGCAGCGGATCGGCGCGCTTCGCGGACAAGCGGAGCGGCTGGTGCTGGAGGATGTGCGCCTGCTCAGCCCGGTGGCAAATCCGGGCAAGGTCGTCGCGGCACCAGTCAACTACCGCAAGCACCTGGAAGAAGTGCTGGCCAACGCCGACCTGCACCACGACGTCAAGATCAATCATATCGAAAAGGCGGGCCTGTTCCTGAAGGCCCCCAGTTCGCTGGTCGGTGCGGGACAGGGCATCCAGTTGCGAAAGCTGGATCGCCGCAACGATCACGAGGTCGAACTTGCCGTCGTGATCGGGCGTACCGCCGACCGCGTATCGCGCGCACAAGCCCTGCAACATGTCGCGGGCTATTGCATCGGCCTCGACATCACGATCCGCGGCCCGGAGGAGCGCAGCTTCAGGAAATCGCCCGACACCTACACCGTGCTCGGCCCCTGGCTCACGACTGCCGACGACGTTCCCAATCCCGGTAGTCTCGACCTGCAAATATCGGTCAACGTCGAGACGCGGCAGAAGTCCAACACCGCCGATCTTATCCTCGGCGTGGCGGAACTGATCGAGTTCGCGTCGTCGTTCTACACGCTCCAGCCGGGTGACGTGATCCTGACCGGCACGCCCGAGGGCGTCAGCCCGATCCGACCGGGCGATGTAATCTTGGCCGAGATCAGCGATCTGGGCTCGATGACCGTGCATGTCTCAGCGAAAGCCGAGGCGCTCGATCAAAAGGTTGCGTAGTCGGCGTTTGACTCCGACAGGTAAGCGCAAGCGCTAAAAAAGCGGGATCACCTGGTCGGCGGCAATAGTGCTATTGCCGCCGTTTCACTATTCCCACTCGATTGTTTCCTGCCCTCATAACGGATTGAATTTGCTCGGTAAAGATTTTTTCACGACTCGCTATACCGTCAGCCAATCCGTCAAAACCTCGCGCTTCTGAAAACATTGGATTTTTCGGCTGCTTTCGCAAAATGCGCCTTCCGCCATCTATCGCCGAACACGGTGCAGGAGGCCCACCCAACATCGATCAAGTCCGCCCCGCCGTCTGCACGCTGCAGTACGATGCGTCATCGCCCATACCTCACTGGCTATACCGTCATCGCAGCCCAAAGCCATTCAACTCCCGCTCAGAGATTTAGATCTCGCACGGCGACGAACGCCCGGTTCGTTTCGGCAGCACGGCGTTCCTTCGCTTCTAACACCGCGATCAATGAGACCTTGCGCGAGAGGACCTCATAGAGGTCGAGTCCGTCAGCGCATATCAGATTGGTTTGCCGCCCACGCGAGAACGCTTCGAGCCCCTCGGTCGTGAAGCCGGAATTGCTAACGAACAGTCCACGCGACCACGACGCCTTTCCGCCGACTTTGCCCGAAAAGGTCATCAGATCGGCGAAGCCAATCTGAGGCCCGTGCCATTTCGCTTCCACCAGATAGGTCTGTCCATGCAGCTTGAAACTGCCATCGATCTGCTCGCCGACGAGACGGAACGAGCCGCGCGGTGCGAGCCCGAAGCCGGCGAACAGCTCGTTGAGGAAGCCTTCGAATCGCAGACCTCGCGTCTGGGGGTCGAGCTTGGTGATCTCAACGAGCAGCGTCGCGAGTTCCTGGGCCTTTGCCTCACTCAAAGTCGAAGACGCCTGCGGCGCAGGTTCCCCCGCCTTCGCCGAGCCGAAGCTGCTGAGGAAGCTTGAATCAAGCAACTCGGGGATTTTGAACTGGACGCCCGGAAGGAGAATGTTCAGCCGATCAATTTCTTCGCGGCTCAGGGGATTTCCCTTGCCGCGCCGGTAGGTCATCGCCTGTCGGACGATCGCCACGATTAGCTTGGTGAAACACGACCGGCGCTGTTCGAGCGTCGCGGTCAAGAGTTGGACGATCGCGGGCCGCTTGCTGCCTGCGACCCACAGATCGCCAACACCAGCCTGCGCAGCGGCAAGCGGAAATGCGGTCCTGTTGTTTCCGCTTCCGGGGAGAAAATCGTAGAGAAGGTCCGCCAGGTCTTCGACCGCCTGGGCTTCACGAAACGACATCATAACCTACCAGCCCTCGGGTTCCTTCATCCCCGCCTCGAGTTCATCCAGGTGCGGAAGCGCGCGCCATTGCATCCTGCCGAGGTCTGCCAACAACTCATTGCGGTGAGATCCGACGAACGACGTGTCCCGGATCGTCGTAGAATTCATGTGGCGACTCTCAATCTAGCAAGATTGTAAGCTTCATGCTACACAATCCCAAGATCCGTAGCACGAAGGAGGCAGGCGAACTGCTGTTGCGGATGCGCAGCCGCCAGGACGGGCTCCATCGGCTGCTGAACGTGTGGGGGGGCAAGCAGTGATCCTGACGGACAACGAGACCAAGGTCGACCTTCTCAACAACGAGGCGATCGCAGCAACCATCATCAAGCTCTTGCGCGACCGGCCCGATCAACCGGTGACTGTTGGTGTCCATGGCGATTGGGGCGCCGGCAAGTCTAGTGTGCTGGAGATGATCGAGGCCGGCTTCGAGGGGGAAGCGAAGGTCCTGTGCCTCAAGTTCAACGGCTGGCGTTTTCAGGGATTCGAAGACGCTAAAATTGCGCTTATCGAAGGCATCGTCACAGGGCTCATCGAAAAGCGACCCGCTCTCACTGCGGCGGGCGAAACAGTCAAGGACGTCTTTCGCCGGATCGACTGGCTCAAGATGGCGAAGAAGGCTGGTGGGCTCGCGTTCACCGCCTTCACCGGAATTCCGACTCCCGATCAGATTCAGACCATCGTCGGCACCTTGGAAGGCTTCCTCGCCGATCCGGCAAAGCTCGCGACCAAGGACAATCTCGAAGCAGCCGTCGAAGGCGTGAAAGGCCTGTTGAAGCCGAAGGGTGAAGGCGACTCGACCAACGTTCCCGAGGAGATCAACGCATTCCGGAAAGCCTTCGACGATCTTCTCGACAAGGCCGGTGTCGCGCAACTCGTCGTCCTGATCGATGACCTCGATCGCTGCTTGCCCGATACCGCAATCGAGACCTTGGAGGCCGTCCGTCTCTTCGTCTTCACGTCGCGAACCGCCTTTGTCGTCGCCGCCGACGAGGCGATGATCGAATATGCGGTGCGCAAACACTTTCCCGATCTGCCGGACAGCACCGGTCCGCAGACATATGCCCGGAACTACCTTGAAAAGCTCATCCAGGTGCCCTTCCGAATCCCTGCGCTGGGGGACACGGAAACGCGCATCTATGTCACTCTCCTCCTTGTCGGCGCCGAACTCGGCGACAACGACCCGGCGTTCAATGATTTGATCAAGATCGCTCGTGAACGGCTTAAGCGCCCGTGGACCTCCGGCGCGCTCGATGCTGCCACCGTCAGAGTCGCTCTCGGGGACAAGGCTTCGCGCGCCAACAATGCGTTGGCGCTCAGCGATCAGATCGGACCGATCCTCGCCAACGGAACCAAGGGCAATCCGCGTCAGATCAAGCGATTCCTCAACACGCTCGTCTTGCGGCAGCGCATCGCCGAAGCGAGAGGGTTCGGGGATGACGTCAAGCTGCCGGTGCTCGCAAAACTCATGCTCGCCGAGCGGTTCCTGCCCCGCCTCTTCGATCAAATCGCCGCAGCCGCCGCGGCAGCAGCAAATGGCAAATGCCCGGACCTGTCAGCGCTCGAAGCGGCGGCGACCGCCAAGGATGACGCGAAAACTGCGGCCAAGCCGGAGAAGGCCGCTGCCAAAGGCGATGACGCCGTGAAGTCGACGCCCAAACTGGAAGCCGTGAAGTCGACCGAGAGCGCGCTCTTGAGCGAATGGCTATCCTCGCCTGCGATCAAAGCCTGGGCGGCGGTGCCAACTGCGATCGGTGGCGAGGATCTTCGCCCCTACCTCTTCGTCGCAAAGGACAGGAAGGATTATTTCGGCGCCGCCTCAGTGCTCGGCCACCTTGCTGCCGTGGTCGAACAGCTCTTCGGCGCGAAATTCGCGGTGCAGGGCCTCGAAGCCGATCTCAAGCGCCTGGCCCCACCCGAAGCGGCGCAGATCTTCGAAGCGGTGCGCGGCCGCATCGTCGGTGGGGACAGCTTTGACACTGAGCCGCCTGGCGCGGCCGGCTTGGTGGTTCTCGTAAAGGCTCATCCGACCCTGCAGGCCAATCTCGTCGATTTCCTCGAAGCGCTCCCGCGAGATCGTCTCGGTCCATGGGTCTGCGGCGGCTGGGAAGGTGTTCTCAAGGATGGCGATGCGACCCAACGCTTCGACCGCCTCCTTCAGACCTGGGGCAAAGAAGGTGGTGCGATGCTCAAGGTGGCGGCCACGGGTGTTCTTCGCACCCGCCAGGGAGCCCGCTGATGGGCACCTCCAGTGCATTCGGCGGCCAGGGCGGCCGGACGCCCCTCGTCCCGAGCTGGCTAGGCGATGACGGCGCACCGCCTGCCGCTCCAGACGGAGCCCCACCTGATGGTGGACCACCAGACGGTCCGCCCGTGGATGCGCCAGCAGACGGCGCCCCACCAGCCGCTCCCCCGGCACCGCCGGCTCGCCCGCCCATACCGCCGGTAGCCGATCCCGCGCGCTTCTCAGCGGCTCGCAACAACTTCTCGCGTTTCGCTGGTTCGGGCGGCAGCGACCGCAAGAGTCTCGGCCGAGCCGTCTCGCACTACGTGGGCTCATCGGCAGGTGGGGCGCGCACGGCGGCCGCAAGGATGGGATCGGCGCGCGGCGCAGGCAGCCGCTTGCTTGGCTTCCTGTCGGACGCCGTCGCACGCGGCGCGACCGAAGCGCTTCGTGCGCTCAACCTCGGCGCTCTCGCAGGCCGCCCTATCGAAGAAATCTTTCTCGGCCTGGCGGACTATGTGTGTCCTGACGGCGGTTCGATCGACGAAGGCATCGCACGCGAAGCGTTCATCGAAACCATCACGGACCTTGCCGGTGCAGGCATTGCCGACCTCGACGGCCTCACCGCCGATCAGATGCAGACTGTGTTCGAGCTGTATGCGACCAACGCGATCGAAGCACGGCTCTGCAACGACATCGGCGCGAAGACGATCACCCTGCCGTCGGATAGTCGCGAAGCCGCGCGCGTGCAGGCGCAATTGAACGACTTCATCCGGCGCGGGGTGGCCGATGCGCTCACGGTCGCCCGCGCCGCGGCTGCAGCGCTGACGCCCGATCGCGTGCTCCAGTTCGTCGGGCGCATCTACGAGCAAGCGTTCGGGATCTTGCAGATCATGGGCGATGCGGAGGCGGAAGGCACATGAGGAGACACGTCATCATAGGCCGATACGGCCCCGGCGACCGCAGCCGCTTTTCACTTGGCGATGGAGAAGTCGAAACCCGCCTTGACCTGGTTGTCGGCGAGCGAACCCTCAATCACGGTATCGGCCGCGCGATCGGCGATCTGTCGCGGCTTGGCGTTCATCCTTCAGAGATCGGCGTCGACATCCTGGTTCTGGCCGCCCACGTCCACGCTGCTGACACACGCATTTCGCGGGCGAGTGAATCGCAGGATGGCTGGACCCGCGAAATCCGGCTGATCGTCCCGGTTTCCGATCCCGATCGATGGACAGCCGTCGCGCCGACCTTCGTCCGGATGCTGAACTTTCTCACCGGCGACCGCTGGTCGATCGCGTTTCGCGCCCGACCGCGCCGTTTCGTCAGGGTCGCTCCCGAACACCCTGCTCGGCTTATTGGTCCTCCCTTCGATGATCTCGCCCTCTTCTCGGGCGGCCTCGACAGTCTCATCGGCGCGATCGACGCCCTTGAGAATGGCCGTACACCGCTTCTCATTAGTCACGCTGGCGAAGGTGCGACCAGCGATGCGCAGTCCACCATCTTCGACACGTTGAAGACCCACTATCGAGGCCGCGCCTTCGATCGCTTGCGCCTCTGGATGGCATACCCGGATGGCTTCGTCCGGGGTTCAGGCGGAGAGAATACGACCCGCGGCAGGTCGTTCCTGTTTTTCGCCCTCGGCGTCTTCGCTGGAAGCGGACTTGAGCGGGCGTTCACCTTGAAAGTGCCCGAGAACGGCCTCATCGCCGTCAACGTGCCGCTCGATCCATTGCGCCTCGGCGCACTAAGCACGCGCACGACCCATCCTTTTTACATCGCCCGTTGGAATGACGCCCTCCATGGGCTCGGCCTGAACGGCAGGATCGAAAATCCCTATTGGGATAGGACCAAGGGCGAGATGGTCGCAGCCTGCACCAACGGCGCATTATTACGTCGCCTCGTCCCCTCATCGCTATCCTGCGCGGCTCCGACCAAGGGACGCTGGCAGGGTCTCGGCACACAGCATTGCGGCTATTGCCTGCCATGTCTCATCAGACGGGCAGCACTCGTTGCCGGCTTACGCCCCGATCCAGATCCCACCGTCTACACGGTCGATGACCTCACCGCCCGCGCGCTCGACACACGCCAATCAGAAGGTGTCCAGATTCGCTCTTTCCAGCTTGCGATCGAGCGGCTTCGCGCCCGGCCGGCACTGGCGCCGATTCTCATCCACAAGCCGGGGCCACTCTTCGATGAATCGCCAGCTCGGCAAGCTGCTCTCGCTGGCGTCTACCGGCGCGGCCTTGAAGAGGTTGGAGCTCTCCTGGCAGGTGTGAGGACGCGGCCGGGATGACCGAGAATGCTCAAGCCGTCGGTGTCGATTTCCACTGCCATCTCGACCTCTATCCCGACCATGAGGCCGCGATCGCGAGGGCAGAAGCAGCTCGGATCTACACCCTGACCGTCACGACGACGCCAAAGGCCTGGGCGCGCAATCATGAACTCACGCGTCATACCCGCTTCGTGCGCGCTGCGCTCGGCCTGCATCCGCAGCTCGTCGCGGAGCGCGCCGGCGAGTTCCCGCTATGGGAGCGTCACCTGCCTGAGACACGCTACGTCGGTGAAGTCGGTCTTGATGCCGGCCCGCGCTTCTACAAATCGCTGGATACCCAAAAGCATGTGTTCCGTAGCGTCCTTGAGCGATGCGCAGAAGCAGGAGGCAAGATTCTCACTGTCCACAGTGTGAGGAGCGTTCCAGCGGTGCTCGATATGATCGAACAATATCTCCCGCAGGATCGCGGCACCGTCGTGCTTCACTGGTTCACCGGAAGCAAAAGCGAGGCTCGACGTGCGGCGGCGCTCGGCTGCTATTTCTCCGTCAATGCCGAGATGACCCGCTCGGATCGCGGCCGTTCCCTCGTCTCCGACTTGCCTATCGATCGCATACTGACGGAGACAGACGGCCCTTTCACTCAGGTTGACGGTCGTCCCAGCGAGCCCGCGGACGTGAAAACCACGGTCGCAGCGATCGCCGACGTCCGGAGGGTCCCGGTCGATGCCGTCACGACAGCGGTAAGATCGAACCTTCGTTCTCTGCTGAGATGAGGTCCTCAAAGGGCCTAGATAAATTGTAATCTTCGTGCTACATATTCGGTCGATCTGTAGTGCGAAGGTGTCAAAATGCCCACTCCACACAACCCTCCTGCTGCGGTGCGGCGCGCGCTGCGCAAGCTTGGGGCGGATATCCATGATGCCCGTCGACGCCGACGGCTGCCGATGGCGGTCGTAGCCGAGCGCGCCTTCACGTCTCGCTCCACGCTGCAAAGGGTCGAAGCCGGGGACACCAACGTCAGCGTCGGCATTTATGCCGGCGTCCTGCAGGCGCTCGGCCTCCTCGACGGCCTGAGCCAGGTCGCCGACATCAGCAACGACAGCGTCGGTCAGGCGCTCGCCAGCGCCGACCTGCCCAAGCATGTCCACCTCAAGCGGCCAACCGGATCGTCCCGCGATGGCTGACTTCGAGGTCCATATCGATTTGGACGGTCGCACACGCCCCATCGGACTGGCGAGGAGCAATCGCGTCCGGGGCACCGAGACCATCCTCTTCGAGTATGACAGCGCATGGCTTGAGGACCCCGACCGCTTCTCCCTGGAGCCGGCTCTTGCTCTGACCCGCGGCGCCTTCGCCCCTCCTGCCGGTCTTGCGACTTTCGGCTCCATCGGCGACTCAGCGCCGGATACCTGGGGCCGGCGCCTCATGCAGCGCGCCGAACGCCGTCTCGCCGATCGAGAAGGCCGCGCGGTTCGCACGCTTGTAGAAAGCGACTACCTGCTCGGCGTCGCCGACGAGACCCGGCTTGGCGCACTCCGTTTCCGCTGGGTCGGCGAAGAGATTTTCCAAGCGCCGATCCGCGCAGGCGTTCCTGCCCTAATCGAGCTCGGCCGGTTGCTCCAGATCACCGAACGGATTCTCCGGGACGAGGAAACGGATGAAGACCTACAGCTCATCTTTGCCCCAGGCTCCTCTCTTGGCGGTGCCCGACCGAAGGCGTCGGTCATCGACCAACATGGTCACCTCTCCATAGCGAAATTCCCGAAGGAGACCGACGACTACAGTATGGAGACCTGGGAAGAGATCGCGCTGCGGCTAGCCGGCCAGGCACGTATTGCCACGCCTCAACACGAGCTGATCGACGTCGCCGGCAAGGCGGTCATGTTGTCGCGACGCTTCGATCGCGACGGTGCGATCCGCATCCCGTTCCTGTCGGCGATGGCGATGATGGGCGCTAAGGACGGCGAGCGCGGCAGCTATCCGGAGATCGTCGATGCCCTTGCTCAACACGGCGCTCAGGGGAAGACGGACGCCCATGCCCTCTATCGGCGTGTCGTCTTCAATGTGCTGATCTCCAATGTCGACGACCACCTCCGCAATCACGGTTTCCTGTGGCTGGGAAAGGCGGGTTGGTCTCTCTCGCCAGCATACGACCTAAATCCCGTTCCGACCGATCTCAAGGCGCGGGTGCTGACCACGAACATCGATCTCGACGAGGGCACCTGTTCGCTCGATCTGCTGGAGGCGGCGTCCGAGTTTTTCGCGCTCACACTGCCGCAGGCCCGCGCGATTATCAAAGAGGTCGCGATCGTGACCGCGACCTGGCGCGATACAGCCAAGGCGGTCGGCGCTCGATCGGCGGAGATCAGCCGCATGGCCAGCGCTTTCGAGCATGACGATCTCAAGCGGGCGCTGGCGCTATGACGAGGACCTTCCTGCACAATTTCGATCCGCCCGCATCCAGCCCTGTCACGGGCGCGACCGTCGACCTCGAAGTCTCGGAGATCGAGGACGCCGGGATTCGCGAAGTGTTGCAGACGCCAGGGGCGGCATATGGCGCGTGGTCCATCCTGGACGCGCTGTTGACGCCAACCGGCGCGGGTACGCCCTTCATCTTCCGGGAACCGCTTGGACAGGCCCGCGAGGTGAAGGTCGCGCTATCTGGCCTGTTCGGCCGCTTCGTTGCCCGCGCCTATCTGGAACGCTACTTCAACCTTTCGATCTTCGCGCATCTCGGCAGCCGCATCATCGACCTCGATCGCCGCCGACAGGTCAAAGTCACGCGCTTGTCCCGTGGCGACCTGCCCGACTGGATCGCCTGCGCGTCCGACCTGTCCTCCTTGACCGTGGCCGAAGCGAAGGGTTGCCATGATAGTGGCGGCCCGGCCAAAGCATTGAACCGCGCCTGGGCTCAGGCCGGACGGATAGATCTCACCGCCGGAGGCCGGAAGGTCACAGTAAAGCGCATTGCCATCGCGACCCGCTGGGGGATGGCGGCGCCAAATCCGACCGACGCCCACCTCTCAGTCCGCGATCCAGTCGATGAAGGCGAGCCGATCAAGCCGGAGGAGAAAGACGCGCTCTTCATCGGGCTTCTCCGCCTCCATATCGCCAATCTCATCAAGTCGCTCGGGCACGCTGAGCTAGCCAGTGCGCTCCGCGGCCTCACCCACCAGCCCTTCGCGCGAAGACTCCAAGGGGACCTCCAACGCGCCCGAGCGTTGCTGGATGCCACGCCGGTGAGAGAGGTGGAAAAGGCCACAGCCATGGGCGGACTGATCGGAGGGATCGTCACCCGTGCCGGGCCGGTCGCTGACACCGACGTTGCGCCCGCCGATCAGGAGGCGCTCGCTCGCCTCAACCTCCGGCCGGTCTTCGTCGGCATCGAGCGCGATCTCATTCGTGCCGTTATCGACGCGGAGCTGCAAAGCGTTCGTATCCGCCTGACGCAGACAGTGGGTCCGGACGAATTTGCTCGGCCGGATCGCGCCGGCGGCTGGATCATCCCGATCGGTGAGGAGCGACGCATCAGAGGGGGCACCTGATCCGGTGAACACCAAACATAAGCATCATGGGGAAACGGCCGGCCACATCGGACACGGCACGATTAGGGGACAGAAAGATGGAAACGCAGGAGACCGATCTCTCGAATGAGGCAGCGGCGCTGGCCGACATCCTCAAATGGTCGGCGGACCTGCCGGCCTGGCAGCGCGATGCGCTGCGCCGGCTGTGTAGTCAGCCCAAGCTAGAAAGCGCCGACATCACGGCCCTCGTCGCTGTCTGTAAGGCGATCGACCAAGCCGCTTCCCTCGACCCAAGCCATATCAGGGACCCGGCAGCTAGCCACGCCATCGTCAGCCTCGGCGCGCTCCATGGTCTGTCGAACGTCAATGCCCTCGCACCGGGCGAGCGTCTATCCTTCGGCAAGACCGGTCTCACGGTCATCTATGGCGACAACGGCGCCGGCAAATCCGGCTACGCCCGCGTCCTAAAGCAACTCTGCCGGGCACGCTCGCCGAAGGGCGACGCGATCCTTCCCAACATCTATGCGGCTGGTTCCGGCACCCCCACCGCCAGCGTTGACTTCTTCATCGGCGGACAGAAGCGAAGCGCATCCTGGATTCAGGGAAGCGCGCCTGATCCAATGCTCTCGGCCGTCAGTGTCTTCGACTCGCGCACTGCCAATGTGCATGTCGAGAACACCAACGATCTCGCCTATACGCCGTTGCCGCTCCGGATCCTCGCGGGTCTCGCGCAAGCATGCCAGGATGTGAAGGCCAAACTGGCCGCCGAGATAAAAGCGCTCCAAGAGCAGACACCCGCGATCCTGTCGAAGCCCGAATGCAAACCGGACACGCTGGTCGGCAAGTTGATCGCTAGCCTGTCGGGCAAGACGAAGGAGGAAGGCGTCGAGAAGCTAGCGGGCCTGACGGCGGAAGAAGAAACCCGGCTGCAAACGCTGAACACCGACCTGGCCAGCGACCCTGCGCGCACGGTCCGCCAGCTCCAGAGCCAGGAAGCCCGCATCAAGTCGGCGATCGAGCAGATCGAGCCGCTCATGGTCGCCGCCACGGACGAAACCCGGGCAGCGCTACGCGACGCCCATACGCGCCTTGCAACGGCGCGCTCCGCTGCCGCTGCCGCCTCCGCCAACCTGTTCGCCGATGAGCCTCTGCCCGACATCGGCTCGGACGTCTGGAAGGTCTTGTGGGAGGCGGCCCGAGATTATTCCCGCGCATCCGCGTATCCTGATCGGCCGTTCCCCGTAGCGGGTACTGGGGCCCATTGCGTCCTCTGCCAGCAGCCGCTCAGCGAAGAAGCCTCGAAGCGGCTCAGCAGCTTCGAAGCCTTCGTGCAGGACGAGAGCAAGCGCCGCGAGCAGGAAGCTGTGGACGCATATGACGAGAAGCTCGAAGAGGTCGCGTCGCAAGCCATCTCGATGAAGTCTCTCGCCGCGATCGTCGCGACGATGCGCGATGACATCGGCCAGGAAGAAGTGGCGAGGACCCTTCGCCGCGAGATCCTCCACCTGGCTTGGCGGCTGCGCGCCATATTGCGAACCCATGGCGACGCGGCCCCGTCTGACCTTCCATCCCCGGCCACCATTTCCCTCGATCCGCTGCGCACGGCCCTCAGCGGTATCGCCACGCGTATCGAAGGCTTGCAGTCGGAGGCCAGCTCCCCGCGGCGCGTCGCACTCGTCGCCGAGCGCGATGGCCTTGCGGACCGCAAATGGCTCGGCTTGGTGAAAGCCGATGTTCTCGCCCAGATCGAGCGCCTCAAGGCCATCGAGGTGATCGAGAAAGCCAGCAAGGACACGACCACAAACAAAATCACGACCCAGAGCGCCCGTATCGCGCAAGCGCTCGTCACCAACCGCCTGCGTGGTCGGTTCGCAATCGAGGTGGACAAGCTCGGCGTCGCCGGTCTCGCCATCGAGCTTCAGCAGGCCAAGACCACGGCGGGCGTGCCCTTCTTCCAGGTCCGGCTCATCAATAAGCCCAGCGAGCCGGTGGGGAAGGTTCTGAGCGAAGGCGAGCACCGATGCGTCGCGCTTGCGGCTTTCCTCGCCGAACTGTCGACCATCGACGCGCAGTCAGCGATCGTGTTCGACGATCCCGTGTCCTCGCTCGACCATTTGCATCGCGACAGGGTCGCCGCCCGATTGGCTGAGGCCGGGCAGACCCGTCAGGTGATCGTGTTCACTCATGACATGGCGTTCTTACTTCTACTCGATGAAGCCTGCCGGGCGACCAAGGACCGGGAAGCGACGCCGGTTGCGTACCGCCTCATCAGCCGCGGCGCTGAGAACGCCGGCTATTGCCACCAGGATCCACCCGCCAATGTCATGCCGCTCGACAAGGTGATCGACGGGATGAAGGCGCACCTTGCCAATGTGAAAATCCATCACGAACGCGGCGATCAGGCAAAATGGCTGCGCGAGGTGACGTCCTTCCAGGACCAGCTTCGCACCATTTGGGAACGCGCCGTCGAGGAGGTTATCGGGCCGGTGATCCGTCGCCTCTCGCGCAAGGTCGACACGATGGGTCTCATCAAACTCACTGTCCTTACGGCCGGGGATTGCACCGTGATGCGCGAAGCGTTCGGACGTTGTTCCGCGCTGCTTCACAGTCAGCCTGGAGAGATCAATCCGCGGCTGCCCGCACCTTCCGTCATCGAAGCAGAGATCGACGCGCTGGAAAAATGGATCGCCGACATCCGGACCCGTCAGGAGAAGGCTGCATGATGATGCTGTATCACGCCACATTGCCCCACGTCGGAGGCGACGGCCGATGGTGAAATGGTCCGAGTTGAAACGGGCGTCCGATGTCGTCCTGGCCGTCTGGCCTCACTATCGTCCCTTGTTCGAGCGTTGGTTGATGCAGGAGCTCATCGACAAGGGTGAGCTCGCACCGGTCTGGCGAGAGCGCATGGTGCCAGGCGAAAACGACAGCGTCTTTACCGATCATTATCCTGGTCGCGAAGCTGCAATCGCGGCCGCCAATGCACTCAATCCGACCTTGCGTCAGGCACTCTCCGCGCGTGCCATGGATCCCGTTGTCAAACGATCGCTCGAACTCAAGATTGACAAGACCCTGCAGGCAAAACAGCGTCTGCAAGACGAAGAAGCACTGATGCTGGCCGAATCTCTACGCCGTCACGCTGATGACGAGCGGCCGGACGCAGCCGCTTTAAAACTCGCGCCGGACTCCGAGCGCTATCGTCAGGATCTTGCCGAACAACTGGCCACGATGCCGTATCTGAAAGTGGCCAAGGTAGGACGCTCGGGCAACCAATGGCGCTACGTCCTTCTATACTTGGCCCCGGATGGCGTTTGGTCGAAACCCTATCAGCCCGGCGAGAGAGGCGCGCAGATCGCAGAACGTGCAAAGATTGCCAACGGCTTCGGTCTGAGCGCCAGCACCCATTGGGGAAAGACAAAGGCCAGGATCCGGCAGATCCTTCTGCCCCGCGCCAATCAATTGCTTCAGCTCGCGAGCGTTCAGCGGATGCTCGCCGAAGCGCTTGCACGAGGCGAACACGTGCTTGTCTCAAACGGCATTGTCTTCTGGTACGAGCCGGATGGCGGTGTCGGCTGGCTGGTCAAGGAGACATCGTCGACGCGAGAGTCCGAAGGCGCGACGATCTGGAAGGAAGGGACGATCCTCTCCACCAATCACGGCCGCCTCGTTGTGCTGCCCTACATCAAGGAAGGTGGAGAGCACGTTCGCGGCCACACCAAGAACGGCCCGAACGATGGCCGCGCGCTGCCTCGCCATCGCGACCACTATGTCGAGATTCCGTTCTCGCTCTACGACGGTGATCTCATGATCGGGCTGTTCGGGGAGCTTCCATACGAATGAAGAAGACGTGGGACCGCGGTTCTGTTCGTGGTGGGCGGCAGTCGAAGCGCTCTCGACCCTCGCGCCGTCTCAAAAGCGGATTTCCGAAGATCTCGGAATCCTGAAATCCGCAAGGAAGGAAAATCGCACATGACCGCATGGACGTTGGACGATCTTCGACGGCTCGATCTCAAATACGCGGAGGAAGGCATCCACGTCCATCAGCGGCCATTCCGTGCCGCAATGGAGCTTCTCGGTTCCAACTTCGTCATGGGGGTCGGCGGAAACCCCGAAGTCAAACCGATCATGGACACCTATACCGCCATGGTGCCCGAGGTCAGCACGAGCTGGCCAGGTGCTGGGATCGGTTTCGCTGCGTCCGTCGATCAGGTCCGCAAGCTCACCTTCCCGGTCGTATTCGGCCAGGTGTCGCTCCAGCCCTGGCGGGTAGCAGGGTTCTCTAGCGCCGAGGAATGGTGGAACTGGTGTAGGCAGGATCGGGCAATTGCCGGCGAAGTTTCTCTCGCGGTCGCCGATCTCCACGATTTCACCAATGGTTTGAATGAAGTCGAACAAGGGAATCCAGCGGCGACCACGCTCTGGTGCATGGCGCGGTCCAATCTCGAAGATGTGGCGAACACCCTCCCGACGACGTTCAGCCATGACTCGGTAATCCAGCCGATCTGTATGGTGGCCGAACTTTCGATGAAGGCGGCCCTTGTCCGGGACGGTGTCGATCCGGAGTCCTTCAGAAAGGGCAAGGACGGCCACAATCTGTCGTCGCTTGCCCGCCGTATGGCGGACGCGCGCCCGCACCGCGATGACCGACGCGTCCAGGCCGTCGTTGGTGCCCTCCCGCCCTATGTCGAAAGCCGATACAAGCCGGCAGGATTGAAGCGGCTGCAGGTGGTCAAGCTCGCTTTGGGGGTGCAGTTCATCGCCGCATCGAGCCTGCGGCGCATCGCCAGCGCTGATCTCGCGCTCCAGATGGAAACCGACGAGTGGCCCGGCCCACGCCAACCATTCCTCATTTAAAGCGCGCGACACAAGCCGGGGAGAACTGAGCAATGACGAAGCACCCGCCACGATGGCAAGCGCACGCGACGAAAGACTATGACGCCGCCATGTCCGCGCGCTGCGGACAGCTATTGACCGAGATCGTTGCAGATCCCCATCGGCGACAGGCTATCTTGGCTGATCCGCTCGACTTGCATCGGGAATTGTTTGCGCCTTTCGCGCCGTCCGATCACCCCGAATATGCAGGCACCTATCGCGGCACGCCCGGCACCGCGCTCTTCGACCGGAGGATTTCTGCCGAGAGCCAACTCGAGCCGGGTAACGACTATGAATTCTGCCTGCCCGGCGAAGTGGTGTCGCGCATGGCCGAGTTGCTGAAGAACTCCCGAGACTTGCTTGCGGACACCAATGCAGACGACTTCGGCAGGCTGATCGCCTTGACCTACACCTTCTGCTGGTTTGGGAAAATTCACCCCTTCCTTGACGGCAATGGCCATGTTCAACGTGCCATCTTCGCGGCCATGGCGACGGATTTCGGCTACCCGCTCTCCTCGCGTTTTGCCATTCACCCGCGCCCCTATGACCGGCTGCTCGCTACGGCGCTGGAAATCTTCACCCGGGCTCCGATCGGCAAAGAAAACGAAGAATTGGGCCTGGTGGCCGAGTATCTCGCCTTCTTCCTCGATGGGCCGTTTGACGCTCCCCGCAAGCATGTTGGAAGCGCCTCCCCCTACACATCGTGAACGAGCGAGAGCGAATTCGACCAATGTCCTGAAGGGGAAGGCCTTCCCCTGCGGCCGAGCCCAAGGTCTCGACCGACCCCTTCTGCGGGGAGACCCCGCAACGCCCCTGAGAGTGAGAGTGCGGACCGGTTTCCGTGACGGGTAAATAGCTGGGAGAGAGGCTCCCGCGCCCGTCGTGGAGATTGGTCCCATGAACATGCAAGTTCTCGATGCGCGCCGTGACACGACCGGCGGTTACAAGGTGGATGTCAGCCGCGGCGAGCGGGTCGGTCGCGTCTCGTCTGAGTGGTTCTCGCGTCCGGCCGACGAGCGATACCTCTCGCTGTCCGAGCTGGCGCGATCGGTGCGTGACCGCGCCGATCGCAGCAAGACGCGCGTGGTGGAAAGCGCGCTGATCCATGTCGAGGCGAACCGCAACAACCCGGAGCGGTTGGCCCTCATCCTGCCCGGCACCGATACGGCCATTGCGCCGACGCACTGGTCCTTCGGCCAACTCGCCAGCCTGGTCGGCGCACCCGCCGCCTATTTACGGCAGCTCCCGGCCGCGCTCGCCGGGATCAACCTGCAATATGGCCTGACATCCAATCGCGCCGAGCAGATCAAGACGCTGGAAACCGATGACGGTCGCACGGAACTGCGCGCCGTCACCGGCCCAGATTATGGGAGGATATTCGACGCAGAACTGGTGGAAGCCGTGCAGCGCATCGCCGGCAACGGCACGGGTGACACCCGCTGGAAGGTACCGGGCGTGCTCGACTGGTCGACCGGCGTCTACAATCCGCGCGTCGATATCACCAAGGACACGACGACGCTCTATGCTTCCGATCGAGACGTCTTCCTGTTCCTGGTCGATGACCTGAATCCGATCGAGGCCGGCCGCCTGCCGGACGGCTCGCCGGATCTCTACTTCCGCGGCTTCTACTGCTGGAACTCCGAGGTCGGCGCCAAGACACTTGGCATGGCGAGCTTCTATCTCCGCGCGGTCTGCCAAAATCGAAATTTGTGGGGCGTGGAAGATTTCGAGGAAATCACCATCCGCCACAGCAAATACGCCGCCAACCGGTTTGCACATGAGGCGGCCCCAGCACTGTTGAACTTCGCGAACTCCTCGCCCCTGCCCTTCGTCAACGGGATCAAGGCGGCGCGCGAGCGAATCGTGGCGAGAACGGACGAAGACCGCACCGACTTCCTGCGCCGTCGCGGTTTCTCCAAGGCCGAGGCCGGGAAGATCATCGACACGGTACTGGCTGAGGAAGGCCGCCCGCCGGTGAGCATCTTCGACTTCGTTCAGGGCATCACCGCCGTCGCCCGCGACAAGCCCCATCAAGACGCCCGCCTCGACATGGAGGCCAAGGCCAAGAAGCTCCTCGATCGAGCGGCCTGATCTCCGTGACGCCGGGGACGCGGTTTTCCGTGGCTCCGGCTTTGCGCTTCCGTGTCTCTCCGGTTCACCGGTCCGTGGCGCTGCCCCCTTTAGAGGAAGAGGGCGGCGCTTCGCTCCGTGACGGGTTGGAGGTTGAGAGAGAGTCTCTCGGTCGCCCGTCGCGGAGACTATCCCGATGGCTACTGCCGTTCAAAAGATCACCCTGTCGTCCTCGCGCGACATCCCCTTCAACAAGCTGGTGCTCAGCCAGTCCAACGTCCGGCGCGTGAAGGCCGGCGTCTCGATCGAGGACCTGGCGGCCTCGATCGCCCGGCGCGGCCTGATCCAGAGCCTCAGCGTCTTCCCGGTCGTCGATGCCGATGGCAACGAGACCGGCATGTTCGAGGTGCCGGCCGGCGGCCGCCGCTTCCGCGCGCTGGAGATGCTGGTGAAGCAGAAGCGCCTGGCCAAGGTCGCGCCGGTCCCCTGCGTCGTCCGGGAGCGCGACGGCGGCATCCTCCCCGAAGAGGTGTCGCTCGCCGAGAATATTGAGCGCGCGCCGTTGCACCCGCTCGACCAATTCCGCGCCTTCCAGGACATGCGCGACAAGGGCATGACCGAGGAAGAAATCGCCGCAGCCTTCTTCGTGCCGACCCAGGTCGTCAAGCAGCGGCTGCGCCTCGCGTCCGCATCGCCGGCGCTGCTCGATGTCTATGCCGAGGACGGTATGACGCTGGAGCAACTAATGGCCTTCACGGTGTCGAACGACCACGCCCGCCAGGAGCAGGTCTGGGAGGCGATCAAGGACGCCTGGTCGAAGGAGCCGTATCAGATCCGGCGCATGCTGACCGAGACCACGGTGCGCGCGTCCGACAAGCGGGCTATCTTCGTCGGCGTCGAGGCCTATGAGACCGCCGGCGGCGTCACCATGCGCGATCTCTTCCAATCCGATGATGGCGGCTGGCTGCAGGATCCGGCGCTGCTCGATCGTCTGGTCGCCGAAAAGCTGAAGGTCACCGCCGAGACGGTCGCGACCGAGGGTTGGAAATGGATCGAGGTCGCGGTCAGCTTCCCCTATGACGCGACCCGCGGCCTGCGCGAACTGCAGGGCGATGCCCTCGACCTCACGACCGAGGAACAGGCGACGATCGACGCCCTGATCGGCGAGCAGCAGAAGCTCGAGGCCGAATATGAGGGCGCCGACGAGCTGCCGGACGAGGTTGACCAGCGGCTCGGCGAGATCGAGACGGCGCTCGCCGCCCTCGAGGCGCGACCCTTCCGCTACGAGACCGACGATATCGCCCGCGCGGGCGTGTTCATCAGCATCGCCCATGACGGCCAGGTCGACATCGATCGCGGCTATGTCCGGGCCGAGGACGAAGCGCCGATCGCCCCCGAGGGCGAGATTGGCATGGAAGCCGGCGGCGATCCGGCCGAACCGATCGTGCAGCGTGCCGTCATCACGATCGGCGGCCAGCCTGCCGAGCCGGAGGACGACGAGGACGATGCGATCAAGCCGCTGCCCGATCGCCTCGTCACCGAGTTGACGGCCCATCGCACCTTGGCGCTGCGCAATGCACTGGCCGACAACCCGCACGTCGCGATGACCGCGCTCCTGCACAAGGTGGTCTCCGACACCTTCCAGCATCGCATGTACAAGGGTGCGATGGAGGCCTCCGTCAGTCACGTTTTCTTCCCGGTGCAGGACGATGCGTTGAAGGACAGTCCATCGGCTCGCGCAGTGCATGAGCGCCACGAGGGCTGGGCGGGCGACATTCCCGCTGAGGACGATGCGCTCTGGGACTGGCTGGCGGCGCTCGACGACACGAGCCGGATGGCGCTGCTGGCGCACTGCGTGAGCTACGGCGTCAATGCGCTCTACGAGAAGCCTAACCCCTATGGCGGCAACGGCGTCTCGCAGCACGGCCTCGACATGCGGCTCGGCCAAGCCGACCGACTGGCCCGCGCCACTGGCCTCGACATGGTGGACGTCGGCTGGCGTCCGACCGTCGGCAACTATCTCGGTAGGGTCACCAAGCCCCGCATCCTTCAGGCAGTCCGCGAGGGCGCTGGCGATCAGGCAGCGCAACTCATCGACCACCTGAAGAAGGGCGACATGGCCAAGGAGGCCGAACGCCTGCTGGCCGAATCCGGCTGGTTGCCGGAGCCGCTGCGTCTGGTCGCTGAGCCCGAGGCGGCCACCCCGGACACCGAGGCCGGCGGCGAGAACGAAGAGACCGCGCTGCCCGACTTCCTCACGGGCGACGACGAGGAGGCGGCCGCCGAGGACGAGGACGCCCAGCTCGTCGCGGCCGAATGAGCGCGTCGCGGAGCGGCTACGGCCGCTCCGCGAATTCTTCGCTGACGAAGCGCCCCAAGGCCCCCTGTCTACCGAACCATCCAGAGGAGCCCGGCTCAGCGCCGGGCTCCTGGCTTCATGTCGGCGAACCTGACGAAAGCCATATCCTGACGTCTTCCAGATGAAGGCGCAGGGTCTCGGCCGCATCAGCGGCTATGAGATGCGGAGTTCCTCCGAACAGCACGGGATAGCGGAAGCGTTGGTCGTAATGCGGCCCGTCAAGCAAGTCGACCAGCGCCGCCAGCTCTTCATTCGCATGCCCCGAGAAGCCACTTGAAAGAGCCTGCCGACAACAGCGGTCGAGGCTGTGACCGGCCATCATCAACCATTCTTCGTCCCGGCCCGCATGAGCCAGAACGGCCTTCATTGACAGTTCAACCGCATGCCCGACCATCATATGAAAAGGCGCGACCGCCTGGTCGGCCTGGGGCGCGAGAGCTTCCACTGCAACGACCTAGCTTTCAGCCATCGCGAAATAATCCTGCGCCCTCGAATGCGCAGGCCGCGATCGCCCTACTAGGGAAACGTCGCCATCCTCGACCGCCTCTACCATACCGCAACCTCCCACTGGCCTTTCACTCGCGCGAAGCCGATCGGCCGGTTCTGCGGCGTCGCGCCCGCCTTGGTTGGATCCATGACGAGCTGCGTCATGCAGGTGACGCCCGGACCGACGCCACCGGGCGAGCAGTCGCCGAGCTTCAGTGTGGCCTTGGTGAGCGCAGTCCCCGTGAACAGGCGATGGCGGCGGACCGCCGCCGTCGCCTCACTGTCCGTCGGCTGCGCGACCCCGGCCGCGACAGCCGGCGACGCGGACACCGGCGCGATCACCGGCCGGAGAACGAACCCCGCGCCGAACCCGACCGCCAGACAACCCGCCGCAATGATGCCGCTCGCGCTGCCCTTCATCTCGCCTGCCTCTTTCTCACCCGGCACGGCGAACTCCAGTAAGCTGAGGCGCCGCGGCTTCTTTTCCCAGGAAAGTTTAGCGTCAGATCGCCGCCGCCGGAAGGCGGAGCGATGAATCGGGCTCACCCCGCGCCAGAGTGAGAGGACGGCCGGGACGGGTTTGAGCCCGTCCGGTCGAGAGAGAGCGTCGGGCCGGCTCGTCCGTCTCAGCTCTCCGAGGTTCTCCATCATGCTCCACGCTTCGCTTCCGGCTGCCGTCCCGGCAGTCTCGCATCCGGTCGCGCCCGCGATCCCTCCGGCCTCCGCCGTGCTGGCCGCCGCCGAGCACCTCCTTCACCCACTTGAACAGGGCCGACCGGTCGACGCCGGAACGCTACGCACCGCCATGGAAGCGGCCTTCGGCGCGTCCGATGCGGCCGGCGCCTGGGACTGGAAGACGGCCTATGACGCTTGCGAGGTCGCGACGGTCCTCTTCCTGCGCAAATACGGAAAGGCGCTTTTCCGCAAAGCCGCTTCGCCGGCTTCACGCCTTTCCGCGCTGACCAAGATCGTCAGTCTTCTTCCGACGCACACGCGTCGCTCCGAAGAAGCGCAGGCCTTCCAGCAATTCTCGACGCCGGTCCCGCTCGGGCTCTCCGCCCTGACCGCGGCATCGCTGACCCCGGCAGACCGCGTGCTGGAGCCTTCGGCCGGCACCGGCCTGCTCGCGATCCTCGCCGAAATCGCCGGTTCCGCGCTCATCCTCAACGAGCTTGCGGACACGCGCGCCGATCTCCTCGCCTCACTCTTTCCGGCCATTCCGGTCACGCGCTTCGACGCCGCCCAGATCGACGATCATCTCGATCGGACGGCCGTTCCCAGCGTCATCATTATGAACCCGCCGTTCTCGGTGATGGCCAACGTCACAGGACGGGTGGCAGACGCCGCCTATCGCCATGTCGCCTCGGCCCTGGCACGTCTTGCCGATGGCGGCCGCCTGGTCGCGATCACCGGCGCAAACTTCTCACCCGACGCCCCTGCGTGGCGCGACGCCTTCATCCGTATGCAGGAGCTCGGGCGCGTTGTTTTCACGGCCGCCGTCGCGGGCTCGGTCTATGCCAAGCATGGCACGACCATCGAGACGCGCCTGACCGTCATCGACAAGGCGCCGGCCGAGGACCCCACCCGCTTTCCGGACTCGGCCGGCCTCGCACCCAATGTCGCGACGTTGCTCGCATGGATCGACCAGCAGGTTCCGGCCCGTTCGCCGGTGTCGCTCCCTAAGACGACTGTCGATGTGCCGGTCGCTCCACGCACCGTGCGCGGCTATCTCGCTCGGGCCGCGTCCGCTGCGCCTGCGCGTAGCACCGCCCAGCCCGAAGGCGTGTCGCTCGACTATGAGACGATCGACTGGACGCCGCCCGAGGGCGGTCGCCTGTCGGACTCGATCTACGAGACCTATGCGCTCCAGTCGATCCGCATCCCGGACGCGCTGCCGCATCCCACGAAGCTGGTGCAATCGGCCGCGATGGCGTCGGTCGCGCCGCCGAAGCCGAGCTATCGGCCGCTGCTTCCCACCCACATCGTCAGCGACGGCGTGCTGTCCGACGCCCAGCTCGAGACGGTGATCTATGCGGGCGAGGCTCATGGTGAATATCTCGCCGGCGCCTGGACCGTCGACGAAACCCGCGATCTCGTCTCGGCCGCGCCGGACGACGCGGCAAACGCCGTCCGTTTCCGCAAGGGCTTCATGCTGGGCGATGGCACCGGCGCCGGCAAAGGCCGCCAGTCGGCTGGGATCATCCTCGACAATTGGCTCCAGGGCCGGCGCAAGGCGGTCTGGATCTCCAAGTCGGACAAGCTGCTCGAGGACGCCCAGCGCGACTGGTCCGCGCTCGGCATGGAGCGGCTGCTGGTCACGCCCCTGTCGCGCTTCCCCCAAGGCACCGCGATCCGTTTCGCGGAAGGCATCCTTTTCACCACCTATGCCACGCTACGGTCCGACGACCGCGGTGAGAAGCTTTCGCGGGTCAAACAGATCGTCGATTGGTTGGGCTCCGATTTCGACGGAGTGATCATTTTCGACGAAAGCCACGCCATGCAAAACGCCGGTGGCGGCAAGGGAGAACGGGGCGATGTCTCGCCTTCGCAACAGGGCCGTGCGGGCTTGCGCCTCCAGCACGCCCTGCCGAACGCGCGCGTCGTGTACGTCTCAGCGACCGGCGCCACGACCGTCCACAATCTCGCCTATGCCCAGCGGCTCGGCCTGTGGGGCGGCGAGGATTTTCCCTTCGCCAACCGGGCCGAATTCGTCGAGGCGGTCGAGAATGGCGGCGTCGCGGCCATGGAGGTGCTGGCGCGCGATCTGCGCTCGCTTGGCCTCTACACATCACGATCGTTGTCCTATGACGGCATCGAATATGAGTTGCTCGAACACCAGCTCACGCCCGAGCAGACGCGCATCTACGATGCCTATGCCGGCGCCTTCGCCATCATCCACAATCATCTCGACGCGGCGATGCAGGCCGCCAACATCACCGGCGACAGCGGCACGTTGAACCGGCAGGCGAAGTCGGCCGCGCGCTCGGCGTTCGAGTCCGCCAAGCAGCGCTTTTTTGGCCATCTGCTGACCAGCATGAAGACCCCGACCTTGGTCCGCTCGATCGAGCAGGACCTGGCCGACGGCCATTCCGCCGTGATCCAGATCGTCTCGACCGGCGAAGCGCTGATGGAACGGCGTCTCGCAGAGATCCCCACCGAGGAATGGAACGACGTCCGGGTGGACATCACGCCCAGGGAATATGTCCTGGATTACCTCGCTCATTCCTTCCCGGTGCAGCTCTACGAGCCGTTCACCGACAGCGAGGGCAATCTGTCATCGCGTCCCGTCTTTCGCGACGGCCAGCCCGTCGAAAGCCGCGAAGCCGCCGCCCGGCGCGACGAGCTGATCGAACGGCTCGCCTCGCTGACGCCCGTGCCAGGCGCGCTCGACCAGATCGTCCAGCGCTTCGGCACCGACATAGTGGCCGAAGTGACGGGCCGCTCGCGCCGCGTGGTGCGCAAGGGCGACCGCCTTGCCGTCGAGAACCGAGCTGCTTCCGCCAATCTCGCGGAAACCGCCGCATTCATGGACGACCAGAGGCGCGTACTCGTCTTCTCTGACGCCGGCGGCACCGGGCGCAGCTATCACGCCGATCTCGCGGCGCGGAACCAGCGCCTGCGCGTCCATTATCTGCTCGAACCGGGTTGGAAGGCCGACGCCGCCATCCAGGGCCTTGGCCGCACCAACCGAACGAACCAGGCGCAGCCTCCACTCTTCCGGCCGATCGCGACCGACGTGAAGGCCGAGAAGCGCTTCCTCTCGACCATCGCGCGCCGGCTCGACACGCTGGGCGCGATCACACGTGGCCAGCGCCAGACCGGTGGACAGGGCCTGTTCCGCCCCGAGGACAATCTGGAATCACACTATGCGCGCGATGCGCTCCGCCAGCTCTATCTCCTGCTGGTGCGCGGCAAGGTGGAAGGGTGCTCGCTCGACCGCTTCGAGTCCGCCACCGGCCTGAAGCTGATGGACGACAAGGGCATCAAGGACGAGCTGCCGCCGATCACCACCTTCTTGAACCGGCTCCTGGCGCTGACCATCGATCTGCAGGGCGTACTCTTCACGGCGTTCGAGCAGCTCCTCACCACCAAGATCGAGGGCGCGATCCGCAGCGGCGTTTATGATCTCGGATTGGAGACGCTGCAGGCCGAGAGCTTCATCGTCACGGACAGTCAGGTGATCCACACGCATCCGGGCACCGGCGCCGAGACGCGGCTGCTCACCATCACGCGGCGCGAGCGCAATCGCCCTACCACGCTCGACATGGCGATCGACCATCTCGCCGATCCCCGCGCGCGGCTACTCGTCAACGCCCGATCCGGCCGGGCCGCTGTGCAGATCCCAGCGCCATCCATGATGCTCGACGATGGTGAGATCGAACGGCGCGTCTGCCTGATCCGGCCGATGGAGCAGCACTACGCGCCGCTGCGCATGTTGGACGAGAGCCATTGGGAGGAAGCCGACCGCGCCGCCTTCGCCGCAGCGTGGTGGGCGGAACTAAACGATGTGCCGGACTTCTCAGACAGCACGATCCATATCGTCGCCGGCCTGCTGTTGCCGATCTGGAAGCGGCTGCCCAACGAGTCGACGCGGGTCTATCGGCTCCAGACCGATGCCGGCGAGCGCATCATCGGTCGCCGCGTCTCGCCCGCCTGGGCCGCAAACGCCAGCGCCATGGGCGCAAGCACGCTCACGCCAGATGCCGCCTTCACAGCGTTGATCGACGGCACGACCACCCTCGATGTCAGTGAGGGCATGCAGTTGCGCCGCGCCCGTGTGATGGGGACCAACCGCATCGAACTATCGGGCTTCACCGACGCGATGCGTGATCGGCTGCGCGCCTATGGCCTCTTCAGCGAGATCATCTCATGGAAGCTGCGCTTCTTCGTGCCCGTTGATGCATCAGGGCCCGCCATCCTCGCCAAGCTGCTCGACACCTTCCCCGTTGCGCGCATCTCCGAGCGGGAGGCTGCGTGATGGCCAGGCAGGACGCTTCCGACCTTGCGCACAGTCTCGGCCGGCAGGCCGAGGCGGTGTGCCTGCACTATCTCTCCAGCGGACGTCGTGAGGGCCGCTACTGGCTGGTTGGCGACGCGCGCAACACGCCCGGCCGCTCGATGTACGTCCGGCTGAAGGACACACCGAAAGGCGTCGCGGGCAAATGGACCGACGCCGCCACTGGCGAACACGGCGATCTCCTCGACGTCATTCGTGAAAGCTGCGGCCTGATCGACTTCAAGGACGTGGCCGACGAGGCACGGACCTTTCTCAGCATGCCGCCGCCGGAACCGGAGCCACGATCGCACGAGCGTCGGAGCCCCGCGCCGAGCGGCTCGCCGGAAGCGGCGCGGCGTCTCATCGGCATGTCGCAGCCGATAACGGGCACAATCGTGCAAGCGTATTTACGGGAACGTGGCATTACGGATTTACGCGGAACCGGAAGCCTTCGCTTCCATCCGCGCTGCTATTATCGGCCCGACGAGCATTCGCCGACCGAGACATGGCCGGCGATGATCGCCGCCGTCACCGATCTCGACAGCAAGATCACGGGCGCGCACCGAACCTGGCTCGATCCCCGATCGCGCGACAAGGCGCCGATCGACACGCCGAGGCGAGCCATGGGCGACCTGCTCGGCAACGCGGTGCGCTTCGGCATGGGCGGCGAGGTCATGGCGGCCGGCGAAGGCATCGAGACCGTCCTGTCGCTCCGACAGGTGCTTCCCGACATGCCGATGCTGGCGGCGCTCTCGGCAGCACATCTCGCCGCCATCCTGTTCCCCGATACGCTGCGACGGCTCTACATCGTGCGCGACAATGATCCGGCCGGTGACGGTGCGCGTGACAGCCTGATCGAACGGGCCAACGCCGTCGGGATCGAGGCGATTGTCATCTCGCCGGCGCTCGGGGACTTCAACGAGGATCTCCGCACCCTCGGCATCGAGCATCTCCGACAGCAGTCGCGGATGCAGATTGCACCCCAGGATGTCGCAAGGTTCATGGCGCTGGCGGCATAGCCCGGCACGGGAGACTGACAATGGCCGTGCGTCGTCGTGCTCGCAGATGCACCAACCGTCGGAGGGGGACCGCGTCTCGGCCTTCGAGAGGGCGATCGGCCAGCAAACGGGCCCGCCCAACAATGGCTGCGGCCGACGATTTTCCGGCGGCGCGTGCCGCGCCTTTCCATCGCGAGGCAAAATCGCCGGCCTCCGCCATCCTCCGCTGACGCTCCGGCCCTGCGCTGCGCTCCGGGTGCAGGGCCGGCCCGCCCGCCGGCTTTCGTCGCCATGAAGCCCGCGACGGTCGCGGTCCAACCGACGGAGCATCCCATGAGCGAGCACGACGACTTCGAACCGCATCACGCCTCATCACCGACCGACCATGTGCTCACCGAGCTTCAGCTCCACGGCTACCGTCCCTTCGAGGATGAACCCGACCAGCGACTCCTCCCGGACGGCAATGCGGTCGCAGGCGCCATCGCCGACATTTTCGACGCCCTGATTGGGACGCTGGAGGACACTCGCCTCGAGCCCGACCTCGACGATCTCCTCTGGTCGACGGTCAACGTCTTTCACCGCGCCACCGACCGGATCGCGCGCGAACTCGACGACAACGAGCAGGCGCAACGCCGCGGGCAGCGTGAACAGGACGGCAGCGAGGTGAAGGCCGTCGAACTCGAGCGCCTGATCGCGGAGGGCCAGACCATGATCGAACGTCAGAACGCCTTCGAACTGATGCGCGACCAGGCAGCCGAACATTACGAACGCCACGTCGGCAGGACCTGGCTTCCGCGCAGCGGGTCAAGGGTCAACCACCGCAATCTCACCTCGGCGATGATCGACAGCCGCGACTTCCTGGCAGCGAAACGGCGCGCCGAGCAGACAATCCTTCTTCCCCCTGGTCCGAAAATCCTTGTCACCGGCGGGCTCGACTTCAACGACCACCGGCTGATCTGGGCCAAGCTCGATCAGGTCCACGAAAAACACCCGGACATGGTGCTGATGCACGGCAAGTCGCCGAAAGGCGCCGAAAAGATCGCATCCCTATGGGCGACGAACCGTAACGTGCCGCAGATCGGCTTCGCACCGGACTGGACGAAGCACGGCCGCGCAGCACCCTTCAAGCGAAACGACGAGATGCTGGAAATCCTGCCCAAGGGCGTGATGCACTTCCCCGGCACCGGCATCAACGACAACCTCGCCGACAAGGCCAAGAAGCTCAGCATCCCGGTCTGGAAGTTCGGCGGCGCGTGAGCGCCGCACGACTTCAGACAACTGACCGCAATCTGATACTGTCGGTTGAAACACTGAGTTCTTGCCGACAGGAGGCGTATCTGGATCTTGACCACATTCAACTTGCCGCGCGCGATGCGCCGCTGATCATCGCATGGCCATCGCCCGGGCTCCCCGGAGGGATGATCCAATTCAACCAACCCGATGAATGGCGACGGTTCATCATCGGCCTCGGCATCGACTCCCGCATACCCGACATCGTCCAGTTCAAATTCAGACGCGCGCAGGCGCTCTATCTTCTCGGCTGGATCGATCTCGATGTGCTGAAGGCCGGCGAGCTCGCGGCGCTCATCGCCCTGGAGCTGACGCTGATGGACAGGTACGGCGGCCAGATACCGAAAAAGAAGCGCTCGTTCGCCACGCTGCTGAAGCACATGGTGGATACCGACGGCCTCGACGACGCGCACATTCCCATGATTGTTCGCACCGGCGGCACCGCAATTGGCTTCGTCACCGGCGCCTCCGAACCGTGTCTCAGCCAGCGCCGCAACGGCATGGCCCACGGCGATCCGTTCGACGGCCTACCCGTCGGCGGGCTCCTCGAACTCATCCGCGACCTCATCAACTACGCCTACCGGGATTTCATCGCCAACACTCCACCCGGGTTGCGTCCGGCTCATCATGGCTGACCGGGAAAACGAACGGCTCCTGACGCGAAAACCACCCCCGCTTATCTGCGCTGGTCCTTGGTCAGACTGATCGCCTGACGCCATCAACCCGTAAAGGGTCGGCTATGCAAGCATGCCGCCGCTTCGGCTGCGCCTGCGCGGTGATTGCAGCGTTCAGTCCGACACTTCGGGCGCCTGTCAGCGGGGGATGGTCCTCCGCTCAAACAGGAGCCGGATCGATGTCCCTCAACGACGCGCACGCCTTCGCCTTCAGCCTCGCCACCACCCTGATGGCCGCCATCATCATCTTCCAGGCCGGCGACGGCACGCTGTCGGTCACGCCTGCCAGCGAATACGACGGCGACATCGCCGCGATCGTCCATGAGATTGATCCCTTCGCCCCATAACCGGGGCGAACGGGCGCCGCCGCGCGGAAGTCTCACGCGATTTCCGCTCCCGGCGCAGCCGATTTTCAGCTATAGTTTGGTCGCGCCGTGGTGGTGGTGGAGGCGCAACCGTCAGACTTTTTCTCACGGAGGCCACCACCATGATCTTTCTCGCAATACTCGCATCCCTCGCAGCTATCGGCCTGCTTTGCTGGCTGCTGTTTACGCTGGCCGTCTTCGCACTGCCGGCGTTCGTCGGCGTGACCGCAGGGGCCTGGGCCCACGGCACCGGCGCCGGCATTCCTGGCGCGGTCCTCGTCGGCGCTGTCGCAGCCGCCATCACGCTGATGGTCGGTCACTTGCTGATCACCTTCGTCCGGCCGATGTGGCTGAAACTGGTCGTGGCCATCGCCTTCGTCGCGCCGGCGGCGATCGCCGGATTCCACGCCACACATGGTATTGTGAAGCACCTCATGCCTTCCGAGGGATGGCAGATTACCTTCTCCGTCATTGGTGCGATCGCGGTTGGTATCACCGCCTTCGTGCGGGTCGCTGGAATGGCGGCGGCCCCGGGCCCGTCTGGCCAGGACCTCGCGCGAGCCTGATTGTCGGTATCGCCGTTGCGAGGCGAGACCAGCGATGGGCGACGACCGCCCACGTCGTCTAGGCCGTTGGGATTGAGGCATGGGGTGCGGATAGACGCTAGGCCCCGGGAACGGCCCTCGTTGGAGCGACTGCCATGGCAGGACCATGTCTCGGCGGCACACCGACGATCCGGCGCGGCGATCTGCCATTTGGCGGTGGAGGGTCGGGGTCCAGCGCCAATGCCCTGCCGGGAGGAAACGAAGCCGGTGAGCATTGCCGCGACGCCGGTCTGCCGGTGCGGGATGGCCGCCATTTCTCCGTTGTCTGACCGTGCCTCAACCGCTCCAAACGGCCTCTTCAATGGCCTGATCTGGCCGAAGGCCGGCTTCGCCTCGATCGCCTATGACGCAACAGCGGCGTCGAACTTTCATCCCCTGCCGGCTGCGCCGTCATTCCTCGCGAAGCAAGAAAGCCCTCCTTTGCTGTCAGGCCCCTTCGGGGTGCGCCGTCGATCGCCTCCGGCCAACCGATCGCCATCGAGGCCGCAATGGTGCGGGCTCGGGAACGGAAAACGGAGATTTACAATGGCGACCATCGGCACCTTCAAGAAGACCGGCTCGAACGAGTTTACCGGCGAAATCGTCACCCTCAGCGTCCAGGCCAAGAACGTGCGCATCGTCCCCGACCAGCGCGCCACCGGCGAGAACGCCCCCAGCCACCGGGTCCTGGTCGGCCGCGCCGAGATCGGCGCCGCCTGGTCCAAGCGCTCCAACGAGGGCCGCGACTATCTGGGCCTCAAGCTCGATGATCCGAGCTTCAACGCTCCGATCTACGCCAACCTCTTCGACGATGAGGAGGAAAGCTTCTCCCTGATCTGGTCCCGCCCCAACGGGCGGCGCGGGGACTGAGGTCCGCGCAAAGGCCCCAGCCGGAAGGCTGGGGCCTTTGGTTTTTGCGGCGACCGAATCAGTTGCAGCCTTTATCGCTCGGAGAGAGCGTGCAGAGGCACTTCCAGCTAGAAGATCGCGCCAAGAACGACTATTATAGTCGTAGTTCTGGCGTGTTGGTTTGTGTTGGTGGGAGGTGATCATGCATGATCACCTCCCGACAATCGCGGGCCGCACGCGCGTTACTCGGATGGAGCCAGGAGACGCTCGCTGACAAGGCCCAGGTATCGCTGACCGCTCTGAAACGCCTCGAATCCGCGAGCGGCCTTGAGGTGTATGAAACTACGCGCGATCAGGTCCGGCGGGCGCTTGAAGGCCATGGCATCCTCCTCCTGACCACCGACCAGGGCGAAGGGGTGATGGTTGTCCGTGGGAAAATCGACAAGCGATAGCGCTTCATTGGAGCAGCACGCTTTGGTCGGACCGTTGCTTTCAACGGCACGGATTCTGCCGCAGTGGGACCAGCATACGGTTAACAAATAGCTCCGGAATGGATAAGAATGATTCCAGAGGACGGTTGTGATCAAGACAGACTTTTTAGACGAGCCGCCGGACAGCGCGGTGCTCACGCCCTATGATCGTGAGCACATGAAGCTCTACCTCCGCCTGCTCGACGCAGCCACGGACGGTGCCGACTGGCGCGAGGCGGTCGAGATTCTCTTCGGCCTCGATCCCAAATACGACCCCGAGCGCGCCCAACATGTCCATGACACCCATCTCGCTCGCGCTCGTTGGATGACCACACACGGCTACCGCGAGCTTGTGCGCGAAGGTTACCGTCACTGAGCGGTGGTGATGCCGCAGCGGCAACACCTGTTGCCGGCTCAAGGACTTCCTTCTTGTTGCTCAACTGGGAATCGTATCCGCCTCAAAACGCACGAATAATGCGAGCTAGGAGGATTTCGATGTCATCCGACGCATCCCGGTGGCGATCGTCATCAGAGTACGAGTACGTCGACCATCTCGCCGCTCCAGACGTCGGCTGGGAATGGCTGCGGCGAAACGAGGATTATCAACGCGACTACGCCGAACTCAGCAGCGCGTCGAGAGATTCACCGTCCGTGACCAAGGGAGCCGGCCGACGCTGGGGGTTACGATTTCCTTGTCGCCCCTGCTCTGAAGTCCACCGAGGCGCAAGTGTTCTGGCTTCCGGAGGAAGATACGGGATCGGTGATACTGACGCCGGCGCCGGCGTCCATCGCTGCGGATAGCACGCTCCTCTCGCCACCGAGACGGTCTGCGGACCTGCCGACCGAACACAGCCTTCACTTCCTGCACGATCTGAGAAACGGCCAGCGACTGCATCTGGCGCTTCCCGGCGACGGATCGGCCGAGCAGCCGCTCGTAGCGGTGATCCCACTTGGCATGGAGGGGTTCGACCGCATGGAAGCCGTTGCTCGGCTGCTGGCCTCCCTTCACGGCCGCGCCATTCCACCCGACACGCGCCTCACGCGTCAGCAACTGGCCCGCGCGCGGCGCATGCTGCAAGCAATTGACGGATATGGCGCCGGAGCGACCCAGCAGGAGATCGCCGAGGTCATCCTCCGCGTCGGCAAACTCACCCGTGACGAATGGCAAGCCGCTTCCGCCCGCCACGCCGTCGCGGGCCTCCTCGGGGATGCCCGCGCCATGATCTCGGGCGGCTATCGCAAACTGCTTCGTCATCGCCGCCGATCCTAGTCGGATCGCACGCGTCTCCTTGGTGTGGGGATTTAGTACCTCCCAAAATCCCGCTGCAACTCGCCGGTTTCCCTTCGCCATCGTGGCCTTCGTCAGCCGCTTAACGCCAGCGGCCCCCACGGACACCACGGAGGCCCGATCATGACACCCAATCTCAGCGCATTGCCGCCGCGCTTTCTACGCACCAAGGAAGCCGCGCACTTCCTGGGCTTGTCTGCCCGCACTTTGGAGAAGCACCGCACTTACGGGACCGGCCCCTCCTATCGCAAGCTCGGCGGCCGTGTCGTCTACGCGGTCGATGATCTGCAGGCCTGGACCGAACGCGGCGCGGTCACCTCGACCTCCGATCCGCGCGGCGCTGTGCTGCCCGCTAAACGCCAAGAGACCGCGCCGTCCGCGCACGCCAGCCGTTTCGCGCGCTGACCGCTCGGGCTTCCTTTCAATGACGGCGCGACATCGCCCAATCTCGGAGCGCGGACAGCTCGATCTGTTCCACGCGCTCCCCGGCGACTTCGCGCCGCGCGACGCGCAGGATCTCATGGCCTATCCGTTCTTCTCCCTCTCCAAATCCCATCGCACGGCGCCGATCGACTTCGTCGCCGGCGACGTGTCGATCCGCGTCGAGGCAGTGGCCGATCATGGCATGGCCACCATCTGGGACGCCGACATCCTGATCTGGGCGGCAAGTCAGATCGTCGAGGCGCGCGACGCCGGTTTGCTCACGTCGCGCCTGATGGCGGCGACGCCCTACGAGATTTTGAACTTCATCGGCCGCGGCGTCAGCCTGCGTGACTACCAGCGGCTGAAGGCCGCCCTTGACCGGCTCCAGTCGACGACCGTCGCCACGTCGATCCGCCAGCCGGCCGAAGGTCGCCGGCATCGGTTCTCCTGGATCAACGAATGGCAGGAACGAACTGACCGCTTTGGCAAGCCGGCCGGTATCGAGCTGATCGTGCCCGACTGGTTCTACCGCGCCGTCCTCGATGATGCGCTCGTGCTCACCATCGATCGGGCCTATTTCGATCTCACCGGCGGCCTCGACCGCTGGCTCTACCGTCTGGTGCGCAAACACGGCGGTCGACAGCGCGCCGGCTGGCGTTTCGACTTCCGCCATCTCTATCAAAAATCCGGAAGCCTCTCCCCTTTCAAACGCTTTGCCTTCGAGCTGCGCGACATCATCCGCCGCCAGCCGCTGCCCGGCTATACGCTGTTCATCGAGGTCGAGCTCGGCGGCCGAGTGCTGCTCGCCTTCGAACCGTCAGCGCCCTGTGGACAAGCTGTGGACGGCCTCGTGCTATCGGGAACCCGGACTATCGTGCCATCGGGAACCACACGCTCGTGCTATCAGGAACCCAAACAGGGGTTAAATCCCGGAAAACAAAACCGAAATCTCGCCCTTAACTTAGAGTCTAACCAAGAATCTAACTTTAGAAGACACGCGCCCGATGTGGAAAACATCGCCGACCGTCCCGAAAAGACATCCGGGACGCTGTCGAAAGGCACGCGCACCGATACTTCTAGCACGCCGCGACTCCCTCTCGATCCAGCATCGGGAGAGTCGGAATGATCGTCGCGCTCCTCAATCAAAAGGGCGGCGTCGGCAAGACGACGCTGGCCCTGCATCTCGCCGGCGAATGGGTCGCCAAGGGGAAGCGCGTCACGCTGATCGACGCCGATCCACAAGGCTCCGCGCTGGACTGGTCGCAGCAGCGCGCTCGCGAAGCGCTTCCGAGGCTCTTCGGCGTCGTCGGTCTAGCGCGCGACACACTGCATCGCGAGGCCCCGGAGCTGGCGCGCGACGCCGATCACATCGTCATCGACGGTCCGCCGCGTGTCGCCGGGCTGATGCGCTCGGCGCTGCTCGCCGCCGACCTGGTGCTGATCCCGGTGCAGCCGTCGCCGTTCGACGGCTGGGCCTCGGCCGAGATGTTATCGCTGCTCAGCGAGGCGCGCATCTATCGCCCGCAACTCATCGCCCGCTTCGTGCTGAACCGCTGTGGCGCGCGCACCGTCATCGCCCGCGCGACGGCTGATACCCTGGCCGATCACGACCCGCCGGTGCTCGCCGCCACCGTCGGCCAGCGCGTTGCCTTCGCGGACGCCGCGCAATCTGGCCGCCTCGTTTCCGAAGTGGATGAGGACAGCCCCGCCGCCCGTGAAATCGCCGCGCTCTGCGCCGAGGTCGGGAGGATCGCGCCATGAGCGAGCGATCCCCGAAGCGCAGTTTCGCCGCGCGTCCCGCCGACCCCGAAAGCTGGATTAAGGCCTCCGACGCGCCCTCCACACGCGCCTCGGCCGATGGCGGTTATAGCGCTCGACTGACTATCGACATCACATCGGATCTGCGCGGGCGCATCAAGATCGCCGCCTTCCAGCGCGGCGTCACCGTCGCCGACATGCTGCGCGAGCTGCTCGCGCGTGAATTCCCCACCATCGCGGGAGACCCGTCATGACCGGCATCGCGGCCCCCCGCGTGCGCAGCAGCGCTGCGCCGGCCAGCCCGCCGCTGTCCACAACACTGGTCGAGCTGACCTGGATCGAGAAGAAGATCGAGAACTGGATCCGGTTCGGCTGCGACATCCACGAGCAGATCCTCGATCGCCGCCGCCGTGTCATAGGCTTTGCGCCAAACAGCACTTTCGCCTTCGTCCGCTGGGCGTCGAACGAGTTCGGCACGATCATCTCGCGCATCGACATCTTGCGCGCTGTCGGGACCGGCGAGCCGTTCCAGACGCTGCCCTTCGTGCGGCCCGGTGGCGACATCCTGCTGAAGATTGAAGGTTGGCCCAAGGTCGAGCGGGTGCTGCAGGCGGTTGACGCGATCGAGTCGATCGGTGTCGATCCGGCAGATGTATCGTCTGATCACTGGCGCCACGTCCACAACCGCCTGACCGCTGGCGAAGAGCCGCGCGCCTACAGCGCCGAGCAGCATCGCGCCTTCCTTCTGCGCAGGAGGGCCGAGCCATGAGCCGCTTCGGCTATGTCATGGCGACGTATTTCGCGGCGATGGGGCTCGTCATCGCAGCCGTCCTCCCGCTGCCGCTCAAACTCATCTGGAACGCGTCCGCGAGCGTGCCAATTGGCCTTTACACGATCGATCCCGATCATCTTCCGGAAGTCACCGACCTTGTCGCCGTCGATGCGCCCGAACCGCTCGCGACCTTCCTGGCCGATCGCGGTTACCTGCCGCGCGGTGTGCCGCTGATGAAGCGCGTCGCCGGCGTTGCCGGGCAGCGCGTCTGTCGCACAGGCCGCATGGTTTCGGTCAACGGCGTGGACATGGCCGAGGCGCTCGAGCGCGATCGATCGGGCCGCCCCTTGCCGAGTTGGCAAGGCTGCCGGCTGCTCGGAGTTGGCGAGATTTTCCTGATGAACTGGCAGGTCCGCGACAGCCTCGACGGCCGCTACTTCGGTCCCGTCTCGACCGACATGATCCTCGGTCGGGCGACGCCTCTCTACACCGATGAAGACGGCAAAGGCCGCTTCGAATGGCGCGCGCCAACGCGGTGACGCGCGCGTCCATCCCGTCCTCCACCGCATCGCAAAGGAGCCGTCCCATGCCCCAGATCGGAGAATTCACCCGCACGAAGTCGGGCTATTCCGGCCGTATCCGCACCCTCTCTCTCGACATCGAGCTGACGGTCGTTCCGGCTGAGCTGTCCGACGCCGAGAACGCGCCCGACTATCGCATCCATCTTCGCGACGAGGACGGCCCAGAGGTCGGCGCCGGCTGGAAACGCACTGGCGAACGTGCCGGCGACTATGTCTCTTTGCAGCTCGACGATCCCGTCTTCACGCAGCCGATCCGCGCCAATCTGTTCCAGTCGGGCGACGACAAGACCGTCTGGGGGTTGCACTGGAACCGCCCGCCCAAGCGTGCCGAGCGGGATTGAGCCGATGCGCTGGCCGGTCCCATTTAGCTTCAATGTCACTGCTGCCGGGCGTCATCGCGCCGCCCGGCACGCGGGTCTCCTTCTCCTTACCGGCCTGTCTCTCGTCCCCGTGCCAACGGCCGTGACGCTGGCGCAGAGCGCGCCGGTGGAACGTCCACGCCCGGCCGATCCCTATGCAGCCTACATCACGGAAGCCGCACAACGGTTCGGCATTCCAGCGGCCTGGATCCGGGCGGTCATGCGTGTCGAAAGCGCAAATGACCTTCGCGCTATTTCGCCGAAGGGCGCGATGGGCCTGATGCAGATTATGCCGGCGACCTGGGCGGAGCTGCGCGTCCGTCATTCGCTCGGCACGGACCCCTTCAATCCGCGCGACAACATGCTGGCGGGCGCGGCGTACCTGCGTGAAATGCACGACCGGTATGGCTCTCCCGGCTTTCTTGCCGCCTACAATGCGGGACCCGGCCGATATGAGGAGTATCTCGCCGGCCGTCCCTTACCGGCGGAGACACGCGCCTATATGGCCGCGCTCCTCCCTATCTTCGGCGGCGGTGACCTGACCGCTCCGGCGACCATCGTTGCCGCCGCCGATCCGCAAGCCTGGACGCGCGCACCACTGTTCATCGCGCAGCCGGAGCGCACAGCGGCGGCCGATCCTGTGCAGCGCGACGGTGCTCGGGACGTTGCGCAGACAGTGACGATCACGCGCGATGTCTCCGCCATCGTCCCGCAGTCGGGCGGCCTGTTCGTCGCCCGCAATCGTGTGGGACAGCCGCAATGATGGCATTCGCACTCTGGCGCGGTGTAGCGGGCTTCCGGTCAGGTTGGGCGGGAGGATGGAGCTGGCAGGGAAACACGACCAACAGACGGCGAGATAAAAGCGCATGCCCGAAACGCTGTAAGCCTCTGAGGAGGCTTGCGTTTTGGCGTGCATGGCGGTCGGTCGCGGGCATGAAGCCCGGTTTTTGTGAAGTATTTCAAGGCCTCCGTATGCACGGCCCTGAATTGCCGCTGTCCGGAGCTTCAGCATGAGCGAGGGCGACAGCGATTTTCGGGTCCGGCCTGGCCGCATCAAAACCACGCGCGCACCCAAGGCGAAGAGCTTCCTCAACCAGGTGCTCCGGGCCGCGAAGAAGGCGGGGCATACCGGCGCCCCGACGTCAGGTAGACGCGCGTCCGGCTATGGCCGCTCGACCTTCGGCCGGGGACGCGGCAGTTTCAGCCGCAGCCGCCTGTTCTCATCGTCCCGCCGCGTCGTCGTCAAGGCGCGCGTCGTGCGCCACCAGGGCCGGTCCTTCCGCTCGGCGCCGCTGTCAGCCCATCTCTCCTACCTCAAGCGCGAGGGTGTCGGCCGGGACGGAGAAAAGGGCGTCATGTTCGACGCCGGCTCCGATCGCACCGACGACCTCGCCTTTGCCGACCGCTGCAAGGACGACCGGCATCATTTCCGCTTCATCGTCTCGCCGGAGGACGCCGAGATGACCGACCTCAAGGCCTTCACGCGCGACCTCGCACAGCAGATGGAAGCCGATCTGGGGACGCGGCTCGACTGGGTCGCCGTCGATCACTGGAATACCGACAATCCGCACGTCCATCTGCTCGTGCGCGGCGTGGATGAGGCCGGCGCCGATCTCGTGATCTCGCGCGACTACATCAGCCGGGGCCTTCGCTCGCGCGCCGAGGATCTGGTGTCGATCGAGCTTGGCCCCAAGCCCGAGCACGAAATCCGCAACGCCCTGGAGAAGGAAGTCACCGCGGAACGCTGGACGCGACTCGATGTCGAGATCCACGGCCACGCCGACGATGTCGGCGCCATCGACCTGCGTCCTGAGGCACGCGGCCCCGCCGATCCCGAGACCCGACGGCTGATGATCGGCCGCCTCCAGCATCTGGAGAAGATGGGGCTCGCCACGTCGGCCGGTCCCGGAGAATGGTTGGTGGGGCTGGAAGCCGAACGCCATCTTCGCGACATCGGCATCCGCGGCGACATCATCAAGACCATGCACCGCGCCTTCACCGAGCGCGGCCAGGATCGCGGCGTCGCCGACTATGTCATCGAGGGCGAACCTGGCTCGCCGATCATCGGCCGACTGGTCGACAAGGGCCTCCACGACGAACTGACCGGCGAAGCCTATGCCGTGATCGACGGCACCGACGGCCGCGCCCACCATGTTCGCTTTCGCGGCATCGAAGCCTTCGAGCACGCGCCGCCTGCCGGTGGCATCGTCGAGGTTCGGCGCTTCGGTGGGTCGGAGGACCAGCGACCGACGCTGGTGCTCGCCACCCGTTCCGATCTCGATCTTCGCACCCAGGTCACCGCGCCGGGCGCCACCTGGCTAGACCATCGTCTGGTCGAGCGCGAACAGATGCCGCTCTCCATGGGTGGGTTCGGCCGCGCGGCGCGCGACGCCATGCAGGCCCGCGCCGAACATCTCGCTGACGAAGGACTCGGCCGCCGCCAGGGTCAGCGCATTATCCTCCAGCGCGATCTCCTCAACACGCTGCGCCGGCGCGAACTGGACGCCGTTGGCGAGAAGCTGTCGGCCGAGACTGGGATGCTGCATGTCAAGGCCGCGGCCGGCGAGCATGTCTCGGGGATCTATCGCCAGCGCCTGACGCTCTCCTCGGGCCGCTTCGCCATGATCGACAATGGGCTCGGCTTCCAGCTCGTGCCCTGGTCGCGCGAGATCGAACGCAAACTCGGCCAGCACATCGCAGGCGTCGCCCGCGATGGCGGTGGCATCGAGTGGAGCCTGGGGCGCAAGCGCGACCTCGGCCTTTAGCCACCAGCAAGAAGAAGAAAGGAGCAACGCTGATGTCCGCGACCAAAATCCTCTGGGGCCAGATCACCATCGTCTTCCTGATCGTGCTGATCACGACCTGGTCGGCGACGCAGTATGTCGCCTGGCAGCTTGGCTTTCAGGCGCAGCTTGGAGCGCCGTGGTTCAAGCTACTAGGAATGCCGGTCTACTTCCCCCCTGCCTTCTTCGCCTGGTGGTTCTCCTACGACGCCTATGCGCCGGAGATTTTCACCAAGGGCGCCTTCATCGCAGCGTCGGGCGGGTTCGTCTCGATCGCGGTCGCCATCGGCATGTCCGTCTGGCGCGCGCGGGAAGCGAAGAATGCCGAGACCTATGGCTCGGCGCGCTGGGCCGAGAAGGGAGAGGTGAAGGCGGCCGGGCTGCTTGGCCCGGATGGCGTAGTGCTGGGCAAGCTGGACCGCGACTATCTGCGCCATGACGGGCCGGAGCATGTGCTGTGCTTCGCGCCGACGCGCTCCGGCAAGGGTGTCGGCCTGGTCGTGCCGTCGTTGCTGACCTGGCCGGGCTCGGTCATCGTCCACGACATCAAGGGCGAGAACTGGCAGCTCACCGCCGGCTTCCGGGCTAAGCATGGCCGCGTGATGTTGTTCGATCCGACCAACCCGAAATCCGCCGCCTACAATCCGCTGCTCGAGGTGCGCCGCGGCGATTGGGAAGTCCGTGACGTCCAGAACGTCGCCGACGTGCTGGTCGATCCGGAAGGTTCGCTCGACAAGCGCAATCACTGGGAGAAGACCAGCCACTCGCTGCTGGTCGGCGCGATCCTGCATGTCCTCTACGCCGAGGCGGACAAGACGCTCGCCGGCGTCGCAGGCTTCCTCTCGGATCCAAAGCGGCCGATCGAAACCACGCTAAAGGCGATGATGACAACGCCGCACCTCGGCGAAGCCGGGCCGCATCCCGTGGTCGCGTCCACGGCGCGCGAGCTGTTGAACAAATCCGACAACGAGCGCTCCGGCGTGCTCTCGACCGCCATGTCGTTTCTCGGCCTCTATCGCGATCCCGTGGTCGCTCAGGTGACGCGGCGCTGCGACTGGCGCATCGCTGATCTGATCGCTGATCCGCGGCCGGCGACGCTCTACCTCGTGGTGCCGCCATCCGACATCTCGCGGACCAAGCCGCTCATCCGCCTCGTGTTGAACCAGATCGGTCGGCGCCTGACCGAGGACATGCACGCCAAGGAACGCAAGCATCGCGTGCTGATGATGCTCGACGAGTTTCCGGCGCTTGGCCGCCTCGACTTCTTCGAGTCCGCGCTGGCCTTCATGGCGGGCTACGGCATCAAGAGCTTTCTGATCGCGCAGTCGCTGAACCAGATCGAGAAGGCTTACGGGGCGAACAACTCGATCCTCGACAACTGCCATGTCCGGGTCAGCTTCGCGACCAACGACGAACGGACCGCGAAGCGCGTCTCCGATGCGCTCGGCACCGCGACCGAGATGAAGGCGATGAGAAACTATGCCGGGCACCGGCTTTCGCCCTGGCTCGGCCACCTCATGGTCTCACGCTCGGAAACTGCCCGCCCGCTGCTCACCCCCGGCGAGGTGATGCAGCTCCCGCCCGCAGACGAGATCGTCATGGTCGCCGGCACCGCGCCGATCCGGGCCAAGAAGGCACGCTACTACGAGGATGCCCGGTTCAAGGAACGCGTGCTGTCCCCGCCCGATCCGCAGAGGTCCGGGCGCACATCCCGCGCTGACGGCTGGTCGACGCTTGTCCCACAGAAGCCGAACACGGCGCTGCTGGCCGAGATGGAGAAGGCGCAGGGCGACCAGGCCAATAGCGGCCTGCGCCGCGAACCCGAGCTTCCGGACCATGTCGCCATCGTCAAGGAGACGACTGACCAGAAACCGGCGGAGGAGTTCGCGATCATGCTCGACGAGGAGCCCGAAGATGTCGCCCGCCAGCGTCAGGCGCTGCGCCGGCAGATGACCGGCGTGGCGCGTCAGGTCTCGCTCGATCCCAATGACGGCATGGATCTCTAGGAGGCGGCGATGCGGGACCGCCTGAACCTCACCTTGCCCGTCGAGATGATCACCCGGATCAACGAGCTGTCGGAACGCAAGAAGATCCCGCGATCGGCCATCGTCGAGGCGGCCGTGGCGTCATTCCTTTCGCCCGACGCCGCCGATCGACGCGAAGCCGCCTTCACCCGCCGGATGGACCGACTCTCGCGCCAGGCGCAACGCCTCGAGCGCGATCTTGGCGTCACGGCCGAAACGCTGGCGCTCTTCGTCCGCTTCTGGCTGACGATCACGCCGCCATTGCCGGGCGACGCGCAGGCCGCGGCTCAGATCAAGGGTCGCGAGCGCTTCGAAGGCTTCATCGAGACGCTCGGCAAAAGGCTTCAGAAGGGTCAAAGCTTCCTCCGGGAAATCCCGGACGATGTTGCCGGAAGGGTCCGCGGCGATGACGACGACTCGCCGCCAGAGGACCGATAGTGTCCGCTTGTCGTCGATCAAGTCGGAACCGATTCCGCCGTTCTCCTGTATTTGCACGCTAGGCTACTACGACGATCTAATCTTGTTGAACCGGCCTGACTTCTGGCTCTTTTAATCATCCCCGATCCAGGGCCGCGCGTCGTGCGCGCCCGCGAAAGAACGGGGACGACGTGGCGGCAGCACACCAGAAATCCGAAGCGATCATGCGGGGTGCGCGCATGTTGCGCACCGCCCTTGGCCCCGCCATCGCCCGGTTCCTGGAAGATCCCGCGATCGTCGAGGTGATGCTCAACCCCGACGGACGGCTCTGGATCGACCGCCTTTCCGAAGGGCTTTCCGATACGGGTGAGCGCCTCTCCGCCGCCGATGGCGAGCGGATCGTGCGCTTGGTCGCGCACCATGTCGGCGCGGAGGTCCATCCCGGCAGCCCCCGCGTCTCCGCCGAGCTCCCCGAAACAGGAGAGCGGTTCGAAGGTCTGCTGCCCCCTATCGTCTCATCGCCCGCCTTCGCGATCCGCAAGCCCGCCGTCGCTGTCTTCACCCTCGATGATTACGTCGCCGCCGGGATCATGACGGGTCCCCAAGCCGAGGCGCTGCGCGATGCCGTGGCGTCTCGGCAAAACATCCTCGTCGCCGGCGGCACCTCGACCGGCAAGACGACACTCACCAACGCGCTGCTGGCCGAGGTCGCCAAGACGGACGATCGCGTCGTCCTGATCGAGGATACGCGCGAGCTGCAATGCGCCGCGCCCAATCTCGTTGCGCTGCGCACCAAGGACGGCGTCGTCTCGCTCTCAGATCTGGTGCGCTCCAGCCTGCGGCTCCGTCCAGACCGGATCCCGATTGGCGAGGTCCGCGGCGCTGAAGCCCTCGACCTTTTGAAAGCTTGGGGCACCGGCCACCCGGGCGGCATTGGCACCATACACGCCGGCACGGCGATCGGCGCAGTGCGCCGCCTCGAGCAACTCATCCAGGAAGCCGTGGTCACCGTCCCGCGCGCGCTGATCGCCGAGACCATCGATATCGTCGCCGTGCTTTCCGGCCGCGGCGCCCAGCGTCGCCTTGCCGAACTTGCCCGCGTCGATGGGCTCGGCCCGACCGGCGACTATGCCATCACCCAAGCAGCATCCAAACCATCAGGAGATCCAGCATGATCCGTCATTCGCTCCGCATACGCCGTCACATCGCGATGGCGGCGTGTGTCACCTTCCTGTCGATCGCTCTGGCGCCCGCCGCCCACGCGTCGGGCTCGTCCATGCCGTGGGAGCAGCCGCTCCAGCAGATCCTCCAGTCGATCGAAGGTCCGGTCGCCAAGATCATCGCCGTGATCATCATCATCGTCACCGGCCTGACGCTCGCCTTCGGTGACACGTCGGGCGGCTTCCGCCGGCTGATCCAGATCGTCTTCGGCCTGTCGATCGCGTTCGCGGCCAGCTCGTTCTTCCTGTCGTTCTTCTCGTTCGGCGGCGGAGCGCTCGTCTGATGGCGGGTCCGGCCGATTACGCCGGCGAGGTGCCGGGCTTCAGTGTGCCCGTCCACCGGGCGCTGACCGAGCACATCCTGCTCGGCGGCGCCCCGCGCTCGATCGCCATCCTCAACGGCACGCTGGCCGCGGCGCTCGGGCTCGGCCTTCGCCTCTGGCTGGTCGGCCTTGGCCTTTGGGCCATTGGCCACTTCGCCGCCGTCTGGGCGGCCAAGCGCGATCCCCAATTCGTCGACGTGGTGCGCCGCCATCTGCGCATCCCCGGCCACTTGGCGGTCTGAGGAGGCGCATCAATGTTGAATCTTGCCGAATATCGCAATCGCAACACTCGGCTCGCCGACTTCCTGCCCTGGGTCGCCCTGGTTGGCGAAGGCGTCGTTCTCAACAAGGACGGCTCGCTGCAGCGCTCGGCCCGATTCCGTGGCCCGGACATGGATTCCGCCGTGCCGGCCGAACTAGTCGCCGTCGCCGGCCGGCTCAACAACGCCTTCCGGCGTCTCGGCTCCGGCTGGTCGATCTTCGTCGAGGCGCAGCGCCATGCCGCCGCGACCTATCCCTCAAGCATGTTTCCGGATTCAGCGTCCGGTCTGCTGGATGCCGAGAGGAAGGCCGATTTCGAGGAAGCGGGCACGCATTTCGAGTCCAGCTACTTCCTGACCTTCCTCTATCTGCCGCCCGCCGAAGATGCAGCGCGTTCCGAGGCCTGGCTCTACGAGGGCCGCGAGCAATCGGGCGTCGACGTCCATGAGATCGTGCGCGGCTTCATCGACCGCACCGATCGCGTGCTGCAGCTCGTCGAAGGCTTCATGCCGGAATGCGTCTGGCTCAATGACGGCGAGACGCTGACCTACCTGCATTCCTGCGTCTCGACCAAACGCCACCGCGTCCGCGTTCCCGAGACACCGATGTATCTCGATGCCCTGATCGCCGACCAGACGCTCACCGGCGGGCTGGAGCCGATACTGGGAACGGCGCATCTGCGCGTGCTCACCATCATCGGTTTTCCCACAGTGACCACGCCCGGATTGCTCGACGATCTCAATCGGCTCGCCTTTCCCTATCGCTGGTCGACGCGCGCCATCCTGCTCGACAAGACCGATGCGACCAAGCTGCTCACGAAGATCCGGCGGCAATGGTTCGCCAAGCGCAAGTCGATCGCCGCCATCCTAAAGGAGGTGATGACCAACGAGGCCTCCGTCCTCGTGGACACCGACGCCGCCAACAAGGCGGCGGATGCGGACCTCGCCCTTCAGGAACTCGGCGCCGACTACGCCGGCCAGGCCTATGTGACGGCGACCGTCACGGTCTGGGATGAGGATTCGCGGATCGCCGCCGAAAAGCTGCGGCTGGTCGAGAAGATCGTCCAGGGCCGCGACTTCACGGCAATGCCCGAGACGATCAATGCCGTGGACGCCTGGCTCGGCTCTCTGCCGGGCCACGTCTACGCCAATGTCCGGCAACCGCCAATTTCCACGCTCAATCTCGCCCACATGATCCCGCTCTCGGCGGTGTGGGCGGGGCCGGAACGGGATGAGCACTTCGGGTCGCCCCCCTTGCTCTATGGCAAGACCGAGGGAAGCACCCCGTTCCGGTTTTCCCTTCATGTCGGCGACGTCGGCCACACGCTCGTCGTCGGACCGACCGGCGCCGGCAAGTCAGTGCTGCTGGCCCTGATGGCGCTTCAATTTCGGCGCTACCGGGACGCCCAAGTTTTCGCCTTCGACTTCGGCGGCTCGATCCGCGCGGCGGCGCTGGCGATGCGTGGCGACTGGCACGATCTCGGCGGTGGCCTGACCGAAGGATCGGATTCCTCCGTCTCTCTTCAGCCGCTCGCCGGAATCCACGAGGTGCAAGAGCGCGCTTGGGCGGCGGACTGGATCGTCGCGATCCTGATGCGCGAGGGCGTACTGATTACGCCCGACGTTAAGGAGCATCTCTGGTCGGCGCTGAGCTCGCTGGCCTCCGCTCCGATCAACGAACGCACCATCACCGGCTTGGCTGTCCTGCTGCAATCGAACGATCTGAAACAGGCGCTGCGGCCCTATTGCGTCGGCGGTCCCTATGGCCGGCTGCTCGACGCCGAAGCCGAGCATCTGGGTGAAGCAACGGTGCAAGCCTTCGAGACCGAGGGTTTGATCGGCACCGGCGCCGCGCCTGCGGTCCTGGCCTATCTTTTCCATCGCATCGAGGACCGGCTTGACGGCCGGCCGACCCTGCTCATTGTCGATGAAGGCTGGCTCGCGCTCGACGACGAGGGTTTCGCCGGCCAGCTTCGCGAGTGGCTGAAGACGCTGCGCAAGAAGAACGCCAGCGTCATCTTCGCTACGCAGTCGCTGTCAGACATCGACAATTCCACCATCGCGCCGGCGATCATTGAAAGCTGCCAGACCCGTCTGCTGCTGCCGAACGAACGCGCGATCGAGCCGCAGATCACCGCGATCTATCGCCGCTTCGGTCTCAACGAGCGCCAGATCGAGATCCTCGCGCGGGCCATGCCGAAGCGCGACTACTACTGCCAGTCGCGACGCGGTAACCGGCTGTTCGAGCTGGGCCTGTCCGATGTCGCGCTGGCGCTCTGCGCCGCGTCCTCGAAACAGCATCAGGCGCTGATCGCCGAGGTGTTCGCCCGGTCGGGCCGTGACGGATTCCTGCACGAATGGCTCGCCCAATGCTCGCTCGGCTGGGCGGCGGATCTCATCGCCGACCTCACCAATGTCATCCCCCAGACCGTCATTCCCACCAGCCAGGAGGTATCGTCATGACCCGTTTTCGCTCCCGCACGCGCGCCGCCCGGCTCGCTCTATCCATCCTAGCGGCACCGCTGGCGCTGTCGCCGATGCTCGCACCTCCGGCCGCGGCGCAATGGATCGTCTACGATCCGACCAATTATGCGCAGAACGTTCTGACAGCGACCCGCGCTCTGCAGCAGATCAACAACCAGATCACATCGCTTCAGAACGAGGCGACGATGCTGATCAACCAGGCCCGCAATCTCGCGAGCCTGCCATTCTCGTCGCTCCAGCAGCTTCAGCAGTCCGTTCAGCGGACCCAGCAGTTGCTCAACCAGGCGCAGAACATCGCCTTCGATGTTCAGTCGATCGACCGGGCCTTCCAGCAACAATACGGCAATGTCTCGCTGTCCGCTTCGGACCAGCAACTCGTCACCGATGCCCGGACGCGCTGGCAGAATACGGTCGGCGGCCTGCAGGACTCCATGCGCGTCCAGGCCGGCGTCGTCGGCAACATCGATAACAACCGGACGCAAATGTCGGCGTTGGTCGGCCAGAGCCAGGGCGCGACCGGCGCCCTCCAAGCGACGCAGGCCGGCAACCAGCTTCTCGCGCTTCAGGCCCAGCAGCTCACGGATCTCACAGCGGTCGTCGCGGCCAATGGTCGGGCACAGGCGCTTCAGTCCGCCGAGCAAGCCGCGGCGGCCGAACAGGGCCGTGAACAGCGCCGTCGCTTCCTCACCCCGGGCTCCGGCTATCAGCCCGGCAATGCCCGGATGTTCCAGAACGGCAACTGACGGAGGCGAGCATGGACGGAAAGATGCTCGCCCGTGTCGGCGCCATCGTCTTCATCGCCGCGGCCGTCACCGCCACGGCGATCGAGATGACCCGGAAAGAGGACACGCCGATCTACCAGAGCGTCGATCGAGCCGACGCCGAGAGCGTCGATCCGCTGCGGGCCGAACTCATCCGCTGCGCTGGAATTGGTGAGGCCGGTCCGCGTGACCGTTCCTGCCTGCGCGCCTGGGCCGAGAACCGTCGCCGCTTCCTGGCTCCCGGGGCTCGCCCCGCCGAGCGGTTGCCCGAAGCGCCGCAGTCGCCGCGCCCGGCGGCGACGACTAGCCCGGCGCCCGCAGTTCCGCTCCAACCCGAAGAGGCCAGATAGCATCATGGGCGGCACTGGCGTCATCGACCACTTCCTGGAGGTCTTCACCCGCTACATCGATTCCGGCTTCGGTCTGCTGAGCGGCGAAGTCGCGTTCATCGCGACCACGCTGATCGTCATCGACGTGACGCTCGCCGCCCTGTTCTGGAGCTGGGGCGCGGACGACGACATCATGGCGCGGCTGGTCAAGAAGACCCTGTTCGTCGGGGTGTTCGCCTACATCATCAGCAACTGGAACAATCTCGCCCGTATCGTCTTCGAGAGCTTCGCCGGGCTCGGGTTGAAGGCGAGCGGCACGGGCTTCACCACCGCCGATCTGCTGCGTCCCGGCAAGGTGGCGCAGACCGGGCTCGACGCCGGCCGGCCGCTCCTTGATTCAATCTCTGGCCTCATGGGCTACTGGTCGTTCTTCGAGAATTTCATCCAGATCGCCTGCATGTTCCTGGCCTGGGCGCTGGTGCTGCTCGCCTTCTTTATTCTCGCGATTCAGCTCTTCGTCACGCTGATCGAGTTCAAGCTGACAACGCTGGCAGGCTTCGTCCTGATCCCCTTCGGACTGTTCGGCAAATCCGCCTTTATGGCGGAACGTGTCCTCGGCAATGTGATCTCGAGCGGCATCAAAGTGCTGGTGCTGGCCGTCATCATCGGCATCGGCTCGACGCTGTTTTCAGAATTCACCGCAGGCTTTGGCGGCGCGACACCGACGATCGATCAGGCCATGGCGATCGTGCTCGCGGCGCTGAGCCTCCTCGGTCTCGGCATCTTTGGGCCCGGCATCGCCAATGGCCTCGTCTCCGGCGGCCCGCAGCTTGGCGCAGGCGCCGCCGTGGGCACCGGCCTCGCCGCTGGCGGCATGGTCGCAGCCGGCGCCGCCACAGTGGGAGCCGTCGCTTCCGGAGGCGCGGCAGCGATCGGCGGTGCTGCCGCGGCGGCGCGCGGCGGAGCCGCGATCGCAGGCGGCGCATCCACCGCCTACAGCCTCGGCGCCACCGGCCAGTCCGGCGCGGCGGGCGTTGCTTCCGGTCTCGGCGGCGTTGCCCGCGCGGGCGCGTCCGCTGCCGCCTCGCCGTTGAAACGCGCCGCGTCGCGCGCGGCCGACAGCATGAAGTCGAGCTTCTCGGCCGGCGCTCAGTCCGCCTTCGAGGCCACGGGCGGAACATCGACCGCAGGCACGGTTGGCGGCGACAGCGAGGCCGCCAGCGGCGCCACCACCGGCCAGAGCGCCTCCCGTCAGGGACCGCCTGACTGGGCCAAGCGCATGAAGCGCTCTCAGAACCTCACCCATGGCGTCCAGGCCGCCGCGCATGCCGTTCGCTCTGGCGACAGCCACGGCGGCGGCTCTTCCATCAACCTTTCCGAAAGCGACCGCTGAATGAGCCTCTTCAAACGACCAGCAACCCACTATGGCAAATCCCCCGAACCCGAGACGCCCTATCAGCGTGCCGGCCAGATCTGGGACGAACGCATCGGCTCGGCGCGCGTGCAGGCGAAGAACTGGCGGCTGATGGCGTTCGGCTCGCTGATCCTCTCCGCTGGCTTCGCTTCGGCGCTTGTCTGGCAGTCGGCGCGCGGGACGATCGTACCCTGGGTGGTTCAAGTCGATCGGCTCGGCCAGGCGCAGGCCATCGCGCCCGCCACTGCCGACTATCAGCCGACCGATCCGCAAATGGCCTGGCATCTGGCGCGCTTCATCGAGCAGGTCCGCTCGATCCCGGCAGACGCCATCATCGTGCGCCAGAACTGGCTGCGGGCTTACGAGTTCACCACCTCCGCCGGCGCGATGGCGCTCAACGATTATGCCCGCGCCAACGACCCCTTCACCAAGGTCGGCAAGCAGCAAATCTCGGTCGACGTCTCGTCGGTCATCCGCGCGTCCCCTACGAGTTTCCGAGTCGCCTGGGTCGAGCGCCGCTATCAGGACGGCGCCCTCGCCGAGACATCGCGCTGGACCGCCATCCTCACCATCGTCGTGCAGCCGCCGCGCACCGCCGAAAAACTCCGGGCGAACCCGCTCGGAATCTACGTCAACGCCATCAACTGGTCACGGGAGCTGGGACAATGAAGTCGTCTTTCCGTAAAGCCGGAGACCCGGCTTCACACACATACGTATCGCCGGTTTTGCGCAAAGCCGCGCTGCCGATCATTCTCCTCGCGACGACCGCGCTCGCCGGCTGCGCCACCACGCAGAAGCCACCCGAGATCAGCTATGACGACGCAGCGCCCGCTGTGCAGGCGGCCGACCCACCGGCGCCCGTCACCGTGGTCGAGCTGCCCCGGCCGCTGCCGCTCCCAGGTCAGCTGAAGCCGGTCGAGACGACGCGGAGCGCACCGGAGGCGAGCGATCCGGCCGCGCGCGTCAATCAGGCCAACGCCGCCGCCCGCGTGCAGCCGGTTCGCAACGGCTTCATCAACTCGATGCAGGTCTATCCGTTTACGCAAGGCGCGCTGTATCAGGTCTACACCGCCGTCGGGCAGATCACCGACATCGCGCTCCAGCCCGGCGAGCAGCTTGTCGGCTCCGGCCCGGTGGCGGCCGGTGACACCGTGCGCTGGATCATCGGCGACACCGAAAGCGGATCGGGCGCGACGCGACAGATCCATATCCTGGTGAAACCCACGCGCGCCGAGCTGATGACCAACCTGGTCATCAACACCAATCTGCGCACCTACCACATGGAGCTGCGCTCGACCAACCGTACCTATATGGCATCGGTCTCCTGGCAATATCCCCACGATCAGCTCATTGCGCTCCGCCGCCAGAACACTGAGTCCCAGGCCGCCCAGCCCGTCGCCACCGGCATCGACCTGTCCCGTGTCAATTTTCGCTATGAGATCGACGGCGACCGCGCGCCGTGGCGACCGCTCCGCGCCTTCGACGATGGTCGCCAGGTCTTCATCGAGTTTCCGCGCGGCATCGGACAGGGCGAGATGCCGCCGCTCTTCGTCGTCGGGCCGGAGGGCAATACTTCCGAGCTCGTGAACTACCGGGTCCGCGGCAACCACATGATCGTCGATCGCCTGTTCGCCGCCGCCGAGCTGCGCTTCGGCGCGGGCGATCGCCAGAAGCGCGTGCGCATCACCCGCACCGACGGGAGGCCGGCATCGTGAGCGAGAGCGATCCCCGGAAGGAGGAAGGGACTGAACCGGAGAACGTCGAGCAGCCCTTGGCCGGTGAGCCGGCGCCACCGATGCGGCTACGCGCCGAGGCGCCGCGGGTCACGCGATTGTCGAGGAAGGTGCTGGCTGGCCTCGGTCTCGTCGCCAGCGTCGGAATCGGCGGCGCACTGATCTACGCCCTCCAGACCCGCGACGGCGGCCACCCGAACGAGGAACTATATTCGACCGACAATCGGGCGACTGCCGATGGCCTTGCCGGCTTGCCGCGTGATTATACGGGGCCGGTGCTGGGGCCTCCGCTGCCCGGCGACCTCGGCCGTCCCATCCTTGACGCGCAGAATCGGGGTCAACCAGTCCCGGTTCCTGGCATGTCGACACCCACCCCCGGCCTCAGCGCCGAGGAACAGCGCCGGCTTCAGGAGGTGGAAGCGGCACGGACGGCGCGGCTGTTCGCCTCGACCGAGACAAGAGTAACGTCCACGCCGACAGCGACGTCACCAAGCGGAACACCGCTCCCAAATGCCCAATTGCCTCTGCCCGATCTAACAAGCCTCGGCCTTGCGCCGCAGCCGGCCACGCCGACCGCGCAGGATCGCCAACTCGCTTTCCTTAACGCTGCTGCCGATCGGCGGACTGTCTCCCCGGACCGCGTCATGGCGCCGGCATCGCCCAACATCCTTCAGGGCGGCGCGGTGATCTCGGCCGCGCTGATTACCGGCATCCGCTCTGATCTGCCCGGCCAGATCACCGCCCAGGTGACCGAGAACGTCTATGACAGCCCAACCGGCCGCATACTGCTCGTGCCGCAGGGCACCCGATTGATCGGCCAGTATGATAACGGCGTCGGGTTTGGACAGCGCCGCGTGCTGCTTGTCTGGAACCGGCTCATCATGCCGAACGGCCGCTCGATCGTGCTCGAGCGTCAGCCGGGTGCCGATTCTGAGGGCTATGCCGGCCTTGAGGATGGTGTCGACTATCACTGGGGCGAACTGTTCAAGGCCGCCGCGCTCTCCACTATCCTCAGCGTTGGCGCCGAGGCAGGATCGTCTGGCCAGGACAGCGACATCGTGCGAGCGCTGCGTCAAGGCGCATCAGACAGCGTCAGTCAGACCGGTCGGCAGATCGTTAGCCGCCAGCTCAACATTGCGCCGACACTCACTATCCGACCCGGATACCCGGTCCGCGTGATCGTCACCCGCGATCTGGTGCTCGAACCCTACGGAGGCTGACATGGCGAAGTTGAAACTCGGCCCGATCACCGATGACAAGCCGGTCAAGGTCTCGCTCGAACTGCCGGCCACGGTTCACCGCGATCTCGTGGCCTATGCCCAGGTACTCGCCCGCGAGACCGGAAGATCCATGGGCGATCCGGTGAAGCTGATTTCACCGATGATCGAGCGATTCATGGCGACCGACCGAGGATTCACGAAGGCGCGACGTGACGGTGAACGCGGGCGCCCGCCCGCTAGCTCAGGCTCGACGTCGCAGAATTAGCGATCAGTCCCGGCACTGCGACGGCGTTCGATCGTCGCGACATTGTTCTGGCCAGGCTCAGCAACCGCCGTAGAGCCGGATTATCATTGTGCGGCGACCAGATCGCGCAGAACGGCAGAATCTCTTCGCTCAGTGGGCGGTAGACGACGCCGGGAAAGCGCGCCGCGATAGTCGCTTCGCTGGTCAGCGTGAGGCCCTGACCCATGGCGACGAGATTCATGAGGTTGTCTCGACCGACACGGTAGCGTTCGACGTTGGGGTGGTGCCCAAGGTCAGCGAGGTGCTTCACCAGGTAGTCGTGGATCTCCGGACCCGGATCAGTCTCACTGACGATGAAGTGTCGGTCTCGCAGGCTCGTCCAAGAAATCTCGCGATTCCGAGACAGGCCGTCATCGTTTGGCAATGCTACGAAGACGCGCTCATTCCAAAGATGCGCCAGATCGCACCCGTCCGCGATCGGCTCACCAGTCAGGAAGGCGACATCCAGGTGATGTCGTTGGATCGCGGCGATGTGGCCGGAGGGCCCGCCTTCAATCAGATCGGGGCGGATGGTTGGGTTCGCCGCAGCATAGGCTCGGAGGAGATCGGCGAGAAAGCCGGATGCAAGCGACGAGAATATTCCGATGCGCACGGTGCCCGCTTCGCCGCGCCCAAACGAACCAACATCCATAGCCGCATGACCGATCTGAGTGATGGCCTTGCGAGCGCGGACGAGAAATCTCTGGCCGGCTTGCGTGAGGTGCACACCGCCATGGTGCCGAATGAATAGAGCCGCTCCGAGTTCATCTTCCAGATCGCGAATACGCCGGCTGATGGCGGACTCATGAATCTCAAGCGCCTTCGCTGCGCGTCGAAAGCTCCCGCGCTCTGCAACTGCAATAAAGTAGCGAAGATGGCGCAGCTCGATTGTCAGAGAACCACCTTCCTCGACTTAGAAGGTGCTCGCGACTCTTCCTCCGACACTTGGTCGGGCACTGTCAAAACTGGACCAAAGATCGCGCGGCCGACTTCCAGGGCCTCTTCCATCACCAACATGACGCCGTGCCGGGGTGACGACTGCTGATCAAGCCAACGCCGCAATTGCTCTTCCGAACAGAAGAAGGCGATCGACGGGCAACAAGAGTTTGCCGCCGCACCTCCTTCATAGGCAAAGTCGTACCAGACTACGGCGCCAGCCGGCGACACGTTGCGCAAGGTACGACCCTCATCGCCTGTCGTCACCCGGACACTGCCACCGCTTAGCCGGCAGCGGGACTCGACCGTGACGTCGCTGCGATACATTCTGCCGACCCCGAGCGCGTCGATGGCGCAGAGGCTGTTCAAGGTGTGGCTCTTCAGTGCGACGTGGTGACCTGTCTGTGTCTCCGTGAAAGGGTAGGCATAGCGGATCGCGTCCGTGCCGGGTTCAAGGCCCAAAAGATCGCGCAATTGCAGCTTGTGCAGAACGACGCGCACGCGTTCCTCTGAGATGTCAGAGCAGGCGGCGATCTCGTTAGCGCGAGGCGACCGACCGTTCTTGGCGTAAAGGTCGAGGGCCATCCGCCACACCAGATCCTCATTCGGTTCGAGCGCCTGCGACCACTTGTCCAAAAGTCCCGCCCGCGCCGCCATGCGCCCGCTGAGCGCATGCCGTGCGGCCGGCGTGGTAACGGCCGACCAGTCCGGGCGGCATACGCCCGGCCTGATCTCGACACTGAACTCTTCCGATGTTGTCGCGTCGATCGCCATCACATCTTCCTCGACTGATCGTTTGGCCGATCGTCAGCCCGCGCAGCAGGACAGCTTCTTGACATCCCGGTCAAATGTCTGCGCCGCAAGCTTGAGCCCTTCGACTGTGGTCAAATACGGGAAGATCGTCTCCGCGAGGTCATCGATTGTCAGACCGCCACGAATCGCCATCGTCGCCGTCTGGATACTGTCCGCGCCTTCAGGCGCAAGGATGTGTGCCCCAAGCAGCTTGCGTGTGTCGCCGTCCGCCACAAGCTTGATCAGGCCGCGTGTATCCCGGGCCGCGAGCGCGCGGGGCACGTTGTCGAGCGAAAGCACGGAAGTGCGGACATTGTACCCGGCGGCGCGCGCCTGCGCTTCCGTGAGGCCGACGCTTCCCACCTGCGGATCGGTAAAGACTACCGCGGGCATCGCCGAGTTGTCGTAGCGGAGGCTGTCGCCGTTGAGCGCGTTCTTTGCCGCGAGCTTCGCGCCATAGGCCGCCATGTAGACGAACTGGTCCTTGCCCGTCACATCGCCGGCCGCGTAAACGCCAGCTTTGGAAGTGCGCATCCGGTCATCGACCACGATCGCGCCCACCGGCGTCAGGGCGATCCCTGCTTCCGGAAGGCCAAGGCTTTCGGTGTTCGGGGCGCGACCCGTCGCAACCAGAACCCGCTCGGCCGCGAGCGTTTCTGTGTGTCCTTCCCGAACCACCGTGAGCGCGACGCCCTCCTCGGTCCGACGGATCGACTCGTAGGTCAGACCGCCGACGACCTTGATACCCTCGTCGGCGAGATAACCGGCGAGGGCCGCCCCGATCTCAGGCTCTGCTTCCGGCAGGAGGCGGCTGCGGAAGACTAGCGTCACCTCGACCCCCACTCGAGCGAAGGTTTGCGCTAGCTCAACGCCGATGTAGCCGCCGCCGATGATCCCGACCCGCTTCGGCATCGCATCCAGTTTGAAGAAACCATCCGAATCGATCGCCAGTTCCGCGCCGGGCAAGGTCGAAGGCCGCACGCGCGAACCGGTCGCGATCACGACATGCGGTGCGCGGTATTTCGTATTGCCCGCGCGCAACGTATGCGCATCGACGAAGTGGGCGTATTCGGCGACATGCCGCACGCCGAGTTCGCGCAAGCGGTTCGCGTACGCCTGTCGCGCCCGCGCCACGTACGCTTCGCGATGCCCGACGAACGCGGCCCAATCGAGCGCGCCGGGCTGCACGTCGAACCCGACTGCCCGCGCCATCTGTTGCGCTTCGGCCAGTTCCGCCGCCCACCACATCGCCTTCTTGGGCACGCAACCCCGGTTGACGCAGGTGCCCCCCAATTCGTGCGGCTCGAACAGCGCCACGCTCGCGCCATGCCTTGCCGCACGAATCGCGGTCGCCAACCCGCCCGAACCACCACCGATCACCAGCAAATCGAAATCACCGCTCATGCAAATTCCTCGTCAACCCGGTGCGCCATCGCGCAGGACCTGCCTCCGCCACATTGCGGCATCGCAGCGCATCCGCCGCGATGCGGATACCTGCGCATTCGGCAACCATCGGTCGTGCTGCGGCCGAGCCCGCATTCTGCCCCCTGCGAATCCGGCGGGCCAGCGCCTTCGCATGTCGGCCACCTCGATGATCCCGAATCCAGGCGTCAGGGTAACGCGCGTGGATTGTCGAACTCGTGTCCCGCCATCAGGTCCATGATTCACATGCGCATGGCGCGCTTGATCGCCTCAAGGTGCGAAGCGGATCCCGGGCTTGGCCCGTCAGGCAGCCTTGTCCGGTTTTTTCGCGCGGAACCGTCGCCACGCCACCACGACGACCGGCACGAACAGGGTGGTCCAGAGCCACTGCCAGTTCGCGGCGACGAATGAGGATAGCAAGTCCGGCCAATCGACATTCACGTCGATCGCCTTGTTGTAGGTCTGGATCGAGACCTCCCGTTCCCCGCGTGCGCTCGGGAGAACCGGTTTGACGGTCGGCCGGCGCTGCTGCGCGCCGCTCTGGGTGGGCGTGCCCCGCCATTCCCAATGTGAAGTGGTGAGCGTGCCGACGGGCTGCGACTCCGGCGTCATGGCCTGGATCAGGAAGTTCGCGCCGGTCAGATGGACGTCCAGCTGGTCCGAGATCTGTATCCGGTCCGAGCTGAGTGGACCGGCGGCCGTGATCTTTTTTTGCAACGCCTCCACCGTCGCGCTGGCCGACAGCTCAACCTGTATCGTCTGCGGCCGGTTCACGCTCATCCTGTCGGGTGTATTGAACACGATGTTCCCGTACGGCAGGTTCGCGAGAATCCGGTCGATCTCCCTGGGCGCCAACGGTGCGGAAGCGCCGTTGGAGGCTGCCGGTGGGGTGGCGCCAGGCGCAGGCGTCCCGGTTTGTGGAGCAGGTGGCGGGGGTACCTGCTCGACAGGCGGCGGCGCGGCGTGCTGGGCAGGCGGTGGTGGCGCCTGCTCGACAGTCGGTGGCGGTGGTGGTGGCGGCGGCGGACTGACGGGCGGCGGCGCGGCGTGCTGTGGATGTGACGCGTAGTGCTCGACCGGCGACGCCCCCACCAGGTTCCCGGGCGGCTGCATCGTGAGCTTGCTGGCCAACGTATCCAGCCGCTGCAGTTCGACGGACTGTCCGTGGCTCTTTGCAAGCGAAGTGCGGATGGCACTGTGGAGACCGATGATCGCGTCCCTCGCCTCCACGTTGCCCGGATCCAACTTGAGCACTTCGGCGTAATACTCGGCGGCATTGTCTCCGGGCGGCTGCACGAGACGACCGGCCTTTCTGGCGGCTCTTGCCCGCTCCAGAAGGGTCTCGATTCGAATTTGCTGCGCGACGCCTTCCCCTTGCGCGTAGGTGACGCGGGCAGAGGATGGAATCGTCTGGGCGTGGGTCGAGACCGCAACCGACAGTGCGGCCGCGGCCATCAGTAACGCCAACCGCGGCGGTCCCCAGCGCAACAAGCAGGATTTGCAACCCGTGGACGGAAACATGAGCCTACCTCCACCGTCGACAAACGCCATTTTCAGAATCCTTCCGGATTCACCGGAACCGATGACTCGCCGAATGAACTTCTCGCCTGAATTCCGGATCCCGTCACTGGGATCGAATTGCCATATCCCGATCCGAACCACGTCGTGCACACGCCTCAAGACGGTGCGCACCCGGCACGCTGTTGCAACCGCAGGATGACGAATTCGGCGGGCCTCACTGGCGCAAACCCGATCTCGATGTTCGCGACGCCGTTGTCGATGTCGTCCTGCGTGGTGGTTGCCGCGTCGCACCTGGCGAAGTACGCATCCCGCGGTGAGCTTCCCTGGAATGCGCCCTGCATGAACAGGCCATGCAGGAACATCCCGACACTCGTGCGAACCTGCGCCCAAAGCCGGCTGTCGTTGACCTCGAAAACCGCCCACTGCAACCCGCGGGCAAGGCTTTCCTCGATGAACATCGCAAGTCGCCTGACGGGGACGTATCTGTAGTCGCCGCCCTGGCCGCTCGCCCCTTGCAGGGTGCGCGCGCCCCATACCACGAAACCCATCGCCGGGAAGTTGCGCAGGCAATTGATGCCGAGCTGATTGAGGTCTCCGCCCTCCGCACTGGTGGGGTTCATCGCCAGCCCCTGCACGCCCACCAGCGTGGCCTCGGTGCCTGCGGGTGCTTTCCACACGCCGCGTTGGGAATCCATGCGCGCCATGATCCCGGCGATGGCTCCGCACGCCACGAAGATGCCGGATCCGCCTTGGCGCGCGGGATCGGGCTGCACGATCCGCGGGAAATACAGCGCCGCATGGCTTGCGCTCGAATCATCGAGGTTCAACGCTGCAAAAAATGCATGCGCGTTCACGCGGATATCGGAAACATTCGTCCATGCGGCGGGCGCATCCACGATCAACAACGCGCGGCGCGCCACGCAAAGCTCCGCAGCCGCGTGGTACACCGCGGCCGAAGTATCGCCATCCCGCGTGTCGGGCGGGACGCAGAGCAGATTGAACAGATCGGCCCGGGCCAGCGCGTGCAGACCCGTGCCCGCATCGGGGTCGCCGAGGTACGTCGCATCGTCGAGCATGCCGCTGTCGGCGGCCTGATCGGCCGCGGACACCCCCGTCGAGAACGCATCGTCATTCCATGGCGTGCCTCCTGCGGGCGGGTCCTGGTGAGCCGGTGGCACGGTGGCACCCGGAAACGCGGGCGCCGCAACGACCCTTGCCATCAGGGAGTCGGCAGCGAGCACGCGATCGACGCGCTGCGGACCATCCCTGACGGTGACATCCCGGAAGATTTCGGTTGCGCCGCTGCCGGCGTCGTGCAGGGTCAGGTTGAACAAGCCCGCCGCGTCGAGTCCAGGGCCATTCGCGGCATCGGCCGACACATGGCTGTCGATGCGGGCACGCAGTGCATTGCCCCAGCTTCCCGGCGACGCGGCTTCGAGCGGCAGGCCGGGGATATTTATCCGCGCCTTCGCAGGCTTGCCGTCCACCGCCTTGTACAGCCGCACGATGACCGCCTGGCGGCCGCCATTCGCGAAGAAGTCGCGAACCGCTCGATCCATGGGATTCACGGGATCGAGCATCCCGAAGCGATGCTCGAAGTCTGCCTGACTGTCGACGGAAACCGGGCCCTCCGCATCGACGGGACCGCGCGCGGTACGCCCGATGAAGGCCGCGATGGATGTGGCGACACCCGCGATCGGACGCACGCCGGTCGCTACTTCCTCGACGTAGGCACCGGGGACTTTGATGCGAGCCGGCATCACACCCTCGTCTAGGGCCTGTCAACCTGCGGTGATGACGACGACACGATCAGGTGTCGTTCGCGCCGATTATGCGCCTTCTCCACGGGGAAAAACTGCATCCCGGCCCAGCCTTCGATCCCGGCCATGGATGCGGACTGCCCCGGCGCGTGTCCGTGCGGGATCCGGGAATCGTCACCCCCCCGAAGGCCAGGGTCCAATCCGAAGACCTGCCTCACTCCACGGCAACGCGATCGAGTGCTTGGCGATCCCAGTGCGCGAGATCGGAAGCACGGTCGTAGGTGCTGTCGATGAAGGCGTGGATCACGTCGTCCGGCATCTCGGCCTGCCTCACCGCCTCGTACGGCAGGATGAATTCGCCGAGTTGCTGGTGGTAATAGGCCGCGTCGGGCAGCACGTGCGCGTCCTTCAATCCGTCCGGCTGCGGCACAGCGTAGGCATAGAAGGCCGGTTCCAGCACCGGCCCGCTGCCCGGCCAGAAACCATGGCTGATCACCTCGTGCGAATACGCGTCGCGCTGGAACGCCGGCCCGTCGCGCGGCGGCGCGCGCCGCCCGGAAAACCGCGTCACCGCCAGGTCGAAACTGCCCCAGAAGAAATTCACCGGGCTGCACTTGCCGACGAACGCGCACTGCGAATCGGTGAACACGCGGTCAATCTGTACGAGGATGCGGCGCAGGCGCTCGACGTATTCGCGGTCGTAACTGTGGCGCTGCGTATCGCGATCCAGCCGGATGGGTTCGGGCAATTCCGTCGACGTCGGATGGATTTTCACCGGCAAGCCCATGTCGTCCAGCGTGCCCAGCAATGCGCGATAGAAATCGGCGACGCTGGGTGGCTTCAGTTCCAGCGTGCGCGTCATGGCATCCGATGCGCGAATCAGCAACTGGTGATCGATGAAGTCGAACTGGATGGTGAAGGTGCGCGTGCCGTGCGGCAGCGCCCGCGTGGTCAGCCCGCGCGGCGTGACCCGAAGCGCCACGGCCCAGCAGTGGTTGAGCGGAGCGGGCAGCCCCAGCGCA
>Ga0066256_1000485_pt1 | contig 105312 bp, 98 predicted proteins | sample ThiBio_1000_biof_FD_87107 | JGI IMG/M metagenome (GOLD analysis project Ga0066256, IMG submission 87107) | Wastewater bioreactor microbial communities from Cape Town, South Africa - Thiocy_expt_1000_biof (version 2) | ecosystem: Engineered > Bioreactor > Thiocyanate-remediating >... | reverse complement strand
GCGCGGCGAGGATCGCGACATCCGCATCGATGGCATCCCAGTTCGCCTGGTAGGGATATTTGCCGAACGTGCAAATGCCGACAAACGGCAGGTTCAGACGTCCGGTTTCATAGGAATTGCTGGTCATTGTCGACCCTTTCAGGATACTGAGGGAAGGAAGGGGCTACTTGCCGCCCCTGACATATTTCGTGCCGATGGCCGCTGGCGGACGCACCCTGCCGGCGAAGGCAACAAGGGCCACGAAGGAAGCAACGAACGGCACCATCGAGAAGAGCTGATAGGGAACATCCGGGTTGTTGAACTGCAGGCGCAACTGCAACGCCTCGGAGAAGGCGAAGAAGATGCAGGCAACGAAGACCAGGGCCGGGTTCCAGCGCCCGAGGATCACCGCCGCAAGCGCGATCCAGCCCTTGCCGGCACTCATGTTCTCGGTGAAGACGAAAACCTGGCAAAGCACCAGATAGCAGCCGCCGAGGCCACCGAGCACACAGCTGGCGATCACGCAGACCGCCCGTATGCCGGGAACGCTGACGCCGACGGTGTCGGCGGCAACCGGATAGTCGCCAATGGCGCGCACGTTTAGCCCCCAAGGCGTCCGGTACAGGAACCAGTAGGCCAGCGGCACCAGCAGATACATCAAGTATGCGAGCGGGTCCTGGTTGAACAGCACGGGCCCGATGACGGGAATAGAAGACAGCAACGGGATCTCCACCGGCGAAAAGCCCGGCAATGTCGAGGTGGCGTCAGCCCCCAATATGAGGCGCGCAAGATAGGACGTAAGGCCGAGCACCAGGATGTTGATCGCGATGCGGGTGACGAGTTGGTTGATGCCGAGACCAACCGCCAATCCGGCGAGAACACAACCAATTGCGAACGCAAATAGGATGCCGAACACGAGCCCCCCAACCGGCGTGCCGAGAAGATAGGCACCAGTAGCGGCACCGAAAGCGCCACCAAGAATGCAGCCCTCGAGCGAGACGTTGAACACCCCTGCCCGCTCGGCCAGCACCCCGCCGAGCGCTGCGAAGACAATCGGCGTCGATAGCCTGAGGACGGTCGAGAAGAAATCCACCAAGCTCGAAATGTCGCCTGCCCAGCTCATGACTTGCCTCCGGAATTGTTCGTGATGCCCCCGGCAAGGCCGGTATCCAGCAACCGGCGCCGTTCGAGGAACCGGCGCCAGTTGCCCCGGTCGAACCGGAAGGCCAGGCTTGCCGCGACGAAGATGATGACCAGCCCCTGGATTGCTTCGACGACCGTGCTTTCAAGCCCCACGGCGCGCTGCATGATGAGGCCGCCGACCTTGAGGCCGCTGAGGAAGAAGGCGGCAACCGGTGCCATCAGCGGCGACAGCTGCGCTAGGAAAGCGACGACGATCCCGTCGAAGCCGTAGCCCGGCGAAAAGAGGTGGTAGAGACGGTGCTTGAGGCCGAGCACCTCGAAGGTGCCCGCCAGCCCGCCGATGGCTCCGGCGACGTACATCACCGCAACTAAATTGCGTCGGACACGGATGCCCGAATAGGTCGCCGCCGCCGGGTTCTTGCCGATCATGCCGAGGCCGAAGCCGACGGTGGTGAAGCGGAACACGAACCACGCCACGACGCAGAGGGCGATGCCGACGACCACGCCGAGATGGGCGTCGGTCTGGGGCATGATGTAGGGGAGCCAGAGCCCTTCGCGGATTTCCTCCGAATAGGGGTAAGGCGCGCCCTCCTGCATCATCGGCCCACCGGCGACGTAGCTCACCAGGTTGATGGCGATGAAGTTGAGCAGGATGGTGATGATGACTTCGTTGATGCCGCGATAGGCCTTCAGATAGCCGGGGATGAGACCCCACAGGCCGCCGCCCACCGCGCCGGCGAGGACGCACAGCGGCACCAGAACGAAGGGAGACATCTCCGGCAGCAGCAGTGCCGCCATCGATGAAAACAGGCCGCCCATGTAGATCTGGCCCTCGGCGCCGATGTTCAGCAGACCCACCCGCAGCGGGATGATGACGGCGAGGCCGGCAAGCAGGATCGGCGACATCTTCGCCAGAGTGCTGGCAAGGCCGTAGTAATCGAGAAACGCGCCGCCGAAGAGCGCCGCGTAGGCCTCGCCGGGATTGACGCCGGCGATAGCGATGAGACCCGCGCCGACAAGGAGCGAGAGCAGGACGGCCCAGACCGGCCGCAGCATGTAGATACCCTGGATGGCTCGTAGCATCACGCCACCTTTTCCTCTTCGAGCCCGCCGATGAGGGCGCCGATACGCTCGGACGTCGCTTCTTCGGGAGAAATGATTCCGGTGATCCGCCCGGCGCACATGACGGCCACGCGGTCACAGACGCTCAGGATGTGTTCCAGTTCGGTGGAGATATAAAGGATCGCCGTGCCCCGCTCGCGCTCGGCGAGAACGGTCCGGTGTACGGCTTCGATCGCCCCGACATCGAGGCCCTTGCAGGGCTGCATGATCACCAGCAGCCGTGGTCGGCATTCGACCTCGCGGGCAAAAATCAGCTTCTGCTGGTTGCCGCCCGACAGGAAGCGGATCGGCTGCTCCACCGATTGAAGGCGAACGTCGTAACGATTGACCCAGTCTTCGGCGACCTTGCGTGCGCTTGCCGTGCGCAGCATCGGGCCTGACGAGAACGGGGCTTCCCGGAAGTCACGGATCATGGCGTTCTGATAGACCGGCAGGTCGAGAACCAGGCCAGTGCCATGGCGGTCTTCCGGTACGAAGGAGATGCCCAGCCGGTGGCGGCGCTCGTAGACGCTGGCAGCAGACACATCCTCGCCTGATAGCTCGACCGTGCCGTCCTCGGCCTGTCGCAGTCCCGTCAACGCCTCGGCAAGTTCTGCCTGGCCGTTGCCGTCGACACCCGCGACGCCGAGGATTTCCCCCGCCCGGATGTCGAAGGACACGCCCTTCAGGGCCTGGTTGCCACGGTTGTCGCGCGCCTTGAGGTCGCGGATGCGCACGAGAACCTCGTCCGATTTCGACGGAACTTTCTCAAGTGTGGTCAGCACGACGTCGCGGCCGACCATCATGCGTGCCATCTCGCTCGGTGGCGTTCCCGCGACCGCGAGGTCGGCCGAAACCGCGCCACGGCGCAGCACGGTGACCCGGTCCGCCACGGCAGCCACCTCGTCCAGCTTATGACTGATGAAGATGATGGTCTTTCCCGCTGCCCGGAGCCGTCGCAAGCCTTCGAGAAAACCCTCGACCTCGCTTGGCGCCAGCACGCTTGTCGGCTCATCGAGAATAATAAGGTTGGCGTCGCGGTAGAGTACCTTCAGGATCTCTACCCGCTGGCGCATCCCCATCGGCAATTTCCACACCTCCTGATGTGGGTCGATGTCGAAGCCGAAGCTCTTGGCGAGTGCCTCCAGCTTGCGGGCATGTTCGGCGAGCGAAAGCCTCATCCCCTGCCCCAGCAGGCCAAGCACCACATTCTCGACGACCGTCAGCGTTTCGACGAGCATCAGGTGCTGATGGATCATGCCGATGCCGAGTTCCATCGCCCGACGTGGGGACGTGATCCTTTGCGGTACACCATCGATGAGGATGCGGCCGCCATCGGGCTGGTAGAGCCCGTAAAGTATGTTCATCAGTGTCGTCTTGCCTGCACCGTTCTCGCCGAGAATGGCGTGTACGGTTCCCTGGGGAACGGTCATGTCGACACCGTCCAGCGCCTTGAAGTCGCCGAATGTTTTGGAGATTTTCTCCAACCGAAGTCCTTGCGCGGTCATGGCACAATCCAGCATTCAAACGAGTGGCAAATAGGTGCGCGAGGCAGGCGCCAGACCATCCTCGCGCGAGAGGCCGTCATGGCCTCAATGGACGTCGATTTCGCCGGCCTTGATCTTCTCGATGATAGCCGCGGCTTCGCTCTGCACGGCAGCGGGAACAGCGGCGGAATAGGTACCGATGCGGGCCGCTGTTGGCGTTTCCAGGCCGTAGATATAGGCCTTGCCCTCAAGCTTGCCTTCCTTGGCCTCGCCGAGCAGCGTGAGAAGCGCGCCGCGCATGTCGAAGATTGCCGACTGGATGACGGTATCTGGCCAGTTGGAAATCGCATCGTAATAGATGCCGATTGCCTTCTTGCCCTTCTCCTTCACGCCTTGCAGGCTGCCGACAACGGCGTTGTCCATAGATGGGAAGATGACGTCGGCGCCCTGGCTGATTTCGTTGAGCGCAGCTTCCTTGCCCTTGGCGACGTCGTCCCAGTCATTTGTCCAAGCGGTCAGCACCTCGCCATCCGGACGCGCAGCCTTGAAACCCTTGGCGTAGCCGTTGCCTAGGTCGACATAGAATTTGAGCTTCTGCGCGCCGATGTAGCCGCCCTTGCCAGTCTCCGACACCTTGCCGGCGACATAACCCATGACATAGCCGAGTGCGGGAAAGTCGAAGCTCATGACGGCGACGTTGCCGCCGGGTTCGGTGCCGTTGACGACAACGAACTTGGTATCGGGAAAGCGATTGGCGACCTTGGCCACCGAGTCCTGGAACTCGCCGCCGTGGCCTATCACCACGGAGTAGCCACGCCTGGCATAGTCGGCCAGCGCCTCCGGCTGGTCGGGCTGAGCCACCTTCTCACTATAGGCAAATTCGAGCCCCAGTTCCTTGGCGGCGTGTTCGACGCCCTCGTAACCGGCCTGATTGAACGACTTGTCGGTCTTCACGCCCGGCAGGACGATCGCAACCTTGAGATTTTCGGCGAGCGCCGGCGCCGACAGGCCAAAGCCCGTCAGGACCGCAGCTGCCGCCAGAATGCAGAAAGAACGTCGGATAATGCCCATCGTCAGGTCTCCTCCCTTTAGAGCATCAAAAGTTTTAGTCCATAAAACTTTCGTGTCAACGAGTTTTTTGTTGCGCCTAAAGGAAATTGGAGGCAAAAGCCGTGGCAAGGGGGCAGACTGAAACATGGCGTCGATGGGACTAAGAGAGCGACAGAAGGCAAGCCGCCGCGAGCGCATCCTGGAAATCGCCAAGGCCCGCTTCCAGACAGATGGCTACACCGCGACGACGATCGAAATGATCGCAAAGGACGCGGATATCTCGGCGGTCACTGTCTACAACTACTTCGATAGCAAGGCGGGCCTGCTGCTGGCCCTCGTCAGCGAAAGCGACCAGTTGCTGATCCGGCAGCTGAAAGCGATGATCGCCCGCAAGCCGAAAAACCTGGTCGACGCAGTTGCGTCCTTCGGCCAGATCCTGCGCCGCCACGCCATGAGCTACCTCACGAAATCGACTTGGCGCGAGGTTTTGTCAGCCAGCATCAACGAAGGCAGTAGTGACTTCGGGCGCACCTATCTCGAGCTCGACAACGTGCTGATCGAGCTGATGCACGCCATGATCGTCGAATTCCAGCAGCGCAAGCTGATACCGGAAGCGGTCGACGGCGCAGCCCTCGCCGACTGCCTGTTTTCGCTGCAGAACATCCGGTTCTTCCAGTTCATCGCCGATGACAACCGCGATGACGAGGACATCGACCGCCGCCTGCGCCGTGACCTCGAGTCGCTGAAAGCCGTCTTCTCGGCCTAGCATCGGTCAGGAAGGCATCGCCGCGCGTCCCGCCGTCTGGCCAATCTGTTCGGCGATGAAGGTTTCGAGATAGTCTATCGCTTCTACGGATTGCGCTGCGGTAAGGCGGTGCAGGCGTAGTTCCAGATGCCCGAGCGGCGCCAGACCCTTGTCGGAGCCAAGCAACTGGACATCATCGGGGACGGTGCTTTGCGCCATCGCGGTCACGCCGAGCCCTGCCCTGACCGCCGCCAGCACCGCGCTGTGGCTTGAGCTGAGATAGGCAATCCGGCAGGCTTTTGCTTCCCGTTTCAGCTGTTGCAGGATCCGGTGCCGGTAGACGCAAGGCGGCGGTGCCAGGACCAGCGGCAACGGGCTCTGCGTATGGCCGAAGTGGTCGACGCTGCTGAACCAGACCAGCGGCTCGGAGTGGATAGGCCGGCCGCCCCGGCTTTCGCTGTCGTCGTGCAAGGCGACGACCAGGTCGAACTCGCCATTCTCCTGCCGGGCTAAGAGGTTCTTGCTGAGATCGCTGGTCACTTCCAGCATGACATTGGGGTGCGCTTGGGCGAATCGGCCCAACAGGTGCGGCAGCAGGGAGTCGGTGTACTCGCTCGGGGCGCCCAGGCGTACCCTGCCCGACACGTCAGGGCTTTGCATCAAGGCCAGGACCTCGTCGTTCAGCGCCAGGATGCGACGCGCATATTGTGCAAAAGTCCGCCCTTGCGCAGTGAGCTGCAAATTGTGGGCGTCGCGCTGGAACAGCCGTACGCCGACCACCTCCTCCAGCCGCTTGATCTGTAGGCTGACCGCCGACTGGGTGCGTCCCACCATCTCCGCCGCGCGCGTGAAACTGCCACCGTCGATCGCCTTGACGAAGCTGCGCATCAAGTCTGTCGGGATATTACGCACGGCCAGTCCGATCATGAGAAAGTCTCATCCTAGCATGAGAACTATGAAGTTCAACAATGATGGCCGTTCGATATCCTTGGGCGGGAGAACGGGCAGCCTGCACTGACCACCGTCACGAGGAGGAAAATACATGACCGACGACACAGCCGCACTTTCCAAATTCGACCCGGCCCTGTGGGCGGCCATGGAGGCCGAGGGACGGCGTCAGGAGGGTGAGATCGAACTAATCGCCTCGGAAAACCACGCCAGCCCAAGGGTCATGGCGGCGCAGGGTTCGGTGCTGACCAACAAATATGCCGAGGGTTATCCCGGCAAGCGCTACTATGGTGGTTGTGAGTTCGTCGACGTCATCGAGCAGCTGGCTCTCGATCGCGTAAAGCAGCTGTTCGGCGCGCAGTTCGCCAATGTGCAACCCCATTCGGGTGCTCAGGCCAATGGCGCCGTCATGCTGGCCCTGTTGCAGCCGGGCGATACCATCCTCGGCATGTCGCTGGATGCCGGCGGCCATCTCACCCACGGCGCGCGTCCGGCGTTGTCAGGCAAATGGTTCAGGGCCATCGCCTATGGACTCACACCTGGTGGGTTGATCGACTACGATCAGGTCGCTGCCCTGGCAGAAGCTGAACGCCCGAAGCTGATCATCGCCGGCGCTTCGGCTTATTCGAGGGTGATCGACTTCGCGCGATTCCGGGCTATCGCCGACAGCGTCGGCGCGATGCTGATGGTCGATATGGCCCATATCGCCGGCCTTGTCGCCACCGGCCATCATCCGAGCCCGATGCCGCACGCGCATGTGGTCACCTCGACGACGCACAAGACACTGCGCGGTCCACGCGGCGGCATCATCCTGACCAATGACGAGGCCATCGCCAGGAAGATCAATGCGGCGGTGTTCCCCGGCCTGCAGGGCGGACCGCTGATGCATGTGATAGCGGCCAAGGCCGTCGCTTTCGAAGAGGCTCTGCAACCGAGCTTCAGCGAGTATGCCGGGCGTGTCGTTGCCAGCGCCAAGGCTCTCGCGGATGTTCTCATAGAGAGGGGTGCCGCGATCGTCTCAGGCGGTACCGACAACCACCTCATGCTGGTGGATTTGCGCCCCCTCGGTTTGAAGGGCAACGAGGCTGCCGAGGCGCTGGAGCGCGCCGGCATCACCTGCAACAAGAACGGCGTGCCCGGCGACCCAGAAAAGCCGACCGTAACCTCCGGCATCCGCCTCGGGACCGCGGCCGGTTGTTCGCGCGGTTTCGGCCCCAAGGAATTCCGGCAGATCGGCCATCTGATCGGGGATGTACTGGACAGCCTGCGCAACGGCCCCAACGTTGCCGTCGAAGACGCCGTCCACCTGAAGGTCGCGGCACTCTGCCTCGCCTTCCCGATCTATGGAGGCGACGCCGATGTCTGATTTCAACCTCGTCGTCATCGGCGCTGGACCGGGCGGCTATGTCGCAGCAATCAGGGCGGCCCAGGCCGGTATGCGAGTGGCCTGCATTGATCAGCGCGCCACCGCCGGCGGCACTTGCCTGAACGTCGGCTGCATCCCATCGAAGGCGCTGCTGTCATCCACCGAACACTGGGCAGAACTCAAGTCCTTGGCTGAGCACGGCATCGAAGCGGATGCCGCGCGTTTCGATTTGACAAGGATGATGGCGCGGAAAGACAAGGTGGTCGCCGACTTGACCAAGGGCATAGCCTTTCTGTTCAAGAAGGCTGGCGTGGAATTCATCCACGGGCGCGCGAGAATCTCCGCTCCGGGACGGGTCACAGTTGGCGGACGCGAGATTTCCGCCCAGCACATCCTGATCGCCACGGGGTCCGCGCCTGCTGCCCTGCCCAATGCCCCCTTCGACGAAAAGCTCGTCCTGTCGTCGACCGGCGCCTTGTCGCTCGCCAAGGTGCCGGATCGGCTGGTGGTGGTCGGCGCCGGCGTCATCGGCCTCGAGATCGGCCAGATCTGGTCGCGCCTTGGCGCCAAGGTAACCGTCGTTGAGTATCTTGACCGCATCTTGCCCGGCATGGACGGCGAAATTGCCAAGAATGCGCAGCGAATCTTTGCACGGCAAGGCATCGGCTTCATGCTGAACGCAGCCGTCGAGGCAGCCGTCGACAATGGCGAGACGGCCGAAATCGAAATCAAAAGCCGCGCTTCCGGCAAGGTTGAAAAGCTTCAGGCGGACGCTGTCCTCGTAGCAATTGGCAGGAAGCCCCACATCGGAGGACTGGGGCTTGAGGCTTTGGGCGTTAGGCGAGACGCCAGAGGCTTTGTCGAAGTGGATGCGCAATTCCGAACAAGTGTACCCGGCATCTTGGCTATCGGCGACGTCGTACCCGGACCGATGCTCGCCCACAAGGCGGAGGAAGACGCTGTCGCCTGTGTTGATGCGCTGGCCGGCAAGCCGCATTGCGCACCCGACTACGGCCTCGTGCCGGGCGTGGTCTATACGACGCCGGAAATCGCGGGCGTGGGCCTGACGGAAGACGATGCCAGTGCCGCAGGACGCGCAGTTCTGATCGGTAAGGCCAGCTTCCTTGCAAACGGACGCGCCCGTGCGATCGGAGCCACCGACGGCTTCGCCAAGGTTATCGCCTGCGCTGAAACAGGCAAGCTTCTCGGTGCGCATGTCCTCGGCCACGGCGCCGGCGAATTGCTGCAGGAGCTCGTCCTGGCGCTTCGGCTAGGCGCGAGCCTGAACGATGTCGCCGGAACCTCGCACGCTCATCCTGGTATGGGCGAGGCGGTGAAGGAGGCATGTCAGTCGGCACTCGACGCTAGAAGCTTGGACTGAAAACACGCTGACACCCGCCGCGATGCACAGGCGGTATCCGTCATGCGCTTCCACAATACACAATTTACCGATCGGAGCCTTTTATGACCTTGCTAGAAGACTTGCGACAAACGCCACTCACCGCCTTCAACAGGGGGCACGGCGGCAAGATGGTGCCGTTCGCCGGATATGAGATGCCGGTCCAATTTCCGGACGGAGTGCTGAAAGAACACCTCCATTGCCGCGCCGCTGCCGGGCTTTTCGATGTCAGCCACATGGGGCAGGTCCTTCTTCGCCCGAAGTCGGGCAGGGTCGAGGACGCTGCGAGGGCGCTCGAGCGCTTGGTACCGGTGGATGTTCTCGGCTTGCAACCTGGACGCCAGCGCTATGGGCTCTTTACCGCACAAGACGGAGGCATTCTCGACGACCTGATGATCGCCAACCGCGGTGATCATCTCTTTCTGGTGGTCAACGCTGCCTGCAAGGTTCAGGATCTCGCCCATCTTCGGGCACACCTAAGTGCCGATTGCGAGATCGAGGAACTCACGGACCGCGCCCTGATCGCTTTGCAGGGCCCTCAGGCTGAGGCTGCGCTTTCGACCCTCGCGCCCAGCGTGGCGAACATGCGCTTCATGGATGTGGCCGACATAACCCTGCTGGGCGTGGCTGCTATCGTGATGCGTGCCGGCTACACCGGCGAAGACGGCTACGAGATTTCGATTCCTGCTAGGCACGCCGTGGCACTCGCCGAAGCGCTGTTGGCCGATAATCGGGTCCGTCTTGTCGGCCTGGGTGCGCGGGACAGCCTGCGGCTTGAGTCAGGCTTGTGCCTATATGGCCATGACATTGACACAACCACTACTCCCGCGAAAGGCGCACTTGAATGGGCGATCCAGAAGGTGCGGCGCGCCGGGGGAGCGCGCGCTGGCGGTTTCCCTGGGGCCGATATTGTCCTGGCTGAACTGGAGGCGGGTGTATCCCCGCGCCGCGTCGGTTTACGGATCGAAGGCCGTGCGCCGATCCGCGAGGGAACCGAGCTATTTGTTGCCGAGGTCGGCGGCGAGCCGGTCGGAAGGGTGACGTCGGGCGGTTTCGGGCCGTCCGTCGAGGCACCTGTCGCAATGGGATATGTTCCGACGGACCTAATCGGCAAGGAGAAACCCCTCTTCGCCGAAGTTCGTGGCAAACGCGTTCGCGTCTTCGTTTCCTCTCTTCCCTTCATCACGCAACGCTACAAACGGACTTAAGGAGCTCTCAAATGCTGAAATTCACCGAGGACCACGAATGGTTGTCCATCGACGGGGACGTTGCGAAAATTGGCATCACACAACATGCCACGGAACTGCTGGGCGATCTGGTCTTCGTCGACCTGCCCGCGATCGGCACGGTGTTTGAAAAGGGAGACACAGCGTCGACCGTGGAGTCTGTCAAGGCCGCATCAGATGTCTATTGCCCACTTGCTGGCGAAATCGTCGAAGTTAACGAACTCCTCCACAGCGACCCCGCCTTGATCAACCGGTCGCCCGAGGGTGACGGCTGGTTCTTCAAGCTGCGTCTCGCAAACGCAACCGATGCCACACCGCTGATGGATGAAGCGGCCTATCTGAAATTTGTGGGCTGAAGGAGAGGCCGATGAGCTACACCCCGACAGGTTACGCACCGTACGACTTCGCAAATCGCCGCCATATCGGCCCCTCCCCGCGCGAAATGGCAGAGATGCTGGAAACCGTCGGGGCCGAAAGCCTCGATGCGTTCATCGATGCTATCGTCCCAGCGGACATCAGGCAGACGCGCCCTCTTGCCTGGGGCAAGGCCCTTTCCGAGCGCGGCGTTCTGGAACGGCTGCGCAGCGTGGCCATGAAGAACACGGCCAACGCCAGCTTCATCGGACAGGGCTACCACGGCACCTTCACCCCGCCGGCGATCCAACGCAACATCTTCGAGAACCCGGCCTGGTACACCGCCTACACGCCTTATCAGCCCGAGATCAGCCAGGGCCGGCTCGAGGCGCTACTCAACTACCAGACCATGATGACCGACCTGACCGGCCTCGACATCGCAAATGCGTCGCTGCTGGACGAAGGCACTGCCGCCGCCGAAGCGATGGCCTTGTGCGAGCGTGCGTCGCGCACCAAGTCCCACGCCTTCTTTGTCGACCATCATTGCCATCCGCAGACCATCGCCGTGGTCGCAACCCGGGCGGAACCGCTGGGATGGGAAGTGATCGTCGGCGACCCCTTCACTGACCTCGATCCGTCGCGCGTGTTTGGCGCGCTGTTCCAGTATCCCGGCACCTATGGCCACGTGCATGACTTCACCCGCCCAATCGCAGCGCTCAAGGACGCGGGCGCGCTGGCCGTGGTGGCGGCCGATCCGCTAGCGCTTACCCTCTTGAAGCCGCCGGGCGAAATGGGCGCCGACATAGCCATCGGCTCCTGCCAGCGTTTCGGCGTGCCCTTGGGATATGGTGGTCCGCACGCAGCCTACATGGCTGTGCGCACCAACCTGGCGCGCTCGATGCCCGGCCGGATCGTTGGCGTCTCGATCGACGCCCGCGGCAACCGCGCCTATCGGCTGTCGCTGCAGACGCGCGAGCAGCATATACGCCGCGAAAAGGCGACATCGAATGTCTGCACCGCGCAGGCGCTGCTGGCGGTGATGGCCTCGATGTACGGTGTCTTCCACGGCCCTGATGGATTGCGGGCGATTGCCGAGCGTATCCACCGCAAGATGGTGCGGCTGGTCAAGGGACTGGAGACCCTTGGCTTCTGTATCGAGCCTGCCACCTTCTTCGACACGGTAACAGTGGAATGCGGTCCGCGCCGCGCCGCCATTCTGGCATCGGCTTTGCGTGAGGGAATCAACCTTCGACCCGTCGGCGAGACACGGATCGGCATAACATTCGACGAGACTGTCCGGCGCAGCCATACCGAAGCCATCTGGCGCGCCTTTGGCGGGGGCATGCTGGATGACGATCTGACGCCTGAGTATCGCCTGCCCGAGACCCTGCTGCGGACCTCGAGTTTCATGACTCACCCGGTCTTTCACATGAACCGCGCCGAGGCCGAGATGACGCGCTACATGCGCCGCCTGGCCGACCGCGACCTGGCACTTGACCGGGCCATGATCCCGCTCGGCAGCTGCACGATGAAGCTCAATGCCACCGCTGAAATGATGGCGCTGAGCTGGCCGGAATTCGCCAACCTGCACCCCTATGCCCCCGCCGATCAGGCGCAGGGCTATGCCGAAATGTTGAGCGACCTCGAGGCAAAGCTGTGCCAGATCACAGGCTATGACGCGTTTTCGATGCAACCCAATTCGGGCGCCCAGGGTGAATATGCCGGCCTTCTGACCATCCGCCGCTATCACGAGGCGCGCGGCGACGGGCATCGCAACATTTGCCTGATCCCGACCTCGGCGCATGGCACCAATCCGGCGTCCGCTCAGATGGCCGGCATGAAGGTGGTGGTGGTCGGCGTGGCCGCCGACGGCAACATCGACGTCGCAGACTTCCGCGCCAAGGCTGAAGCCCATGCCGAAAACCTTGCCGCTTGCATGATCACTTACCCCTCGACCCACGGCGTTTTCGAGACGACCGTGCGCGCGATCTGTGACATCACCCATGCGAATGGCGGACAGGTCTATATCGACGGCGCCAACATGAACGCCATGGTCGGCCTGGCGCGCCCCGGCGATGTCGGCGGCGACGTCAGCCATCTCAACTTGCACAAGACCTTCGCAATCCCGCATGGCGGCGGCGGACCGGGCATGGGGCCGATCGGCGTTAAGGCGCATCTCGTGCCGCATCTGCCAGGCAACCCGGCTGCCGGCGAGTTCGCCATCTCGGCCGCACCGTTCGGCTCCGCTTCGATCCTGCTCATCTCCTGGTCCTATTGCCTGCTGATGGGCGGTGAGGGCCTGACCCAGGCGACCAAGACCGCGATCCTGAGCGCCAACTACATTGCGCGGAAATTGGCTTCTGCCTACCCGATCCTCTACAGCTCAGCCGCCGGCCACGTCGCGCATGAATGCATCCTCGATACGCGGGTACTGAAGGAGCGCGCCGGGGTGACCGTCGACGACATCGCCAAGCGTCTTGTCGACTGCGGCTTCCACGCGCCGACGATGAGCTGGCCAGTGGCCGGCACGCTGATGGTGGAGCCGACGGAAAGTGAGCCCAAGGCCGAGCTCGATCGCTTCATCGCGGCCATGCTGGGCATCGCCGCAGAAGCGGAATCGATCGCCGCCGGCACGCTCGACGCCGAGGACAACCCGTTGAAGCGCGCGCCCCATACCGTCGAGGATCTCGTCGGCGAATGGGACCGGCCCTACAGCCGTGAGGCCGCCTGCTTCCCGGCAGGTTCGTTCCGGGCCGACAAATATTGGCCGCCGGTCAACCGGATCGACAATGTGCATGGCGACCGCAACCTCGTCTGCACCTGCCCGCCGCTTGAAAGCTATGCGGACGCTGCCGAGTGAGCCTGTCGCCCCCGGTCGCGCGCCGGGGGCGTCCCCTTCAAGGATCGATAAATGTTCCTGTCTGTCTTCGATATCTTCAAGATCGGCATCGGCCCGTCCTCGTCGCACACGATGGGGCCGATGGTCGCCGCCTCGCGCTTCCTCGAGGCGCTCGCCGCCCTGCCCAACCGGGCTGAATGCCGGCGGCTGACAGTCTCGCTGCACGGCTCCCTCGCCTTCACCGGCAAGGGCCACGCAACGGACCGTGCTGTTTTTTTGGGGTTGTTGGGGTTTCTCCCAGATACGCTCGACCCCGACCAGGCCGAAGCCCTCGTTGCACAGCTCCAGGCAACCCGCGGCATCACGGCGCCCGGCATCGGTGCCATAAACTTCGATCCGGGCAACGACCTCGTCTTGGACTACGGGCCGCCGCTGCCGGGCCATGCCAACGGCATGGTCTTCACCGCATTTGGACCCTCAGGCACTATCCTGCTGCGCCAGGTCTGGTACTCGATCGGCGGCGGTTTCGTCGTCAGCGAAGACGAGCTTTCCGCCACCTCCACATCACGGGAGGCTGCGCCAACCGACGTGCCCTATCCCTTCAACTCCGCCGTCGAGATGCTGCGGATGGGACGCGTCTCGGGACTGTCGATCGCCGCGATGAAGGAAGCAAACGAACGCGTGCGCCATGGCCGCGATCTCGAACCTGGACTTGAACGACTGCAGGCGGCGATGAACGGCTGCATCGATCGCGGCCTCAGGCAGGAAGGAATACTGCCCGGAGGACTGTCCGTGCGACGCCGCGCTCGAGGTCTCTACCAGCAATTGCTCGGCGAGCGCGGCAGCAACCGGGCACAGCCGCACGCGGCGACCGACTGGCTGCTCGTTTATGCCATGGCCGTCAACGAGGAGAATGCGGCCGGAGGGCGCGTCGTGACCGCGCCGACCAACGGCGCCGCCGGGGTCGTACCCGCAGTGCTGCGTTACTATCGCGACCACTGTGTCGGTGCCGGCGCGGATGGCGAACGGCAATTTCTCCTGACCGCGGCCGCCATCGGCGGGCTGATCAAGCACCGTGCTTCGATTTCAGGTGCGGAGTGTGGTTGTCAGGCCGAAGTCGGCTCGGCCTCCGCCATGGCCGCATCGGGACTCTGCGCGGCGCTGGGCGGGACTAACGAGCAGATCGAGAATGCCGCGGAAATTGCGCTCGAGCATCATCTCGGCATGACCTGTGATCCCGTAGCAGGCCTCGTTCAGGTGCCATGTATTGAGCGCAATGGGCTTGGCGCCATCAAGGCTGTATCCGCGGCGAGCCTGGCGCTTCGTGGCGACGGCCAGCATTTCATGCCTCTGGACAACTGTATCGAGACGATGCGGCAGACTGGGATGGATATGGCTTCAAAATATAAAGAGACATCGATGGGTGGTCTCGCAGTGAACCTGCCTGAATGCTGATATTCAGCTATAAAGACGCTAGTTCGAGGTGGGGACGTTCTAGTTATCCACATTCGGTATTTCGGACTGATTGAATTTCTGATTCCGCAACGAAATTGCTGTCTGGGACCTTTGTCGATGGTCTACCCAGGCGCCTCGCCATTGAATGCCTCCTAAGCTGCATTCGCTCGCGATATTACAGATATGTCCTAGACTGGTATTTTGATTGATTGTGCGTCGTAGAACGGAGGGGAATTCGTTTTATCCTGCCTTTCTTCGCCCCGACTTTAGCGGTTTGGGCTTGGCCTCGCCTGCCTCTGGTTCCTGGAACAGCTCGGCGAGAGGCGAGTGCAAGGCTGCGGCAAGCTTTTCGATGGTGAGGAGAGTGGCGTTCTTGGTGCCGCGCTCAAGATGGCCGACATAGGCGCGCTCGACCTCGGCTCGTAGCGCAAGCTCGTCCTGGGAGATGCCACGCATCACCCGCAATCTGCGCAGGTTCCATCCAACAAGCTGGCGAACGTCCATGCAGGCGAGATGGCCTGCGGATCATTCAAGAAACCACGTTATATAACACCATGATTTAACACCTCCACGCTATCCCTGACATGGCCTGCAATTCCTTTGCTTCGCCAGGCCACGAAAGGCAGGGCTACGGTGGCATATGACAAGACCGATGGAGATAGAGGGGTATTGGAGACCAGCATTCGGCTAACTGCCGAACAGCTTGGCGAGATGCAGTTTCGCTATATCAAGCTTGGTCCCAATGGGCGCTGGTCGTCACGGGCGATCGAAGAGCAAGTGCTGTTTTTGGGACACAAGGAAGTGCCGCATGATCTGGCGCTTGGCAGGGACAAGCAGCAAATCGCGACCCTCCTGCAGGGAATAGGCCGATCAGCCGGCAAGGCCAATGACTTCGCCCGCGAGATCGTGGACTTTTATACGCTTGGGGCCGATACGGTCTGGATCACCTTTCACAATGGTCGCCTGTGGTGGGCCATTGCCGACAGTGAAGTCATCTGGGTTGGGGAAGATGAGGAGCGCGGTGCGCGCAAGCGCAGGCTTCTGTTTCCCTGGCGCGATACCGACCTCAAAGGCGAGGTTCTGATCCAGCAGCAACTAAGCAGTCTTCTCACCAAGGTGTCTGCCTATCGGCAAACCATCTGCAAGATTGCCAATCCCGACTATCTGCGCTGCAAGCTTGCAGGTAGCGATGATCCAGACACAATGAGAGCTGAGCAGGCGCTTCAAGCCCTCACCGATGCTGCCGCCACATTGATTGCCAAGCTGCATGAGGATGATTTCGAGACACTGGTCGGCATATTGTTGGAACGGCAAGGCTACCACAGGGTCTCACGGCTGGGCGGCACCCAGAAAGACGTCGACATGATCGTCGAGCAACCGTTCACCGGCGAAACCTTGTTCGTCCAGGTGAAGTCTAGCACCAACCAGGCTGGGTTCGATGACTACATAAGCCGCTTCGATGCCACGCCCGGCACCTCACGCATGATCCTGGCTGTACATACCGCCAACGGCAAGCTCACCACTGCTAACCGCCCCGACGTCACCCTCTGGGACCGCACCACACTTGCCAAGGCCGCCGTCAATGCCGGCCTCGCCCAATGGCTCATCGCAAGGGCTGGGTAGGCAAGGCCGATATCTCTGCGTTTGTGCCGCTGAGGGCATTCTGGAATCGAATAATCGGCATCGATCCGCGCAGGGAACCACGCGGGCTGCCTCGGTTGCCATTACGTTTTCGCGTTGACCGGCCACTTCGGTTATCTGCCAGCTTGGGCGATCGCCACCGCTCGACCCCATAGGCCGAGAATGATCACTTGGCGATTTTTCTCGGCTCTGGTTGCCTTGCCGGCGTAGTTTTCACCCGGATACGCATGGCGCCGCCTTCCGGGTGTTCGATCTCGAATGCGTTCGTTTTGCGAACGAGATCACTCAGCTTGCGAAACCCAAACGTGCGCGGATCAAAATCCGAGGCGAGATTGGCCAACTGGTTGCCGACCGTCCCAAGCAGCACCCAGCCATCCTCGCTTTCCATCTGAGCAATGACTTTCTTGATGATCGTCGCGGCAGCACTGGGAGGATGTAGTGGCGTTGCCGCACCAGCCGGGTCGGAAACATTCGCCGGAGCGGTCGGCAGCAGATTTTCGGTGTAGACGAAACGGCGGCAGGCTTGGCGAAAGCTCTCCGGCGTTTTCTGCTCGCCAAAACCAAACACATCGACACCCTGTTCGCGAATGCGCGCTGCAAGGCGGGTAAAATCGCTATCCGACGATACCAAGCAGAAGCCGTCGAACCTGCCGCTATGCAGAAGGTCCATCGCATCGATCACCAGCGTTATATCCGAGGCATTCTTGCCGGTGGTGTATGCAAACTGTTGCTGAGGAATGATCGCGTGCTTCGACAGCACATCCGCCCATGCCTTCGATCGCGCGCTGGAGAAGTCGCCATAGATGCGACGCACGCTGGCTTCGCCGATCTTGGCGATCTCCTCGAACATCCCGTCCGCGATCTTGGCGGAGGCGTTGTCGGCATCAATGAGAACGGCTAGCCGTGGTGATCGCGGTTCGGTTGGCATGATCGTTCCATTCGTGGACTGTCATAGACTTTCGCGAAGACAAAAATTGCCACGGTATCGAGCAAACAATGTGTCCACCTGGTCAACCCGGAAATATCGCTCGGCCGCTGTCTTGCTGGTCGGCTTGTCTCGCCGAGCCAAGCTTTCAGCTACCGGGCGGGGAATGAGATAGACGGCTCTGTTGCCGCTGTCACCTTCGGTTGCCAGCAAGACGATCGCTAACCAATCCAGTTCGTCATAGTCGTTGAACCCGACATAGCAAGGCCCGCGCTTGAAGGTACGTGCCTTGACAGAAATTCTTTGTGGGGGTCTTCCCGCAGGTTGCGCGATCACATCGTAGCCGGGCCAGTTGTCAGGAACCTTGAGGGCTGGAACGCCTGCGAGAGTGAGTTCGGCGGCGACCATCATCTCGCAAGCATCTCCCATTTGTTTGGTAGTATAAAGTCGCTTACTTGAAGGGTTCCTCTCTGGCACTTGGGCTAGGGCCGCCCCGGTTGAACCGTCTTCCAATACCACGCCTGCTAGGTGGTCCATCTAGTGTTCCATTTCGTCTTTTTTCGCGTGCGGTGAAAACCGAAAATGCGACCTGCCAAGCCGATGAGTATCTTCCAAGGTTCTTTCTGAGCTTTGGTAAAACTGGCCGCTAAAATTCGACTCGCTGTGCTCTTTGTCCAGAATTCCGCAGCGCACGGGACGGTACAGGTGGCAAAGCCCTATTGGGAATAGCACCGCACCTAATATCGCCCGAACATTGCCGTTGGGGTTTGCCGTTGGTTTTCCCACCAGTCGATGGCCTGAACCATGGAATCGACCTGGTCGTCATGGCGGCCTCCTGGGAAGGCAAGCGCTTCGTCAAGGAAGAGATCAATCGCGGGGTCTTGCTCTGCCGGTAGAAATACGCGGCCTTGGTTGATGGCGACGGAAGCACGACCGGCGCGAACTTCCTTCGGATCACTACAGCGGTAGGGTTCAACTGAGACCTTATCGTTATAAAGATCCTGGATAAGGCTGGTTCCGGCCCCCTTGTCCTCGATGATCAGGTAGCTGGGTTTATAGACCTGTTTCTCATTGAGGATTGCGGCTTTCAGATCCGGATAGACGAGCCGCTTGCGAAAGATGTCGATCAGATAGAAGCAGTCCCTTACGACCAGCCAGGTGGTGCAAACCGACCAATCGGCATTGTCGTTCGACACCATGGCCGTGTCCCAGCTTTGGATGATTTGCCAACTGGGATCGTCATAAGGATAGTCGTTCTGGTCGATCAACCGGAACCAGGCTCGTTTGAATATGCCTCCATCGGGCAGGTTTGGTGCTTGAAGGTATTGAGCGGCAAAGTCGAAGTCACCCATCTGATGCCGTAGTTCTTGGAGAATCGAGAGCGGCTCCCGATTCTCGTCAAGGGGGCTACCAGCAAAACGGCGATGAAGCTTCCCGTATGAAAGTCGGATCACTTCATCACGATCGGCGATCGCCGGCAAATTGAGATGCTTCCATCCTCCGCTTGCCAGCACGGCCCCCGCCGGGTCCTCGGCATGGACGCGCTGCATCAGCATGATCATCTTGTCGTGCAGCTTATCATCTGGCCTGGAAGCCAGCGTATTGCGCAGCCATAAATTCGTCTCGTCTCGCTTTGGCTTGGAAAGCGCATCGACCGGCTTGATCGGATCATCGATGATGAAGAGATTGCCGCCTCTACCGGTCAGGGGGCCTTTTATCGAGGTGGCAAAACGACTGCCACCGCGTGTCGTGGTGATTTCCCGATCGGTGTTTCTTTTCGTCACCATTTTCGGGAACAGGCGTCGGTACCAGGAACTGGCAATGACCTTACGGAATTGATTTGCAAGATCCACCGCCAGATCTTCAGCGTAGGATATGCACACAATCCGGCGCGTTGGATTTCGGCCAAGGACGAAAGCCGGCAGGGCTACCGAGATGATGATCGACTTCAATGAGCGTGGCGGCACCGTAACCAGAAGGCGCTGGTTCGTTCCATCCACCATTTGCATCACTTCATGACAGATCGCATCCAAGTGCCAGTTCGGCGAGAACCGATCGCCGGGCCGAAGCTCGCGAAACACCCGCTGAACAAAGGCATAGAAGTCGACCCGCAGGATCGCGTCACGAAGAAGCGTGGTCGATGATGAGATCTCAGCCTTCCTCTTTCTCATCCTCATCTTCCATACCTGTGTCGGGATCTGGCAGCGGCTGACCAAATCGGCGCGCTATATGCTCGGCGATGATCGCCTCGTCATCTTCGGGCAGAGCTTCGTCCTCGATCGGCGGAGGCTCGTTCAGAATCAGGTTCTGCGCGATTTTGAAGTATTGTTCGCGAGCCTTGGCGTTGCCGCTCAAAGATTCCTGTTGAACCATGAGGAACTGAGCGACGAGCGCTGGAACTTTTTTCTTTCCGCTGGGCGTGCGAATGGCTACGGGCGCGAGGATTTCGTCGCGGATCATGTTGGCGACATGGCGCCCTTTCTTTTTACCTTTCGGATTGCCGGAAACCCCTTTAGGGAAGCGTGTTGTTACCGGCGGTTTGTTCTTGCCGGTGTTATAGGATTTGCCACGCGAGGGATGGTCTTCACCCAGATGTTCGAAGCCGTCGTCTTGCACCTTAGGCTGTTCGTGATCGTCATCCTCATGCATCACCGGACCCCTCCATATTGTTTGATGTGGTTTTGGTCAGACGCTTCTCACGTTCTGCGAATGTCTCTCCGGTGGCTACATGGATGGCGTCCTCCTTGGCGATGGCTTGCCAGCGCCTGATCGTGCGGTCGACATAAATCGGGTCGATTTCGATCAGCCTTGCCTTACGGCCGGTTCGCTCGGCCGCAATCATGGTCGAGCCAAAGCCACCAAAAGGATCAAGGACGATGCCACCACGGCGCGAACAGTCACGCAGCGTGTCGGCAATCATTTGAACTGGTTTGGCCGTTGGATGTGCGGCTAACTGTTCTTGTCGGCCCTTACTGAAGCCGGCCAGGCCTCGGTACTGCCAAACGTTCGAGCGGTTTCGACCGTGCTTGCCGAGCTGGACATTGTTGAGATGGCTGGCATTGCCCGACTTATAGACAAACACCAGCTCGTGTCGGCTGCGATAAAGGCTGCCCATGGCGCCGACGCCCTTGTCCCAAACGGCAAGATTGAGCAATGTCGTATAATGACGGTCCGCGGCGTCCTGAAGCTCGCGGATATGCCGCCAGTCCATACAAAGATAGTGGACCGAACCGTCGGTCGAATAGCGAACGAGATGTCCGAAAGCAGTTGCCAGAAAGTTGGTGAAAGTATCGGCATCCATTTCGCCGGAGGCGTACGAAAACTCCTTGTGGCGGACCTTCCCAAGCCCGGAAACATGGCCGTTTATCGCCAAATTGTAGGGGGCGTCCCCAAAAACCGTTTCCGCCAATTCGCCTTTAAGTAATCGTTCGAAGCTCTCCTGTCGGAGACTGTCACCACATAGAATGCGGTGCTCGCCACAGCTCCAGACATCGCCTGGTGCCGTTACGTCAGACCCATCATCAGGTAGGATGTCGTCAGCCGGATCGCCGTCCTTGTCCTCAGGGACAAGGCTGACTTCCATCTGCTCGATCACGACCGGTTCAATTCCGATTAAATCGATAAGACCTGGCTCCTCGATACGAATCTCAGCGATCTTGGCAATCAGCAGGTCGTCATCCCAGGTCGCATTCAGGCCGCTGGCGTTGTCGTCGATCAAAATGGTCTTCTTTTCGGCGGCGCTCAGACCTTCGATGCGCCGGCAAGGATAGGTCGTGAGACCGAGATTGATTGCCACCTCTATGCGCGCATGACCCGCGAGAATGGTGTCGCATTCGTCGATAATGGCCGGGTTGGTCGGCCCGAACCGCCCCATGTTCCGCTCAAGCTGGGCAATCTGCTTTTTGGGGTGCTTTCGAGGGTTATCAGGAAACGGCTTGAGCGCTTTAGGATCGCGCTCAACATTGGTGATCAGCGGATGGTTCATCATATTATGACCTCATAGGAGTTCATATAAGGGTTTTAATTGCTCAAGCTTTATTTCACCTGATCGAACATCGGAATCTCCTAGTTGTTGGGACCGCGTCGCTTAGGAGGAAACTTGGCGATCAGTTCATTGACGCGGGTGATGAGCCCGCTCAGCTCCAGAAGGTAAGTGCCGTGGATTTCATGGGGCATGAGTTGCGACAAGCGCGAAGTAAGCTCTTGTGTGCCGCCTATGAATTCAATCTCATCTGCGGTCAACGCGCTGCTTGGTGTTCTGGGCAATTGCGGGAGTAGTAGGAAAACCGTGGTGTCGGCCGGCTTGATATCGGGATCTCGCCGCGCCGGTTTCTTTGGGAACGCCTGATCGTCGGAAACACTGGTGAAGGTTGTACCACCCTCGGTTTGTACTGCCGCGGAGATGTGTTCATATTCTTTTTGTAACCGAAGCCACAGCGCCGTCACCGCTTCATAGGCGGTAAGCTGCGGAAATCCGGCGTCGATCAGATGAACACATACGGACAACGCAAAGGCGTTTCGAGCCGAATAACGTACTTCATTGCCCTTGCCGCGCGGCCTCTCGTCATGGAAAATTATTGTCGGCTCAAGCGTGTGGTGAGACGACACCTCCATACGTGCACGTTCAATGTTCAAGAGGTGCTTGATCCGCGCCCGAAACGCCTTGGGGACTTCCACTTCCAGCCTCTTGCCTGCGGTGCGGCCTGGGCCGGAATGGATCGCGTAAAGGGCGGAAACGAGTTGGTTGGCTTTATAGGTCATCGGCCTTCAAAAAAGTTCAGAGATGAACTTTAATATATGTGCCTTATGCGATTGGCGCAAGAGTTCCCTGCGCACCCGGCATTTCGCCTGAAAAACGAGAGAATTGTGGGGTCGCTTCCCTGCACGCCGTTTTAGGGAAAACAACGCTCGAAACCTTGAATTTGCAGGCACTCAGGGCCTGAATTGGCCATATCTTCCCTGCTCGCGCGCGATTTTCCCTGAATTTTGCCCTTTTGCAGGGAACATCCTGGCAGAGAAAAGTTATCCCACGACTGTGTATTTCACCACTTTCGGCATTTTCAAAGCGATGCAATCCGGCCTGGCCATGCTCGGGCGGCGCGGCTGTGCATGCCCGATCGCCAGCGTTTAGGGACAAGCTAAGCACTGCGACATGAAATCGTAATTTTCGCGTTCCAGCCCCTCGGCTAAACCAGCGTCAGACCTCCATCGGGTCCGCAGGAGCCCATGGAGAGCCAAAAAAGGACGCACAAATGCCGGTTGAAAAAGTAGACACGCTTGTTGTTGGTGCTGGCCAGGCAGGGGTGGCTATGAGCGAGCACCTGACCAAGGCAGGCGTGCCGCACCTGGTGCTGGAGCGGGCGCGCATCGCCGAGCGCTGGCGCTCGGAACGGTGGGATTCGCTGGTCGCCAACGGGCCGGCCTGGCACGACCGCTTTCCGGGCATGGAGTTCCAGGGCGACGGGCCCGACGACTTCGTCGCCAAGGAAAAGGTGGCCGACTATTTCGTCGCCTATGCCGACATGATCGCAGCGCCGATACGCTGCGGCGTGGAGGTGAAGGAAGTGCGCAGGCATGTCGGGCGTCCCGGCTTTCGCGTCGAGACTTCCGAAGGCGTGATCGAGGCCAACAGCGTCATTGCCGCGACCGGACCGTTCCAGCGCCCGGTCAGCCCGGCGCTGGTTCCGGAAAATTCCGGTCTTTTGCAGATGCATTCCAATTCCTATCGCAACCCGCAGCAATTGCCCGAAGGGGCTGTGCTGGTGGTGGGCGCCGGATCGTCCGGCGTGCAGATCGCGGACGAACTCCTGCGCTCCGGCAAGCGCGTCTATCTTTCGGTCGGGCCGCACGACCGGCCGCCGCGGGCCTACCGGGAGCGCGACTTCTGCTGGTGGCTTGGCGTTCTGGGCAAATGGGACGCCGAAACGCCGGGACCGGGCACCGAGCACGTCACCATTGCGGTGAGCGGTGCGCGCGGAGGCGAGACGATCGACTTCCGGCGGCTTGCCGCGCAAGGCATGACGCTCGTCGGCCGGACGCAATCCTACAAGGACGGCGTGATGAGCTTTGCGCCTGATCTGGTGGAAAACGTGTCGCGCGGCGATGCCAATTTGATGTCGCTGCTGGACGAGGCCGACGCCTATGTGACCCGCAACGGCCTCGATCTTCCGCTGGAGCCCGATGCGCGCAAGATATTGCCGGACCCGGAATGCATGACCAATCCGATCCTCGAGCTGAACCTGCTCGATGCCGGGATCACCTCGATCATCTGGGCAACCGGCTATGCGGCTGACTATAGCTGGCTGAAGGTCGATGCCTTCGACGACAGGGGCAGGCCGCAGCATCATCGCGGCGTGTCGGCTGAACCGGGCATCTATTTCCTTGGCCTGCCGTGGCAAGCCCGGCGGGGGTCGAGCTTCATCTGGGGCGTCTGGCACGACGCCAAGCATTTGGCCGACCGCATTTCGACGCAGCGCAAGTACCTCGCCTATCACGCGGCCGCAAAGCGCCGGAACGAAGACGCCGAGCCTTCGGCAGTCCGCCGGTCGGTCCACAATTAGGAGCGTCCTTAGCAGGGATGAGAAAGACACTTCTTTCAAAGCCCGCAAGCCTCATGAAAACATATCCGCACATGCAGCCTGCGGTCCTTGCGCCATTGATGGAAAAGTGGCGCCGGGGCGGCGGGCTTCTAGCCTGACCCGATGGAGACCAAAGATGGCGCATACCCGTATCCGCAAGTTCAACACCAAGGACACCTATCCCGAGCAGAAGCTCGACAATGATCTGTGTCAGGCGGTGGTGACGCAGGGCGGCAGGACCATCTACCTGCGCGGCCAGTGCCCGCAGGATCTCGACACGGCCAAGGATATCGGCAGCCACGACCCGGTGGAGCAGACCCACAAGGTGATGCAGAACATCAAGCAACTCATCGAGGAATGCGGCGGCAAGATGGAGCATCTGGTCAAGGTGGTGGTCTACATCACCGACGTGCGCCATCGCGAGGCGGTCTACCGGACCATGGGCGAATACATCAAGGGCGTGCATCCGGTTTCGACCGGACTGGTGGTCAGCGCGCTGGCCCGCCCGAGCTGGCTGGTCGAGATCGACGGAACAGCCGTCATTCCGGACTGAGAGCCATGACATTCTCCATTGTCGCGCGTTGCGCGAAAACAGGCATGTTCGGCGTTGCGGTGTCGTCTTCGTCACCGGCGGTTGCGGCGCGTTGCGCCTACGCGCAGGCAGGTGTGGGCGCGATCGCCAGCCAGAACGTCACCGATCCGACGCTTGGCACACGCGGGCTGGAACTGATGGCTCGGGGCGCTTCCGCTGCCGAAGCTGTCGCCATCCTGAAACGGACAGGCGCCTATCCCGAATACCGGCAAGTGCTTGCCGTCGATGCCAAGGGCATCGCCGCCATCCATTCCGGCCCGAAGGCGCTCGGCATATGGGCCGAGGCGCGGGCGGAGAACGTCGCCTGCGGCGGCAACCTGCTCGCCAATGATGGTGTTCCGCAGGCGATGGTCGACGCGTTCCTTTCGTCCGAAGGCCATCTCGGCGACCGCATCATCGCCACCATGCGCGCGGCGCTGAAGGCCGGCGGCGAGGCCGGACCTGTCAGGTCTGCGGGGATGAAGCTGGTGCGCGAGGTGGCGTGGCCGGTGGCGGACTTGCGCTGCGACTGGACTGAGGACTGCCCGATCGAGCATCTGGCCTCGGTCTGGGAAATCTACAAGCCGCAGCTCGACGCCTATGTGACGCGCGCGCTCAACCCGACCGATGCGCCGAGCTACGGCGTGCCGGGCGACGAATAGACAACCAAGCAGGAGCCGATGATGAGCGAACTCAGCCACAAGGACTGGATCAGCAAGGCATCGGCGATCCGTTTTCGCGACAAGGCGTTCATCGACGGAAAGGCAGCGCCTGCGCGCTCGGGCCGGACCTTTGCCAGCATCAATCCGGCGACCGGCGAGACGCTTGCGCAAGTGGCGTTGGGCGGCGAAGAGGATATCGACCTCGCGGTGGCGGCCGCGCGGCGCAGCTTCGAATCCGGTGCATGGTCAAGGGCCAGCCCGGCACACCGCAAGGAAGTGCTGTTGCGGCTTGCCGGCCTGCTGCGCGAAAACCTGCACGAGCTTGCGCTTTTGGAATCGCTCGACATGGGCAAGCTGGTCAACGATGCCGTGACCGTCGATGTGCCGGGCTCGGCGGCGATCTTCCAGTGGTACGCCGAAGCCATCGACAAGGTTTACGACGAGGTTGCGCCGACGGGCGAAGGCGACCTCGTGCTGGTGCGGCGCGAGCCGCTCGGCGTCATCGGCGCAGTGGTGCCGTGGAACTTCCCGCTCGACATGGCGACGTGGAAATGCGCGCCGGCGCTGGCGGCAGGCAATTCGGTGGTGCTGAAGCCGGCGGAGCAGTCTCCGTTCTCGGCGCTGCGGCTGGCAGAACTGGCGATGGAAGCAGGCCTGCCGGCAGGCGTGCTGAACGTGGTTCCGGGTCTCGGCGAAACGGCCGGGCAGGCACTCGGTCGCCACATGGACGTGGATTGCCTTGCTTTCACCGGCTCGACCGCAGTCGGCAAGATGTTTCTGCAGTATTCCGGCCAATCCAACATGAAGCAGGTATGGCTGGAGACAGGCGGCAAGAGCCCGAACCTCGTCTTCGCCGATTGCTCCGATCTCGATGCCGCAGCCGACATGGCGGCCTTCGGTATCTTCTTCAACCAGGGCGAGGTCTGTTCGGCCAATTCGCGGCTTCTGGTGCAGCGCGAGATCAAGGACGCGCTGGTGGAAAAGCTGGCCGAGCGCGCTGCCGCCACCCAGCCGGGCGATCCGCTTGACCCGGCCTCGAAGATGGGCGCCATGGTCGATGCGAACCACACGGCCAATGTCATGCGCTTCATCGAGGCAGGCAAGAAATCGGCGCGGCTGGTGACAGGCGGCGGGCAGGTGAGCGTCAATGGCCGCGGCAGCTTCGTGCAGCCGACGATCTTCGACAATGTCGGCCACGGCGATCCGCTGGCGCGCGACGAAATCTTTGGCCCGGTGCTTTCGGTCATCGCCTTCGATGACGAGGAGCAGGCGGTGCGCATGGCCAATGATAGCATCTACGGGTTGGCCGCGTCGCTGTGGACCGACAGCCTGTCCCGGGCGCACCGCATAGCCGGCCGCCTGCGCGCCGGCACGGTTTCGGTCAACACCGTCGATGCGCTGAGCCCGATGACGCCGTTCGGCGGCATCAAGCAATCCGGCTTCGGGCGCGACCTGTCGCTGCATTCGTTCGACAAGTACACGGCGCTCAAAACGACCTGGATCAAGTACTGAGAGGCGGCGGAGACTTGATCCAGACCTTCAAACGGGCAACATAGCTGCCCATGCCGCTACGCTTCACGCTCAGACAGCTGGAATATTTCGTTGCCGTGGGCGAAGCCGGCTCGATTGCCAAGGCTGCCGAGCAGGTGAACGTGTCGCCGCCGTCGATTTCGGCTTCGATCGCGCAACTGGAGGCGGAGTTCGGCGTCCAGCTTTTCGTGCGCAAGCATTCGCATGGATTGTCGCTTACCGCCGGCGGCCGGGTGTTCCTCAAGGAAGCGTCACGGCTGCTCGCCAATGCCGACGCGCTGCACGACATTGCCGGCGATATCGCGGAAAAGGTGCGCGGGCCGTTGGCGATAGGCTGCCTTTTGACCTTCGCGCAGATCGTGCTGCCTTCGCTTAGGCGGAAGTTCGAAACGACCTATCCGGACGTGCGGGTTAGGCAATTCGAGCGCAACCAGGGCCAGTTGCTGGAAATGCTGCAGCGGGGCGAAATCGATGTCGCGCTGACCTACGATCTCGAACTCTCACAGGATTTCGCGTTCGAGCCGCTGATGCTGGTTCCGGCCTATGTGATGCTGCCGCAGGATCACAAGTTTGCTGGCAAAGCAGCGATCACGCCGGAGGAACTGGTCGACGAGCCGATGGTGCTGCTCGACCTGCCGTTCAGCCGCGAATACTTCCTGTCGGCCTTCCACCAGCGCGGCATCCGGCCGAATATTGCCGAGCGTACGGGCGATATCGCCGTGATGCGCACGATGGTGGCGAACGGGTTCGGCTACGGTATCGCTAACATGCGCCCGCTGAATACACTCGCCCCCGACGGCAAACCGATGGCGTTTCTGCCGCTGGCCGGCGATCTGCGCCCGCTGACCCTTGGCATCGCGCTGCCACATGCCGAGCACCGGACGCAAACGGTGCAGGCCTTCATCGAGCATTGCCGGCGCTTCGTCGTCGAACAGGGCGTGTTCGGTACCGAGCGCCTGGCTTAGCGGCTATATCGCCAAAGGCGCGGCCTCGGTCAGCCGCTGCAGCAGCTTTTCAAGCATGTCGTCGCAACGGCGCAACTGCTCGATGCTGACGAATTCGTCGGGCTTATGGCCCTGCGCCATCGAACCCGGTCCGCACACGACAGTGGGTGTGCCGACATCGCGGCTGAAAAGCCCGCCCTCGGTGCCGAAGGCGACCTTGATGGTGCCGTTGGCGCCGGTGAGCGACTTGACGAAGGCTACGGCCTGCGAAGCGGCGGGCGTATCGAGGCCGGGATAGGTGTTGAAGACCTCGATGTCGATGGCGGCTTCAGGCGCGATGGGTTTGGCCGCGTCGGCGATGCGGGCAGCTTCGGCGCGCAAACCGTCCAATATGTGCTCCGGGTTGTCGGCCGCGACGTTGCGGATTTCGAAATCGATCTGGCAGAGGTTGGGCACGATGTTGAGGGCTACGCCGGCATTCATCTTGCCGACGTGGACGGTGGTGTAGGGGATGTCGTAGTCGCCGTCGCGTGCGCCTTCGGTGGCCAGCCTGTTCTGTTCGCGGCGCAGGGCCGACACGAAATCGCAGCCGAGATGGATGGCGTTGAGCGCGAGCGGGGCCAGCGCCGAGTGACCTTCGCGCCCTTTGCAGAAGGCGCGCGCGCCGATCTTGCCCTTGTGGCCGGTGGCCACCTGCATGCTGGTCGGTTCGCCTACGATGCACAGAAGCGGCTTTTGCGGTGCGCCTTGCAGCATTTCGACAAGGCTGCGGACGCCGATGCAGCCGATTTCCTCGTCGTAGGAAATGGCAAGGTGAAGCGGCGTGCGCAATTGCATTGTCGATGCCTTGATGCAGGCGGCAAGCGCCGAAGCGATGAAGCCCTTCATGTCGGCTGCGCCGCGGCCATAGAGCTTGCCGTCGCGCTCGGTCATGGCAAAGGGCGGCAATGTCCAGTCCTGCCCGTCGATCGGCACGACGTCGGAATGGCCAGACAGCATGACGCCCGGGCGGTCGGCGGGACCGACGGTGGCGTAGAGGTTCGCCTTGTGGCCGTCCTCACTGTGGATGATGGTGGAGGCTATGCCGTGTTGGCCGAGCAGGTCGGTGACGAAGCCGATCAGGTCGAGGTTGGAGTCACGGCTGACCGTTGCGAAGCCGAGCAGTTTTTCCAGGATCGGGATAGTGTTCATTGGGGGTCTGCCTCATCGTGTTGGCGCTTGATAACACCCTAGGTCCGTTGAGTAGAAGTCGCATTTGGCTTTGCCTTGCATCGGTTCTTTGTGGGTCTTTGGCAAGGCCGGTTAGGCGGCTCCTAATCGGTGGAGAAGAAATCCGTAATTTTCCAAGCCGAGCTTCGACCTATGACTACAAGCACGGCACCAACCCAATGGCTGAGGGCCAGACCGCATGCGCGCCGGTGAGGCGCTTCAGGATGCGGTCGCAGGAAGGGGACTTGAATGCGCGATCCACGCTACGACATCCTGTTCGAGCCGATGAAGATCGGCCCGGTCACGGCCAAGAACCGCTTCTACCAAGTGCCGCATTGCAATGGCGGCGGCTATCGCGACCCTTCGGCGGCGGCGGAGATGCGGCGCACCAAGTCCGAGGGCGGCTGGGGCGTCATCTTCACCGAGCAGACCGAGATGCACCACACCTCGGAGATCACGCCGTTCATTGAACTCAGGCTCTGGGACGACGCCGACATTCCGGCACTGGCCAAGATGGCCAAGGCGATGCACCAGCATGGCGCGCTGGCCGGTATCCAGCTTGCCTATTCCGGCATCAACGGCCCGAACCTCTACACCAAGGAAGTGCCGCGCGGGCCGTCGGCGCTACCGATCCGCACCTTCACCAACGATCCGGTGCAGGCGCGCGCGATGGACAAGGAAGACATTCGCGACCTGCGCCGCTGGCACCGCAACGCCTTCAAGCGGGCCAAGCAGGCGGGCTTCGACCTTGTCTGCCTCTACGGCGCACATGGTTTCGGCATCATCCAGCATTTCCTTTCCACCGCCACCAACCAGCGCACCGATGAGTATGGCGGCTCGCTGGAGAACCGCTCGCGGCTGATGCGCGAGCTGATCGAGGAAGGCCGCGACGCCATCGGCGAAACCTGCGGGCTGACGCTGCGGCTTTCGCTGGACGAGATGATCGGCGAACTCGGCTTCGCCAACTCCGAAGTGCGCGACATGATCGAGATGCATGCCGACCTGCCCGATTTGTGGGACCTGGCGCACGGGGCCTGGGAGGACTGCTCCGGCCCGTCGCGGTTCAAGGAGGAAGGCGCGCAGGAGAGCCTCGTTTCCGGCATCAAGAAGCTCACTTCGAAGCCGGTGGTCGGCGTCGGCCGTTTCACGTCGCCCGACGTGATGGTGAAGATGATCAAGTCCGGCACGCTCGATTTCATCGGTTGTGCGCGGCCTTCGATCGCCGATCCGTTCCTGCCGAAGAAGGTCGAGGAAGGCCGCATCGAGGACATTCGCGAGTGCATCGGCTGCAACATCTGCATCACCGGCGACATGACCATGTCGATCTCGCGCTGCACGCAGAACCCGACCTTCATGGAGGAGTGGCGCAAGGGCTGGCACCCGGAGCGGATGCAGGCGAAGGGCGAAAGCGAGAGCGTGTTGATCGTGGGTGCCGGGCCGGCCGGACTGGAGGCGGCGCGCGCGCTTGGCGTGCGCGGCTACCAGGTGGCGATTGCCGAAGCCGGAACCGAGCTTGGCGGGCGGGTGGCGCGCGAATGCCGCCTGCCGGGGCTTTCCGCCTGGGGACGGGTGCGCGACTATCGCCAGTACCAGATCAGCCAAATGCCGAATGTCGAGGTCTATTTCGACAGCCGCCTGTCGGCTGACGATATCCTCGCCTTCGGCTTCGAGAATATCGCAATCGCAACCGGGGCGACGTGGCGGCGGGACGGTGTTGCGCGCGCACATGTCGTGCCGATGCCGATGGACCAGGCGATGCCGGTTTATACGCCGGACGACCTGATGGCGGGCAAGGTTCCATCCGGCAATGTGGTGCTGTTCGACGACGACCATTACTACATGGGCGGCGTGCTGGCCGAACTGATGGCGCGGCAGGGCGCAAAGGTGACGCTGGTGACGGCATCGGCCTATGTCTCGGACTGGACGCGCAACACGCTGGAACAGGGCGCGATCCATCGCCGCCTTGCCGAACTCGGCGTCGAGATCGTGCTGAACCGCGCCGTCACCAGCATTCGCGCCGATGGCGTGGTGACGACCTGCGCCTATACAGGAGCGGAGCAGGTTTTTGGCGCGGATGCGGTGGTGCTTGTCACCTCGCGCAGCCAGGATGACGGCGTGTGGCAGGAACTGAAGGCGCGCCGCGCCGAATGGGCCGACAACGGGATCCGCTCGATCAAGGTGATCGGCGATGCCGAAGCGCCGGGGCCGATCGCCTGGGCGACCTATGCCGGCCACCGCTTCGCGCGCGAACTGGACGAAGCCGATATCGGCGATGCGCTGCCCTTCCGGCGCGAAGTGACGGCGCTGGCTGCGGAGTGACGGCCTGAGCAACAAGGGCGAACCCGTTGGACAGGTTCGCCCGCTTTTGGTGCCAAATCAGGCGACCGGTCAGCCCTTGAGGATCATGTCGGCGGCGCGCTGGCCGATCATCATGGTCGGCGCGTTGGTGTTGCCGCTGATGAGCATCGGCATGATCGAGGCATCGGCAACGCGCAGCCCCTCGACGCCGCGCACTTTCAGCGTGGCCGGATCGACGACCGCCATCGCATCGGTGCCCATCTTGCAGGTGCCGACCGGGTGATAGACGGTCAGCGCCTCGGCCTTCAGGTAGGCGAGGATTTCGTCGTCGGTGCGTACGTTCTTGCCGGGCAGCATTTCCGCGCCACGGATTTCATCGAACTCGGATGAGGCGAAAATCTGGCGGGCAATCTTGATGCCTTCGACCAGGACCCTGGAATCGTGATCGTCGGAGAAGAAGCGGTGGTCGATGAGGATGTTGCGGTGCGCGGCATCGTTCGACAGCCGGATCTCGCCGATGCTTTTTGGCCGTAGCACGCATGTGTGGATGGCGTAGCCGTGGCCATATTCGACCAGCCGGCCGCGATGGCTGCGGTAGCCGGGGACGAAGTGGAACTGGATGTCGGGCTGGCCGTCGGAATATTTCGTCTTAGCGAAGCCGCCGGCCTCGACATAGTTGGTGGTGAGCATGCCCTTGCGGCGCGCAAAATACTGGAATGGCGCGGCGATCATGCTGGGCAGGTTCGGGAGAGACAAGCCGAGCGTCTTCGTGCTGGACGAGCGCACCGTGATCATGCCGTCGACGTGATCCTGCAGGTTCTTGCCGACGCCGGGGAGATCGATGACGGGATCGATGCCGATTTCTTTCAGTTCGGCGGCTGGGCCGATGCCGGAACTCATCAGGATCGCCGGCGAGGCGATGGCGCCGGCCGACAGAACGATTTCGCGCGACGCGCCAAGCGTCCTCGTAGCGCCCTCATGGCGGACCCTGACGGCTGATGCGCGGCCTGCGGCAACTGTAAGGTCGATCACCTCGCAATTGCTGAGCACGGTAAGATTGGGGCGGTTCAGCACCGGGCGGATGAAGGCGGTGTAGGCGCTGAAGCGCTGTCCGCGATCCTGCGTGACATTGTAGATGCCGAGGCCGAACTGGCTTTCTGCGTTGAAATCGCTGTTGGCGGGAATGCCGGCATTGGCACCCGCCTTGACGAACATTTTCGACAGGATGTTGGGATCACGCGGATTGTCGACCAAGAGTTCGCCGCTGGCGCCGTGGTAGCGCTGGTCCTGGCCGAGCCGATTGCGTTCGAGTTTTTTGAACACCGGCAGGACGTCTTCATAAGACCAGCCTTTGCAGCCGAGCGCGGCCCACTGGTCGTAGTCCTGTGCAGAGCCGCGAATATAGACCATCGAATTGATCGAGGTCGAACCGCCGAGCGCCTTGCCGCGATTTACCGGAATGCGGCGGTTGTTGAGGTTGGGCTGGGGAACGCCGACATAGCAATAGTCGTAGTTGGGGTTGCCGTAGAGCGAGAGGATGCCGGCCGGGACCCGGACGCGCACGCTGTCGTCGCTGCCGCCGCCTTCGACAAGGCAAACGCGGACGGACGGATCGGCGCTGAGGCGATTTGCGACGACGCAGCCGGCTGAGCCGGCTCCGATGACGATGTAGTCGAAGCTGTCTTGCGGCATGGTCACTCTGCGATGGGAGAAAGGGGCCGGGACGCGAACGCCCCGGCTGATAGGCGGTTGTTACTGGAGCAGCTGCGTCCAGACCTTGGTGACGAGTTCCTGCGCCGCCGGCGAGCAGGCTTGGCCCATCTTGACCGGAACGGTCGGGAACAGCTCAGGCGCGTTTTCCTTGTTGTAGAGGGCCTTGGTCTCGTCGATCTTCACCGGCGAGGAATGGCCGTAATAGTTGTACTGGTCGGTGGCGTTTTCGAGCGAGGCCATGAAGTTGATGAACTTCTTGGCGTTGTCGATGTTGGCCGCGCCCTTCGGCACGACATAGGAATCGAGCCAGCCGACGAGACCTTCCTTGGGCATGGCGTACTCGACGTTTGCCTTGTCGTTGCGGCGCACGCGCATGGTGTTGCCGTCCCACCAGAAATGCGCTGCGACTTCGCCGCTGCCGATGCGGTTTTCGATATTGTCGCTGGAATAGACGGCGACATAGGGTTTCTGGGCGAGCAGCAGGTCGAGAACCTGCTTCATCTTCTGCGGGTCTTCGCTGCAATATTCGATGCCGAGATAATTCTGGGCAGCCGGGATGACTTCATCGGGCTGGGCCAGGCTGGCGATCTTGCCCTGCAATTCCGCCGGCGGCTCGAAATATGTTTTCCAGCTGTCGACCGGGCCCTTGTAGATGTCGCGGTTGACCGTGTAGCCGGCGTTGCCGAAAGCGAGCGGGATGGAGTAGTTGCCGGTCGGGTCCCACCACGGCTTCTGCCATTCGGGCAGGATCTGCTGGTAGGCTTCCATCGAAGTCGCGCCGATGTCCTCGAGCAGGCCCGAGTCGATCATGATCTTCACGAAATGCTGCGACGGCGTGACGATGTCATAGCCGGACGATCCGGCCTGCAGCTTGGTCAAAAGGTCTTCGTTGGAAGAAAAGGCATCGACGGTGACCTTGATGCCGGTTTCCTTCTCGAACTTCGCGACCACGTCGGGCGCGATGGAATCGGCCCAGGCATAGATCGACAGACTGCCGTCGGCATGTGCCGACACGGTCAAGGCCAGACCGAGAGCGCACGCGCCAGCAAGCGCCTGCATGCGGTTTTTTATCGACATAGCATTCCCCTGTGAGTTTTTCCCGGGGGCAACGATAACAAACCACTGTCGGGGATAAATTTGATTCACCCGACGCGCTGATTAGGAAAAGCCTTTTCCTGCCCGGATACGTGCTGCAGGCGTCGTTGCTACAGGTAGAGGCTCTTGGCCGCCTTGGAGGACAAAAGCTCCTTGGCGTCGCCTTCCTGCGCGACTTTGCCCTTGACCAGCACATAGCCGCGGTCGGCGATGCCGAGGCCCATTTCGGCGTTCTGCTCGATCAGGAGAATGGTGGTGCCGCGGCGATGGATTTCCTGCGTGATCTCGAAATACTCGCTGATGAGCTTCGGCGACAGGCCGAGCGAAGGCTCGTCCATGACGACGAATTTGGGTTCGCCGATAAGCGCGCGGGCCAGCGCCACCATTGCCTGCTCGCCGCCGGAAAGCGTGCCGGCGACCTGACGCAACCGCTCGCGGATGCGCGGGAACAGGTTGGACATCTTGTCGAGTTGGGCTTCGAAGTTCGGCCCGCGCCCCGAAACGGCGTCGTAGCCGAGGCGCAGGTTCTCGATGACGGTCAGGCCGGGGAAGAGGCGGCGGCCTTCGGGGACGAGGCCGACGCCAAGTGCGGCAAGGTTCTCGGTGCCCAGTTTGCCGATGTCCTTACCCATCACTTCGACTGCGCCGCGCAAGGCGCGGACCACACCGCAAACGGCCATGAAGGTGGTGGTCTTGCCGGCGCCGTTCGGGCCGAGCAAGCAGACGAGTTCGCCCTGGCGCACGCTGAGGGTAAGGCCGCGCAACATCGGCACGGAACCGTAGGCGGTATCGACGTCCTTCAGTTCAAGCATGGGCGGCCGCCTTTCCGAGATAGGCTTCCTGCACACGCGGATTGGCCCTGACCGAGGCGAAATCGCCCTCGGCGATGCGGCTGCCATAGTCGATGCACATGACATGATCCGGGAAGGCGTCGACCACCTGCATGTCGTGCTCGATGAGAATGACGGAGAGATCGGGATGGACATCGCACAGGCGCACGATGTCGGCGATCAGCGCCTGTGTTTCGGTCTCGTCCATGCCGACCGAGGGCTCGTCGAGCAGGAGGAGTTTCGGTTGCGAAGCCAGCGCGCGGGCGATCTCCAACCTGCGCCGGTCTGCCTGGGCGAGCGCACCGGCCGGGCGATAGCGCTGCTCGTAAAGGTCGCCAGAACCGCTCTTCAACAGCGCCTCCGCCTTTTCGACGCAAGCGGCCATTTCGCGGCGGGACTTGCCCGGACGGAAAAGCGCATCCAGCACGCCGGTGGTGGTGCGCGTGTGCATGCCGATGATGACGTTGTCGAGGACGCTCAGGTCGGAGAACAGGCGCGACGACTGGAAGGTGCGGCCGATGCCGCGTTCCACCACTTCGTAGGACGGTCTGCCGGTGATGTCGGCCCCGTCGAACAAAACCTTGCCGGATGTCGGGCGGTAGACGCCGGTGACGACGTTGAACAAGGTTGATTTGCCGGCGCCGTTCGGGCCGATGACCGCAAGGACCGAACCCTTGTCGATGGAGAAGCTGACATCGTTCAGCGCGACCAGTCCGCCGAAGCGCATGGTCGCGTTCTCGACCTTGAGGAGGACGCTCATGGCTCGCCTCCATAGCGGCGCATGCGTTGCGGGAACAATCCCTGCGGGCGGATCATGAGGAAGCCGATGATGACGACGCCGAAGAACAGCAGGCGGTAGTCGGCGAAGGCGCGCAGCTTTTCCGGCAGGATGGTGAGCAGGAAGGCACCGACGATGACGCCGAAGATGTTGTCCATGCCGCCGACGATGACCATGGTCATGATGGTGACGGAGACGAGGAAGGTGAAGTTGTCGGGCGAAATGTAGCTGACATAGAAGGCGTAGATGGTGCCGGCGAAAGCGGCGAGGAAGGCATCGACGGCGAAGGCCAGCACCTTGTACCAGGCGACGTTGATGCCCTGCGCCTTAGCCGCGATCTCGTCGGCGCGCAGCGCGTTCCATGCCAGCCCGATGCGCGAGCCGTGCAGCCGGTGCGCGGTGATGATGGCAACGACGACGAGCGCCGCCGACAGGTAATAGAAGTTTGCCTGGCTCGGCAGCTTCCAGCCGAAAACGACAAGCGGATCGGCAAAGGAGTGGCCGAACAGGCTGGGAGCCGGAATGCCGACGAGGCCGTTCGGACCGCCGGTCCAGTCGAAATTGTTGAGCAGTTGCTGGACGACGACGCCGAAGGCGATGGTGACGAGCGCGAGATAGGTGTCGCGGGTGCGCATCGAGGGAATGCCGATGACGAAGCCGAACAAGGTGGCGGCAAGTGCGGCGAGCGGCAGCGTTAGCCAGAAGCTCAGGCCGAAATTGATGGCCAGCAGGGCCGAGACGTAAGCGCCGATGCCGTAGGAAGCGCCGGTGGCGAAGTTGGGAATGTTGGCGCTGCCGAGCTGGAAGTTGAGCGCCAGCGCGAGAACGGCATAGAGCTGCGCCACGATCAAAAGATGCAGGACATATGTGTTGGAGCCGACGACGAACGGGAAGCCGAGCACCACGACGGCAGCGGTAGCCAAGGTCACCAGCGGCACGCGGGCCATGCTGGCCATCGCGTAATCGGTGATCCAGGGCAACCGCTCCAGCAGGTAGAAGCCTGCGCCAAGCAGGGCAAGCAGGCCGACGATCTGCCAGCCGCCTTCGGCTTTCAGCACGAAATAGAGGAAGGCCGCGCCGGCAAGTTGCGACAGGACGGTGAAGGCGATCGCCTGCCCGATGCCGGGTGCGGCTGATGAGGCGGGAGCGTGCATGCTACACCTTCTCCATTACTGGCCGCCCCAGCAAACCGGCTGGACGGAAGATGAGCACGACGATGACCAAAAGGAAGACGAAGACTAGCCGGTAGGAAGCGCCGTCCGGCACGAAGGTCTGGGCGAGCACCTCGATGCCGGCGATGATGAGGCCGCCGAGGATCGCGCCCGGCATGGAGCCGAGGCCGCCGATGACAGCGGCGGAGAAGCCGAGCAGGCCGGCCATGACGCCGAAATCGAACCGCGTGACGCCGGCATAGCTGGCAAACAGGAGGCCGGCGATGGCCCCGATGGCGGAGGCGATGAAGAAGGTGGCGCGGAACACGCGGGTGTCGCGAATGCCCATCATGCGGGCGACGACGCGGTCTTCCGATGCGGCGCGAATGCGCAGGCCGAGAGGCGTCATCTTGAGGAAGAAGAACAAAAGGGCGACCAGTGCTGTGGTGAGCAGGACCACCAGAAGCGCGAACCAGCTTATCGGCACGGTGCCGACATCGAAGGCAACACCGGAGACAAGGCGCGGAAATGCATGCGGATTGGAGCCCTGCGGATAGAGATGGCGGATCAACTCGCGGATGACGATGCCAAGGGCAACTGTTGCCACCAACGCCATCATCGCCGGCGCATCACGGAAGCGGCGGATCACCACCTTGTCCAGCACGATGCCGATGATGCCGACCGCCAGAACCGCTGCCAGAACGGCGATAATCAGCCACACGGGGCCGGATACGCCGACGGCGGTCGCCAGTAGTTGAGCCATTGCCAGCGAGATGAAGGGTGCGGTCATGGCCACGTCGCCATGAGAAAAATGGATGACGTTGAGCACGCCGAAGATCAGGCTGAAGCCGATTGCCAGTAGGGCATAGATGCAGCCAAGGGTTATCCAGTTCACCAATTGCTGGACAAGCAGTTCCGCCATCTGACCCTTCTTTCGATTGGAGCGGCACGATTATCAGTGCCTCCCGGGCGCGCACATAATGAATCTCCGAAGTCACAGATAGCAATTTCCGAATTTCGTGAGCAGTCACGCATAAATACAGTTCACCTCAGCCGACGATCGGGATCGGCCGGGCCGCTACGACGGCGGCAGACAATTCTGTTGAGGTGGAACCAATGTTAAACAGGCGCACAGCGCTCATGCGCGTATCGTCAATCCTGGCCGGGTCACTGCTTGCCGTCGCGCTCGGCGCTGCCCAGGCACAGGCCGACCAGATCAAGCTCGGCTTCATCGGGCCGCTGTCCGGGGGCAACGCGCAACAGGGCCTCGGCGCCCGCAACGGCTTCCTCCTGGCCATCGAACAGGCCAATGCCAGCGGCTATCCGCATCAGGTCGAAGCGGTTGTCTTGGACGATGCTTCCGATCCGGCCGTCGGCGTTTCGGCTGCGCAAAAGCTGATCAACGACCCGGCGGTGATCGCGGCCAGCGGACATTGGAACAGCTCCGTGGCGCTTGCGACCATCCCGGTTTTCAACCGCGCTCAGATGCCGTTCATCGTCTGGGGTGCGGTCAGCCCGAAGATCACAGAACAGAACCTGCCCAACGTCACCCGCGTGACGCCGACGCTGGTCAATGAGAACAAGCCACTGGCCGAGGCGATTGCCAAGGACGGCAAGGTCAAGAAGATCGCCATCATCTCCGACACGACGGACTATGGCGTTGCCAACACCAAGTGGTTCGGCGATTTCTTCAAGGCAGCCGGCGGCGAGATCGTCGCTTCGGACGCGGCTGCTGTCGGTACCACCGACTTCCGCGCCATGCTGACGACGGCAAAGGCCGCATCGCCGGATGCGATCTATTTCGGCGGCGTGGTGACCGAAGCCGCGCTGGTGCGCAGCCAGATGGCCGACCTCGGCATGGGCTCGCTGCCGATGTACGGCATTTCGGGCATCTACGATCCGAAGTTCATCGAGATCGCCGGTGCCGCCGCTGAAGGCACCATCGTCGGCACGCCTTCGGTGCAGAGCAATCCGAAGCTCGAAGAGTTCGACAAGGCCTATGCGGCCAAGGGCTATACCGACCCTGCCGGCTCCTATGCCAAATACGCCTATGAGGCCGCGCAGATCCTTCTCGAGGTCATCAAGGAGAAGGGTACGGAAGACAAGGAAGCGCTGAGCAAGGCGATCCGCGAAATCCACCACAACGGCATTCTGGGCGAAGTTTCCTTCGACGAGAACGGCCAGACCAACATGGCCGTCGATATCGACCTGCACGTCGTTCGCGACGGCAAGTGGGTGGATATGTAAGCATAGACGAGGATCTTACGCGTCGCCCTTTGCCGGGCGGCGCGTTGCCTTTTGGACCGCGGCGTATTTTATTCGAACGACTTCAACGACCCTTCCGGAGCAGCCCATGGATCGCAACAGTCCGCATCGGCAAGGGAAAGCGGTCGAGATCAAGGGTGTCTCGAAAGTTTTCGGCACCTTCCAGGCGCTGAAGCCGGTCACTTTCGACATCTACGAGAACGAGTTTTTCACCCTGCTGGGGCCGAGTGGCTGCGGCAAGACCACGCTATTGCGGATGATCGCCGGCTTCGAGCAGCCGACGACAGGTGAGATCGCGCTGCGTGGCGCGAACATCCAGGGGCTGCCGCCTCACCGCCGTCGCGTCAACACGGTGTTCCAGAGCTATGCGCTGTTTCCGCACATGACGCTGGAACAGAACATCGCCTTCGGGCTGGAAAATGTCGGCTGGGAAAAAGAGCGCCGCGAGGCGCGCGTGGCCGACATGCTGCGGCTGGTGCACATGGAGAAGTTCGCGGCGCGCAGGCCGCAGCAGCTCTCCGGCGGCCAGCGGCAGCGCATCGCGCTTGCGCGCGCGCTGGCACCGGAGCCGGAAGGGCTCTTGCTCGACGAGCCGCTGTCTGCGCTCGACCTCAAGCTCAGGCAAGCGATGCGCGATGAACTGAGGACGCTGCAACGGCAGACCGGCATCACCTTCGTGTTCGTCACGCACGACCAGGAAGAAGCGCTTGATATGTCGGATCATATCTGCGTGTTGGGCGACGGCGAAATCCAGCAGCTGGGAACGCCTGCCGAAATCTACGAGGAGCCGTCGAACCGCTTCGTGGCCGATTTCATCGGCGAGACCAATTTCCTCGATGCCGATGTCGTCTCTGTTGAAGGCGAGCGCGCGACGGTGAAGGTATCGCTCGGGATGACGCTTAACGCGCCGCAGAAGAAGGCGGAAACCGGCCGCCCGGCTGTGATGTCCATCCGCCCGGAAAAGATCAGCATTCCTGCGCAAGACGGGCAGATTCCGATGGAAGGCACCATCGTCGGGGTCAATTATCTCGGCGGCTACACCTACTACATGGTGGAGACGGGCAAGACGAAGCTGCGCGTTTCTCTGCGTAACAGCTTGTCGCGAAGCGGCATGTTCGAGGTCGGCCAGCCGATCAAGGTGAGCTTCGCCGCCGATTCCGCCAGGGTGCTGGGCGCATGACGCCGCGCCACGAAACTTCCGGCTGGAAAAATCCGGGCTGGAATGTGTGGGGGCTGTTGCCGACTCATCTGATCATGCTTTGCACGCTGATCATTCCGATCGGCATCATCATCCTCGTCTCGTTTTCGACGCGCGGTCCTTATGGCGGCTTCGACTATGTGTTCACGACCGCGCCCTACAAGCAGATCCTGTTCAATGAGGGCTGGAGCGGCGAACTGGAGTTCAATCCGCAATATCTGATCGTGGTTGGGCGCACGCTGGTGCTGGCGACGGTGACGACGCTGATCTGCCTGCTGTTGAGTTTCCCGGTTGCCTATTTCATCTCGCTGCAGAAGGCATCGCTGAAGGTGGTGCTGATCTATCTGGTGACGCTGCCCTTCTGGGTTTCGATGATCGTGCGGGTCTATTCGTGGATCATCATTCTGGGCAATGACGGCGTGATCGAGAAGACGTTGCGCTTCCTCGGCGTTATCGACGATATGGACAGCCTGCTGCATGGCGACTTCGCCATGCTGGTCGGGCTGGTCTACAGCTATATCCCGCTGATGATCCTGCCGATCTTCGCTTCGATCGAGAAACTCGATGGCGCCTTGGTGGAAGCCTCGCACGACCTTTACGGCAGCCGGTGGACGACGTTGCGCCGGGTGATCGTGCCGCTCAGCCAGCCCGGCATGCTCGCCGGTTCGATCCTCGTCTTCGTGCCCTGCCTTGGCGCGGTGCTCGAGCCGATGATCCTCGGCGGCGGCAAAACGATGATGATGGGCAATCTGATCCAGTTGCAGTTCGGCCCGGCCCGCAACTGGCCGCTGGGTGCGGCCATCTCCATCGTGCTGATGGCTTCGGTGCTGATCTTCCTGTTGTGGCGCGGCCTGCGGGCGGTGCGCAAGGAAAGCCGGGAGCTCGCGGCATGACGGCAAAAAGCGATGTCAGGCGCTATCCGGGGTTCGGCCTGTTCAGCATCTTGTTCTTTGTCTATCTCTATCTGCCGATCTCGGTGGTGGTGTTCTATTCCTTCAACGCCAACCGGATCGTGTCCAACTGGGGCGGGTTCTCGCTGCACTGGTATACGGCGGCTCTCTCAAACGCGGCGCTGGTCAATGCGGTCAAGACATCGCTGTTCGTCGCCACGATCGCCACCGTGGTCTCGACCATAGTTGCGTTGATGGCGGCGCTTGTGCTGGTGCGCGGCAAGCAGGTGCGCTACCGGCGCGTTTCGGAAACGGTGGTGAACCTGCCGCTTTTGCTGCCCGAAATCGTCGTTGCCGTGGCGGTACTGATCCTGTTTTCGGAACTTGGAATTTCCAACGGCCTGCTGAAGCTGACGATCGCGCACACGACCTTCTGCATTCCGTTCGCCTTCCTTCCGATCCGGGCGCGGCTGCAAGGCATGGACAGCGATCTCGAGGACGCGGCCCGCGACCTCTACGCGTCAAGCTGGACGGCCTTCCGGCGGGTGACCTTTCCGCTGATCCTGCCAGGCGTGTTCAGCGGCGCGATGCTGGCCTTCGTCATCTCGATGGACGACTTCATCACCAGCAATCTTTTGAACTCAGGCGGCGCGACGACCTTGCCGGTCTATATTTTCTCGCTGATCAAGCAGGGCGTCTCGCCCCAGCTCAACGCCATTTCAACGCTGATCATGATCGCGTCGGTCGTGCTGGCGACAGCGGCGTTCCTGGTACAGCGCAAGAAGTAACGCGGGCAGGCAGCCGGATCGGCGTCAGTTCGACGCCGATGCCTGGGAGTAAACCGCCGTGTAGCGGCCGGACGTGCCGGGGAAAAGGGCATATTCGACGCCCTTGCGTGTCTCCGTGGCGAAGGCGATTTCTTCACCGCCACGACGCAGTTCGACAAGTCGTCCGCTTGCCGAATGGATCGGCAACATGCCCTGCAGCATGTTTTCGGTGCGTGTATCGGCTTTCAGATCGAAGGCGAGCACGCCTTCCTGCCAGCTGGCAATGTCGAAGGACGATGCATAGCGGCCGTCGGCCCAATCGAGCATCTGCTGGACCGACACCATGGGAACGCCGTGCCTGGTGGCAATCTCCATCAGCTGCACGTCGAAGTCGTTGTGAAAATCGTAGTGGGTGCCGAACGCACCGTAATAGCCTTCCGGGCCGATGGCGCGGTCGAGCAGAGCGCCGACAGCTTCCGGTGCCGACGCGAAGACTTCGTCGACCAGATGGGTTTCCTGCTGGTAGACGTTGATCAACTCGCCATCGGTATCGCTGAAGCGCATCGGCAGGCCGGAGCCGGTCATGAAACCGGCCTGGCCCTTTATCCAGTCCTTCGGCCAGTAATAGTAGTTCATGTCGTAGCGGATGCCCCAACTGCGGCCGATCTTCGGCTGGCTGGCGTAGTCGCTCCAGACGATGCAATGCAGGCGGCTTCCCTGTTGCGGCGAGAGGCTGGGGAAGGTCTGGCGGAACTTCTCCAGGTCGCGCGAAAAGGCGAGGTTCAGCGACTGCTCCGACCAGTTGTGGCAGTAAGTGCTGACGTGCGAGCCGATGTCGAAGCCCTGCGTTGCGTAGGTGGCGGCCTGGCGATCCTTCATGCCGGATGTTTCATACATCCACGATGTCGCGCGCGGGCATTCCCATTTGACCGGATCGCACCCTTCCGGACTGAGCGCCAGCATGCGGTCGAACGAATCCCGTGTGCCGGACCCGGTGCCGTGATCGTCCGCGGCCATGACCAGCACCGCCTTGGCACCATTCGGGAAGTACCAGAATTTGGGCAGCGGGGTGGCGTCATAGGTCATGTAGCCGATCAGGTTCGACAACAGGCGCATGTTCTCGTCGGCCTGCGGGATGGTGATCCTGGCGAGGTCGACATAGTCGGGCTGCGGATCCCGGGCGGCGGCGCCATAGAAAAGATCGTTGGGCCGAACCGGCTCGAGGCCATCGCGATCCTGGCCTGCCCATTCCGGATTGCCCTGGCGGGTCAGGACCGTCGAGCGGGCCAGATCGAAGGTGAATGCTGCCACCTGTCCGCCGGCGTCGCCCAGAGCGCGCACGGTGACGGCCGGCGCGTCGGCTGGCGAGGCGGCGTCACGGAAGAGTGCGGCAACGGTGCGGACGCCTTCGGATTGCGCAACGATATCGGCGGTGCCGTGAAACTGGATCGTCTCGGCGACAAGCCCTTTTGCCGGCGCCGTCGCGGTGTCCATCTTCAGATAGCCGTCCTCGATGGCCCCTGACGGAGCGGAGAGCCCGGCAAGCTCGGCGAGTTCGCCCGACGGTCGCATGGCGATGAGCTTGCCGCCGCCGATAACCCAGGAGCGGAGCATCGCAAGCTTGTCCGCTTCGATGACCGGGCCCGATATGATCGCGACCGTGTGCGCGGCGAGCAACTCGCTGTCCAGTTTGGCAACGTCAAGGCTGAGGAAATTCGTCAACCCTTCTGCCCGCAGAATCTCGCTGTAGAAGGTTTCGAACGTGTTCTGCCCTGTCGTCACCAGCAGTATCGGCCCGCCGTGACCGGTGACCAGCGGCAGTTTCTGCGGCACGTTGAAATGCCACGCCTTGGGCTGGCCCTGGCCGATGGTGACGCCGACCTTGATCTGGCCGGGCCCGAGGGGCTGGTTTGGCGTGAAGGTGGCGGTTGTCAAAAGGTCGTCGAACCTGACCGAGCCGTTGACCGGATTGCCTTCGCTGTCGCTCAGATGAAAGTCGACGGCCTCAGCCGTTCCGCCGAGCTGGCGGTCGAAGCTCACCTGTATCTTGGTTCCTGCCGGCACTTCGGTGGTTCCGTTGGCCGGGAAGACGGCCGTGATCGAGGGCGGGCCGTAATAGGCGTTATGCGCGAAGCGAATGAGGCCTGGCGACACTTTGAAAAGGCCGAATGCAAGAACGCAGATCGTGACGAGACCGGCTGCCTTGCTCCAGCGGCCGGCATTTCGAGCGGATTTCAAAAAACCAAAACCCATCCACCGCGATCCAGACATGAAATCGCCAACCCGATCAGTGAGGCGTTGAAGATGAAATAGAGGCCGAAAGTAACAGCTATGAAGGGTGACGCAACAAAGGCTAAATGCCTGCCGGCGGCCAACTTATGGCTATGTGTCATGCATCATTCGGAAATATCTGGAAGATTCGGTTCAGGCCTAGCCCTGGGCTACTCCTTTTTACGTAGACACATTGTGATCGCGCCCTGTGAACAACGTGAGTTGATTTCCAAGATCGTGCTCGACGCCTTGCCTTTTCGATGAACGTCGATGCCGTCCAACCCTGCGTCGAGGAAGCGCTAGCAGGCGTGGTGGCCACATGCCGCCTGCAGGCGATTGGGAGGTCGAAGTCGGTGTCCGTTCGCCTTCGCCAGGCACTCGTCTAAGACACGGAAACCTTGAGGTTTTTTAGCGCGGGTCAGCCATCGGGAGAGCGCTGCCGGCCGCGTCAGGATTGCACTGCAAAATCGCAAGCCATTGCATTTCAATGGCAAATATGCCTATATTGAATGATTATTCAATAACAGATGAGCTTGCCATGAACCCGCACATTCGTGATGTGGCCGTTCCAAACGATTGGGACCGTAGTGGGTTGCCCGGCTGGAGTTACCATTCCAACGCATTGCTGGAACTGGAGAAAGAGCACGTCTTCCGCAACCATTGGCAGATCATCGGTCATGTCAGCGACATGCCGAATGCCGGCGACTATCTGACCATGGACGTGCTTGGCGAGCGCGCCCTGGTGGTGCGCGGCAAGGACGGCGAGGTGCGCGGCTTCCACAATATCTGCCGGCATCGCGGCTCACGCGTCGTTGCTGATACGCAAGGCACCTGCAAGAACGCGTTGGTGTGCCCGTTCCATGGTTGGGTCTACAATCTCGACGGCACGCTGCGCGGCGCTGCGCGTCCGCGCTCCTTCCCCGATCTCGACAAGACGGAATTCGGCCTGATGCCGATCGATCTCGAGATCTGGATGGGCCTGATCTTCATCCGCTTCCGCAATGAAGGGCCGCAGCCATCGGTGGCTGAACTTTTGAAGCCGATCGAAGCCGAACTGTCGCATTACGGCGTGGCCGACATGGTGCCCTCGTGGGGAATCTGGACGCAGAAGAGCCAGGTCAACTGGAAGTCGGTGCGCGACGTCGACAATGAGGGCTACCATGTTGCCATGGCGCACCCTGCGCTGCAGGACCTCTATGGGGCGACCTACTATGACGAGCCGTTCGTCAACGGCGTTTCGCGTTCGTTTGCCACCTACAACCCGCACGCTGGGCGGCGCTGGAGCGTGAAAAACTATATCAAGATCGCGCCGGAGCCGAAGCGTCTGCCCGAGCATCTGAAGAAGGCATGGATCTATTACGGGATATTCCCGAACGCGGTGATCGCGGCGATGCCCGAATCGGTGCAGTTCTACCAGGAGTTTCCGCTGTCGACCGGCGAGACGCTGCTGCGCGGAGCTATTTATCGCTATCGTGACGAAAGCCGTGAGCAGGCCGCTGCCAGGTATCTGGCCTTCCGGATCGACCGCGACACGATGGCGGAAGATGTGCAGCTTTCAGTGTGGTCGAATGAATCCATGCAGTCTGAAGCGTTTGGCGGCTTCTACCTGTCGGACCTCGAATATGGCGTGCGCACCCATCACGACCATTTGCGCAAGATGCTGCCCGTTCTCGACCTGGCGACCGCCCCGGACGAGAAAGACATGTGGGGCATCAACGACGCATTGCGCTCGAAGAGCTAAAGCGTGCCGCGATCTTTCAGATTCGCTCAATACGCTTTAGCCCTTTGATCTTATGCATGTCTTTATCCCGAAACGAGTTCCTACTTTCGGGAGACATGCACCGGACCGCAAAGGTCTAAGTTCAGGAGCTAGCGAACGAGGTGGCTGAAGGCAGCCACGACCTGTTCGTAGACCTTGCGCTTGAACGGCACGACCAGGCTTGGCAGCTCACGCATCGGCCGCCAGTCCCACTCGTCGAACTCGGCCTTGTGGCCGCCCGGAGGCGGGTTGACCTGGATTTCGCTGTCGTCGCCCTCGAAGCGGAACGCGAACCATTTCTGGGTCTGGCCACGGTAGCGTCCCTTGAAGGCGATGCCGACGAGATGCGGCGGCAGGTCGTAGTTGATCCAGTGCGGCGCTTCGGCCAACAGGGTCAGGCTTTTCATGCCGGTTTCTTCGTAAAGCTCGCGGTGGGCGGCGGGCAGCGGTTCCTCGCCCTCGTCGATGCCGCCCTGCGGCATCTGCCAAAGCAGGCTGGTGCCGGAAAACTCGCTGTCGGGTTCGGCGATGCGGTGTCCGACCCAGACCCGCCCTTCGCCGTTCAGAACCAGCAAGCCGACACATGGCCTGTAGGGCAGCGATTCGGGATCGACGGGCATCTTCTTGGACATGGCTGGATTTCTCTGGCGGCTCAGCGCTTGTTGGGATCAGCGGCGACAGCCGAGATCGGCACGATTTCGATGCCGCGCATCTTGGCTTGGTTGGCCCATGCGGCAACGGCATCGACGGTGACGTCGAAGGCCGAGCCGGTGCCGATGGCGAAGCCCTTGGCGCGGGCGGTGGCTTCCAGCTCGTCGAGCTTCTTCAAGATGGCGGCCTTGTCCTGCGTGGCATCGATCTGGGTGTCGGCGACGGCGAGCGGTACGCCGTCCTGCGTGGCGAGGTCCGGCGCGCGGCTGCGCGACGAGGAACCGTCATCGATATAGCCGAGGCCGCGCTTGGCGAGTTCGGCCATGATCGGGGCCATGGCGCTGTCTTCGGCTGTAAAGCGGGCACCCATGTAGTTCATCACGGCGGTGTAGTTGGTGGTGCGCGAGAGCACGCGGCGCAGGCTTATGAGGTTCTGTTCCGGCGTGGCATCGACAGTCAGCGTGTTGCGGCCCGGATTGATGGTCGGGTAGTCGAACGGCTCCATCGGCATCTGCATGACGATTTCATGGCCGCGCCGGCGCCCTTCCTCCATCCAGCGGCCAATGCTGTTGCCGCCGGACGCAAAGGCCAGCGTCACCTCGGGCGGCAATTTGGCGATCGCCGACTGGGTGCCGGTCTGCGAGACGGCAAGACCGCCGATGACGATGGCGACGCGCGCGCCGCGCGCACCGGACCAAGGCCTGGCGTAGACATCGAAGGGCCGCCTGCCATCGGCGGCGCGGATCGGTAGCGGACCGGTTTCGCTCTGCTCGATAAGCGCCTTGTCGGGGAGATGCGCGACGCGAAGGTCCTGGCCGACGGCGGACGGGTCACGGATGACGATGCCGCCCGAACCGGCTTGGCCCGGATCGGGCTGGAGGTGGATGATCTGCGGGCCGTCCGGCTTCGATGCCGTCTCGACCTTTGGCGTTGCCGGCGGCTGGGTGGCGGCGGGCACTTCCGCCGGCGCAGTCACCTTGGGCGTGGTCGTCGCGACCGGCTGGGGATTGCGCAGGGCAGGTTCGCGCAGCGCAATGGCTGCGGACACGCCGACAAGGGCGATTATGGCGAGCCCCGCACCAATCGAACCGCGGCTGAGGCTGCGCGATCTGGAAGGCGCACGGGGCCCATCCAGGTCCTGTCCCAGCGGCCGTTCGATATCCTTGATGGCGTCAGGCAAGCAGTATCCCCGAATCAAACTGCCGGAACCTTGCGGTCCCGGCAGAATGGCATTGCTTCGATCGGGTCACCAGACCCTGACGGAGCTTCTACTGGTTGAGCACAGCCTTGTCCGGGTTTGGCGGGAAGGAGGCGTCGGTCTTTTCGCCGCGCAGCAACTGCTCGGCATAGATGAGCTGCAGGTCGTCCTTCGGCTCCGGCGGCACATAGGCGGCCGATCCCGAACCGGTATCGCTCTCGTCGGCACCCTTGATGTGGCCCTTGAGATCGGATTCGCCGCGGGTGAGGTCGCGGCCCTGCAATTCAGCCGGCACCGGCTGGTCGACCTTGATGTCGGGCGTGATGCCCTTGCCCTGGATCGATTTGCCGGACGGCGTGTAGTAGAGCGCCGTGGTTAGGCGCAAGGCCCCGTTCTCGCCGAGCGGGATGATGGTCTGCACGGAGCCCTTACCGAAGGATTGCGTGCCGACCACGGTAGCGCGGCGAAGATCCTGCAATGCGCCCGCGACGATTTCGGACGCGCTGGCCGAACCGCCGTTGATGAGCACGATCAGCGGCTTGCCGTCGATGTCGTCGCCGGCCTTGGCGTCGAAGCGGGTCACGTCCTTGGGATCGCGGCCACGGGTGGAGACGATCTCGCCGCGGTCGAGGAATGCATCGGAGACGCTGACCGCCTGATCGAGCAGGCCGCCGGGGTTGAGGCGCAGATCGAGCACGTAGCCCTTCAGCTTGTCCTTCGGAATCTGCTTCTTGATCGTCTGGATGGCCGTTTCCAGATCGTCATAGGTCTTTTCGGTGAAGGAGGTGATCTTCATGTAGCCGATGTCGTTTTCGACCCGGAACTTGACCGCCTTGACCTTGATGATGTCGCGGACGACCTTGATTTCAAGCGGCTTGTCGGCGCCTTCGCGCAGGATGGTCAGCGTGATCGGCGTCGAGACCGGGCCGCGCATCTTCTGCACGGCGTCGTTGAGGGTGAGGCCCCTGACTTCCTCGCCGTCGATCTTGGCAATGAAGTCGCCGGCCATGACGCCGGCCTTGGCGGCTGGCGTGTCGTCGATCGGCGTGATGACCTTGACGAGGTCGTTTTCCATGGTGACCTCGATGCCGAGGCCGCCGAACTCGCCCTTGGTCTGGACGCGCATGTCCTGGGCAGCTTCGGCATTCATGAAGGACGAATGCGGGTCGAGCGAGGTCAGCATGCCGTTGATGGCGTTCTCGACCAGCGACTTGTCGTCAGGCGGGGTCACATATTGCGCCCGCACGCGCTCAAAGATGTCGCCGAAGATGGCCAGCTGCTTGTAGGTCTCGGAACCCGCTGCATTTGCCGCAGAGCCGGGTGCGCCGTAAACCAGGCTCATGGCAGATGCGCCCATCAGCGCACCGGCAAACAGAAGCGAGAATTTCCGCATCATTTCACGTCCTTCCAGAGAAACGGTCCGCCCACCACGGGGTCGGATCGACGGGTTTTCCATCCTTGCGGAACTCTACATAAAGTTCCGGCGTGGCATCTACATTTTGTGTCGCCGAGGTGCTTGCCACCCTTGCTTCACCCATCGCGCCGACCGGCTCTCCCGCGAGCACGGATTGACCCGACGCGACGGTCAACCGGTTCATCCCCGCCAGCACGACATGATAGCCGCCGCCGGCATCGAGGATCAAGAGTTGTCCGTAGGAACGAAACGGCCCCGCATAAAGTACGCTCCCGTCCGCCGGGGCGGTTACAATCGCGCCCGATTGTGTCGCAACCATGTCGCCTTGCATCACCGAACCGTTACCGTCGCCGCCGCCGAACCGGCGCTTGATCTTGCCGGTCACGGGCAAGGCAACCTGGCCGCGCAAGGCCGAAAACGGCACCTGATCGAGCAACTGGTTGGCTTCGGGAATGGGCAAGGCAGCTGTTTCCGACTGGTCGACGGCGGCCTTGCGCTTGGCGTCTGTCTCCAGCGAAGCGATCAGCTCCTTCAGGCTCCTCGCCTTGTCGGCGAGGTCCTTCGCCCGCTCCTGCTCGGCTGCGATGGCTTGCTGGGTTTCGGCCTGGAACTTCTTCTTGGCTTCCAGAAGCAGCGTCAGGCGCTGCTTTTCGGCGATCTGGTCGGTTACCGATTCGGTCAGCTTGACGCGTTCGGCGTCTATCGAGGCGGTGATGCGGGAATGTTCCTTGAGGTCGGCCATGAGGTCGTCGGTCTGCTCACGCAGCTCCGGCACCACGGCGCCGAGCAATATGGCGCTGCGCACGGAAGCAAGCGCATCCTCGGGCTTGACCAGAATTGCCGGCGGCGGGCTGATGCCCATGCGCTGCAGGGCACCCAGCACTTCGGCAAGCACGTCGCGGCGTGAAGCCAAAGAGGCGCGGATCTTGGCGTCCTGCTCCTTCAGGCCTTCAAGCTTGGCACCGATATCCTCGATGTCCTCGCCGAGCTTCTGCTCGGTCTTGGCCGACTGGATGAGGGCTGCGGTGATGCTGGCGTAATCCTTGCGCACGGAGGCGATATCGGCGGCAAGCCTTGCCATGCGCTCCGACGACAGGGTGATTTCCCTGGTGACGCGCTCATATTCGGCCTGGTTGCTTTGCGGGTCGGGCACGCCGTCGGGGATTGCCTGCGCATCGGCGCGCCCGGCGAAAAGCAAAAGCGCCGAAGCCACGGCGAGGTGGCTGGCACTGAAGCGGGCCTGCTTGACGTGTGCGCGATCTGACATCCGGTCCGACACTAGAGCGATTCTGGTTTCGAATGAATCCCGAGAACCGCTTTCTTCCCGCGCAAATTGATGGAGATTGGGGCGAAAATCCGGGCGACGACCAATTCCGCCTTTAGGCGCGGTGGTAAGGGTGGCCGGACAGGATGGTGGCGGCGCGGTAGAGCTGTTCGCCCAGCATCACGCGGACGAGTTGATGCGGCCAGGTGAGTTCCCCGAACGAGACCACCAGATCGGCCTGATCTCGCAAGGACTGGTCGTGACCGTCCGGCCCACCGATGGCAACGACCAAAGCCTTGCGGCCACCGTCGCGAAACAGGCCGAGACGGCCGGCAAACTCTTCCGATGAGAAGTTCTTGCCGCGCTCATCGAGCAGGACAAGCGCGCTGCCGGCCTGCAATTGGCCTTGCAGCTTCTGGCCTTCCTCGCGCCGGCGCTCGCTGGCGGTCTGGCCGCGACCTTCGGGGATTTCGGCAATGCCGGTAAATTCCAGGCCAATCGCCGGCCCAGCCTTGGCGAACCGCTCGAAATAGCGGTCGGCAAGTTCCTTTTCGGGGCCGGTTTTCATACGGCCCACGGCATGCACGGAGATTTTCATTCCACGTCCTGGCCAATGACGATTGCGGAAATTGAAACGCAACCTTCACACGGTGCGAAAACCGGTCCGGTTTTCGACAAGGTTATCCGCGTCCTGCGCTAGAGCGGCTTTGCGAGCGCTTCTAGTGCAGCGTTTCTTCCTCCAGGTCCGGCGCCTGCCACATCTTTTCAAGATTGTAGAAGTCGCGAACCTCTGGCCGGAAGACATGGACGATGATATCGCCGGAATCGATCAGGACCCAGTCGGCGCTGGCCAACCCCTCGACGCGCGCATTGCCGTAGCCGGCATCCTTGAGCGCCTTGAGCAGGTGATCGGCAACAGCCGCGACATGGCGGTTCGACCGGCCCGAGGCGATGACCATATAGTCGCCCAGGCTCGATTTTCCCTGAATGTCGATTGAGACGATATTTTCGGCCTTGGAGTCTTCCAGACTGACAAGGACTGTATCGAGGGCGCGGGTATCGCTTGCGCTGATCCCGGCCGGCGAAGGCACGATATCGGCCTTCTTCCGCAGTGCTGTTCTCAGTGTCTTTCCTTTCGCAGCAAGAACAACCAAATCACCAATCAAATCAGGTGACACTGCTTAGATAGGCAGAGTTCCAATACAGTTTCAAGACGCAGATCACATCCCTTTGAACAGTTGATCGTGACGGTTACTTCGTCCTTACGGCGAAGCGCCCGACCAGGCGCTGCTCGGCGATGTCATAGATGAAGATGGCGCGGCCGCCTTCGGCAAGCTCGACGTCCAGCGAAATGCGGTTCCCGGAGATCGATTGCGAGACGATCCTTGCGCCGAGCGGCAAAACGATGTCGCCTTCAATGGGCTGGCCGGCCGGCACCTGGATGTCGCCGGCGAGCACCGGGACGGGTGTCTCGGCGGTACGCGATTTGTAGACAAGGGCGACGATCACCACCATAAGGGCGAGGAACAGAAGGCCGAGATTGATGCCCATGAAGCGGATGAGCTTCTTGCGCACCTTTTCGACCGACGGATCGAGCGGCTTTTCTTCCTCTTCATCGGCATAAGGCCGGGTCATGGCAACGTCCGGAACGGTTTGAACAGATGAGCGCTCATAGCGAACAGGCCAAAAGATTGATAGGGGGCGCTTCGATCGAACTGGAAGCCGGTGCCGATGCGGCCGGGCAGCGCCTCGACCAATGGCTGGCCGCAGCGCTCGCGCCGGAGCTTTCGCGCAGCCGCGTGCAGATGCTGATCAAGCAGGGCGCGGTGCGGCTGGGCGGGACGGTCGCGACGGAAGCCAAGCGCAAGGTGGCGGCGGGCGAAGTGGTTTCGGTCGAGATGCCGGAGCCCGAGCCTGCCGAACCGCAAGGCGAGGCAATCGCGCTCGACGTGCTTTACGAGGATGACGAGTTGATCGTCATCAACAAGCCGGCCGGACTGGTCGTCCATCCGGGCGCAGGCAACTGGACCGGGACGCTGGTCAATGCGCTGATCCATCACTGCGGGGCAAGCCTGTCGGGGATAGGCGGGGTCAAGCGCCCGGGGATCGTGCACCGGCTGGACAAGGACACAAGCGGCGTCATGGTGGCGGCCAAGACGGACAGGGCCCACAAGGCGCTGTCGGAAGCCTTTGCCGACCATGGCCGCAGCGGCGACATGCAGCGCGCGTATGTCGCTCTTGTCTGGGGTATTCCGCAGCGGGTGACGGGAACGGTCGATGCGCCGCTCGGCCGCGCTGCCGACCGGGTGCGCCGCGCCGTCGTGCCGGAGGGCCGCGACGATGCCCGTCATGCCGTGACGCATTACACAATCGAGGAACGGTACGGCGAGGACCAGACGCAGTTCACGACGGCCAGCCTTGTCGAATGCCGACTCGAGACCGGCCGTACGCACCAGATAAGGGTGCACATGGCGCATATCGGCCACCCCGTCGTGGGCGATCCCGATTATGGCCAAGCCTTCCGCACCAAGGCCAACCGGCTGCCGGAACCGTTGCGCGGGCAAGTGCAGGCATTTCCACGGCAGGCGCTGCATGCGCGCCTGCTTGAATTCGTCCATCCCGCTACCCATATTCCGATGACATTCGAAGCGCCGATGCCGGGGGACATGGAGGAACTCGTCAGCGGCTTTCGGTCTCTCTAGGATCTGGAAGACGGCGGGCCGCAACGGCGGATTGGTGCGGTTGCGATACTCATTTCTCCCCGGCTTACCCTGATCTCGATCCACGCATCCTGACTACCCATCAACAATCCTGATCCTGCCACCAGAAAACCTGACTCGCATTGTTCACTTCAGCGTGACAGTCTGTTTCGACTTGAACAAATGCTGTCTTTTCTGGTTTTGTTCCTGTATATTGCCGATTGCGGATGTGCGCTCCAGGCATCCGCGCCATATGCCCGCCGCGTTTTGGGGGCATTACTCGAAGAGAGGAGGGCGCTTTATGGCCCAGTCATTGCCCAGTATCGTTTCCGGAGAAGGCGGCCTTACCCGCTACCTGGAAGAAATCCGCCGCTTTCCCATGCTGCAGCCGCAGGAAGAGTACATGCTTGCCAAGCGTTACGGCGAGCATGACGACACGTCCGCGGCGCACAAGCTCGTCACCAGCCATCTGAGGCTCGTGGCCAAGATCGCCATGGGTTATCGCGGCTACGGCCTGCCGATCGGCGAAGTCATTTCGGAAGGCAATGTCGGCCTGATGCAGGCCGTCAAGAAATTCGAGCCGGAGCGTGGTTTCCGGCTGGCTACCTATGCGATGTGGTGGATCAAGGCCTCGATTCAGGAATACATCCTGCGCTCGTGGAGCCTGGTCAAGATGGGCACCACCGCCAACCAGAAGCGCCTGTTCTTCAACCTGCGCAAGGTGAAGGGCAAGATCCAGGCGCTGGACGACGGCGACTTGAAGCCCGAGCAGATCACCGAGATCGCCACGCGGCTGAACGTGTCCGAAGCGGAGGTGGTGTCGATGAACCGCCGCCTGTCGGGCGATGCCTCGCTCAATGCGCCGATCCGGGCGACCGAAGGCGAAAGCGGCGAGTGGCAGGACTGGCTGGTCGACGACCATGACAGCCAGGAAGAGATGCTGATCGAGCAAGACGAACTCGACAACCGTCGCGGCATGCTGGCGGGTGCGATGTCGGTGCTGAATGATCGCGAACGGCGCATCTTCGAGGCGCGCCGCCTCTCCGAAGAGCCGCTGACGCTGGAAGAACTGTCGGCAGAGTTCGATATCTCGCGTGAACGCGTGCGCCAGATCGAGGTGCGCGCCTTTGAAAAGGTGCAGGATGCGGTCAAGGCCGCAGCCAAGCGCCAGGCCCAGTCGCTGAGGACGATCGACGCCCATCCAGCCGGCTAAGCAAATCTATTGCGAATGAAAAAGGCGCCGCCGGAATTTCCGGCGGCGCCTTTTTATCTCATCCGGGAAGTGAAGGGCGGATCAGGATCGATCCGCCGCTCGCCCTGCATCATGCAGATGGCTGCTTGGCCTTGCGGATATAGGGCAGGATGGTTTCGAAAGCGCCGAAGCGCTTGAGTGCGTCCTCGTCCGAGACCGAGCCGGCGATGACGACATCCTCGCCCGGCTTCCAGTCGGCAGGTGTGGAGACCGGGAACTTGGCGGTGAGCTGGATGGAATCGATGGCGCGCAGGATTTCCTGGAAGTTGCGGCCGGTCGACATCGGGTAGGTGAGGATCAGCTTGATCTTCTTGTCGGGGCCGATGACGAATACCGAGCGCACCGTCTGGTTGTCGGCCGGTGTGCGGCCTTCGGAGCTTTCGCCCGCCGTTGACGGCAGCATGTCGTAGAGCTTGGCGATCTTGAGTTCACGGTCGCCGATCATCGGATAGTTGACGGCGTGGCCGGTGGCCTTCTGGATATCGCCTTTCCACTTGTTGTGGCTTTCCACCGGATCGACCGAAATGCCGATGATCTTGGCGTTGCGCTTGTCGAACTCGCCCTTGAGGCCGGCCATGGTGCCGAGCTCGGTGGTGCAGATCGGGGTAAAATCCTTGGGGTGGGAGAAAAGTACGGCCCAGCCGTCGCCAATCCACTCATGGAAATGAATAGGCCCATCGGTCGTGTCGGCGTTAAAATCCGGAGCGATGTCGTTGATACGGAGGGTCATTGTACTTGCCTGTCCTGACTTTGTTGAAAATTGAAAGCCGTGCCAGGCGGGCCTGAGTATATTATTCCTATGCAAGCTCGCCCGTTGCCACGTTTATAGCACCAGATTGCGCCGGGCTCAAAAACGACGTAGGCGTGCCGCCCGCATTGGCGAGCAAAATTATTCTCCATATCGAAGAAATAGCGATACGTTCATTCTGTGAACGAAGAGGCGATCAATCCTTACGGATCGTCAGGGTCGATGCGAGATCTTCCATACGCTGCGCCAGCGCGCCCAATGCGCCGGTCAAGGCGGAGTCGTTCTTGTCAGCCTTGGTCAGGGCGTCGTCGCGGGTCTTGCGCAAGGTCTGCACTTCGCTTTCCATGCCCTTGATGCGCTTTTGCAGTTCGGAAAGCTCGTCCATGACCATGATGCCGGCCATGACGGTGAGGCGCTGGTCGCCAATCTCGCCGAACGAATCCTTGAGATGCAGCACGTAGCGGTCGAAGCGCTCGGCCAGGTCGATGAGATGCTCTTCCTGGCCCTCGTCACAAGCCATGCGGTATTGCTTGCCGTCTATCGAAACCGTCACCTGGGCCATTTCGACACTCTCAATCCTACCTGTCCAGCACCGCGCGGATGGTTTCCATGGCTGTCACCAGCCGGCGCGACACCTCCTTGTTAGCGTCTTCGAGCCGCTCGGCGCGGGCCTCGGAATTGTCGAGCTCCTGGGCCAGACGCGACCGATCCGCGTTCATGCGCTGCACTTCGGCCTCGGCCTCGGAGTAGTCCCGTTCGTGCTCCAGCCTTGCGGCAACGGCACTCTCCAGGCTCTCCATGGCCTTGCCCAGCCTGGCGATGACTTCCTTGAGCGTGGTGTCCCCGGTCATGGCTGTTATCCTGTCTTTTGCCCATCACCGAATCGTGCGCGTTCAGAACGCGTTATCCTTGAAACATTAGGCACCGGGTGAAGCATGCGTCAATAAAGCTCTCGCGCTGTCCCCCGCTAACGGCGCGGGAGAATGATGAAAGCTGCGGCGAATCCGCTGAAATGCACCGCTTTTGTTGACTAAAAGCGCGTGGCTGCTATGTGTCGCGCACCTTTTCCCAAGCTCTCAAAGACGCTCCCTGGAGGAACCATGCTCTCGCGTGAACAACATGACCGGATGGCCAACGCGATCCGCTTTCTTTCCATGGATGCCGTGGAGAAAGCCAATTCCGGTCACCCCGGCCTGCCGATGGGCTGCGCGGACATCGCGACGGTGCTTTTTACCCGCTTCCTGAAGTTCGACGCCAGCAAGCCGCACTGGCCTGACCGCGACCGTTTCATCCTGTCGGCGGGCCATGGCTCGATGCTGCTTTATTCGCTGCTTTACCTGACCGGCTACGAGGACATGACCCTCGACCAGATCAAGAATTTCCGCCAGCTCGGCTCGCGCACCGCCGGCCATCCGGAATATGGCCATGCCAGCGGCATCGAGACGACGACCGGCCCGCTTGGCCAGGGCGTCGCCAATTCGGTCGGCTTCGCGCTCGGCGAGCGGATCATGAATGCGGCCTTCGGCAACGACCTCGTCGATCACTACACCTATGTGCTGGCCGGCGACGGCTGCCTTATGGAAGGCATCAGCCAGGAAGCGATTTCGCTGGCAGGCCATCTCAAGCTGAACAAGCTGATCGTCATCTGGGACAACAACAACATCTCCATCGACGGTCCGGTGTCGCTGTCGGATTCGACCGACCAGGTCGCGCGCTTCCAGGCGTCGGGCTGGAATGCCGTGCATGTCGACGGCATGGACCCCGAAGCGCTTGCCTATGCGATCGAGGCTGCACGCCATTCCGACAAGCCTACGCTGATCGCCGCCAAGACCACCATTGGTTTCGGCGCTCCGACCAAGGCAGGCACCAACAAGGTTCACGGCTCGCCGCTCGGTGCGGAAGAAATCGCAGGCGCGCGCAAGTTCCTCGGCTGGAGCTGCGAGCCGTTCGACATTCCGGCCGACATCCTCGACGCATGGCGCGCCGCCGGCAAGGCGGGCGCCAAGGCACGCGGCGACTGGGAAGGGCGGCTGGCCAAGGCCGATGCCGCCAAGCGCGCCGAATTCGAGCGTCGCCAGCGCGGCGAACTGCCGAAGAATTTCGACGCGGTCATCGCCGACTACAAGAAGAAGCTTGCCGCGGACAAACCGAAGGTCGCCACGCGCAAATCCTCGGAAATGGCGCTTGAGGTCATCAACGGTGTGACGCCGGAGACCATCGGCGGCTCGGCGGACCTGACCGGTTCCAACAACACCAAGACCAGCCAGACGAAGAACATTACGCCCGACAATTACGGCGAGCGCTATGTCCACTACGGCATTCGCGAGCATGGCATGGCGGCGGCGATGAACGGGCTGGCGCTGCACGGCGGCATCATTCCCTATGGCGGCACGTTCATGTGCTTCTCGGACTACGCGCGCCCGGCCATGCGGCTGGCGTCGCTGATGGGCATCCGCTCGATCTTCGTGATGACGCACGATTCGATCGGACTTGGCGAAGACGGCCCGACCCACCAGCCGGTCGAGCATCTGGCGGCACTTCGCGCCATCCCCAACCACTATGTGTTCCGCCCGGCTGATGCGACCGAGGCTGCGGAGTGCTGGCAGATCGCGCTGGAATCGGAAAAGACGCCTTCGACGCTGGCGCTGACCCGCCAGAATTTGCCGGCGGTGCGCACCGAATTTGCCAAGGAAAACCTGTGCGGCAAGGGCGCCTATGAACTCGCGGCTGCCGAAGGTGGCGAGGCGGCGGTGACGATCTTCGCTTCCGGCTCGGAAATCGAGATCGCGCTTGGCGCGCGCAAGCTGTTGCAGGACAAGGGCCATCCGACGCGCGTCGTTTCGGTGCCTTGCTTCGAACTGTTCGAACAGCAGAGCGAAAGCTACCGCAAGGCCACGCTTGGCAACGCCAAGGTGAAGGTGGCCATCGAGGCCGGCATTCGCCAGGGCTGGGATGCGCTTATCGGCACGGACGGCATTTTCATCGGCATGACCGGCTTTGGCGCCAGCGCGCCAATCGAAAAGCTTTATCCGCATTTCGGAATCACCGCGGAGGCTGCGGCAAAGGCTGCTGAAACGCAGTTGAAGGGCAAGTAAGGACAGGACGAGGCCGATCAGGCTCAGGGAGTTACTAGGCCAGGTTCAGCAAATCGATTTGAAGCGCATGGCGGGTGGTGGATTCCTCCAGCGTCCGCCGTTATGAAACGGCGGACGAGTTTTCCGCCCCCAGGAGATGACTATGACTTTGAAGGTTGCCATCAATGGCTTTGGCCGTATCGGCCGCAACATCTTGCGCGCGATCTATGAGAGCGGCCGCAAGGATATCGACGTGGTCGCGATCAACGACCTCGGCCCGGTCGAGACCAATGCGCATCTCCTGCGCTACGACAGCGTGCACGGTCGTTTCCCCAACCAGGTGAAGGTCGACGGCAACACCATCAGTGTCGGTTCGGAATCGTTCAAGGTTTTCGCAGAGCGCGACCCGTCGAAGCTGCCGTGGGGCGATCTCGGCATCGACATCGTGCTTGAATGCACCGGCATCTTCACCTCGAAGGACAAGGCCTCGGCCCACCTGACCGCAGGCGCCAAGCGCGTGATCGTCTCGGCGCCTGCCGACGGCGCCGACCTGACGGTGGTTTACGGCGTCAACCACGACAAGCTGACGAAGGACCACATCGTCATCTCCAATGCGTCGTGCACGACGAACTGCCTGGCGCCGGTTGCCATGGTGCTGAACAATGCCTTCGGCATCGAAAAGGGCTTCATGACGACGGTTCACGCCTATACCGGCGACCAGCCGACGCTCGACACCATGCACAAGGACCTCTACCGCGCGCGTGCCGCAGCGATGTCGATGATCCCGACCTCGACCGGTGCGGCCAAGGCTGTCGGCCTCGTTCTGCCGGAACTCAAGGGCAAGCTCGACGGCGTATCGATCCGCGTGCCGACGCCGAACGTATCGGTCATCGATTTCAAGTTCGTGCCCAAGCGCAACGTGACGGTGGAAGAGGTCAACAAGGTTCTGGTGGCAGCTGCCAACGGTCCGCTCAAGGGCATTCTTGCCTATACCGAGGAGCCGCTGGTCTCGATCGACCTCAATCACAATCCGGCTTCGTCGACCTTCGCGCTCGACCAGACCAAGGTCATCGAGGGCAACCTCGTGCGCGTCATGTCGTGGTACGACAATGAGTGGGGCTTCTCCAACCGCATGGCCGATACCGCTGTGGCCTTCGGCAAGACCATCGGCTGATTTTCAGCTTTTGACATTGTTGCAGGACGCCCGGCTTCAACCGGGCGTTTTGTTTTGAGAGCACCAGGCAAAAAATATGCTGCTCGGGCAGATATTTGCCTCGAAAAGCTTGCCCAACGCCATGTCTTCGCCTCACTCTGCCTTATGCAGAAAATTGCACCCTGACAGGGGAAGGCAAGCCGAAGGGAAGTGGGGGCATGGAACACGCGATCTATCTGGTGACGCTGGTCGGCACCGGGCTTGTGATCGCGGCTGCCTTCTCGAGCCTGATCGCCTTCCGCTTCGGCGCACCTCTGCTTCTTCTCTTCCTCAGCATCGGCCTGATCACGGGTGGTGACGGCCTCGGCATCCAGTTCGACAATGCACAGGTGGCCTATTTTGCCGGATCGCTGGCGCTGGCGGTCATCCTGTTCGATTCCGGGTTCGGCACGCCGCTCAATGCGCTGCGGCAGGCGGCCGGTCCGGCAGTATCGCTAGCCACCGCGGGCGTCCTGATCACCACGGTCGTGTTTGCAACCGCCGCGTTCTACCTGCTCGACCTGTCGTGGCTGGAATCGCTTTTGCTGGGCGCAGCGGTAGCCTCGACTGACGCGGCGGCGGTGTTCTTCCTTCTACGCGCCGGCGAAATCAACCTGCGTGAGCGCGTGCGCTCGACGCTCGAGATCGAATCGGGAAGCAACGACCCGATCGCGATCTTCCTGACCATCACGCTGGTAGAAATCATTGCTGCCGGTGCTGACAGCCAGGCCGATCTGGTCATGCTCGACCTTGTCTTCGGGTTCATCCTCAGCATGGGCATCGGGGCGACCGTGGGCATCCTTGGCGGCATGGCCATCGTGCGGCTGGTCGATCGGCTCAACCTGGACCACGGCCTCCTACCGATCTTCGTGCTGACGCTTTCGCTGACAGTGTTTGCCGCTGCCGGCAGCCTTGGCGGCTCGGGTTTCCTCGCGGTCTACCTCGCCGGCATGGTGGCGGGAAATTCCGATATCCGCGCCGTCACCATGCTGAAGCGGTTCCAGGACGGCATGTCGTGGCTGGCGCAGATCATCATGTTCCTGGTGCTTGGCCTGTTCGCCACGCCATCGCAGTTTCCGGCGATCCTCATTCCCGCCGTGCTGCTCGGTCTGTTCCTGGCATTCATCGCCCGGCCGATTGCTGTATGGCTCTGCCTGATGCCGTTCCGCCTGCCGCGCCCAGAGGTCGCGTTCATTTCGTGGGTCGGCCTGCGCGGCGCGGTATCGATCCTGCTTGCGATAACGCCGCTACTCGGTGGATTGGAACACGGCCGCTTCATCTTCAACGTCGCCTTCATCGTCGTTCTTGTATCGCTTGTCGTGCAGGGCTGGACGGTCGGGCCGCTGGCGCGGCGTCTCGGTCTCATAGTGCCGTCCCGGCTCGGGCCGCTCAACAAGGTCGAGTTGGAATTGCCGGGTTCGGCGCGCCACGAATTGCTGGCTTATAAGGTTGCGCCCGGCAGTCCGGTGGCGCGCGGCGAACGTATTCCGCGCTGGGCGCGGCCCTCGCTGGTGGTGCGCGAAGGCCGCTCCATGCGGTTCCAGGACATGGGCCGTCTGGCGGCAGGCGACAATGTCTACATCTTCGTGCCCGACCGCTATCCGCGCCTGCTCGACAAGCTGTTCGCCAGCCGCGCCACGGTGGATCCGGAGGATGCGGATTTCTTCGGCGCGTTCGCGGTCGATCCGGGGCGACCCGCGGCCGAACTGGAGGCTGCCTACGGTCCCAGCCTGACGGAAGCCGAGCGCAAGCTGACGGTCGGACAGCTGGTGGTGGCCCGGTTGGGCGGGCATGCCGAATATGCCGACCGGTTGTCACTCGAGCCGGTCGAACTGATCGTGCGCGATGTCGATGAAAAGGGGCGGATCATCAGCCTTGGCCTTTCATTCGAGCCGACAGCGCCGGTGGCGCGGGTGCCGGTTTTCCTCAGCGCCGGCGAGATCTACGACCGCATTGCAAGGCTGTTCAGGTCAACCGCACGAAAGACAAACAGCCCGGAGCGACAGGCTGAGGATGCGCAAACGGCACCTGAAGCGAAGCCGGAGGAACCCCAGACCGCTTCGATAAAGACCGGGCAACAGGAATCTGGCGAGACGGAAGCGCCCGAAGATGCGCCGCCGACAGCGGCCTGACGGCTCGTACTGAAAGATTTTCATTGCGGCTGGTGGCGTGATCTTGCATCGCCAGCCGCGCCGGGTATGGTCCGGCGGCTTTCGCGGAGAAGGATTGGTCATGGCAGGTTTCAAGACGCTCGACGACATGGGAACCGTAGCCGGCAAGCGCGTGCTGGTGCGGGTCGATCTCAACGTGCCAATGGCGGATGGCAAGGTGACCGACGCGACCCGCATCGAGCGCATCGCGCCGACCATCGAGGAGTTGTCGAAGAAGGGCGCGAAGGTGATCCTGCTCGCGCATTTCGGTCGCCCCAAGGATGGGCCTTCGCCGGATCTTTCGCTTGAGCCTATCGCCAAGGCGACTGCCAAGGTGCTGGGCCGTCCGGTTGGTTTCGCCGCAGATTGCATCGGCGAGAAGGCTGCCGCTGCCGTGGGCGCGATGAAGGATGGCGACGTGTTGCTGCTTGAAAACACGCGCTTCTACAAGGCTGAAGAAAAGAACGATCCCGACTTTACGAAGAAGCTGGCGGCCAATGGCGATCTCTACGTCAACGATGCGTTCTCCGCCGCGCATCGCGCGCATTGCTCGACCGAGGGCCTTGCCCGCCTGTTGCCGGCCTATGCCGGGCGGACCATGGAAGCGGAACTGGGCGCGCTGGAAAAGGGCCTCGGCAATCCGGTCAAGCCGGTGATCGCCATTGTCGGCGGCGCCAAGGTCTCGACCAAGATCGACCTGTTGATGAATCTGGTCAGGAAGGTGGATGCGCTGGTCATCGGCGGCGGCATGGCCAACACCTTCCTTGCCGCGCGCGGCACCAATGTCGGCAAGTCGCTGGCCGAGCACGACCTTGCGGCGACCGCCAAGCAGATCATGATCGAGGCGGCGGAAGCGGGTTGCGCGCTGATCCTGCCCACGGATGGCGTGATTGCGCGCGAGTTCAAGGCTGGTGCGGCCAATGAGACGGTTCCCGTCAGCGCCGTTCCGGCGGACGCGATGATCCTCGATGTCGGGCCGAAAACGGTCGAGGCGGTCACGCAGTGGATCGACCGGGCCGCGACGCTGGTCTGGAACGGCCCGCTCGGCGCGTTCGAGATCGAGCCTTTCGACAAGGCGACTGTGGCTGCGGCCCGCCATGCGGCAAACCGCACCAGGGAAGGCAAGCTTGTCTCGGTGGCCGGTGGCGGCGACACGGTTGCCGCGCTCAACCACGCCGGCGTGGCCGACGATTTCACCTATGTCTCGACTGCCGGAGGCGCTTTCCTGGAATGGATGGAAGGCAAGCCGCTGCCGGGCGTGGACGTGCTAAAGGCTTAAGCCGGATTGACGCAACGGGCTGATCGTCTAGCCGCATTTGGGTAACGCAAGGTGATTTCCCCTGGTTGCAAAATGCTCTAGAGCACGCCTTATGCATTGGTTTTGTAAATCGGTCGACTTTGGGAGAATGAGATGAACAAGGACATGGCCGCGCAGGCCGCAAACAAGGACGGCTTCATTGCGGCGCTCGATCAGTCGGGTGGCTCGACGCCAAAGGCGCTCAAGCTTTACGGCATCAACGAGAGCGCATGGTCCAGCGATGCGGAGATGTTCGACCTCGTTCACCAGATGCGTGCCCGCATCATCAAGTCGCCTGCCTTCACCGGCGACAAGGTGATGGGTGCGATCCTGTTCGAGCAGACCATGGATCGCGAGATCGACGGCACGCCGACCGCCCAGTATCTTTGGGAAAAGCGCCATGTGGTACCCTTCCTGAAGATCGACAAGGGTCTCGACGACGGCAAGGACGGCGTGAAGTTGATGAAGCCTATGCCGAACCTCGACGCTCTTCTGAGGCACGCCGTCTCGAAGGGGATATTCGGCACCAAGGAACGGTCGGTGATCGACGCTGCGAACCCGAAAGGCATCGCCGCCGTTGTTGCCCAGCAGTTTGAAGTGGGCAAGCAGGTTCTGGCGCACGGGCTCGTTCCGATCATCGAGCCGGAAGTTACGATTTCCATCGCCGACAAGGCGGAAGCGGAAGATATCCTACTTGGCGAAATCAAGAAGTATCTGGCAGACGTGCCGGCCGGCAAGCAGGTCATGCTGAAGCTGACCTTGCCGACGAAGGCGAACCTCTACAAGCCGCTGATCGACGATCCGCGCGTGATGCGCGTGGTGGCGCTTTCCGGTGGCTATTCCCGCGACGATGCGAATGCCAAGCTGAGACAGAATGACGGCATGATCGCCAGCTTCTCACGTGCCCTGACCGAGGGTCTCTCGGCTGGCCAGAGCGACGCGGAGTTCAACGCTGCGCTGGGTGCCGCGATCGACAGCATTTTCGAGGCGTCCCGCGCGCGCTGAAAACCGGTAAACGCCGACAACGACTTCAAGCCCGGGCCTCGCGCCCGGGTTTGTTTTTTGACGAGCAGGTTCGTCGAACTGCAAAAAATCTGGCCTGTAATGTCGGGCCGACCGGTTCGCTTGCGTCCTTGGGCCGAGGAGCTGACGAGATATCGGAATCTTCGCGCGGCCGATTGCCGGCATCATGCTGACGCCTGCTGCCAAACGGGGCGGCAAAGGCGATTAACGTGACGATAGAGCCGATTTCGATGCGGTTTTGACGGGGCGTCAATGTTTTCATCAACTTTTCTGACTATTTCGCGTCACGAAGTTGATGTAGAAGGCGCGCTCCGTCGATCACGGCGAATTGAACGCAAAGCGCGCATACCCATATGGACCATGACGTTCGATAAGACGTCGTCTGGCTAGGCCATTGCGCACCCGGAAAGATGACAATGTCAAAATTCAAGTTTCACAAGCTTGCCGCCATTGTTGTGCTCATCGTTTTTGCAGGATGGGTCGCAACCGGTGCCTTTTCGTCGGTTGGCAGCGACGCCCCCTCTGAAGAGGCCAAAGCGGCTGAACAGCCAAAGGCTGAACCAGCGCCGATCCGCGCCGTCAAGGTGGTGGTGCCGCCGAGGCAGGCGCATGCGCGCGCCATCCGTATTTCCGGCCTGACAGAGGCCGACAAGCGCGCTGTGCTGGCCACACGGGTCGGCGGCGTCATTTCCGAACTGCCGGTCAAGCAGGGCGACCGCGTCAAGACCGGCGATCTGGTGCTGATGCTCGATGCGGAGGAGAAGGTTTCGGCGGTGGACAATGCCCGGCAGCTCCTCACCCAGCGCCAGGCCGAGATCGATGCGTCCGAACGGCTCGCCAAGACCGGCAACCTTCCCAAGCTGCAACTCGATACGGCGCGCTCGGCACTTGCCGCAGCCAAGTCGCAGCTTGATGCCGCCGAGGCCGAACTTGCCCGCAATGAAGTCAAGGCACCCTTCAATGGTGTCATCGACCGCGTTGCCGTCGAACTTGGCAGCGCCATCATGCAGGGTGGCGAAGTCGCGACGATCCTCAGCCTCGATCCGATCGTGGCGCGCGGCGAGATCAGCGAACGCGATCTCGGTTATCTCAAGATCGGCGACACCGCCAAGGTGAGGCTAGTGAGCGGCGACGTCGTGGAAGGCAAGGTGCGCTACATAAGCCGCGACGCATCGGCTGCTACGCGCACATTCCGCGTCGAGATTGCCATTGCCAATGCCGATGGCGCCATTCCCGCCGGCATGACCGCAGAGATTACGCTGCAGACCGCGCCTACCGACGCGATCACGCTGCCGCGCTCGGTGGTGACGCTCAGCAAGGACGGCGATCTGGGCATTCGCGCTGTCGGCCCGGATGGCAAGGTCGTCTTCTATCCGATCGACCTGATCGACGACACGCAAAACGGCTTGGTGCTGGCAGGCATCCCTGCCGATGCGCAGGTCATCATCGCCGGGCAGGATCTGGTCAAGGAAGGCGACGAGGTCAAGGCTGTCGTGGCCGACGAGCCGGAGATCAGGAAACTCGTCCAAGACGCGTCCGGAACGCAGTGAGGCCACGGCATGGATATCGTCAAAATTGCGATCCAGAATGCGCGCCTGACACTGTCGGTCCTGATCTTCCTTGTGATCGCCGGGGCGTTGGCCTATCGGGCCGTGCCGAAGGAAGCCGAACCCGACGTCGCCATTCCGATCATGTATGTCAGCCTGATCTATCAGGGCATTTCGCCGGAGGACGCCGAGCGGCTGCTGCTGCGCCCGGTTGAATCGCAGCTCAAGAGCCTCAAGGGGCTCAAGGAGATGAAGTCGAACGCCTTCCAGGGCGGCGCCAACGTCATCGTGGAATTCGATCCGTCGACGGATCTTGGCGACGCGCTGATCGATACGCGCAACAAGGTGCAGGACGCCAAGCGCGACCTGCCGGCGGGGGTCGAGGAGCCGACGGTCAACGAAATCAATCTTTCGGAGTTTCCCGTCGTCTTCGTGACCTTGTCTGGCGACATACCCGAACGCACCCTGACCGCGGCGGCCAAGACCTTGCGCGACCGCATCGAGGAGGTGCCGGGTGTTCTCGAAGGCGAGACCCAGGGATCGCGCGACGAACAGGTCGAGGCCATCATCGATCCGGTGCGGCTGTCGTCCTACGGGCTCCAGCTCGACCAGTTGATACAAGGCATCGGTGCGTCGAACAGCCTTGTTGCCGCCGGCGCAATCGAGGGAACGGAAGGCAAATACGCGGTCAAGGTGCCGGCGCTGATCGAGACGCCGGAGGATGTCGCCAACCTTCCAGTGGTTGCAGGACCGAACGCCGTGGTGCGCGTGCGCGACCTCGCCACCGTGCGCTCGACGTTCAAGGATGCGGAGACGATTGCCCGCATCGACGGTAAGAGCGCCATCACCATTGCGGTGAAGAAGCGCATAGGCGCCAATGTGGTTGAGACGATCGAGGGCGCGAAGAGCGTCTCCGAGCAGTTCGTCGCCCAGAACGCCCAGGTGCTGCCCGACCTCAAAGTGACGTACACGCAAGACAAGTCGGTTTTCGTCAACCAGTTGCTGAACGACCTGCAGAACCACGTGATGATTGCCGTCATCCTGGTCTTCATCGTCATTCTTTATGCGCTGTCGGGGCGTGCCTCGATGCTGATCGGCTTGGCCATCCCGTCGTCGTTCCTGATGGGCATACTGGCGCTGGCAATGATGGGCTACACGATCAACATGATCGTGCTGTTCAGCCTCATCCTGGCTGTCGGCATGCTCGTCGACGACGCCATCATCGTGACGGAATATGCCGAGCGGCGCATGAGCGAAGGCATGCCGAAGGAGCAGGCTTTCGAGCAGGCCGCGAAACGCATGGCTGGCCCGGTCATCGCCGCGACCATGACGCGTATCGCGGCTTTCTCGCCGCTGTTGTTCTGGCCCGGCATCGTCGGCGATTTCATGAAGTACCTGCCGATCACGCTGATCGTGACGCTGGCGGCTTCGATGGCCTACGCCTTGATCTTTGCGCCGTCGATCGGTGCGATCTTCGCCAAGCCACCGAAGGACCATGGCGAAGAGCACCGCGACGGCCTCTATATGGCGGTGGTGAAGAAGGCCGTGCACTACCCGATCACGGCTCTGGTGCTGACGGTGCTGTTGCTCGGCGGCTCGCTCTTTTCCTACGTCAAATACGGCAACGGCGTCGAATTCTTCCCAAATGTCGAGCCGGACTACGGCCTTCTCTATGTTCACGCTCGCGGCAACCTCTCGCTGGAAGAGATGAACGTGGCCACGACCGAGGCAGAAAGCCGTATCCTCGGCTGGCCCGGCATCAAGTCGGTGCTCACCAAGGTCGGCAAGACGCGCGGCGGCGAGGACGTTCCCGAGGATGTGGTCGGCGTCATCAACTACGAGTTTGTTGACTGGCGCCAGCGCAAGTCCGCGCATGAGATACTCGACGATCTGCGTGTCGCCATGGCCGGGATTCCCGGTGTCGATGTCGAGGTTCGCGTGCCGGATGCGGGTCCGCCGACCGGCAAGGCGATCCAGGTGCAACTGTCGGCGACTGACCCGACCGGCCTGAACGAGTACGCCAAGGAAGTCGCGGCCGCCGTGGCCAAGGTGCCGGGCGTCATCGACTTGTCGGACGGCCTGCCGCCGCCCGGCATCGACTGGGCACTGCAGGTCGACCGGTCAAAGGCGGCGCAGTACGGTATCAGCCCGACCTCGGTCGGCACGGTCGTCCAACTCGTCACCACCGGCCTGAAGCTGACCGACTATCGCCCGGCCGGCGCCGACGACGCAGTCGATATCAGGCTGCGCCTGCCGGAAGATCGTCGCACATTGTCGACACTGGACGAATTGCGCATACAGACCGCGCAAGGCTCGGTGCCGATTTCCAACTTCGTCACCCGCAAGCCGGAACCGACGGTCGGCATCCTGAACCGCATCGATGGCAAGCGCACCATCACCATACAGGCCAATGTCGCAACCGGGCTACAGGTTGCGTCCGTGCAGGCCGACGTGGCGAAGGCGGTCGGCGCAATGGCAAAGCCGGGCGTCGACTGGAAGCTCGCTGGGTCTAACGAGGATAGTGCCGAAGCCGGCGCGTTCCTGATCAACGCATTCGGCGCGGCAATCTTCCTGATCTTCATCGTGCTTTTGGCCCAGTTCAACAAGTTCACCAGCGTTCTGATGGTGCTGTCCTGCGTTGTCATGGCCATGATCGGCGCGTTGCTGGGCATGCTGGCGACGGGGCAAGCCTTCGTCATCGTCATGTCCGGTATCGGCATGATCGCGCTGGCCGGCGTGGTGGTGAACAACAACATCGTGCTGATCGATACCTACGACCGGCTGCGCGACGAAGGCTGGGACAAGCTGGAAGCGGTGCTGCAGACCTGCCGCGAACGCGCCCGTCCGGTCGTGCTGACGGCACTGTCGGCGATCCTCGGCGTGCTGCCCATCGCCTTCGGGTTGGGGCTGGAAATCTTCCACCGAGAGACGACCATCAACGCGCCGTCGACCCAGTGGTGGATCGCGCTGTCTTCCGCAATCGTGTTCGGTCTGGCCTTTGCGACGGTTCTGACGCTGGTCGTGACGCCGTCGATGCTTATGATCTTCACCAGAAGCAAGGACAGCAAGTTCTATGCGTTCTGGCGGCGTGTGTTCAGGCGCGACAAGAAGCAGGTTGGCAAGGAAGCTACGGCTTCTGCCGCCAAGGGCGATGCGGCGGTTCCCTATCCGAAGGCCGCCGAGTAACGCTTGGGCTGAGTTTTGATGGCGAGGCCGTCCGGGAACAACCGGGCGGCCTTTTGCATTGTGAAGGCATATGTTTCAATAATGCGAGGCTGTCGCCATGCCACTCACGACACTGCTGATCATCATTTTAATCCTGATCCTGATCGGTGCGATCCCGAGCTGGCCTTATTCTCGCGGTTGGGGCTATGGCCCGTCGGGCATCGTCGGCGTCATTTTGATCGTGCTCTTGATCTTGCTGTTCCTGGGCAGGATTTGACGCCACATCGATTGCTTACTCGGCGGGGGCGGCCTGGAAGTCAGCGCGCCGCGCAAGGCCGGACATCAGGCAGACGACGACCAGCAAACCGGAAAGGGTTATGAAGATCGGGCCAAATCCGGTCCGCTCGGCCACGAACCCGATTGCCGATGGTGCTACGAGTATGCCGCAATAGCCCATCGTCGTGACGACGCTCATGCCTGTGCCGGAAGACATGCCTTCCTGATTGCCGCCGGCCGAAAAGGCGATTGGCACCATGTTGGCGATGCCGAAGCCGCAGAAGGCAAATGCTGCGATGGCGAGCCACGGTGAGGGCGACAAGCCCGCAACCAGCATTCCGGCAGCGGCGACTAGGCTTGAAACGCGCAAGGTGGTGACGGCGCCAAAGCGGTTGCGGACCGCGTCGCCGGCAAAGCGCATGAAGGCCATGACGCCTGAGAAAGCCGCAAAGGCAAGGCCGGCCGTGGCGAGATCGGTACCCAGTTCCTGTTGCAGGTATAGGGCTGCCCAGTCGAGCACCGCGCCTTCGGGGATCATCGAGAATAGCGCCATCAGGCCGATCAGGTAGACAACGGGGTTACGGGGCAGCGTGAAGCGGTGATGGACGCCTGCGGCCGCCTTGGGCTCGGCGATGAGGTGGCGCAACGCCAGCATGACGGCAACGACGGCGACAACCGTCACTGCGGCTGCGTGGGCGAGATGGCCGAAGTTCTGGATGGCGAAACCGCCCAAGGCGCCGCCGGCAAAGCCGCCGAGACTCCAGAAGCCGTGCGACGACGACATGATGGCGCGAGACAGCTTGCGCTCGACGGCAACGGCGTTGGCGTTCATGGCGACGTCCATGCCGCCGATCAATCCACCGAACAGGATCATGGTGACTGCTGCGACCGGGACGTTCGGCGCCAGTGCCACCAAAAGGAGGCCGAACGTGGCTGCAACGCCGAACCAGCGCAAAACGGAACGTGATCCGTGCCTCGAGATGAGATGTCCGCAATATGTCATGGCGACGACTGCGCCGAGTCCGAACAAGAGGATCAGCAGTCCGAGCGTGAACTTGCTGATGTCGAGACGGGTGAGAAACACCGGAATCTGAGGCGCCCAGCTTCCGGTCAGGAAGCCGTTGACGAAAAACATGGTTGCAACGGCCCAGCGGCCACGAACAGCGCTCGCGACGGAGCTCGATTCAGTCATCGGGTCAAATCTCACGCGGAAACTGGAGGATCGTGCCTTTTAAATCGTTTTATCCCGCCGTCAAAGTGCAGCCGACCCGAAGCATTTGGGCCAAGGATGGGAGATCGTCAGTGATCTTTCGGGCGATTTACCTCGAAGGCGGCTTTCTTGGTATCCGATGCCTCGGTCTGGTGTAGCGCCTGCCAGTCCGCATAGGGCATGCCATAGATGATTTCGCGCGACTGATCCTTGGAGAGATCGACGCCCTCAGCGCCTGCGGCTTCGCGATACCAGTTCGACAGGCAGTTGCGGCAAAAGCCTGCCAGGTTCATCAGGTCGATGTTCTGGACATCGGTGCGCTGGCGCAGATGCTCGACCAGCCTGCGAAAGGCGGCCGCCTCGAAATCCCGCTGCTGATCCTGGCTGAGTTTGGTCATAGTCATCTCCTGAATTCAGAGCGGCCCGGTTCGCGAACCGAAGTGGCGCACCTCATGTATATCGGGACGCCGGTTGATGGCGTCAACGATCGGGGCAAGCCGGCCGGCCCAGGCAGCGGCCTCGTCGGGCCTTGCGATCAGGTCCTGCCGGATCTCGATCAGCGCATGGGCAAAGCCGTTGACGATGGCGTGCTTGAACATGGTATCGCCGCGTAGCGCCCCGTCATAGGGCTCGTTGTCACCCACGGTAAGGGATGCATCCGCAGCCAGCATGTCGATCAAGGCGTGGGGAGCCCTGTCGTCGAGGTCCCACAGGACGCCGACATGCCATGGTCGGGCTACGCCCTGCATCGAGGGGGTGAAGGAATGCACGGAGAAGATGAAGGGAGCGTGTCCCGAGGCATGGGCCACGGAGGCGACCAGCGCGGCGACGGCGTCGTGATAGGGCCTGTAGAAGCGATCCAGGCGCTTCTCGCGCTCTTCGCTTGAGAGCGGGTAGTTCGCCGGAATGACGGTGCCGTCATAGAGTTGGCGAACAAGCGTGGGGTCGTCCTCGCCGCGATTGGGATCGATCAGCAGACGCGAGAAGGTGGCAAGCACCGCCGGCGCGCCAAGCAGCGCAGCAAGCTCGCGTGTCACCGCCTCGACGCCGATGTCATAGGCGATGTGGCGCTCGAACTCAGCGGGCGGCAGGCCGAGGTCGCCATACTCTTCCGGCAGATCGCGCCGGGCATGGTCTGCGACCAGCACAAGGCCTCGCTTGCGATCGCCCTCGATCAGGTCGAAAGGGGCGAAAACTGTGGATCGGGTCATGAGCGGGAAGATTGGTCCGTTTTTCGTTCCGGGCGGGGTGCTACCGTCATTCCACGAAGAGGGCTTCCGCGCAATGCCGTGGTTTGGACAAGGTTTTTACCGAAATCTGCCCCAAGGGCGACGAAACACCGCGCCACCCATTTTTAAATCGATTGGAATTCTGTGCGGCGGCGCGTTGACATGCGCCGGTAGTTTGCCGAAAAGGGGCGTCACCAGATGATGAAAACGATGCTGAGGGGATTGACGAGGGTATGTGCTGGCTCTTTGCGCGCCCGCCGCGTGAGTGCCATGCTGCTGCCGTTTTTCGTGGCACCCTTCTTCATGATGGCCCTTGCCGCGCCGGCACACGCCGACTTTCGTGTCTGCAACGCGACGCAGAATCTTGTCGGGGTCGGCATAGGCTACCGCGCCAAGGCCGGCTGGATTACCGAGGGCTGGTGGCACATTGAGGCGTCGAGCTGCAAGACGCTGATCGAGGGGCCGCTGTCATCAAGGTTTTACTATCTTTATGCAGAAGACGCCGAGCGTGGCGGCCGCTGGGACGGTCCGATCAGCATGTGCGTGGCTGAAAAGGAATTCAAGATTGCCGGCGTCACCGACTGCGTGGCCAGGGGCTTCCAGCGCGCCGGATTCCAGGAATACGACACGGGCGAGCAGGCAAGCTGGATGGTCCAGCTGACCGAGCAGCCGGCAACGGATGGCGGCACCGCCGCCCCAGGAAGCAACAGTCAATGAGACGCAGCCGCAAGGTCAAGATTCTCGCCACCATTGGCCCAGCCTCCTCCGAAGAGGCGATGCTGAAGAAGCTGTTCGAGGCGGGAGCCGACGTTTTCCGCATCAACATGAGCCATGCGGATCACGACCTTATGCGGACCCTGATCGGCCGCATCCGCGCTGTAGAAGCAGCGGTTGGCCGCCCCATCGGCATCCTCGCCGATATCCAGGGACCGAAGCTGCGCGTTGGCAAGTTTGCCAACGGCAAGGAAACGCTGACAGTCGGCCAGACATTCACGCTCGATGACAGCCAGGAACCTGGCGACGCAACGCGTGTGTACCTGCCGCATCCGGAAATCCTGTCGTCGGTCGAGCCCGGGCACCGCCTTTTGATCGACGACGGCAAGCTGGCATTGAAGGCGGTCAAGGCCGATGGCCACTCGATCGAGTGTATCGTGGTTGCCGGCACTTCGATTTCGGACAAGAAGGGCGTCTCGCTGCCGGATACCGAACTTCCTGTCGGCGCCCTGACGGAAAAGGACCGCGCGGATCTCGATGCCGCGCTGGCCGCCGGCGTCGATTGGGTGGCGCTGTCGTTCATCCAGCGTCCGGAAGATCTTGCCGAGGCACGCAAGATCGCGCGCGGGCGGGCGCTGATCATGTCGAAGATCGAAAAACCGCAGGCGGTGGCACGCCTGGCTGAAATCATGGACCTGTCCGATGCCTTGATGGTTGCGCGCGGCGACCTTGGCGTGGAGATGCCGCTGGAAGCGGTTCCGGGCATCCAGAAGCAGATCACGCGGGCGGCGAGGCGGGCCGGCAAGCCGGTAGTCGTCGCCACGCAGATGCTGGAATCGATGATTACCGCTCCGGTTCCGACCCGTGCGGAAGTATCCGACGTTGCAACCGCCGTTTTCGAGGGCGCGGACGCCATCATGCTGTCGGCGGAATCGGCAGCTGGCGCTTATCCCGTGGAGGCTGTGTCGACGATGAGCCGCATCGCCGAGCAGGTGGAACGCGATCCGACCTATCCGGACATCATCAACGCCCAGCGCTCCGCTCCCGAAGCGACGGGCGCAGACGCCATTTCGCTTGCGGCGCGTGAAATTGCCGAGACGCTCAAGCTCTCGGCCATCGTGACCTATACCGCCTCTGGCGCAACTGGCCTGAGGGCAGCGCGCGAACGGCCGCAAGTGCCGATCATCGCGCTTTCGCCGATCCTGAACACCGCGCGGCGGCTGTCGCTGGTGTGGGGTACGCATTGCGTGGTGTCGCCGGACGCGGCCGACCTTGACGATATGGTCAAGCGGGCGTGCCGCATTGCCCATGAAGAAAACTTCGGCAAGGAAGGCGACCGCATCATCGTAACCGCCGGCGTGCCGCTGAGGACGCCGGGTTCGACCAATATGCTGCGCATTGCCAATATCGACTAGGGTGCACTGAGGTTCAGGTGATGACGGCCTGCAAATGGCGGTTTTCTGCGCTTCCGGTGCTCATGTACCAAAACGTACACTCCGCTCCGGTTCTCGAAAATCACCATTCTCGGCTCGTCCTGACCTGAATCTCAAAACACCCCGGGCCATAACCTACGGGCCTTTGCGGTTGTCAGTCGGGGCGGGATTGTCGACGCACCTGCCTTCGCCAAATCTGTCGCCTGCGATGCGAGCTTCGACGGCACGCGCCATGGCCTGCAGGTCGAGGGCCTTGCCGGAAACCTTCTCGATTGCCGCGACTGCCAGATCAGGAGCGATCCAGTCCGGCTTGTGGCCGAGGTTCTTCACCCAGACCAGCTCGGCACCCGGAATATCCTGCGCAAGACCGACGGAGTGGATCTCTTCGTAGACCACGGTGTCGTGGTCGCCGGATATGACGACCGTTGGCGCGTTTATCTCACGGTAGCGTGGCTGCGCTTTCAAAACATAGCGGTAAAGGCCCTCGACATCGGTGGCGTTGGCGCGAAATGGAGCCGGGCGCAGGACGAGGGGGATGGAGGCAGCCGCGAGGTAGTCGTTGGGGACCTTGTTGGGCGCAAAGACACACTCGGTGCTCGACTTCATCTGGAGCGAGCCCACGGGATAGACAAGCGTTTCGGAAAACAGCGGCCCGATCAAAGGGATAGTCGTCAGGCGGTAATACCATGAGGTATCGCCGCCCGGCCAAGGATGCGTGGCAGCCGAGAGAAACACCAGTCCGAGCGTTCGTTCAGGGTAGTCGTTGGCGAAGGCTGCGGTCGTTGCCCCGCCGAAGGAGTGGCCGACAATGATCGCCTGCCCGATGCCCAGCTTTTCCATGAGCTTGGCCAGCGTTTTGGCCTGCGCGGCCGGGTCGTCGTTGTCGTGTCCACGCCCGGACCAGCCATGCCCCGGCCGGTCGAAGAAGAGCATTTCGGCCCGCCCTTCGAGCAGAGGCCGCAGGGGGAGCATCTGGTCCTTCAGGTTGGCGCTGGCGCCGTGGATGAAAACGATGGCCGGCAGGTCCGGATTGGCTGGCCGAGGGACGTGGACGTAATGGGTTCTCGCACCGTCAATGTCGATGAAGGCGCCTATGGGCGGGTTCCTGCGTTCGATCAGCCAAGCGCCGCCGCGCGTGATCGCAACGAGCGCGAACACAATCGCCAGAAGCAGGGCAAGCGCGGCATAGACAAGGTTCATCGGCGGGTGGCAGCTAATGGAAACAGGGAAGGGGGAAGTTGACCGGCGCGGGGACGTCGCGACGCCGGGGCCTCAAATGCTTTCGCCTGCGAGTTCTTCGGAAATGGTCGATACCTGATCCTGCGCGTTGCGCAGCATGGGATAGATGTCGAGGACGCGCTGCCATGCCCGGAGCGCCGCTTCCTTGCGGTCGGTGTCCATCATGATCTGGGCAAGGCCGGAGAGCGCGCCGAAATGGCGGGGTTCCAGCTGGAGGGTGCGGTCGATGTCGGCCATCGACTTCCCGTAGTTCTTCATCAGGTAGTGGACGGTTGCACGGCGGTTCCAGCCCTCGGCGTAGGTCGGGTCGAGGGTCACGACCTGGTCGAGGAAGTCGAGCGCGACGTCGAACTTCTTTTCATCGACCGCCTTTTGCGCCCAACCCATCATCAGGTCGACCGAGGCGCTGCCCGATTGCGACCATTCCTGCCAGATGCGCTGGGATATGTGGGTGGCGATCTTGTCGTTGCGCTCGCGCTTCAATTCGGCAAACAGCCTGTCGAGGCGTTGCGCATGGGTCTCCACCACGGCGCTGTTCTTGCCCGGCTCTGCGGGCACGGCGTCGTCGGCCAAGGCGACGGGTGCGAAGGCACCCGCGAGAAGCACGATAGCGAGGGCAACGAAAATGCGCATGGCAAGAGTCTAGTCTCGCCATGCGCAAGGTCAAACTGAAATTAGCGTGAGCGTGCCGGCCAGCCGGCAATCACAAGAAGACGCAGGAGCAAAAGGCTCCGGCCGCAGCTCAGCCCTGACGGGCCTTGTAGCGCGGGTCGGTCTTGTTGATGATGTAGATGCGGCCCTTGCGGCGAACCAGGCGGTTGTCCCGGTGACGCGCCTTCAACGCCTTGAGCGAGTTCTTGATCTTCATGGTCTTGCCCGTCAATTTGGCCCTTTGCGGGCGTAACTGAAAAGCGCGCCCCAAGTGCGCGCTCAATTCGTGACAGGCTCATAAACGAGGACTCTTGTTTATGTCAACCTTCGCGTGGTGCCCAAACCGCAGGTTGATTGCCAATCAGCCAGCGGACGGCCGTCGGACAAGGCGGGTGAAATGCCCCATCTTGCGGCCCGGCCGCGCTTCGGCCTTGCCATAGAGGTGAACCAGCACGTCAGCTTCGGTCAAAAGTACAGGAACCCGGGCAAGATCGTCGCCGATCAGGTTTTCCATGACGCAATCGCTGTGGCGGCGCGGATCGCCCAAGGGCAGGCCGGCAACGGCGCGCATGTGCTGCTCGAACTGGGAAATGACGCATGCGGCTTCCGTCCAATGACCGGAATTGTGGACGCGAGGTGCGATTTCGTTGGCCAGCAGGGAGCCATCGCCAAGGACAAAGAACTCAACGCCGATGACGCCGACATAATCCAGGGCACCGAGAATCTTGGCCGTGGCGTCGCGGGCCGCATCGGCGGTGGTGGCGGATATTGAGGCCGGCACGGTCGAGGAGCGCAGTATGCCGTCCCGATGGATGTTCTCGGCCGGGACATAGGTTCCGATGCTGCCGTCGGTGCCACGTGCGCCGATCACGGAGATTTCGCGTTCGAAGCCGACCAGCGCTTCGAGGATCAGCGGGACGTTGCCCATAGATTCGCAAACGCCGGCAAAGCCGCCGCTTTCCATGTTGCGGAACACGCGCTGGCCCTTGCCGTCATAACCCATGCGGCGGGTTTTCAGGACGCCGCTGCCATTGAAGGCAGCAAGGGCATTGGCGAGGTCGCCGTCACTGTCGACCGGCTGGAACTTGGCCGTGGCGATGCCGATGCCGTTCAAGAATGTCTTTTCGACGATGCGATCCTGCGCAACCTCAAGGGCGCGCGCCGGCGGGTAGACCGGCACGGTCGCGGCCAGGACGTTGGCCGCGGCGACGGGGACGTTTTCGAATTCATAGGTGACGACGGCCGATGCGGCGGCAAGCTCGGCAAGAGCTGCGGGATCGTCATAGGCGGCGGTGATCTGGCGATTGGCTACCTGGGCAGCCGGGCAATCCGCCTGCGGCTCCAGCACGACGGTGCGGTAGCCGAGACGCGCGGCGGCCATCGCCAGCATGCGGCCAAGCTGGCCGCCGCCGATGATGCCGATGGTCGATCCGGCTGCGAGCATCAGCGGGGCTCCTCCGGTTCGGCAGCGACTTTGGCCGTCTGGGCCTCGCGCCATGCGTCGAGCCGCCCGGCAAGCGCTGCATCGTTGAGCGCAAGGACGGCGGCTGCAAGAAGAGCCGCATTGACGGCACCGGCCTTGCCGATGGCGAGCGTGCCGACAGGAATGCCGGCCGGCATCTGCACGATGGAGAGCAGCGAATCCTGCCCGGACAGCGCCTTCGATTCGACGGGGACGCCAAACACCGGCAGCGGCGTCATGGCCGCCGTCATGCCGGGCAGGTGAGCCGCGCCGCCGGCGCCGGCGATGATGACCTTGTAGCCGGCTTCGCGTGCGCCTTTGGCAAAATCATAGAGGCGGTCGGGCGTGCGGTGCGCGGAGACGATCAGCCGTTTGTGAGGGATGCCGAGCGCTGCAAGCGTCTCGGCGGCGTGCCGCATGGTTTCCCAGTCGGACTGGCTGCCCATGATGATGGCGACATCGGCGCGTTGGTCGCTCAAGGCCTTGCTCCCGTCAACAAAGCGGCGACGTAGCGGAATTCGCCTGCCGTCGCAAGGACGCTCTGCCCGGTTGCGGGCGGATTGCGAATGCCGGCCGCCAAGCGGCGCATTGACGCAACCTCGCTATTGGGCAGCGCTGGTGGAATTGACAGCGCGCCTTGGCAGCAGATAGCGTTGTTGCCGGAACTGGTTCCAAAGACGGATCAAAAGGGAACACGGTTGGCCGAACGATCGGCCGAAGCCGGACTGCCCCCGCAACTGTAACCGTAGAGCCTTCTTCCACGATGCCACTGGCGGTAATGCCGGGAAGGCGGAAGGAAGCGACGACACGGAAGTCAGGAGACCTGCCTGTTCCCGTCACCCATGCATGACCACGGGGTGTGGTCAGGCGCGGCCGTCCGTTGCGGTGACACAAGTGTGTGTTGCCGCGCGCCGGAACGGTCGCAGGGGGATTGCTTGCATTCCAACCTGCCTCAACCAGCCGCGGTTCGAAATGAACCTTGGGCGAAATTAGCCCGCGACTTTGGGGGACCGGAATGAAAAAGACACTTTTTGCAGCAAGCGCCTGCGCGCTTGCGCTGACCGGCGGGGCGTTTGCCCAGCAAGCCGAGAGCGGTGCAACGACAGAGCTTGGGCTTATCGTGATCACCACGCCGTTGCGGCGGGCGTCGTCACTCGAACGCTCGACCTCGTCGGTGAGCGTTATCGAGACGCAGGATATTGAGAAATCGCCGGCGGTCGACCTGCCGGCACTGTTGAAGACTTATGCCGGCGTTACAGTGACTTCGAATGGCGGCCTGGGAGCCGATTCCAGTGTGTCGTTGCGCGGCACCAGCGCCAACCAGACCCTTGTGCTGGTCAACGGCGTGAGGGCCACCTCCGCCACTTCCGGCACCTTCAACCTGTCCAGCATTCCGCTGGCTTCGATCGAACGCATCGAAATTGCGAAAGGCGGCCACTCCGCGCAGTACGGCGCGGATGCGATTGGCGGCATCATCAATATCATCACCAAACAGGGCGGCGATTGTGACAATGGCAAAAGCACCTGCGGCAGCCTGACGGCGGGCATCATGCATCCTTGGGGAGGCACGCTTTCCGGCGATATCCGGGGAGACACCGGAAATGGCGGCAGGTTTGCCTTCGGCGCCAGCCTGCTCGGCACGCGGGGCTATGATTTCACGCTGCCGACGACCTATGGACACGAGCCGGATGATGACGGGTTTATCCGCGGAACGGCCAATTTCTCGCTGTCCAAGGATCTTGCGTGGGGAACGATCTACACGGACGGCATTTTTGCGCGCGGCAGAAACCAGTACGACCGGGCTGCCGCCAATGAGGCCGATACGACGAATTTCTCCGGCCGGATCGGTGCCCGTCTCAAGCATTCCGATACGTGGGAATCGACGGTGGAACTGACCACGGCGCTGGACAATTCCTCCAATTTCAGGGGAGCGGTCGATGGCGATGATTTTGACACAAGCCGCTATGGCGTGCTGGCCTCGACCCAGAAGACGTTCGAGACCGATAGCGCGAGCCACATTTTCCAGCTTGGTGCTGAAGCCTATCGTGACTCGGTCGATGGCAGTTCAGTGGCAGGCGTCGACTACTCGAAGAAGGAGCGTGATCTGGCGGCGGTGTTTGGCCAGTATTCACTCGAGTATGACCGGCTGACCGTCGATAGCGGCGTCCGCTACGACCACGACGGACAGTTCGGCGGCCAGACGACCTATAATCTCGGCGCCAGCTACAAATTGCTGGACGGCCTTGTGGCGCGGGCTTCCTATGCCACCGGTTTTCGCGCGCCGACGTTCAATGACTTGTACTATCCCGATCCATGGACGCCGGGTAATCCGAATTTGCGGCCTGAGCGCTCGCGGTCTTACGAGGTCGGCGTGAACTGGCAGGCAAGCGAGGACACAAGCCTTGACGCCGCCCTTTACCAGATAAAGGTCGAGGACCAGATCAACTGGGCGGAGTCGTTTCCAGGAAGTTTCATCTGGCAACCCTCCAATGTCGAAAACGTAACCATCACCGGCTTCGAGGCGACGCTGCAGCATCGCTTCAGCGACGAATGGTCGGGCAAGGCTTCGGTCGATATCCGCGAGCCGCTCAACGAAAGCCCTGGAGTGCATGGCAAGTACGTTGCCTATGGCGAGCGTTTCAGGGGAACTGCCGGGCTGACCTATACGCCGAACGAGAAGCTGAGCCTGACCGGCGAACTGCTCTATGTGACGTCACGCTTTGCCAATGCCGGCAATACCGTCAAGCTGCCGGCCTATATGACCGCCGATTTCAGCGCGCAATACGCCTTTGACGAACAGTCCCAACTCAAGTTCTCGGCCCAGAACATCTTCGACGAGAAGTATGAGACGAAGGCCGGGTTCCGTTCTCCGGGGCGAACGCTTAGCCTGACTTTCACAAGGTCGTTCTAAGGGTCGTTCCAGAGGCTGTTCCAGGAGCGCGGACGGCGCAGGCGATGGAGGGGAATGTGAACGGCTCATGGGCCGGGTTCATCGGTTGCCAGATCGGCGCTGCCCTCGTGGCGGCGCTGGTGGCGTCGCCTGTGGCTGCCGCCGAACCTGCGCCGCGGCGCGTGGTGTCGATGAATGTGTGCACGGACCAGCTTGCCATGCTCATAGCCGGCGAGGGCCAGCTTCACTCGGTTTCGGCGCTGGCGCGCGACCCCAATTCCTCGGCAATGGCGAAGGAGGCCGAAGCCGTCGCCACTAACCACGCGCTGGCCGAAGAAATCTTCCTGATGGAGCCCGATCTCGTGCTGGCCGGCACGTTTTCGTCAAGGGCTACGGTCAACCTGTTGCGCGAACTCGGCGTTAAGGTGGAGGAGTTTGCGCCGTCGCGGTCGTTCGAGGACATTCGCGAGAGCATCCTGCGTGTCGGCGAGCTTTTGCAACGGCAGGAGCGCGCCGGCGAACTTGTTGGCGAACTGGATGCCGGTCTTGCAGAGCTTAAGGCGCAAAAGCCGTCCGGGCGCTCCATCGCGCTTTACGATGCCAACAGCTACACGACCGGTGGGGGCACGCTGGCCAACGAGATTTTTAACGCCGCCGGGCTCGTCAATATTGCCGAGAAGCTCGGTATCGTCGGCAGTACGCGACTGCCGCTGGAACTTCTGATCACCGAGCAGCCGGACATGATCGCGACCAGCTTCCGATCCTATGGCGGTGCGCCAGCGCTGGCGCAGGAGAATTTCGTGCATCCGGCGTTCAAGGCGCTCGAGGCGCAGAAGCAGGGCGTCGGCGTGCCGGTGCCGAACATGATATGCGGGGCGCCGTTCACGCTGCAAGCGGCTTTCGTGCTGCAACGGGCGGCTTTGCAAGGGCAGGCGCGGCCGTGACCGGAAACTCTTCCTACCGGGTGCTGATCGCCGTGCTTGCGGCTGCGACGCTGGTGCTGTTCGTGCTGTCGCTGACGGTGGGGCCGGCGGGGATCGCGTTCGGCGACAGCATCGCGGCGCTTTTTTCGAGCAAGGCCGATGCGGTTGCCCTGATCATGCGCGAAATCAGGCTGCCGCGCGCGTTGCTCGGGCTGATGATCGGCGCGACGCTCGGGCTTTCGGGGGCGGTGCTGCAAGGCTATCTGCGCAATCCCTTGGCGGAGCCAGGCCTGCTCGGCATCAGTTCGATGGCCTCGCTGGGGGCGGTGTTGGCCATCTATACCGGGCTGTCCGCTGCCTTTGCGCTGGCCTTGCCGCTGGCGGCGCTGGCGGGTGCCGTGCTGGCAGTCGTCGTTGTGCAGGCGATGGCCGGCACGCGCGGCAATTCGCTTTTGATCATCCTGGCGGGTATCGCCGTGACAAGCTTTGCCGGCGCAATGACGTCGCTGGCGCTGAACCTTTCGCCCAATCCGTTTGCCGCGCTGGAGATCATGTTCTGGATGTTGGGTTCGCTGACGGACCGGTCGATGACCCATGTCTGGCTGGCGGGACCGTTCATGATCCTGGGCTGGGCGATGCTTGGTTCGCTCGGGCGCTCGCTCGACGCGCTGACGCTCGGCTCCGAGACGGCGGCCAGCATGGGCGTCGAATTGCGGCGGGTGCAGTTCCTTGCCGTGTTCGGCACCGCCGCTTGCGTGGGTGCTGCGACCGCGGTGTCGGGCGCGATCGGCTTCGTTGGCCTCGTCGTGCCGCACATATTGCGGCCGCTGGTGGGCTCGAAGCCGTCGCGCCTGTTGCTCGCAAGCGCGCTTGGCGGTGCCTGCGTGGTGCTTGCCGCCGACATATTGGTGCGGCTGATTGCACCTGAGCGCGACCTGAAGCTCGGCGTGCTGACGGCAATCGTTGGCGCGCCGTTCTTCCTGTGGCTGGTGTTTCGCGCGCGCCGGAGGCTGACATGACGCTTTTGTCGGCAAGCGCTGTTTCGGTCAGCCTCGGCGGCAAGCAAGTGCTGCGCGAGGTGACGTTTTCGGTCGGCAGCGGCGAGTTCGTTGGCCTGATCGGCCCGAACGGCGCCGGCAAATCGACGCTGCTGCGCTCGGTTCTCGGCCTGTTGCCGTCTGACGGCATGCTCCAGCTCGATGGGCAAGACATAGCGTCGATGAATGCGAGGGCGCGGGCCGGCAAGGTGGCCTATCTGGCGCAAGAGCGCGAAATCGCTTGGGCGGTGCCGGTCGAAACTGTAGTGGCGCTCGGCCGCTCGCCGCATAGGCCGGGCTTTGCGCCGCTTGGCGATACGGATCGTGGAATAATCGACGAGGCGATGCGGCGCATGGATGTGGAGGCGTTCCGAGATCGCATCGCAACGGAACTTTCCGGCGGCGAGAAGGCGCGGGTGCTGGCTGCGCGCGCGCTGGCGCAGGACACGCCGCTGCTTTTGGCGGACGAGCCGACCGCCGGGCTCGATCCATCGCACCAGATCGCGCTGATGCGGCTGTTTGGAGACCTGGCGCGCGAGGGCAAGAGCGTGGTCGCCTCGCTTCACGATCTGGGGCTGGCGGCGCGCTGGTGCTCGCGCCTCATCCTGCTCGACCATGGCAGGATCGTTGCGGACGGCTCGCCTGAAAATGTGCTGACCCGCGAGAGCTTGCGCTCGGTCTATGGCGTCGAGGCGTTTTTCGGCGAGGCGGATGGCGCGCGCATCGTGCATCCGCTCGATCTTGCGGACCGTGGGCGCGCGCTACCCTAAATTTTCCGGGAGTTTTGCTACGATTGTAGTTCGAAGGGTGAACGGGCCTATTCGGCCGTCCAACCGCCATCGATGGAGATATGCGTTCCGTTGATCTGCGCCGCAGCGGGCGAGCACAAATAGAGGGTGGCGGCGGCGACCTGTTCGACGGTGACAAACTCCTTGGTCGGCTGCTTGGCCAGCATAATCTCGCGGATCACCGTTTCACGATCCATCTTGTGCGTTTTCATCTGGTCGGGGATCTGTGCCTCGACCAGCGGGGTCAGCACGTAGCCGGGGCAGACGGCGTTGCAGGTGATCCTGTCGCGCGCAACTTCCAGCGCCACCGTCTTGGTGAGGCCCAGGATGCCGTGCTTGGCGGCGACGTAAGCCGATTTGAAGGGAGAGGTGACGAGCCCATGCGCCGAGGCGATGTTGACGATACGTCCGCCGCCATTGGCCTTCATCAAGGGAATTGCCGCAGCGATGGTGTGGAATGCCGAGGAGAGGTTGATGGCGATGATGGCATCCCATTTGCCTATTGGAAATTCCTCGACCGGGGCGACGTGCTGGATGCCGGCATTGTTGACAAGAATGTCCACCGAGCCGAAGCGCTCCGCTGATTTTGCGATCAGGGCGCGGCACTCATCCGGCTTCGACATGTCGGCCTTGATGTAGGCGGTTTCGATCTTGTGCTTTTCTGCAATCTGCTTGGCGATGGCGTGGTCTTGCGGCGTATCGGAAAAGGAATTGACGACGATGTTGCAGCCGTCGGCGGCCAAGGCTTCGGCAATGGCCAGCCCTATGCCCGAAGTGGAGCCTGTGACGATGGCGGTTTTCACGTTGGGCATGACTCAAGTCCTTCGGAAGCGGAATGTTGCGGCGCAATATATGCAAGGTGCGCCGCAAAACCAGCGCCAATTCCGGTTCGGTGGGGTCGGGTTTGCGCCGTTGAGGTTCTGAAAACCGTCCCTGGCATTCGTTCACGCGCTTGTGTCCGCCAAACGGAAAACGTGGCTCAAATCCCGATCATAAAACTTGACCGTCTATCTCATGTAAGCCTAAGCACTCGGCCCACTGAACAACATTTTCAGTGTTAGGAGATTCCATGAAGTCCGTTTTCTCGGCCCTCGCCAGCGCCATAACCCTGGCAACGATCCTCACCACCTCGCCTGTTTCTGCGCAGGAAAAAGAGATCATCGTCTACAACGCCCAGCACAAGAGCCTTGCCGAGGAATGGGCAAAAGCCTTCACCGAGGAAACCGGGATCAAGGTGACGCTTCGCAATGGCGGCGACAGCGAATTCTCCAACCAGATCGTCGCCGAAGGCGCGGCTTCCCCGGCGGATGTGTTCCTGACGGAAAATTCACCGGCCATGACGCTGGTGGAGCAAGCGGGGCTGTTTGCTCCGGTGAACGCGGACACGCTGGCGCTGGTGCCGAAGGAATACCAGCCGTCCAGCGGCAAATGGGTCGGTATCGCTGCGCGTAGCACGGTGTTTGCCTATGACAAGACCAAGCTCAATGCAGACCAGTTGCCGAAGTCGCTGGTCGACCTTGCCGATGCAAGCTGGAAGGGTCGTTGGGGCGCATCGCCTTCCGGTGCCGATTTCCAGGCCATCGTCAGCGCCTTGCTGCAATTGAAGGGCGAAGAAGCCACTGCCGCCTGGCTGAAGGCGATGAAGGAGAACTTCAAGCCTTTCAAGGGCAACGGCACGGTGATGAAGGCGGTCAATGCCGGCGAGATCGAAGGCGGCGTGATCTACCACTATTACTGGTTCGGCGATCAGGCCAAGACCGGCGAGAACAGCAAGAACGTGGAACTGCACTATTTCAAGAACGAGGACCCGGGCGCATTCGTTTCGGTTTCAGGCGGTGGCGTGCTCGCTTCGAGCAAGCATCCTGATGAAGCACAGGCGTTCCTGAAGTGGATCGCCGGCAAGGGCGGGCAGGCGGTTCTGCGTGACGGCACGTCGTTCGAGTACACCGTCAGCACCGGGGAAGCGGCGAATGCGAAGCTGGTTCCGCTCGCCGATCTGCAGGCTCCGAAAATCGACCCGGCAACCCTGAACTCGAAGAAGGTGACCGACCTGATGACGGCGGCCGGCTTGCTTTAGCCGTTAATCCTCCTAAAAGGACTCAAGTTCCGCTCCTGCGGGGTGCCCCGCGGGAGCTTTGTATTTCAGGCTCGGCATTTGCCATGACAAAAAGCTCGACCTTGCGGTCGTCGCCCCGGCACAAGAACAGACGGCCCCGCACTTGATGCAGTCGTCGCCGGATTTCGCTCGTCCAGTCGCGCAGGCCTCCCTTGCCGGCCAAAGGATGCGGCTATTCCGGCTGCCGTGGATTGCGATTGCGGCGATCCTGGTTTCCCTGTTTGCGCTTATCCCGCTTGGCTTCATCATCGCGGTCGCCATTCAGATCGGCTGGGCGACGGTGGTCGAACTGGTGTTTCGTCCGCGCGTCGGCGACCTGCTCGTCAACACCTTCTTTCTCGTCGCGTTGACTGTGCCGTTGTCGATTGCCCTTTCGGTGGCGCTTGCGTGGCTGACCGAACGTAGCGACCTGCCCGGCGCAAGATTATGGGCGTGGCTGGCGGTTGCGCCACTGGCGGTTCCGGCCTTTGTGCACAGCTACGCCTGGGTGACGCTGGTGCCCGGTGTCCACGGTCTTGGCGCGGGCGTTTTCATTTCGCTAATTGCGTATTTTCCATTCCTATACCTGCCGGTTTCCGCCGCCATGCGTCGTCTCGATCCCGCGCTTGAGGATTCGGCTGCCTCGCTGGGGCTTGGGCCATGGCGCGTGTTCTTCCGCGTCGTGCTGCCGCAACTGCGGCTTGCCATCTGCGGCGGCTCGCTTTTGGTCGGCCTGCATCTGCTGGCCGAATACGGGCTTTATGTCTTTATCCGCTTCGACACCTTCACCACGGCAATCGTCGACCAGTTCCAGTCGACCTTCAACGGACCTGCGGCCAACATGCTGGCCGGCGTGCTGATTGCCTGCTGCTTTGCGCTGCTTGTGCTTGAAATTCTGGTGCGCGGCGAGGAGCGCTATGCGCGCGTCGGTTCCGGTGCTGCGCGCCAAGCGCCGCGCGCGCGGCTTGGCCGGGCAACCTTGCCTTGCCTGCTCTTGCCGCTTGTGGTTGCCGTGCTGGCAATCGGGGTGCCGTTCGTCACCATCGGGCGCTGGCTTGTCGCTGGCGGTTGGGAGGTCTGGCGACTGGACGAGATTTCAGCCGCGCTTGGCCAGACGGCGTTCCTCGCCATTGCCGGCGCCGTGCTCGCAACTGTCGCGGCGATACCGATGGCATGGCTTTCCATCAGAAAGCCGGGCCGTCTGCAGCGCGTGCTGGAAGCCACCAACTATACGGTGGGTTCCCTGCCCGGCGTGGTCATCGCGCTGGCACTGGTCACGCTCACCGTGCGCTTCATGCTTCCGCTCTACCAGACACTCGTGACGATCCTGATCGCCTACACATTGATGTTCTTGCCGCGCGCCATCATCAGCCTGCGCGCCTCGATTGCGCAGGCACCTGTAGAACTGGAGCGGGCCGCCAGCAACCTTGGCCGCAGCCCCGCCAACGCCTTATGGTCGACCTCCATCCGCCTTTCTGCACCGGGAGCGGCCGCAGGCATGGCGCTGGTGTCGCTCGGCATCCTCAACGAACTGACCGCCACGCAGATGCTTGCGCCCAACGGCACGATGACGCTGGCGCTTGCCTTCTGGTCCTATAGCGGCGAAATCGACTATGCCGCAGCCGCGCCCTATGCGCTGATCATGGTGGCGGCGTCGCTGCCGCTGACCTGGCTGCTCTATGTGCAGTCGAAGAGGATGGCCGGGCAATGAGCTTTCTCGAACTTCAGGGCCTGCGCAAGAGCTACGGTCCGGTCAAGGCGCTGGACGGCATCGATCTTGCCGTGCCCGCAGGTGGACGCACCGCCATCGTTGGCCCGTCAGGATGCGGCAAGACGACATTGTTGCGGCTGATCGCCGGCTTCGAGGCCCCCGACGATGGCCACATCAAGCTCGACGGACAGGTGCTTGCCAATGGCGGCGAGGCCGTGCCGGCGCACAAGCGCGGGATTGGGCTGGTGGCGCAGGACGGCGCGCTGTTTCCCCATCTCAGCATCGCCGACAATATCGGTTTCGGCATGGGCCGCAACGAGGACAAGCGCAATGAGCGGATCGCGGAGCTTGCCTATATCGTCGGCCTCGACAAGACGATCCTCAGGCGGCGGCCGCACGAGCTTTCCGGCGGCCAGCAGCAGCGCGTGGCGCTGGCAAGGGCGATGGCCAAGCAGCCGCGGCTTATGCTGCTGGACGAGCCGTTCTCGGCGCTCGATACGGGGCTTCGCGCCTCGATGCGCAAGGCGGTTGCCGAATTGCTGGAAGCGGCGGGTATCGCCACGATTTTGGTGACGCACGACCAGGCCGAGGCGCTGTCGTTCGCCAGCCAGGTGGCGGTGATGCGGGACGGCAGGTTCTCGCAGGTCGGAACGCCGCGCGATCTTTATCTGCGCCCGAAGGACCGGATGGTCGCGGAGTTCCTTGGCGACGCCATCATCCTGCCGGCCAGGATCGCAGGCGGCTTCGCGCAATGCTCGTTGGGCAGCCTCGCGATCGACAGCAAGGAGCGCCGGGACGTGGCCCGCATCATGCTACGGCCCGAACAGATCCAGCTTAGCCGTTCGTCACGCGAAGAACTTGCCGGCAGTGTTACCTCCGGCGTCCTGTTCGGTGAGGTGACGGAAGCGGAATTTGCCGGCTCGACCTGTTCGGTCGCGGTGCGGCTGTTGAACAGTCCCGATCCGCCGGATGCAGCGGCCATCGGAAATTCGCCGCTGATGGTGCGCCAGCCCGGGCTCGGCGCGCCGATGGTCGGCGATGTCATGCGGGTGACCGTTACGGGGCCAGCCCATCTTCTCGCCTGACTTCGACTGAAGGCGGCGGATGAAAGCAAAACGGCGCGGGATGGGTCCGCGCCGTCTTCGGTTCGTGCATTAGCGGTTGCGGGCAGCCAGCGTGCGCAGCCGCAAGGCGTTGAGGCGGATGAAGCCCTCGGCATCCTTCTGGTCGTAGGCGCCACGGTCGTCCTCGAAGGTGACGAGGTCGTTGCGGTAGAGGGATTTCTTCGACTTGCGCCCGGTGACGATGGCATTGCCCTTGTAGAGGCTCAGCCGCACTGTGCCTTCGACGTCGTCCTGGCTCTTGTCGATCAGCGCCTGCAGCATGACGCGCTCGGGCGAGAACCAGAAGCCGTTGTAGATGAGCTCGGCATAGCGCGGCATCAGCTCGTCCTTGAGGTGAGCCGCACCACGGTCCAGCGTGATCGATTCGATGCCGCGATGGGCGGCGAGCAGGATGGTGCCGCCGGGCGTCTCGTAGACGCCGCGCGACTTCATGCCGACGAAGCGGTTCTCGACCAGGTCGAGCCGGCCGATGCCGTTGTCGCGGCCGAGATCGTTGAGCGCCGCCAGCATCGACGCCGGCGACAGCTTCTTGCCGTTGAGGGCGATGGGATCGCCCTTGAGGAATTCGATCTCGATCTCGGTGACCTTGTCGGGGGCATCCATGGGCGAGACGGTGCGCTGATGAACGAATTCCGGCGGCTCGATCCACGGGTCTTCCAGCACCTTGCCCTCGGAGGACGAGTGCAAGAGATTGGCGTCGACCGAGAATGGCGCGTCGCCCTTCTTGTCCTTCGGCACCGGGATCTGGTGCTTTTCGGCGAAATCGAGCAGGTCGGTGCGCGACTTGAACGACCAGTCGCGCCAAGGCGCGATGACCTTGATGTCGGGGTTCAGCGCGTAGGCCGAGAGTTCGAAGCGGACCTGGTCGTTGCCCTTACCGGTGGCGCCGTGGGCGACGGCATCGGCACCGGTTTCGCGGGCGATATCGACAAGATGCTTGGAGATCAGAGGCCGCGCGATCGAGGTGCCGAGCAGATAGAGGCCTTCATACTGGGCGTTGGCGCGGAACATCGGGAAGACGAAATCGGAGACGAACTCCTCGCGCACATCCATGACGCGGATGTCCTTGATGCCCATCATCTCCGCCTTCTTGCGCGCCGGCTCAAGTTCGCCGCCCTGGCCGAGATCGGCCGTGAAGGTGACGACCTCGGCTCCGAGTTCCGTTTGCAGCCATTTCAGGATGATCGAAGTGTCGAGGCCGCCGGAATAGGCGAGCACGACCTTCTTGACGTCTTTCAGCTTGGACATGGGTGTTTCCGGTGTCTTTTCGATTGGTGGCGTGACGTGAAATTCGTGCGCACTCATAAGCAGGAAAGTGCTGCCGGACAAGCTTTCGGGCGAATTGTGGAAACGCGATGCCGCCCTGGTCCAAACGATTGGCGCGACAAGACGAAAAACGCCAGCATAGGAAACAAAGTTTCATTGGGCATTGCCCAATTTTTATGCAATGGAAAGCCCGTCCACCCCACCACGCAAGTATCATCAAGCCAGACAGGAACTCATGATGCCCGAAGACAGCCTACTTGATAGCGCCCTTGTTCGTCTCGACGAAGCCGCCCGGCACATCAACGTCGATGCAGATGTTATCGAGAAGCTGAAATATCCGCGAGAAACGACCAAGGCGCGCTTGATGATCCGCATGGACGACGGCTCGCGAAAATCGTTCCTGGCATGGCGATGCCGTTACGACGACACGCGCGGCCCGACCAAGGGCGGCATTCGTTTCCACCCAGATGCGTCGGCCGACGAGGTCGAGATGCTGGCGTTCTGGATGACGTTCAAGTGCGCCGTCATGAACCTGCCTTACGGCGGCGGCAAAGGCGCGGTCCAGGTTGACCCGCGCAAGCTTTCCAAGGCCGAGTTGGAACGCCTGTCGCGCTCCTACATGCAGGCGTTCTCGCGCATTATCGGACCGGACCGCGATATTCCGGCGCCGGATGTCTACACCAACGCCATGATCATGGGCTGGATGGCAGACGAGTACAGCCAGATCGTCGGCCACGCCTCGCCGGCGGTCATCACCGGCAAGCCGCTGGCCCTCGGCGGTTCGGTCGGTCGCGGCGATGCGACGGCGCGCGGCGGCTACTATCTGGTCCGGCACCTGTTCACCGAGCTCGGCCTCAAGGGCAAGCTGCGCATCGCCATCCAGGGGTTCGGCAATGCCGGCCAGCATATTGCCTCGCTGTTTGCGGCGGACGGGCACAGCATCGTTGCCGTTTCCGATTCCGGCGGCGCGGTAAAGTCGGCGGGCGGACTTTCGCTTGAAGCGCTGCTTGCGGCCAAGAAGGAAGACAAATCCGTCATCCAGACCATCGGCAAGGATGGCCACGAGGCCTTGAGCGCTGACCAATTGGTCGGCGTCGATTGCGACGTTCTGGTGCCCGCGGCACTGGAGAACATGATCCGCATCGACAATGCCGACACGATCAAGGCGCGCGTGGTGCTGGAACTGGCCAACGGCCCGGTCACGCACGACGCCGACGAGATCCTCGCCAAGCGCAATGTCGTGGTGTTGCCTGATATCCTTGCCAATGCCGGCGGCGTCACCGTTTCCTACTTCGAGTGGGTGCAGAACAAGCAGGGCTATTACTGGGAGCTGCCTGAAATCCACGAGAAGCTGCGCGTCATCATGGAGCGCGAGGGCCGCGCGATCTGGGAACTGGCGACATCGCGCGGCATCACCGTGCGCACAGCTGCCTATGTCCATGCGCTCAGCCGCCTTGCCGAGGCGATCGAGGCACATGGGACGCAGAGCTACTTTGACAGCTAAGCTGCGTATTGGATAAATGGAGCCGATCGGACGGCGAAAGCCGTCGGTCGAGCTACAACCATCTTAGGGCGTCGCGTTAAGCGACGCCCTTTCCAATGAAAGTCAGGCGGGCCAACAGATGTCCTTCGTTCCAGACCTTTCCGTGCTGATCCAGTTTTCCATCGCCACCATCATCCTGGCGATAACGCCCGGCCCGGACATGACGCTGTTCGTCAGCCGTACGCTCAACCAGGGGCGGGTGGCGGGCTTTGCCTCGATGGCTGGGGCTCTGTGCGGGACGCTGGTTCACACGACGCTGGTCGTCGTCGGCATCTCGGCCCTGATCGTTGCTTCTCCGACCGCGTTTTTCGTGCTCAAGATTTTCGGCGCCGGCTACCTGGTGTTTCTTGCCTGGCAGGCGCTCACCAAGGGCTCGGCTTTTTCGCCGGAGCAGAAGGGTGGACCTCAGGTCTCGCTGTTTCGTGCCTGGGCTGCCGGTCTTGGCGTAAACCTGCTCAATCCGAAGATCATCCTGTTCTTCATGACGTTTCTGCCGCAATTCGTCTCGGCGCATGACCCGCATGCGCCCGGGAAGCTGTTCTTCCTCGGCTTCATGTTTGTCGTGCTGTCGATCCCGGTGACTGCACCGATGGTGTTTGCGGCGGAAAAGTTCTCGGCGGCGATGAAGGCCAGCCCAAAGATCACGCGCGTGGTCGACTACATGCTGGCAGGCGTGTTTTCCGCCTTTGCGCTGAAGATCCTTACGGCTCAGGCGAAGTAGGCACCTGCGGCGGCGGCGCGGAGCGCCAGCTTCCCGCCCAGCGCCCGGCGGTCAGCCAGTAGGCAATGCCACCAACCATGCCGGCTCCGACAATGCCGAGCGCGACCGGAGTCCTGGTCAGGTCGTAGCCGCCATCGACATTGCCAGACGCCGTTGCAATGAACGAAATGCCGACTGCTGCGCCGAAAAATGCATAGGAGAGCCAGTCCCTGCGGCCCAGCAATTCCGCCACGCCGATTGCGACGGCGGATGGGAAGAAGACGAAGTAGGCCACGAAAAGTGCGACGAAGGGGACGGAAAACATCATGGCGGCCCCAGTCACCGGCCGCACGTCCTGTTCGAGAAATCCGGCTGAGCCAAGAAAAAGCACATGGATGAATGCGCTGGCCGCCAGAACGGCTGCGACATATCCAATGAGGATGACGGCGAAGCGGAGCAGATAGGCGAGTATCCGCCCCATCATGCCTCGCCGTGGCCGGCGATCATCATCGCTTCCAGCGCAAGACGGTCCACTTTGCGCATGCGTTCCGATTCCGATTTCAACTGACCGCAGGCGGCGAGGATGTCGCGGCCGCGCGGCGTGCGGATCGGTGACGCGTAGCCGGCATTGTTGATGTAGTCGGCAAACTTCTCGATCGTCTCCCAGTCCGAGCACTGGTAGTTGGTGCCCGGCCACGGATTGAACGGGATCAGATTGATCTTGGCCGGAATGCCTTTCAGCAAGTGCACCAGCGCCTTGGCGTCATCGAGGGAATCGTTGACGTCCTTCAGCATCACATATTCGAAAGTGATGCGACGAGCGTTCGACAGGCCCGGATAGGCACGGCAGGCGGCGATCAAATCCTTGAGCGGGAACTTCTTGTTGATTGGCACCAGAAGGTCGCGAAGATCGTCATTGGTGGCGTGCAGCGAGATCGCCAGCATGACGCCGACCTCTTCGCCGGTGCGGGTGATTTCCGGCACGACCCCGGAGGTGGACAGCGTGATGCGGCGCTTCGACAGCGCAAGCCCATCGCCATCGGAGGCTATCAGCAGCGCCTTCTTCACCGCCTCGAAATTGTAGAGCGGTTCGCCCATGCCCATCATGACTATGTTGGAGACCTTGCGGCCGTCCGAAGGCACGATGGCGCCGGCAGGTGTGTCGCGGTCGGGAAAATCGCCGAGACGGTCGCGGGCGGTGAGCAACTGGGCGAGGATTTCTTCCGCGGTCAGGTTGCGCACCAGCTTCTGGGTGCCGGTGTGGCAAAACGAGCAAGTCAGCGTGCAGCCGACCTGCGAGGAGATGCAGAGCGTGCCGCGTCCTTCTTCGGGAATGTAGACGGTTTCGATCTCTACGGGTCGGCCGGCACCGCGCGGCGGAAAGCGGAAAAGCCATTTGCGCGTGCCGTCGGTTGAAATCTGCTCTTCAACGATCTCGGGGCGCGACACGGTGAAGTGCTTGTCGAGAGCAGCCCGCAAATCCTTGGAGATGTTGAACATCTCGGCAAAGTCGGACACGCCGCGCACATAGAGCCAGTGCCAAAGCTGGCTGGCGCGCATCTTGGCCTGCCGCTCGGGCACGATGCCTGCGGTGACCAGCGCCTCGGCAAGTTCCGGACGGCTCAAGCCGACCAGCGACGGCTTTTCAGGCATAGTGGCGCGTGCAGCCAGGGCGGCGCGGGTCGCGTCAGAGGTCAGATCGATAGATAAGGCCATTACGGTTCGTTTACTCGGTCGAGGGACCGTTACAGATAGGAGTTACCGGCGACATATCACAGGTGTGCTGCGCCGTCACCGCTGCTGCAACGCGGCCAAAAGGTCCGGCAATTCACCGAGATGGGCAAGCTGCCTGAAACGCGGCTCATCGACTGGCGGTTCGGCGTGCTCCAGAACCCAGGTCAGGTCATGCGGGACATAGACACCCCAGCCGCCGGCTTGCAATGCGGGAACCACGTCGGATTTCAGCGAATTGCCGACCATCATGCTCTTTTCGGGGCCATCGCCGTGACGGCTGAAAATGCGGTCATAGGTGTCGGGTTGCTTGCCGCTGACGATTTCCACCGCGTCGAACAGTTCGCCGAGCCCGGACTGCGCGAGTTTGCGCTCCTGGTCGAACAGGTCGCCCTTGGTGATCAGCACCAACCGGAAGCTGCCGGCCAGCTTCTCCAGGGTTTCGCGCGCATGGGGCAGCGTCTCGATGGGGTGGGAAAGCATTTCCCGGCCGGCCTTGACGATGCTGGCGATGATTTCTGCCGGCACCTTGCCGTCAGTGACTTCTATCGCGGTTTCGACCATCGACAGGGTGAAGCCCTTGATGCCGAAACCATAGAGCTGGAGATTTCGCCGCTCGGCGTCGAGAAGCCGCTGCTTGAGACCACTTGCCTCGGCGTGATCGGCAAGCAGGGCGACGAAATGGTCCTCGGTCAGCCGGAAGAACTGCTCGTTCTGCCACAGCGTGTCGTCGGCATCGAAGCCAATGGTGGTAAGCTTGGGGTTGGCGAGAGGCATGTTCGTTCGAGCCAGCAGGCTATGCGGTAACCTTTAACATGCAACAATCGCAGCGTCACGTTGTAAGCCGGTCGCCCAATGGTATCCATCGCCAATCTTCTGCTCGCCTTGCTCGTCGTAAATGGCGCCGCGTTCGTGGCCTTCTGGTGGGACAAGCAGTTGGCGGAGGTCGGCGCACGGCGGATCAGTGAACGGACCCTGCTGGGGCTTGCACTGATCGGCGGCAGCCTGGGCGCCATAGCGGCCCAACAGATATTCCGGCACAAGACGCGCAAGGAGCCTTTCAGGACGCTGCTTCACCTGATCGTGTTGCTGCAAATGATAGCCGTGACAGCCTGGCTGGTTGCCCCGGACGCCATGAGCGATCTGGTTCGCCAGTTGGCGAGTTGATCAGGACATTTCTATTTGCAGCTGGCGATCGAACTCAGCGCCGCCGAAATGCCTTTCAGCGAGAAGACGTAGTTCGTGGCGTTGCCGCGGCCGGACTTGGCCTGCACCTTCATGTCCGTGCCGCCTTTCATGGCGGCGATCAGCACGGGTTCTTCGGCAGCGTTCTCGACCCAAGCGGACTTGCCGCGGGTGAACATGGTGAAGGACTTGTCGCCGACTGAAACGGTGACCTTGGAATTTTCCTGGAAATTGTAGCCGGCAATGAACTGCGGCTCGTAGGAGACCTGCTGGCCGGGCCGCTGGCTGACAAAGAAGAACATGTCGCCGTGATCGAGCGTTGGCGGCTGCTTGTCGGTCGGCACGGTGAGCACATAGCACACCTTGCCGTTGGTTGCCTGGTAGCTGTAGGTGCCCCAGGCATTGTGCTGCCCGATCTTGGTTGCCTGTTGGGCGAGCGCTGGCGTCGCCGCGGCGATCAGCACCAAGCTTGAAACTGTAGCAATCAATCCGCGCATTGTGTTTCCCGTATTCCAAATGGTGCGGGGGCAGGCCGGCGTCTCGGCCTGCCCGTTCGCTTTATTTTGATTTAATCTGGGTTACCAAAGGATGAAGTTCTGCAAGAAAGCACTTCGCCATAGGAAACCGCCGCCATATCGGTGCCTGGCCGCGTACATCCGGCCCAAGCACCATGTCCCTGGCGCGACTTGGAAAGCAGGAAAAAGGCGAGAATTTGACTGGCGGGATGCGGCGTGCTGCCGTCGTCACCCATTGTCGGCGATTGCCTGACGTGCCGCCAGCCTGTGCGCCGGGGTGATGTGGGCGCGAACCGCGGTGATCGCGGCCGTCAGCACGGCGATATCGTCGGTGAAGCCGAGGCCGAGGATGACGTCGGGAATGGTGTCGACGGGCAAGATGAAATAGCCGAGAGCGGCCAGCAGGATGCCCTTGGCGCGCAGCGGTGTGTTCTTGTCGAGCGCGCAATAGTATGCAGCGACGACATCTTCCATGAATGGGATCTGCCGCGCGGCCTGCTTGGCCTTGCGCCAGAATTTCGCACGCACTTCGCTTTCGTTGCCGGACTTGCCGCCAAGATCAATGAAGTCGAAGTCGTTGTCCTTTGCCATCGCTTGTCGTCTCCTCGCGGGCCTGCCTTCAAGGATGCCCGCAGGGGAAATGTGGTAAAGACCGCCCCCCACTGCAAGATGGAACCGGTTCAGTCGCCGAAGATGCGATTGATCTTCTTGGCCAATTCCACGTCGAGCGCAGTCAGGCCGCCGGCGTCGTGGGTGTTCAGGGTAATGTTGACCGTCTTGTAGACGTTCGACCAATCGGGATGGTGGTCCATCTTTTCCGCCGCGAGCGCCACGCGCGCCATGAAGGCGAAGGCCTCGGAAAAATTCCGCAAGGTAAATGTGCGGTTAATGGAGCCGCCGTCCGCGGCGAGTGACCAGCCTTGCAAACCGGCCAGCGCTTCCTTGATTGCGTCCCTGTCGAGTTTTTCTCGTCCCATGCGGTCCATCCATGCTATCGGCTATTCGTGCACGCAAACATAGCGCGGGATCGATGGACGCGAAGCCCAAAAAATCAATCCTGTTCGTTTGCCTCGGCAATATCTGCCGTTCGCCGCTGGCCGAAGGCGTGTTCGCTTCGGTTATTCAGGAAAAGCGGCTGAGCGAATTTTTCGAACTCGATTCGGCAGGCACCGGCGGTTGGCATGCGGGATCGGCACCCGATCCGCGGTCCGTCGCGATCGCCGCCAGTCACGGCATCGACATTTCAAGGCAGAAAGCGCGCAAGGTGACCGCGGGCGACTTTTCACGCTTCGATCTCATCCTCGGCATGGACCAGAGCAATGTCGAGGAACTGCAGCGCCTCGCGCCGGCAGATGCCCGTGATCGCATCCACCTGTTCCTTGAGTTTGCCGACGGCAAGGTGCGCGATGTGCCTGACCCGTATTACGGCGGTCCCGACGGCTTTGCTGCAGTCTATCGCATGATCCGCGAAGCGTCGGATGTGCTTTCTAGCCGGTTGGCCGAACGCGTGTCGGTGCCCAGCAGCGGCCAGGCTTCCTCGACGATGTAGGGGCCGCCGCCGACTGAATCGCGCGACGACATCAGCACGAACCTGCCGACGCGGAAGGGCGTTGCGGCGAAGTTGCCGCGCGCCGAAAGATAGCTTGCGACATCGAGAGGGCTGGAATTGCGCAACCGTGCCAGCGTGACATGCGGCATGAATTTGCGCGGGTCGGCCGGTATGCCCATGCGGTGGCAGATACGGTCGATTTCAGCCTGCAAGGCCGTCATGCCCGGAGAGGCGGTGACGCCTGCCCAGACCGCGTGCGGCTTCTTCTGGCCAAAGGCGCCGACACCGGAGAGCGCCAACGTGAACGAAGGCCGCCGCACACGGTCGAGTTCATTGGCGATGTCGTCGGCGACGTGGCCGGGCACGTCGCCGATGAAACGCAAGGTGATGTGATAGTTTTCGACGTCTATCCAGCGGGCGCCGGGCAGACCTCCCCTGAGAAGCGAGAGAGAGAGGGCAGCGTCACGCGGAATTTCGAGGGCGGTGAAAAGACGTGGCATTGGCAGCCTCCTGTCCCCGAATCGAACTCTCTTGATCTAGCGAATCACCGATAGCAGGCTGGGGCAAGCGGTTTGTTGCCGGCGGGGGTGCCCACAGCTTACCCTTACGGAAGCTGTGGCTATTGTGCTACTGGGCGGCCGGGAGCCCGGCCAAGGCCTTTTCCATTGTCGGCAGGAAGCGTTCGACCATGCGTTCGACCCCGGCGGCATTTGGATGCATGCCGTCTTCGAGCTGCATGGATTTGTCGCCGGCCACGCCATCGAGGAAGAACGGATAGAGCGTAGCGCCGTATTTTTGCGCCAAAGTGGGGTAGATCGCCCCAAACTGCTCGCCATAGGCATGGCCGAGATTGGGGGCCGCGACCATGCCGGCCATCACCACCGGAATGCCGCGCTTTTTCAGGCGCGACAGCATGGCGTCGAGGTTCTGTTCGACCAGGGCCGGCTCGACACCGCGCAGCATGTCGTTGGCGCCGAGTTCGAGGATGACGAGCCTGGTCCCATCGGGAACCGACCAGTCGAGGCGGGCGAGGCCGCCGCTTGTCGTATCGCCGGAGACGCCGGCGTTGGCGACGGCCACATCATGACCCTTGGATTGCAGCGCAGTCTGCAATTTGTCGGTAAAGCCTTCGCCGGGGCCAAGGCCGAAGCCCGCCATCAGGCTGTCGCCGAAACCGACGATCTGCAAGGGCTCGGCCCTGACGGCGGCCGCTGGCGCAATCGTGAATGCCGCGAGCGTGACAATCAGGGCAAGGATGTGTTTGAAAGCCATGCGGCAGGCCCCATATGACGAGGACAATTTCAGAATACTTTTCCCATATAGGATGAATCCGCTTTGACAGAAGCCGTCATCGAACTGAAAGACGTGTCGCTGACGCTTGGAGAGGGCGCTTCGTCGGTCCATGTGCTGAAGGGCGTCAGTCTCTCCATATCGGCGGGCGAAGCAACCGGCATCGTGGGTCCATCCGGTTCGGGCAAATCGACCCTGCTGATGGTTCTCGCCGGTTTGGAGCGGGTGGATCAAGGTGCGATACGCATTGCCGGCGAGTTGCTGAACGGCAAGACCGAAGACCAGATCGCGGCGTTCAGGGGCCGCAATATCGGCATCGTGTTTCAGTCATTTCACCTGATCCCCAACATGACGGCGCTCGAGAACGTGGCCGTGCCGCTTGAATTGGCCGGGCATCCCGATCCCTTTGCGGTGGCGGAAAGGGAACTGGCGGCGGTGGGGCTCAGCGATCGCGTCACGCATTATCCGGGTGAACTGTCCGGTGGTGAGCAGCAGCGCGTGGCGATTGCCCGGGCGTTGGCGCCGTCGCCGCCGATCCTGATTGCGGACGAGCCGACCGGCAATCTCGACCAGGCAACCGGCAAGCAAGTTGCCGATCTTCTCTTCACCAAGGCTGCCGAGCGCGACATGACGCTGGTTTTGGTAACTCATGATCCCGCATTGGCTGCACGTTGCGCGCGCCAGATCGCCATGCGTTCAGGCCGCATCGAACAGGCTCCCGCCGTCAAGGCGATTGCCTGATGACGCTGGCCAGAACGCTCGTCCTCGCCCTCCGGTTTTCCTTGCGCGAGATGCGGGGCGGGCTGTCGGGCTTTGCTATATTCCTTGCCTGTATCGCGCTTGGGGTGGCGGCGATCGGCGGCGTCAATTCGGTTGCGCAATCGATTGCGGATGGCGTTGCCAACCAAGGTCAGCCACTGCTGGGCGGCGATTTGCGCTTCCAGCTCAACCAGCGCGAGGCGAGCGCCGAGGAGCGTTCCTATCTCGAAGGATTGGGGACGTTGTCGCATAGCGCCAACATGCGCTCCATGGCGCGTCTGGAGGACGGTTCCGACCAGGCTCTGGTCGAGGCCAAGGCCGTCGATACAGCCTATCCGCTTTATGGGTCATTGGAGACGCAGCCCGCGCTTTCCAGAAGCGAGCTGTTTGACGAACGCTCGGGCGTGTTCGGAGCTGCCGCGCCGGAGTTATTGTTCGAACGGCTTGGGCTGAAGCCCGGCGACAAGATCAGGCTGGGTGAGGCAACTTTTGAACTGCGCGCCGTTTTGACCACCGAACCGGACGCCGTTTCGGATGGTTTCGGCTTTGCTCCCCGCCTGCTTGTCTCGATGGAAGGGCTGAATGCTTCCGGCCTCATCCGGCCGGGCAGCCTGGTCGAGCATTCCTACAAGGTCAGGCTGCCTGCCGGATCAGACGAAGCCGACGTCAAGAGACTGGAGGTCGAGGCGCGCGCGGCCTTCCCGCAGGCCGGCTGGTCGGTGCGCACGCGCACCAACGCTGCGCCGGGGCTTTCGTCGAACATCGAACGGTTCTCGCAGTTCCTGACGCTGGTTGGCCTGACGGCACTGGTGGTCGGCGGCGTCGGCGTGGCCAATGCCGTGCGCGCCTATCTCGACGGCAAGCGCTCGGTCATCGCGACCTTCAAGAGCCTCGGCGCATCGGGCGGTTTTGTCTTCACGGTCTATCTGGTACAGATCCTCGTGATTGCAGGGCTTGGTATTGTCGTCGGCCTTGTGCTTGGGGCGCTGATGCCGTTTGCTGCCAGCGCGGCGCTGCAATCGGTCATTCCGGTGCCGGCGCAGGCAAGCGTCTACCCCGGCGCGCTCGGTCTTGCCGCCGCTTTCGGCCTCCTGGTTACGCTGGCTTTTGCGCTTTTGCCGCTCGGACGAGCGCGCGACGTGCCGGCGACTGCCCTTTTTCGTGAAATGGGATTTGCAAGCCGAGGCATGCCGCGTGTCATCTACGTGGTTGGAGCGCTGGTGATCGCGCTAGGCCTTGCCGGCCTTGCAATCTTCAGCGCCGAGGATCGCCGCATAGGCTGGATTTTTGTCGGCGCGACGGTGATCTCCTTCCTCGTTTTGCGGATTGTCGGCTTTCTTGTGCAATGGCTGGCACGGAAAGCGCCCCGCATCCGGTCGACGGTGCTGCGGCTAGCCGTCGGCAACATCCATCGTCCCGGTGCCTTGACGCCGTCAGTGGTGCTGTCGCTCGGTCTCGGGCTGACGCTTCTGGTGACGCTGGCTTTGATCGACGGCAATCTGCGCCGCCAGATTACCGGCAGCCTGCCGCAGATGGCTCCGAATTTCTTCTTCGTCGATATCCAGGCCAGCGATGTCGATGCGTTTTCCAAGCTGGTTGCGGCCGAGGCTCCCGATGGGGCCTTGGTGAAGGTGCCGATGCTGCGCGGCCGCATCATGGCGCTGGACGGTGTCGACGTGGCCAAGGCCAATATCCCTGCTGCCGGGGCGTGGGTGCTGCGCGGCGATCGCGGCCTCACGTACGAGGCGAGCCTGCCGGCCAATTCCACGCTGAGCGAGGGGAAATGGTGGCCGTCCGACTATACCGGCGAGCCATTGGTGTCGTTTTCAGCGCATGAAGCGCAGGAGCTTGGCCTCAAGCTGGGAGACACGGTGACGGTGAATGTGCTGGGCCGCAACATCAGCGCCCGGATCGCCAGCTTCCGGCAAGTGCAGTGGGAATCGATGGGCATCAACTTTGTCATGGTGTTTTCTCCGAACACTTTTGCCGGCGCGCCGCACAGTTGGCTGGCGACGCTGGCGGACAAGGAGGCGACCCCAGCGGAAGATGCGCGGGTGCTGAATGCCGTTACCCGCGCCTTTCCGGCGGTGACGACCGTGCGGGTCAAGGATGCGCTTGATGTCGTCAACCGGCTTATCGGAGAACTTGGCGTAGCGATCCGCGCGGCCGCCGCGGTCGCCCTGGTGTCGTCCGTGCTGGTGCTGGCCGGCGCCCTTGCCGCAGGCAACAGTGCCCGCATCCACGATGCCGTGGTGCTGAAGACGCTCGGTGCGACGCGCCGGACGCTGATAGCCGCGTTTGCGCTGGAGTATATGCTGATCGGGCTGGCCACGGCTGTGTTCGCGCTTGCCGCAGGCGGGGTCGCGGCATGGTTTGTGGTGAGCGAGATCATGACGCTGCCTTCGCAGTTTTCGCCAGAGGTCGCGCTGATGACGATCGTCCTTGCCCTGGTGCTTACGGTCGGGATCGGGCTTGCCGGAACATGGCGGGTGCTGGGGCACAAGGCCGCGCCGGTACTGCGCAACCTTTGATCTCGAGAGGCCTTCGACCCTGAGAATTTCGTTAATTCTTGGTAATCTTTAGCCAAATTGCGCTCGAAATCTGCATTTTTATGCTTTCACGAAGCGTTGCCGGTGGTTACAGGCCTTGTTCTGGAGGGCAAGAACCCTCATATTTTGCCGTAGGCATGCTGGAGCCCCGCCAGCGGCGCCTGGGTTGGAAAGAACCCGACACCCGACGGGGCAGAAGCAACAGAGGAATTCCATGGCTGAACCCCTACGCAACTACCAGACGCGCACGGTTCCCTATGGCCGCACGGATGCGGCTATCGACGAGGGCCTGCGCGCATATATGATCCGCGTCTACAATCTGATGGGCATGGGCCTTTTGATCACCGGCCTTGCCGCCGTCGCCGCCATCATGATGGCGACGACCAATGATCCGTCGGCCGCCGTCGCCACGCTGCCGAGTGGCCAGATGCTGACCTCCTTCGGCTACGCGATCTTCGCTTCGCCGCTGAAATGGGTGGTCATTCTTGCCCCTCTCGCTGCCGTGTTCTTCCTGTCGTTCCGCGTTCAGTCGATGAGCGTGCCGGCCGCCCAGACCACTTTCTGGGTCTATGCCGGCCTCGTCGGCCTGTCGCTGTCGTCGATCTTCCTGATCTACACGACCGCTAGCGTGACGCAGACCTTCTTCGCAACGGCGGCCGCCTTCGGCGCGCTGTCGCTCTATGGCTACACGACCAAGCGCGACCTGACCGCGATGGGATCGTTCCTGATCATGGGCGTGTTCGGCCTGATCATCGCGATGGTCATCAACATCTTCCTGCAGTCGTCGGCTCTCTCGTTCGCCGTTTCGGCGATCGGCGTGCTGATCTTCGCGGGCCTGACCGCGTACGATACGCAGAAGATCAAGGAGATGTATTTCGAGGGTGACGACCAGGTCGTGGCCGGACGCAAGTCGATCATGGGTGCGCTTACCCTTTACCTCGACTTCATCAACCTGTTCATGTTCCTGCTGCAGTTCATGGGCGACCGCCGCTAAACACGGCTGGACCAGATAAATGCCAAGGGCGGCCCAACGGCCGCCCTTTTCATTTGCCGTGATGTTTGATGTAATAAAAGGCAGAAAATAAAGATGCCTATTTATTGAGCAAAATGATGATACGAGAAGCAACTGAAGCGGATCTCGAACAGATCACAGAGATTTACTCGGATGCCGTTCTCCATGGCACTGCCAGCTACGAGCTTGAAGCGCCGTCACTTGCCGAAATGCGGGCACGCCATGACACGCTGCGCGCCGGCGGTTTCCCCTATCTGGTTGCCGTGGACGGATCCGGCAGCATTCTCGGCTATGCCTATGCCGGGCCATTCCGGACGCGCCCGGCCTATCGTTTCATCGTCGAGGATTCGGTCTATGTGGCTCCAGCGGCAAAGGGCCGAGGGGTCGGCGCGGAATTGATGCGCGCGTTGATCGATGCGGTGCGGCAACTGGGCTTCCGGCAACTCGTCGCGGTGATCGGCGACGGCAGTGACGATAGCCCTTCCGTTCGCCTGCATGAGAAACTGGGCTTTCGCCATTGCGGCCGGCTGGAAGGCTCCGGCTACAAGCACGAGCGCTGGCTGGATACGGTTTTCATGCAACTGGAACTGAATGGCGGCACCAGCCGCGCGCCGGATGCGGATTCATGGCCGGAACGGAGATTCCGCCAGGAGGCTTGAGAGCCAACCGGCCGCCCGCGATTCTGCCAAGCCAACATGTTGATTCACTTGCGGAAAGGTGATGCAGAGGCCGGCCGCGCCGGTCTAGGCTTTCACCAGCCTGAGCGTGCTGTCGAAGACGCCGAGCACGCGCGCCAGTTCGTGGCCGCGCTTGAGGATACGACCGCCGGCGGCCACCACCGAGAATGCCCCTTGCCGCCTGGCCAGCCGCGGGTCCTTGACGATCTGGAACAACGGAACCTCGCTGGCGCGCCGGAACACCGAAAACACCGCGCGGTCGGACAAATGGTCGATTGCATAGTCGCGCCACTCGTTGGCGGCGACCATGCGTCCATAGAGCCTCAGGATCAGATCAAGCTCACGCCGGTCGAACGCGACCGGCATATCGAGGCGTTCGCGACGCGCCTCGTGAAGTGGGATCAATATTGCGGATGCGTCTGGGTCCCCCGTGCCTCCGCCGCCTTCGCTCATGCCTCAATCCCTCGAACAGGCCAATGTGAATTGTGCCGTGGGGACAGGTTCGCGCTTTCATGGCGGAATTGCAAGGGTGAGGCGATGGGGCGAGGCGCGCCTTGGCGACGGCGCCTGTTGTCACGTTTATGAACGAGGTGTTGGAATTGGTGATGCGTCGCCACATTTTCGCCGTTTTTTATCCGCGCTAACGCCCCAATGTCCGACGAGTTTACCCATGTTGCCTGAGACGGTTCGGTCCGGCACTGGCTCGTAACCCCCAAGCCCCCCGCCCACGGGTCTGAGTCGGATCGAACCAACCTCGCCAAGAGCGAGGCAACGGGCAGTTTTCCTCGATTTTTGTCAGTTTGACCGGCTCGCTCTAACGGGCTTTCGGGCGCGTTACGAATGCCGCTCCGATGATCGGCCCGGGCAGGCCGTCTTTCGCGACAGACTGGAGCAGAACGGCACAGCCGCCCTTCTTGGCGACCTCGCTGGCGGGCAACTCGTAGCGCTGTGCTTTGCCGTGCCACATGCCGGCGGTCTGGATGCCTGAAACGGCGTTCCAATAGGTCATCTTGCGGCCGCCATTCTCGCCCTTGCCTATCTCGATTGTCTGCGGCGGGTCGAAATAGACGATTACGACATGTGCCATGGGCGCCTCGGAGACGCTGGTGGCGGTGGCGTCACCGGCCTCGATGACAATACCGTCGCCGTCGCGCCTGACCTTGATGGCGACCTGCATGCCGTCGCCCGATTTCCGCAATTTCGCCAATGTGCCGTCGACCGCCGTGCGGCTGGCGCCATTGACGTGGGTTCGGCCATTGATCACGGCTTGCGGCGTATAGACCGATCGGCCGCCGAATGCCCGCATATAGTCATACTGGCGTTCGGTGTTTTCCTTGCGGCTCAATGTATCGCGCCAGCCGAGATAGTCCCAGTAGTCGACATGGTAGGCGAGCGCCACGATGTCGTCCTTGTCGGCGAGTTCGGTGAAGAGCTGGTCTGCGGGCGGGCAGGAGTTGCAGCCCTGGCTGGTGAACAATTCCACCACGCCCAAAGGCTTCTCGATTTCCGCAGCGGACGAGGCTCCGGCACATGCCGACAATGCGAGCGCAAGGGCCGCTAGCCGCAATGGTTTTCCAGATGCCATGGCACTTCCGAATCCGCCGGCTTGCCCGACTTCTTTCTCGTTGCCGACCTGTTTGGCAGATGCCGCAGTCAACGGGAAGTCACGTTGCGGTGAAATTTGTGTGCCATAGGTAACAAAACCGCCGGAGTTTCCCCCGGCGGTTTTGGCTTTTTGCAGCGATGCGGCGATCGTCAGGCGACGAGGTCGCGCAGCACGTATTGCAGGATGCCGCCGTTCTTGAAGTAGTCGAGTTCGTCGACCGTATCGATGCGGCACAGGATGGGAATAGACTTCACGGTGCCGTCGCCATAGGTGACCTTGGCAACCATCTTCTGGCGCGGCTTGATCGTTTCAAGCCCATCGATCTCGACCAGTTCGTCGCCCTTGAGGTTGAGCGAGGCCCATGAGGTGCCTTCCTCGAAGACGAAGGGAATAACGCCCATGCCGACCAGGTTCGAGCGGTGGATGCGCTCGAAGGACTGGGCGATGACGGCACGCACGCCGAGCAGGTTGGTGCCCTTGGCAGCCTAGTCGCGCGACGAGCCGACGCCGTATTCGACGCCCGCGAAGATGACCAGCGGCACACCTTCCTGCCTGTATTCCATGGCGGCGTCGTAGATCGACATCTCCTCCTTGGACGGATAGTGGATGGTGTAGCCGCCTTCGCGCCCGTTTTCGCCCAGCATGTGGTTGCGAATGCGGATGTTGGCGAAGGTGCCGCGCATCATCACTTCATGGTTGCCGCGACGAGTGCCGTACTGGTTGAAGTCGGCGACCGCGACGCCATTTTCGGTCAGGTACTTGCCGGCAGGCCAAGCCGCCTTGACGACGAAGTATGGCGGGTTCTGCACATTGGTCGACTTGTTGTCCCAGGCGTAGGTCTGGCCTTGCGGAACCTTGACCTTCTGCCAGTTCTCGTCGCCCTTGAAGACGTCGGCATATTTGCGGGCGAAGAGTTCGCGCGTCACGTTCTTTTCGATGAACTCCTGGATTTCCGCCGAGGTCGGCCAGATCTCCTTGAGGTAGACCGGCTTGCCGTCGCGGTCCTCGCCAAGCGGCTCGGTGGTCAGGTCAAGCGTCACCGTGCCGGCAAGCGCGTGGGCAACGACCAGCGGCGGCGAAGCAAGGTAGTTCGCCTGTACATCCGGCGAGACGCGGCCTTCGAAGTTGCGGTTGCCGGACAGGACGGCTGCGGCGATCAGGCCCTTGTCGTTGATGGTCTTGGAAATCGGCGCCGGCAGCGGGCCGGAATTGCCGATGCAGGTGGTGCAGCCGAAGCCGACAAGGTTGAAGCCGATCTGGTCCAGTTCCTTCTGCAGGCCGGACTTCTCCAGATATTCGGCGACGAC
>Ga0066256_1000482_pt1 | contig 105978 bp, 90 predicted proteins | sample ThiBio_1000_biof_FD_87107 | JGI IMG/M metagenome (GOLD analysis project Ga0066256, IMG submission 87107) | Wastewater bioreactor microbial communities from Cape Town, South Africa - Thiocy_expt_1000_biof (version 2) | ecosystem: Engineered > Bioreactor > Thiocyanate-remediating >... | reverse complement strand
CATCTGCCACTGTGACTAATGATAACACCTCTTTTGCTTTTGACGGCGATCAGGGAAACAATAGTGGCACAGTTATCATTGAACAAATCAAACAACTCGCCGGCCAATTCAGAGTCTTCAACTTTGGGGTCGACACCTACCACACCTACTTCATCGGCGATGGAATTTATGTCCTTGTGCATAACCCTATCAATGCTTTTGATGTAGATACATATTCTGCCCTTTATGCATTATCGCAGGATGAAGGTAGAGCAACCTTAAAGAGTAAGGGGCTAGAAATTCACCATCTTATGTCTGCAGAAGTATGGACCGACGGACGAACTGTTGCGGATACAGAAGTTCCTTCCATAGCTCTTCCTAAAGAATTACATTTGTTAACCGGCAGTAACAATCAAAATAGAATGGCTGCTCCTGACGGATCAACAACAAAAAAGGGGACGCCATCGTCATATGCCAAGTGGTTTCAAGGTCAAGAAAGTGTATTTAAAAGAGGGGGAGATTTTGAAGGTTGGTTTAATTTTGTTTTAGACGATTTAGGAAGAGCAAATAAGGCGTACATCGATGGTGGGGGGCCTTCTGGGTTAACAAGAGCGCATTTTTTAACATTAATTCAAATGAATAAGCACATAGATGATAGAGCAAAAAGTCGACTGCGTGATAAAATTGATGGCTATTTAAGTAGAATAGCAGGAGGAGGCGCTGCTGCTGGAGCTAGTGGTGGGATGGCTACAAGATCAGGAGGCTACTTTGGCGGTGGAGGCGGAGGTGGTGGAGCAGCTGGCGGCGGAGGCGGTGGATGTGGCTAACAAAGGATTAAAGGTAATGAAATGGTATGATGTAAAGTTAAAGCTAGTATTTATGATTATAGTTTATGGATTTAACATAGCTATAGCGCAGCCTCCTTATGATATGATCAGCGGAGCGGCAATGCCAGTTGTGCCTCGAGGGGGTGGCGTTACCTTGCCTGCGCCCGCAACAGTTGTCGTCAGTCTAGCTGAGTATGACGAAGCTGTTCGGGTAAACGGCAGTGCAACAGCGGCAGGAGGCGCTGGAGATGAAGAGCGAGAAGCTGAACTAAGAGGAAGAGATCAAGTGTCAGATGATCCAGAAATCCAAAGATTGACCGTTAAACCTAATGTTGGCATAGGCTTAATTAAGTTTGATATGAATAGAACTGATGTAAAAAGATTGTTAGGCGAACCACATTGGACTCGAGATGAGAGCTTTTATCCTGATGGAAGGTTAATGGCGCAAGCAGTTGATAGTTTTGCTTGCGGTCTAAGAATTACTTATGTACGTGAAGAAGACAAGTTAATATGTACAAACGTACTTATTAACTATCCCACGGAAGCTCTCTATAATGGGATTAATTTATCTAAAATACCTTACGGAGAACTGCTCGATATGTTTAAGATTGAAGATCCAAGCTTGCTTATAAAAGAAGGGATAAGTTTTAGGTCATTAGTCTTGGGAATGGATATTGAGTGTGAAGCAAGTTCTGAAGAGCCAGCTCAAAATATTTGTATTTTTTCTATTAAAGATATGTTTGCAGATGAAGAAAATTTCTAGAGTTGCGAGACTACGCTCTTATCCATTGAGTGGAGCTGGAACGGCAATCTGAATTCATAAACAAAGTTGGCTAATCCACCCTGAAATATTAGGAACGCGAGGGAATTGCTAGGATATTTTGGGTAGATGGTGTCGAATTATTTGCAAGAGAAGCGTGTTTGCCTTTTAAAAAGTTGCAGCTATTTCCTGAGCATTCCTCCACGAATTGATGCCCGACAGGAAGTGTTGTTTCAGACGCGCTGGTCAGAAAAACTGAGCATGCGCGCTGGGACATATTGGGCCCAAGTTGCGATGGCTGAAGTTGCGGCATCATCCCAGGTGTTGAAGGACATTCTGCTTAACACTTGCTGATTTGCAACACGGACTTTATCAAAAAGCTCATTAAAATTTAAATAAAATTTGAGACACTTAACTAAAGAACGATGATATGATAAACTGCCGATATTAAGAAGAGGAGTAGTTTATGCCTGAGATCATCAAATGCAAGAAGTGTCAATCTACGCAGAACGTTAAATCTGGTCATGTTCGAGGCCATCAGCGCTATAAATGTCGGGATTGTGGGTGTCAGTTTACGCAGACAAAACAACGAGGAGTACATCCCGCCCTGAAATCGTTTGCCATTGTGTTGTATGGGTTTTGTGGTTTGTCTATGGGGAAGATCGCTCACCTGTTTCAGGTAAGTAGGGTAGCGGTACTGAAGTGGGTTAGATCAGCTGCTTTAAGTGTCGAAGATCATCCTAAAATTTCCAGCTCTGATATCGTTATGATTGATGAGCTTTGGCATTTTGTGAATGGAAAAAAAAGAAAGTTTGGATCTGGAGGGCCATTGATGGCGTATCGCGTCAATCTCTTGGATGGGAGCTGGGTTCTCGTGGCGATGGTTGCGCAAGGCGACTTATCCAAAAAGTAGACACGGGAAGTTGTTCCTTCGTCACCGATGAGTGGCCTGGGTTCTTTCGTCTTTTGCCTGAAGAGCGACACTTTTATGGTAAGGATTTGACTTTCCCTATCGAAGCGACGAATAGCGACATTCGACATAGATTGGCAAGGTTTACCAGAAGAACGAAAGCTTCCAGCAGAAGCCTTCATATGGTCAGGGCGTCCCTAACTCTTTTCCACGCTCTCCAAAACCCAGGGGTTGTAGAGGAGCTCCTTCATCCTATGTTATCGTTCTTTAGTTAAGTGTCTCTAAAATTTTAACATTATTACGAAACTGCAATCTGGTATTCCAATTTTGGCGGTTGATGTTTGATAGTTATTTTTTAAGTTGTCATGAATGAATAACTAATAATAGTTGTGTGCAGGATTATGGCTAGATTTGGAAAATTTTTAAGGTTTTTTGTTGCTTTAAATTATTTATTTACAAGCACACTCGAATGTGGTGCGGCTTCTGACTTTTCGGGCATTTTGATCCCAGATGCTTCCTGGCTTCCAATTTATGAGCGGCCCTCATTAGCAAAGCTCAACCAAAATGAAACATACTACTCCTATGATTGGATTATGACCTCACCGCCAAACACAACCTATAATGGGGCTCATCTTGAAGGCTACACAGCCCCTGCGAATGCCACATTTTTTACGCAGCCTCCTGGGCAGGTTTGCTGGCCGGATGTTTCAGTGTCAATTCTGAAAGTGTCCGATCAGTGGCAGCCCAGACTTCGGTTGATGGAATGCGATGGCCTCATGATGACGATTGATCCTTCCGATGGCGGCAATGGCGCCTCAGGCTTGATAAGCCTTAATCATGAAGATCCAACCATTGGATTGGTTCTACGAGGTAGCTTGAATGCCACCAGCGGGCTTCTTCGTCTTCAACATCTGGCTTTTGATCCATACAAACTTAGTGAGAATAATACCGCTTCGATAACACTCCCACCCAACTTAAATCCGACAGCTTCTTTGTTGAAAACGGTATCTGTTACGGCACCATTTGTTCACGTGAACGGGAATATTGTGACGGACGCTAGTTTGGTTGTGGATGCTACCTCGCCTGATCCGGGTGAGGATGGGGCGGCGCCCTTAAATGTCACCCCAGAGTCCAGGGTGTATTCAGCCTCCATATCCGCAACATCTGAAGGTTCAATGTCATTAGCTGGCGAACATAGGGCCCTGTTTGGCTCCATGAGCTATAAAGCTGGAAGAGATATTCTCGCCCCGCCATCATCGAGCATCATGGGACCTTACAGCATTGATTTTGTGACGAATGGAGAGATGAAGGTTGATGCAGACGCAAAGATGATGGCAATTGCCGAAATTTCGGTTATGGCAAGTACCCTGGTTAACTCAGGAGAGGTAATCGGTTTGAGGGGGTTGAATACTCAGTTAGAAAATAGCCTTCAAAATAAAGGAAAATTAGGATCCTCTCAAACAGTTCAAATCAATGCTCGTAATTTAACACTGCATAATGGCGCTATCTACCAAGGCAACATTAATATTCCAGATCAAATATTGGCATTTTTGTATAATTACTTCCAGTTGGGGCAGATGATGATCCGTTCCATTGCAGAAATTGGTGTTTTTATCGCCATCCAAGAACAATTTCAGATGCTTGGGCAAGCTAAAGTGCAAGCGTTGGGACGTGTGTCCATTTTGGCGCATGACATCGATTTACAATCTCAACAATTCGCAAACACAATAAATTATCCTGTCATTGAATCATTAAATTCAGATGTAACGCTTATGGCTAAGGGCGGGCACTATTATTCTAATATTGCCACAGTTTTATCCTCTCAAGGATCTGCAGAGGTTTATGGTCACGATGTACAGGTAACAGGGATTCCATTCAATTTACATCCGCTACTATCAGTTGCCTATCGTGATCTTAACGCGAAAAAATCAATCATTATTAGAGCAGATGGCAATGCCACGATCACGGATGGATTTATTGTCAGCTCTGATCTTCTATCGATTTATGCAAAAAATCTAAACATCACCACAACCCCATTTACACCTCAACTTACTGATTCCACTCGCAAAGAATATTGGAGCCAATTTGTAAGTCTGGCTGGATATCGTACAGAGTCGAACGTGAATGAACAGGCACTTACGGAAAGAGTAGCCATTACTAAAAGTGACCTTGCCTCCACTGTGCCACCTCAGTTAACCATCAGCAATATTAATCTGGTGGGAAGTCAGAAGGGCAACGGCGCACTCTATAACGCTCTCGAAGGCGGCAAGGTGATCTTAAGGGCGAAGGGGCGCTATTTCCAGCAGCTTGCGAACATTCGTGGCGAGGAACTTGTGGAAATAGAAGGCACGCAGGGCGTAAGCGTTATCCCGGCTTATGTTTATGACTATGCCAGAACTCAGCTGGCGCATGGGTTTGATGAAGTTGAAACCACCATGGCCCTCGTTTCAGCCATCAATGCTGGTATGCTTCTGGTTGATTCAAGCGCGGCGACTACGCTGGTTGGGGCCTATGTCAGAGCGGCTCAAGGTAAGATTGATGGCGCGAGCATTCATATCCTCCCCGCAGAGGAGCGGTTGAAAAAGTTCCATTATTGGCATGAGGCAGTTTGCAGCAAAAGAGCATTTGGCGGTTGTCGCAAGCATGGCTATGAGCACGATGAACACCGTGAAGAGCGTACGATCCTTCGGCCATCTGACATCATGATTGGCGATCTCACCACAGGTAGTGCTAAAACCCAACTGATTGATATTGTGGCTGCCCGAATGGTTTTGGACGCATGGGAAGCCATGTCGAAGGACATCACTATTTTTGCCGGCAAAGAGCTTGTCTATGTGGATGAATTCAATCAGGTGGTGAAGACAGGGGCCTGGTTCCATGGCGGTAAGCTAAAAATTCATGAAGACAAACGCCAGCGGTCAGTCTCAATGGATGAGATCGTTGTGCCCACCATTATCAACATTGGTCAGGCCTTTTTTGGTGTGTTCCAGGGGAAGTATCACCTGTTGGGCACTCGGGTCGATGCCCCCACAGCCCAAGTTGTGGTTTATGCTAAAGAAGGCCTCAAGCTAGAAGCCATGGGCGAGGCCCACTACCGCATGGTGAGTATTATGGAGCGCAGCTCAGGCATTGGTATCCGCGCCAATTTTGACGAGCTCAGCATCCGCATGAGCCACCAACACGCATCCGGTCGCCACTGGGAGGAGTGGGTATCAGCTGTCGCCTCGGCCATGGAGGCAGGAACGCTGACATTGGTCACTGGCGGGCCGTTAGAAGTGATCGGGAGCGACGCTACTGGGCATCAGCGGATGGAATTTGTCTCCACAGAGCAAAAATTCGTGCCATTTTATGAAACTCATTTGGCACGAGATGATCAATTGCAGGTTGAAGTCGGCGTTGGTGTTGGCCTGCAGTCCCCTTTGGGTCAAGCTGTTCGGAGCACGGGCGAGCTAGCCGATCAGCGGCCAGCCGATGGCGTATCTGGCGCTGTAAACACAGCTTTTGCGGCCTATGGAGCCACTGTGGATTGGATCACTTTCCTAGCCGCCCCGGTTCAAGCGGGCGTATGGGCATTTGGTCATTATCAGCGCAAGCGAGAAGCGGCTGATGTGAAAACCCCTCGTGTGTCGACAGTCTCAGGTGGCGATTTGCTTCAAGATGCTGGCAAGACGGGCTCGATCCTTGATGAAGGCACCCAAGTTAATGTGAAGTCCATGGATATGCGCGCCGGCACATATAGTGCCCAAGTTGCGGCAGCTGAGGTGGCGGCATCATTCCAGGCGCAGTCGGCAGATGGGCAGGTTGGGGTGAGCTCCTCCATCGGCGTGGGCGGGTCGAGCCAAAGCAGCGTTCAACGGCACAAAATCTATGTGCGCCGCATGATAGATGACGAGGCAAAGCTGGACATCGCCGGCGATGCTATTTTGTCGGGCTTTGTTCTGGATGCTGACCAGGTGCGCATTAATGCGTTGAACCTGGTGTTGGAATCTTTGCAAGATGAGATGAGCGCCAGCGGCGGCCAGGGGAGTGTGCGGATCGACCCATTTTCCATGGGCAAGCTCAGCAGCCTCTTGACCTCTGTTGGCGGTGGGATGGAGCGCCAGATGAGCCGCTGGGTCCAAGAAGTCTCCCGCCTCACAGGCCGTCAAGGGGTCAACATTGTGGTGGGTCAAACCCTCAAGATGGTTGGCTCCATGATCGCCAATGCCGAACGAGATCCCACCACAGGGCAGCTGACGGACAAAGGCCGCCTGCAGGTTCAAGCGGGAGACATCCTTGTGGAGGACATCGCCAACTTCGATCGCGGTTTGACTCTTTCCATCATGGCCAGCAACCTGGCTGCTAAGTTGACGGATGGGATGATCGGGCGCAGCTATCGCGGCACCTTTGGCTTCCACATCAAGGATGGAACAACCCGCGCCACTGGCAGCCTGGGCGATTGGATCATCGCCGGGGTGAAGAAAACCCCCGCTGAGCTTGGGCTTAACACGAACCTCAATGCGGTAATGGAAGTTGACACCGACATCTCCCTTGCCCCCATCCATTGGCGCTATACGAGTGTGAACTGGGCCACTGTGAAGAGCGCAGGCCTCCTCGATCCCGCAAAGTTTGGGGAGAGAGTGAAGGCTGGACTTGGGCCGCTGAAAGATGCCTATGAAGCCATAATGTCATGGATTGGATCTTCTGTTGGAGAGCCGGTTAAACCTGAAGAAACAGCTGCTGCCAAAAGCACATGGACCTTACCAAAAGCCGAAGATGTAGCGAATTATCTCAAAGGCCTGGCGATTGACCTTCATGAAGGGGAGCCAACGGCAGCTTTGATATTCATGCAAGAAGAAGCGTTAGCTGGGGAGTATGCGACAGCTTACCACAAAATGGCAGCAAAGCTTCAGTTTGAGGGGGCGGATGCTGTGGAATTGTTTAGCCATTTCATGCTGATGCGAGAGGGGTATCTTGAGCATGTAAGAGCGCTGCAGCCAAAGATTGTTCCTGTGACTTTGGGGCCAGTAGTGGTCTATGGGGCAATGGTTGCGAGCACGATCTGGAATGTGTATCATGATGTTCAGGAGAATCCAGAAGACAGCCGACAGGAGGTGTATCGGGAGGTTGGCCTGAAGCTGGGCATGGATCCAGGAACAGTCAAATCCATCATCGAGAATGTGGACATGTTTGTGGATGCGATTGTCCGCGTTGGGTCTGTGGCCAAACGGGCAATTGTGGGGACGGCGAAGGGGGTTGCTCGGGTTTATCGGACGATTCACAAGAAGGAGTTGCCGGAAGAAAGACTGACAGAGGCTACCCAAAGGGCGGAAGCTGAGTTTGAGCGAAAGCAACAAGAGTATCCCCAGAACCTGCCGGGGCCTCAGTTTAGGAAACAAAATGATCCTGATTTTGAAAAGGATTTCCAAAAATCATTCAAGGACGGCGCTTTTACAAATCGTAAACTTGAAAGCTCTGAGACTTTCTATCGCTATCATGCGACAAACAAAAGAACAGGCCAAGAAATAACATGGATGACCAATAAAAAATATCCCAGCGAGCATGAAATTAGAAATGATCTGGCTATAGTTGACAAGTGGAATGACTTAAAGTTTGTAACGGAGATTGAATTGCCAAAAGGAACGTGGGTTACGGAAGGGATTGCTGCGCCGCAGGGGAAATACCCAGGTGGTGGTTATCAGGCTGTCATTCACAATCGAGAAATGTCTGGTTCAAAGATTATCAGAACGGATCCTAAAAAACCATGATTGAGAGCAAAATCAAAAATGAGCTTTTCAAGCGCTTTGAAAAATTAGAAAAAAGTTTGTCTAATAATAATTTTCCTAACCAGAAAAGTTATCTCAGTACTATTAAAATCTCGCTAGCAAAATTGCTTACGAGCAAAAAAGGTGATGAAGATTTTGAAAAAATCCTAAACGAAGCTTTTTTATCTTATCGGTGTCTTGATGGGATGCATTTTGAGTCAAATAATGCAGAGTATGAAATAACAAAATTATGGCAATCTTTGAGATCAATTCTTGGGATTTTTATCGACTTTAGAGATGAATACTATGCTGATAAAAATAAATTTTTAGAGTCTTTGTTTTATAGAGTTTTGAGCAAGCTCAGACAGAACCATTTATTTGATTTTTCTGGAAAGCTGCTAGAGATAAGATCACAAATTGCAGAACTTCCATTAGCTCCTGAAAATGTGGGAACCATTAAAAGTTTGTTGAAAGAGATAAACTTACAAGGGGTAATTAGTGGGGTAGAAGGGGAGCTGATTAACTTTATGTGGACTCTCATTCATGATGTTTTAGATGAAGTTAATCATTATAAAGCCATTTAGTTATAGAAGATTATAGCTCAGCATCCGCATGAGCCACCAACACGCATCCGGTCGCCACTGGGAGGAGTGGGTATCAGCTGTCGCCTCGGCCATGGAGGCAGGAACGCTGACATTGGTCACTGGCGGGCCGTTAGAAGTGATCGGGAGCGACGCTACTGGGCATCAGCGGATGGAATTTGTCTCCACAGAGCAAAAATTCGTGCCATTTTATGAAACTCATTTGGCACGAGATGATCAATTGCAGGTTGAAGTCGGCGTTGGTGTTGGCCTGCAGTCCCCTTTGGGTCAAGCTGTTCGGAGCACGGGCGAGCTAGCCGATCAGCGGCCAGCCGATGGCGTATCTGGCGCTGTAAACACAGCTTTTGCGGCCTATGGAGCCACTGTGGATTGGATCACTTTCCTAGCCGCCCCGGTTCAAGCGGGCGTATGGGCATTTGGTCATTATCAGCGCAAGCGAGAAGCGGCTGATGTGAAAACCCCTCGTGTGTCGACAGTCTCAGGTGGCGATTTGCTTCAAGATGCTGGCAAGACGGGCTCGATCCTTGATGAAGGCACCCAAGTTAATGTGAAGTCCATGGATATGCGCGCCGGCACATATAGTGCCCAAGTTGCGGCAGCTGAGGTGGCGGCATCATTCCAGGCGCAGTCGGCAGATGGGCAGGTTGGGGTGAGCTCCTCCATCGGCGTGGGCGGGTCGAGCCAAAGCAGCGTTCAACGGCACAAAATCTATGTGCGCCGCATGATAGATGACGAGGCAAAGCTGGACATCGCCGGCGATGCTATTTTGTCGGGCTTTGTTCTGGATGCTGACCAGGTGCGCATTAATGCGTTGAACCTGGTGTTGGAATCTTTGCAAGATGAGATGAGCGCCAGCGGCGGCCAGGGGAGTGTGCGGATCGACCCATTTTCCATGGGCAAGCTCAGCAGCCTCTTGACCTCTGTTGGCGGTGGGATGGAGCGCCAGATGAGCCGCTGGGTCCAAGAAGTCTCCCGCCTCACAGGCCGTCAAGGGGTCAACATTGTGGTGGGTCAAACCCTCAAGATGGTTGGCTCCATGATCGCCAATGCCGAACGAGATCCCACCACAGGGCAGCTGACGGACAAAGGCCGCCTGCAGGTTCAAGCGGGAGACATCCTTGTGGAGGACATCGCCAACTTCGATCGCGGTTTGACTCTTTCCATCATGGCCAGCAACCTGGCTGCTAAGTTGACGGATGGGATGATCGGGCGCAGCTATCGCGGCACCTTTGGCTTCCACATCAAGGATGGAACAACCCGCGCCACTGGCAGCCTGGGCGATTGGATCATCGCCGGGGTGAAGAAAACCCCAGCCGAGCTTGGGCTTAACACGAACCTCGATGCGGTAATGGAAGTTGACACCGACATCTCCCTTGCCCCCATCCATTGGCGCTATACGAGTGTGAACTGGGCTGCCGTTCGTAATGCCAACCTCATCGATCCCGCAAAGTTTGGGGAGCGTGTGAAGGCTGGACTTGGGCCGCTCACTGAAGTATTTGACCACATTGGTGATTGGTTCTCAAGTTCAAAGGAAGCTTCAAAAGCTGAAGCTGAAGATAATTTATCCGCCATACTTTCCGATGATCCTAGTGAGGCTTTCAGCCAAGAATACAAGGAGCTCATTGAGGCCGGTGTTTTGGCTGAAGAAGCTGAGCAGATGCTGTCAAACCCTCTCATTCAAGATATTTTGGCTTATCAAAAGGCTGAGACAGTGTTGGCAGCCTATTGGAGCAGCAATATCCCTGAAGGCGATTATGAAACGATGGCGATGACAGGGTCAATGCCTGTGATTGTGAACGGGCAGCTTTATTTTGTGGGAGGGGCGGAAGCCAGTTGGGAGAGCACTCTTGGTGGCAAGCCAGTTTGGCATAAGTTTGCCCCTGCACGCTTTGAGGATGGGAAGATTGTCTCTGGCAGGCATGTGATTTTGTGTGATCCTATGGACTTTCCAAATAGGCCAGATACGGCGCTTCAGGTGAAAGCTCATGAGCAGAGCCAATTGACCCAGTGGGTGTATGAAAACATTCTGAAAATGGCCGAAGATGCCGCGAACATTATGGAAGAATACCCCAAGGCCAGAGAGGTATTGTTGTTTGCCGGCAGCAGCATTCTAACAGGAGGGCCTCTTGGCGGCTTGCTCAAGAAAGGATTACTCCAGGCAATCAAGCAGGTGGGCAAAGGCGCTCTGCAAGGAGAGCTAGCTGAAGCTGGGGCGAGATTGCTTGTGGAGCAAGGCGAAAAGCGCTTTGGCTGGGAGCCAGAAAATCGTGATCGAAACGAGGCTCTTCTCACCCTCGCCTTCGGACTGGTTGACGGATCGAAAGATGTTGTTAAGAATGGCCTTAAGAAGTTTGCTCAGGTGCGGAAGGGAGGCAGGGTAAGGCCTGTAAATGATAGATTCCCAATTAATCATGAGTATGCTGGCAAGCTTTACCCGCTTGAAAAACTTCCGAAAGAGCTTAGAGAAAAATACTCACATAGTATTCCTTTTTCGGGGGCTGGTTTTCCAGACTTTTCAAGATATGCAAAACATAAAATTAGGATAAAATTTAGTGGAGATAGTAACCGTGATATACGGTTATCAAATAAGCTGCTAAGCTATAAAAAAACTCCTGAGGGCTACACTTGGCATCATCATTACGATGGAGAAACAATGATGTTAGTTCCCAAAGAATTGCATGATGCAGTGAGGCATACAGGAGGTAATGCTTTAACAAAGCTAAAAAATTCTTAGGACAATTTAGCATGGAATTTGAAAAAAATTTTGGACCACTTAATGAAAATGTATTAGAGGCACTCGAACAGGTTTGGGAGTTTAAACTGCCATCATCTTATAGAGATTTCTTATTGCGATATAATGGCGGTATTCCCGTTAATGATACGTTTTATTTTAAAAAGGATCCTTCAAGCGGTTCAATAGTTCAACTTTTTCTTGGGGTTACGCCTGAAAAGCATGCTAACTTGCTTGGGCATTTACGAACTTATCAAGGCCGAATACTTGATACTATGTTTCCAATAGCCTATGATCCAAGTGGAAATCTTATATTGCTTGTGGTTAAAGGGCCAGACCGTGAGAAAGTGTTTTTTTGGGATCATGAGCTTGAAGCAGATTCAGAATGGGGGCAAGAACCAAATTACTCTAACTTAACGCTAGTTGCTGACAGCTTTGAAGAGTTTGTTGCAAATCTAAAGTTTGAGTAAATCATAAGCTTAGGCGAGCACCCTTGGCGGCCTGCTCAAGAAAGGATTGCTTGTGGAGCAAGGGCTGAATATTCGCCCAGGACAAGAATGGAAAGAACTGATCAAGGGTCGGCCACAAGTGACAGGAACTGAAGGGCATGACTTTACATCCATAGAAGTTGCGATAGAATGGGCTCAATCTGGACTCTATAAGGAAATACGATTGAACCGAGCCTATAAAACTGTAACCGGTGTACAAACGACTCCAAGAAGGTTGCCCGATGTGATCGGCATCCGCCATGATGGAAAGGTCGATGTGGTGGAGGTTCAATCAAAGACTGATGTTCGCCAAGAACTCTTGGAAAGAAACGAAGAAGCTATGAAGCAACTGCCTGAAAGTATGAGAGGACGGATTCAGACGCGCCTTTCTCGCTCATTGAAAGACCAACAGCCATGAGAAAAGAGAAAGAACGCGGCTTATGCACAGCCATAGCTCTGTATGACCTGGATGTGGCAAAGGTTAATCTTAAAGGCCTATTTGAATGGGCCGAAGGGTGGTTTGAAAAAAATAATCGTCCTCCCACTCGAGCAAGTGCTTCTGGAGCAGATATTAACCACAAAACAACCAAAACTTTTAAATATGTTAAGAAATTTTTTGCTGACAAAAGATACCAAAACATCAATAGTTTGTGGATTGGTGCCCCATCAGATAATTATGGTTCAGATGTTTCTGGTTCTCTTTTATCAGTGGGCATTAGCTACCCAAAACGTAATAACGTTTTTGATCTTGTTTTCCACCATTCCATCATCCCCCATTCATGGGAGTATTGCGAAAGCCTGGTTCAAGAAATAACTGCCTTTGTTCCCTCATCCTATGGAATTGCTTTTCAACGAGACTTAATTAGGGGGCCAAGTTTTTATGTCATAGGCATGGACGCGGGTACAGTTTCTGACTTTACTCCCGAAGGTCAAGCCGAAGGAGATATGATCTCCCGCTGGTTCCATAATTACGGCGATCCCAAATACTGGTACACCGGGATGCTGCGAGATGTGTACCCACTGAACTTCCTCAGTCAAGCGCATTTGGCCAATCAAGTGGAAGGAATGCCGTTTGATCAGTGGGTGGCATCTGATCTTGCCCGAGGGACACTCAATCCGTTGACTGACAGCATGTGGTCCTGGCGAGTGGAGGAAGATAACATCCCCGCCATTCGCGAAGCCCTCCGCCCCACCGGCCTGGTGTTGTGTATATAAGCATGTTGGTTGGTATCATTATTTGACTTTAGGCTAGCCTTCGTAGATATTTTTTCTGTGTTTGATTGCAATAATAGTAACGGTTGATGTTTTGGCATCAATTCGATAGACAATACGATAGTTACCTGCTCGCAAACGGCGATGGCCTTTAAGACTGTAACGTAAGGGTTTTCCAAGCCCTATAGGGTCAACCATTAGCCGCTCTTCAATGGCTTTTTGGATAAAAGTTGTCACGCTTGGTGGTAAAGCTGGGATATGCTTCTTCAACACTATTTCAAGATATCGAATATGGTATCTTACTTCCATACATCCTCATGAGAGTATGTTTTGGCGCTATCGACATCGAGCTTGTCAGCAAGCTTTGATAAATAATAATCTTCGCGCATTTCAAGGGCTTCCAAGGCAAGCTCACGCACGAGGCCTGCAACAGACTTGTGTTCCTTATGAGCTAATTTTGCCAGAAGGCCAGCTGTTGATTCTTCAAACGTCACATTGATCCTGGGGTTTTTCATCGCTATATATTCCCTTTTTTACCTTTACTACAGCGTAACACATTTACATCACCTTAACAATGCTTGTTGGGGTGGACATCGCCGGCGATGCTATTTTGTCGGGCTTTGTTCTGGATGCTGACCAGGTGCGCATTAATGCGTTGAACCTGGTGTTGGAATCTTTGCAAGATGAGATGAGCGCTAGCGGCGGCCAGGGGAGTGTGCGGATCGACCCATTTTCCATGGGCAAGCTCAGCAGCCTCTTGACCTCCGTTGGCGGTGGGATGGAGCGCCAGATGAGCCGCTGGGCTTTCCTCCCCGCACAGTCGAACAAATTATCAAAAAACTGCTGGATACGAGGAAACTAAGCCAGACCGGTCAAGGTCGCGCCACAAAATACCGTGTGAAATTGTGAAGGATGGTGCCAGCTCTTAATGGAGTGCGCGATTACTTTCTTTGTACTGGCCCAAATTGAATCCAGCCTGAGTTAGAAAGACCAGCATTGTAGTCATCTGAAAGCTCGTAGCTTTTTCTAAAATGAAGAGCTGCAGTACTATTATCTTTTTTGATACCCATCCCGAAGAAATAGGCTGCACCAAGATCGAAGTTGGCACCCGCTTGCTCTTCCGTATCTCCAACAGCTTGAGCACTCAACGTTTTGACAAGCTCTGTTTGTTTGTGGAAATCCAGCTCTTCAAAAAGTTGTTGACCAAGTGGTGTGGATAGGTTCTTGGAAAGCAGTTTGGGGTTGTTGAGTTCAAGATCAGATGCTTTGGAGAGCCACAAAAGATCCGCGTAAGATACCTTTGAAACAAGCAACGCAGTAACCGTTAAAACTAATTTTAAGTATTTTGTCATTTGATAATACTCCTATTTATAATTGATCGGCAGCAGTCATGATATTATCTCCTGGCTTGGCGGTAATATAATGGAAAAAATAAGCTATGGAAGCAACGTATAGAGCAGCTCCTATTCTAGATGCGGCAACTAACCTTGGGTATATTTCGCTTTTTAACGACGCCCCAACAGCTGCTGGCGCTGCCAAAAGTGTGAGCGTAGAGGATACAAGCAAAGCTAGAGCACTGGCTGACACAGAAGGTAACTGAAACACATGGCTTTGAGATAAAACAACCCCTGAGGCCACAACCATAGGGAATTGAGGAGCGATCCAAATAGCTGGATGCTTTCTTGCAGATACGACTAAGGCCAAATTAGCAACGAAAGGCAGAAGATACTCAGCTGGCTTTTCATAGACCAGTTGGGATACTATTGAGGACGCCCCACCATCTCTATAGTGCGCGTAAAAAGCGGCCTTATCTATCCCCCAGTAGAGGCAATTCGCTGGACTACGTTGCCCAAAGCACGGTTCTATAGAATCACTGTACACTAGCAGTGACTTGTTTTGAGCATGAAAGGCTCCAGCAATAGTTTTGTTAAGATATTGTAAAGACAAACTCTGAGAAAAATCCACACAATTCATTGAGAAAACACTGTAAACTTCATCACGGCCCAAAGCACGGGGCAAAATATCCTCTTTTCTATCAAGAGAAAGCCCTATCTTTTTTATTTTTACCTGCAGTTCCGTTACCTCTGCTTGTGATAGAGTTTCGCAGACAGACTGGCACTTGGACAGTTGATCTCTTGTGTAAAGACCGGGTTCTTTTAATTCAAGAGCTACGCGTCCATTGGTAGAATGCCCAGTAGGATAGAAGCCCATATAAGAAGCGTCGTCGTCATAATGGGGCCTGCTTGCTCTGATAGGGTCGTTAATTTTGAAAAAACTGTGCCCCTGACAAATAAAGATCTCTAGATAAGGAGACGCTGGATCGCAAGCACTCTGCAGCGGTGTCGCAAAAAAGAAAGAAATAACCATAACACACGCCATAAGAACACGCAACACTCTGATTCGTTTCATATCTTTACTAAGCCTTTTTAGATTTTGTGGTGTTAGAAATCACACTTCCGTCTCGAATGATAGCAAATTAAGTTTGCAGTATCAAACTATTTTAAGCATGACTAATTTACTCGCTCGTATCTTTGTAGTCCGCTCAACCTCAAAACCTCGATCTTTTGTCTGGTCGACAACGTTTTCATTTTTAAGTTGCCGCACAAGCGTGAATTTTCCAACCTGACGAGCTCCATTGATAAGGACAGCCGGAAAACTCTTCAATGATTCTTTAACTAAAGGTAGAATATGCCTCTTGACCATGCTATAAATTATTACACATAAACGCAAAACATGACAACGTTTTTTTGGCAGGTCACTATTTTTGAGATCTTTTTTGGATCAATTGAAGTATACTTGCGGAAATAAATACCTTAACTCGATATGTTTACAAAATGCATTATATCAAATCATCCATCATTCAATATCTTTCTTTGAGTTATGGGATAAATGCCTATGACCTCGAATCCCTCCCCATTGGGGCGGATCCTTGTGCCCTTGTTTTCAAGGCGCAGACAGAGGCTGGAGATTATTTTGTTAAAGCTATTAAGAAAGAGGTGGGGAGCGCAAGCCAGGTCGTTATGAATTTATTATTGAGCGCAGGGCTAGGGCGCATTATTCCGCCCATCCAAACGATAAATGACCAATCTATCCAATGTGTTGATGATATGGTTATTGCGGTATACCCATTTTTAAAAGTCGAAAATGGTTTTAAGCAAGCGTTGACAGCTGAGCAGTGGCAAATCTTGGGGCGGGAGTTGAAAAAGCTCCATGAGATAAATGTTCCAGCCTCACTTCAGCAGCAGCTGCGGCATGAGTCCTATTCTGCGCAATTTCGTGATGCCGTTAGATCCCTTTATGCCAGTTTGCCTGCCATGATTCCCAATGATCCCATAGCGCAAAACTTCATAGAAAGCCTCACGCAACATTCTATCGTGATCCAGAAACTTGTTTGTCGAGCTGAGGCGCTTGCGCAAAGCGTAAAGGATGCTTCGGATCCATTTGTGTTGTGTCATGAGGATATTCATGGTGGCAATGTTCTTATTGATGAAAATAATGAGATTTACATTGTGGATTGGGATTCTTCACTGATGGCCCCAAAGGAGCGGGATTTAATGTTTATTGGTGGGGGAGTTGGTAACGTCTGGAATAGGCAATATGAGGAAGAGCTCTTTTATAAAGGCTATGGAAATGTTCAAGTCAATAGATCAATGTTAGCTTACTACCGCCATGAGCGGGTTGTCGAAGATATTGCTCTATTTGGCGAAAGTATCCTTTTCGCAAATGCTTCATTGGACTCAAAGCTAGAAAACTATCATCATTTCCAGGCAATGTTTGAGCCTAATGGCGTGGTCGATATTGCTTTGAGGTCGGATGGCGGAAGTGGGGCCCAGGACGTGGCTATGGCAGAATTTGTATTACCTAGGCTTTGATCGACTCTTTCTGCTCTTTAGACAACCTTTCCATAGCATACCTCAGCATGGTTTTAGGCATTTGGTGTGCGTGGTCACAAAGAAACGATATTAGTCTAGCTTCATCTTTTTTGCCTGCTTCGCGAAGCATCCATCCCGCCGCCTTATGGATAAGATCATGGGTATCGCGTAGCAGGAGTGAGGCAATCTGATAAGTCCATGCCAAGTCATTTTGACGGATAAAATACCATGTTGATACGATAGAGATTCTCCGTTCCCATAAGATTTCTGATGTTGCCAGATTAAGTAATGGACTTCTGTCTTTATCCCAAAGATGAGCGCCTATAATTAAGTGAGCCGAGGCGTCTACGAGGTTCCAATTATTTACATATTTTAGATTTTGCATGTAAAACTGGTAAAGCCTTTCTTTGCCCTGACTATCTTCATTCTGATACTGCTGAATTAAAATTATCAGTGCCAGCAATCGTTCTTCATTGATATTTGACTCAAGTAAAACTTGCAGATCATCAAGCGTTAAGAGCATAAAATTTTTGGCGATTTTGCGTAAATTTGGAACGGTCACACCTATAAATTCATCACCTTCAGCATAGTGCCCTGTACCTGTTTTGAAAAATGCAGCAGCCTTGTGGGGTGGGACGCTAATTGAATTTTGCAAGATGCCTTTGATTTGTATAATCAGATTCATATATAAACACTCATTTCTAAGGCTTTTTGGGCTCCGGACTTGAAACTTTCAATCGCCTGAAAGTAAGGAATGGGGCCATAACTAATTCTAGATACGCCCAATTCTGCAAGTCTTTTAGATGTCAGACCACTTTGAGTTATCATGATATTGATCGGTATTGGTGATAAATCACATAATTTTTTGATCAATTTTTCATCTGTAAGTCCAGGTGAAAAAAATCCATTTGCTCCTGATTTTGCATTTTTATCAAAGAGGGCTTGATAGAATTCTTGTTTTTGTGCGTCTGTTATCATTTATATCCTACATTAATGTCGCTTGAGCTAGAAGCATAACCACTTATCACTATAGGGTTACTATAACGATTCCAGGAAATCGTGCGACCGAAATTCAGGCATTGATTTTTTATTTTTAATTCTCTTTTTATCCTTGAGTTTAGTTCGTTGATTTCAAGCGATATTTGAGTGAATAATACTATTATTTATTGCGAGAAAATTTCACTTTTCTTTTCTTGAAAAGGGTTGGCGCCATAAAATAGCTCGATTTTAGAGATAAAGGGGATTTTGTGGTAAAATCGGTGATTTTGCGATTCTCTAGGTGCGCATGTGCTAAGTGGCTAAAAGGCGCTAAAGCCTATTTTTTGCAAAGGCTCTACCAGAGGATGTTTTCAGATAAACTTCAAATTTTCCTGCTCTAGATTTATCTAAAAAAGCGGTGTAAGTTATCAATTTCCAAGGCCTAAACTTGTTGGTATGTATGGGTTTTCCGGCATTATGCTCTTCTAATCTTCGCTCAACATCTGAAGTCAATCCAACATAATATCTGTCCAAATTATGCGCACTTTGAAGGGGACATGCAAAATACATAAATAGCTCGTCTTCATTTTACTGCGACGCGGCATCACGCCATAGCGCGTCCCGCGCGTCGGCAGATGGCGGAGGGGATGGGATTCGAACCCACGATACGGTATTACCCGTATAACGGTTTAGCAAACCGCCGCCTTCAGCCACTCGGCCACCCCTCCAAAGATAAGACACCTTATCTAAAGGCTAACGTATCGTTCTGTCAACTGATACTCATCAAAACAATCAAACATTCCATGAAATTTTTCAAAGGTATCGATGATTTGATCACGGAAGTGGCTTAGGGTGAGCCAAGTGTCATCAAGCCTATAATGTGAGTGGGGATAAAAATTTTGCTAACTAGTTTAAGAAACATGATGGAAAATTTTCACGACATCTCACTTTTTCGATTTCGAGGATGTGTTCCTTGATAAAGCCTCTGAAGATCAGGGTCACTTATTGCTGTGTAATTTTGAGTGGTGGATAATGACGCGTGCCCCAGTAGGCTTTGTAGAGTCCGTAGGTCAATATTATGACGCAAAAGTTCCGTCGCAAAAGTATGACGTAAGGCGTGTGGAGTAAATGTTTCAGGTAAGTGATGAGCGCGCCGTAATGAGCGAATAAACCGCTGGAATACACCAGGATTCAGGCGCTTTCCTTTTTGAGATAAAAAGAGGGGGGATTGAGGATTGATGAGAAAGGGCTGAGCTGCAAGGTAGTCTTCTATGGCTTGCTTAATGATGGGAAGAATGGGAACCAAGCGCTCCTTGTTGCCCTTGCCTCGAATGATGAGAGTGTCTTTGCCAAAGTCGTTCTGAAAAAGCGCAAGAGCTTCGCTGATTCGAAGCCCCGCTCCATAAAGCAAGATCAATAGGGCGATATTGCGTTTAAAGACCCAGGTTTGCCGTGTGTCTTGATTGTCTGGCAAGATAGAGGTGATTTGTTGATCAAGCAAAGCCTTAGGTAGCGATTTTCCAAAACGTGGTGAGGGCATACTAAGGAGTCGGTCATCAACGGTAAGATGGTGTCTTTTGACAAAAAAACCGAGCATGGTTTTGATTGAAGACAGTGCGCGGGCGTTGGAACGATGGCTTTTGCCTTGCTTAAGTCTCGTGGCAAGCCATGAACGCATTAAATTTTTATTGAAGGAGAGTGTATCTATGGGGTGATCAAGGGGCAGCTGTCCCTGATTGAAAAAGATTAGGGCTTCCAAGATATCAGCTTTATAGGCTTTTTGAGTATTTAGTGAATAATACTTCTCATGGGACATCCAGTCGTCAAAGGAAGCTAAACCTTCCTTAAGGCTAATCATGCATTTTGAGCGGCTATTACTCGGCCCCAATCGGCGTCAAATTGGGCAAGCCCGCTTTTTGTGAGAGGATGTTCATAAAGTTGTTTGAAAATCTTGGGCGGTAATGTCGCGGCAGAAACACCCATTTTAGCTGCTTCGACAACATGAAGAGGGTGTCTGATTGAGGCAGCCAGGATTTCAGTGGATAAACTTGGGTATTGATTGAAGATTGTGACAATATCAAAGATCAATCCAAGGCCATCTACGCTCACATCATCAATACGGCCAATGAACGGAGAGACATATGTGGCACCAGCTTTGGCAGCAAGAAGAGCTTGAGTTGCGCTGAAGCAAAGGGTCACATTAGTGCTAATGTTACTCATAGCTAATTGACGACAAACCTTGAGGCCATCCATGGTAAGTGGGAGCTTAACAACGACATTAGCGGCGATCTTGGCCAGCTCTCGGCCTTCTGCCAGCATGTTTTCGTAGCCAGAAGAGGTCACTTCTGCGCTTACAGGGCCGGGGACAATCTCGCAAATTTCTCTAATGACTGTTTTAAAGGGCCTGTCTGATTGCAAAATCAAGGATGGATTGGTTGTTACGCCATTGATAAGGCCTGTAGGGACCAATTCTTTAATGTCGTTAATGTCAGCCGTATCCAAAAAGATTTTCACAAGAACCTCCATAAGATTTTAATGTTGATTCTAAAGAGTCTATTTTAAACTTCAAGAGGTTATTTACATTGCTGTATGAGTTGGTATTTATGGATAAAGTTACATCAATTAAATTTTTATCTTTCTATGGTAAAATATGGGCTATTGTGTAGCTTTAGCAGATGTTTTTTATGAGTGACTAATGAAAAATCGCATCGATAAAGTGGTTATATTGCTGGTTCTGCTGTGCATTGGGTATGTATGGGCTGCTCAATATGCACAAAAATATGAGCCATTCCCATGGTTGGAGGCGGGTGTGAGTGCACAAGACCCTTATCAGGGAGGCGGAGTGAAGATAGCGGTTATTGATGTTTTTCCTTTAGAAAGACATACAGCGCTCAACTTAAAGCCTGTTGATAGTTGGTCAAGGCTACGCAATATACCAGATTTTCGGCTTAAAGACGATCATGTGGATCATGGTACGCATGTGGCAGGCATCATTCAAAGACTCGCTCCAGCAGCAGAGCTACATATGATTTCGATCACAGTCGACCCATATGATTTTAGGCTTTTCGTAAGCCAGGGAGTGGATGTGATCAATGCATCCGCTTTTATGAGTGGAGAATGGATAGTCAGGGAGTTGGTGGAAGCTCTGGAAAAGGGGGCCTTGTTAGTTATGGCCGCGGGCAACGAGGGTGTCAATTTATCTTATGGTGGAAATATTATTCGGAATGTTCTTTTGAGGATTGAAGCTCTTCAACCAGATCTCATGGAGCAAATAGTTTTGGCTACAAACCTATCACGCTATGAGCTATCCGATGATAGTTGGCGTTTGCGAAAGTTTCTCTCTTTTACAGAAAGTAGGCGCGATATTTTTCGTTTGCATTCATCCTCGAATGTGCCTGGACCGTTTTACCGACACATTTCAATTTCTGCGCCTGGTGTTAAGGTTGAAAGTGATTTGGCCGATGGTACCCAAGGTCTCATGACGGGGACCTCAATGGCTTCACCTATTGTTGCTGGAGTGATTGGCCGGCTGATAGGGGCTTATAATGAGATGGTGGGTAGCGCGATTGTTTCTGATCAGCAGAAAAGGGTGCGAGCCAAGATTGTTCGACAAGCGCTTTTTGATGGAGCTAAAAAGGTTCAAGCCGATGGTTCATTTTTGCGGCAAGATCAATTTGGCCAAGGTATCGTGGATTATGATAAAAGCCTAGAGGTTTTGAAAAAATTACTAGCGATATATAACGGGAAAACAATCCCATCCACCTCATATTAACGGTGCCAAAATCGAGATGAGAGTAAAGTTAAGATCGTCATCATTTCAAGGCGCCCTAATAGCATTCCCATCATCATCACCCATTTAGCTGGATCTGACATAGACGAACAATTGCCAGTGGGAGTCATGATGGGGCCTATTCCTACTCCAGTGTTTGTAATGGATGCAGCACTTGCGGAAATGCAAGTGATAAGATCTAGCTGGCATAGACTCAAAAGTATTGCGATTACCACAAAGGTGAGGCCGAAAAGACTGAAAAAAGTGAACACTGAATAAATGACGTTTTCACTCAAAACCTGCTTATTGTAATGAGGTAAGAACACTCCATGTGGGCGGCGCAATTGAGCCATTTGTGTTTTAACGATGGTCCATAAAACTTGTAGGCGAAAAATCTTGACGCCGCCGGTAGTAGAGCCTGTGCAGCCGCCTACAAGAGTAAGGACAAAAATAAATAAGAGTGCAAAGTTTCCCCAGCTTGAATAGTCGGTCACTGTATAGCCTGTACTCGAGGTGACGGATAAAACTGTGAATAGCGTTTCGCGTGAAAGATCGATAAGGTTTGTATGAGGTGCGTGGTAAAATCGCCAGGCTGTGATTGCGCATGTGGCCAATCCAAGGATGTAGGTAAAGCCACGAATCTGTGGGTCTTTAAAAAATGAACGCCAGTCTCCATTCCATACCCTTAACAATAGGGTAAGTGTGCAGCTGCCAATGAACATACAGGCTATAATAATTATTTCAGCTGCGGGATTTGCGAAGCCGCCGATGGAATTATCGGATGTGGAAAGCCCTCCGGTTGTTAATGCCCCCATAGCATGACAAATAGCATCGAGAGGTTTAATTCCGACTAAAATAAGGGCGATTGTAAAAAAGATAGTAAGAGAAGCTTGGATGGCAATGATCGATTTGGCTATGTGAGAAACCCTTGGCATTATGCGGTCAGTTCGGTCCGAAGATTCAGTTCGGAAGAGCTGCATGCCTCCAATGCGTAATAAAGGCAAAATAGTAAGTGCCATAACGATGATTCCAACGCCGCCAAGCCATTGCAGAATACCACGCCAAAGAAGAATACCTGGGTTGGTTTTATCAAGGTGATTAATGATGGTGGCGCCCGTCGTAGTAAGGGCAGAAGTGGCCTCAAAAAGGCTGTCGGTTATCGAATGATTATGTGAGCTGAGAATAAAAGGAAGGCTCGCGAAAGTGATGGTGAAGATCCAGCTGAGCGTTGTCATTAAAAAGGCTTCACGAACGCCAAGTTGAAATTTGGATAATGGATGCTGGTTAGCTAGTGCCATTAAAACCCCAAAGAAAATGGTTGTAACGGCACCATAGACAAACCCACCCCAGTCATAGGAATCCACATGGATAACGACGGCAGCTGGGATTAACATGGCTAAACCAAGGGCAATGAGAAGTAGGCCAATGATGAAAAAAACGGGCTTTAAAGCCATGTTAGATCAACTCTATACATGACTAGTTATAAACCACAAATTGATGTGGACTATCGAGAGAGAAGCTAGGGATTGTTGCATCGAAGGCCTCTCCGCCAGCATTAAGCATATGAAAAAAGCCACTCATAACTCCAGATGGGGAGGTTAAAGAAGTCCCGCTGGTGTATTCAAAAGTGCCATTTGGTTTTAGGAATGGCAGCTCACCAACAACGCCGGCTCCATGAACATTCTGGATGTGTCCATTGGAGTCAACGATACGCCATGTGCGTGCTCGTAGCTGAACAGTGGACTCTCCAAGGTTGTGGATCACAATGTGATAGGCCCAAACGTAATTGTTATCAATGGGAGCTGATTGCTCTTCGAGATAAATCGATCGTGCCGAGACCAAAATATCATTGGAAACTACCTCATAGTAATCGGAAGTGCCCGATAACCCCTGAGGGGTTGAAGGTAAACTTGTTAAGTAATCACTCCTTGGCATTGAAAACCTCAAAAGCTGTGATTATCTGCTGTAGACTATTTGATCATAATCATAAAATAGACTATGTGTCCAAACAAATTCTCTCGTGGCATATGTTTTTACGAGGTTTCAGGGCCCATTTTCATTATCGCGAGTCACCCATGCATTGTCTGATAGCGCGGACATTTTAGTGTCAGGTATGAGGAAAGTGTTGCTTAAGTTCTGAGAAAGTTGCGCATCCTCGCTCTTTTCCCTGCCACCCTCGTGCTCTTCCCTGTCACCCTCGCTCTTTTCACTGTCACCCTCGCTCTTTTCACTGTCACCCTCGCTCTTTTCCCTGCCACCCTCGTGCTCTTCCCTGTCATCTTCGCGAAAGCGGAGATCCATATAAATCCTGGATCCCGGATCTGCGTCCGGGAAGACAAAAGGAGGGTTGCGGGAAAGGCAAAAGTAGGTGCGGGAAAGCAAAAAGGAGGGGGCCGGGAAGGCAAAAAGGAGGGGTGTAAGATGGCATAGAGGCGTATGATGGATGATAAAAAAATGTGGGGAATGTTCATATCATTCCCCCGACTCAAGATATCTTACTGCTGTGGAGATTGGCTCACCTGTAAGAATGGCTGTGGCTGATTTATTTGCGCAGGCTGTTGAGGTTGACCGATTTGGAGAAGGTTATTCTCTGGAACAAATAATGTGATATCTACCCTGCGGTCACGAGCATTGGGTGTGCCTTTTTTGTCTTTTGATGCTGAGTCACCATACGCAAATGTTTTAATCTTCTCGCTGGCTGCACCTTTGAGCACAATGGCTGATTTCATTTTATTTGCACGCTGGTCTGAGATAGCCAGGTTTTTCATTGGTGAGCCTGTCTTATCAGTGTGTCCATCAATAACCATACGGTAGTCATTGATTTGCTTGATAAGAACGATGAGCTGGTCAATAACTTTGTTGGCTTCAACAGGAACATCTGTTTTGCCTGGTTTATAAAAAACATTGTAAGGTGAGGTGGGTAACAGGCTTTGACCCTGTTTAGCTGCGGCCAACTTTTGTTCTGCTCTTGCCATTGCGTCGAGATATCGGTTGCGGCAGAAAGCAATATTTTCTGGTTGGCGGTTTTCGTCTTGTTCTTCAACCCAGCAATCAAAGTTAACTTGCGCGCTGGCGAGTTCACTCGAAACATCTGCTGTTGTAGATGTGTTGATGGCAGCTAGCAATCGATCCCTGGAGGCTTGCATTTCGCTTTGAGCTCCAGCAGGTATTGACCAACGATCTAGCGTCTCAGGCAGGACAACGACGCCAATAGCGGCGTCCAGGCCTTTGCGGGCAAAATAGCTGGCGCTGATTTGATCATAAAATTGATTGCTTTCGCGAGATGAAAAATCCAAATATTCCTTTGCTAAGGCAACAGTGAAAGCGGATCCTTGTGGTTGGGTTTGAGCAAGTTTTTGAACCCCCATGCCAGCGCATCCGCCTATAACCAATGCGGCTATCATGCTCGCTATCTTGAGGTTATCTTTAACTTTAGACCGCATCATAAAACACTCCTTAGCCTAATTTGAGAGCAAACAATTGCTGCTCAGTTGTTAGCATGACTATAGCTGTTTACATTTAAGAAGTTGTAAATTTGACTAAAGTAATAGATAAATTGCCTTATCCATAACTTGATTGACATATGATTTTGAGTTACAAAATGTCATATGTTTAAAATTGCGTTTCATAAAGATCCCGGTTAGAGTGGCACCGTGATTTGAAAGAATGGGGTTAAGGTATGTCTGACTTGTTGGAAGAAATTAAAGAAGATATCCGTGAAGAACAATTAACGAAGTTTTGGAAATCTTACGGCAACTGGGTCATTGGGGGTGTGATTACTATTTTAGCTGGAACGGCCATCGGTATTAGTTTGCAAAACTGGAAAGCTTCTAAGTTAGAAGAATATTCTCAGAAATTTAATGCAGCCGTGAGCGTTGAAAGAACGGATCATGAGCAAGCCGAAAAAATTTTTGAAGATCTGGCTAAGACTTCTTCGGGATATGCGGTTTTGTCAAAATACCGTTTAGCTAGCCAAGCTTTTCGTAAAGGTGATTTAGCTAAAGCCAGTGAGCATTTGAAGGCTGTGGAAGGTATGTCATTTTCAGATGATATTTACCGTGACTTGGCTAAAATTATGCGGATTAACATGAATGTTTCCGCTGATAATAAAGATGACATGATCAAGCAGCTTGAGAGTCTAACCAAAGAAAAGAACCCGTTGCGAGCCTTGGCCTTAGAGCTTAAAGGCATACTTTTGATGGAAAAAGGTGATAAAGAGCTTGCACAGGCAACTTTTACAAAACTTTTGAGTACTGAAGTTGCTGCGCCAGCCTTTTTGGAGCGTGTTAAGGCCCTTGCTTCGCAAACAAAACAGCCGTAAAATACGCCAGAAGTAAAAAAATAATTTGGAGTTTGCCTACTTATGTCTTATTTTCCACGTTTAGTTTATGCAACCCTAGTGATAGGCGTTTCCTTAAGTTTATCGGGGTGTTCAGATAAGTGGTTTGGCGTGGATAAACAGCCGATACAAGGGGAAAGGCAACCCGTTGTTACTCAAGCGAAAGTTACTTTAGATAATACATCTGCTAACCCCGTTAACTTATCGGTCCCGACGGAAAATGATGCGTGGTCGCAAGCTGGTGGAACAGCTGACCATACGCCAGGTCATGTTGGGCTTGGGGCTACTCCAGCCAAAATTTGGGCCAGAGATATTGGCTCATCAGCCAGCAATGAATACCCTATTGTTTCGGGCCCAGTAGCGGCTGAAGGTATGGTTTTTGCCCTTGATGCAAAAGGGGAGGTAAGTGCTGTTGATTTAACGTCAGGCAAAATTATTTGGTCTGGGCAAATCAAGCCGCGGGATGCGCGGGACGAGGGTATTGGTGGAGGGGTAGCCTATGATGCTGGTAAGGTTTATGTTGCGTCACCTTACGCTCAGCTGTTGTGCTTTGATGCCAAAACAGGCGCGGAGGTATGGCGTACTGAGCTGTATTCACCTTCACGTATTGCTCCATCTGTAAAAGACGGACGAGTTTTTGCTCTTACAATCTCGAATGAACTGCAAGCTTTTAACGCGATAACGGGTGACAGCTTGTGGGCTCATACAGGCATTGTTGAAATGGCAGGAATATTAGGTGGAGCTAGCCCTGCTATTGGTGATGGCGTTGTGATTGTTGCCTATTCATCGGGCGAGGTTTTTGCTCTTAAGGCAGAAACTGGTGTTGAGTTATGGTCTGAAGGGCTTGTGCCCCATTTCCAATTGGATGCCGTATCGGCTTTGGCTCACATCCGCGCAAGGCCAGTCATTTCAGATGACATGGTTTATTGCGTTAGCCAAAGTGGTAAGATCTCTGCCATCAACATTGCTACTGGACAACAAGTTTGGCAAAAACCAGTTGGTGGCCTTCGCACACCGGCAGTAGATCAAAACTATATTTTCATGGTTACAAGTGATAATGAGCTGATGTGCTTAAATCGTTTGACTGGCACACCTATTTGGGTTCAGCCATTAGTATCTATGAAAGAAAAAGGTGATGATGGCGTTATGTGGGCAGGGCCTGTTCTAGCAGGTGGCCACTTGATCGTGACTGGCTCAAATGGTGAAATTCATTTTTATGGACCTGACGGGCAGCTATCTCATCGCATTGAACATGGTGCAGCCATAACTGTTTCACCCATTGTGGTGAAAGGGACATTGATTATCTATGATCAAAGAGCTGTGATTTCAGCCTACAAATAAGGTGAAGAGATATGAGAATCGCTCTGATTGGCCGACCAAATGTCGGAAAATCGACGCTTTTTAATCGCATTACGGGTAAAAAGAAGGCAATTGTAAATGATATGCCTGGTGTTACTCGTGACCGACGATATGGTGAGACAGACTTCTTTGGTCTTAATGTCACATTTGTTGATACTCCTGGTATGGAAGATCCTGCTGATACCCCGTTGAAGAAAGCAATGTGGGAGCAGTCTGTTAAGGCTATAGATGAATGCGACACTGTTTTGTTTATTGTGGATGCTAAAACAAGCATGCTGCCCTCAGATCAGAAGGTGGCTGGATTCCTTAGGAAGTCAAATAAGCCAGTCATTCTGGTTTTGAACAAATGTGAAGGCAGTCGCGATACAGCTTCAGCCGCTGAGGTTTATGCTTTGGGGCTGGGTGAGCCTGTGATGGTATCGGCTGAGCATGGGTTAGGAATGAGTGATCTTTATGATGCCATCGCGAAGCTATGTCCTGCAGATGAAGCTGTCGAGGGTGAGATAGAGCATTTTGACGAAAATAATGCCGATGAAGCTAACGGTGACAAGGTGGTCCGCCTAGGGATCATAGGTAGACCCAACGCCGGCAAATCAACCCTCATCAACAAGCTTCTCAAGGAAGATCGGATGCTTGTCGGTAAGATGCCAGGGATCACTCGTGATGCCATTGAAAATGATTTTACCTATGAGGGGCAAAAGTTCTGCCTTGTGGATACGGCTGGTGTTCGTAAACGAGCAAAGGTGCAGGATCTTGTGGAGCGGTTAAGCGTCCAGGACACTTTTAAAACCATCCAATATGCTCATGTGGCTATCTTGGTTGTGGATGCTGAAAGTCCATTGGATAAACAAGATCTCCAGCTGGCACGCCATGTGATCGATGAAGGTCGAGCTCTTGTCATTGCTGTAAACAAGTGGGATCTTGTGAAGGATAGCACAAAACTTCTGGCGCAGATTGAGCGGAAGCTGGAACAGGGGTTAGGGTATGTGCGTGGGATTCCTTTGATTTGTATTTCTGGTAAGACAGGTTTTCGCTTGAGGGAACTCATGCGCCAAGTGATGGCTATTTATCAATTGTGGCATTCACGCTTGACTACCGCGCAGCTAAACCGATGGCTTCAGGAGGCTCTGGCCTTGCATCCGCCACCAATGGTGAATCGTCGAAGCCTGAAGGTGAAGTACGTGACGCAGATTAAATCAAGGCCTCCGACATTTGCTTTTTTCACCAATCGTGGGGATATCATTCCAGATACTTATGAGCGATATCTAATCAGTAGCTTGCGGAAAGTTTTTAACTTGCCGGGCGTTCCTATTCGCATTGTGGTTAAGGGCTCTAAGAATCCTTATCAATGATGCCATAGGTTATTGTTTAGTGATAATACCATGCGCCTAGGGATAAAATAGTATTCATTTCCCCACATGGAGATAACACGAAAACAATGATGGCAAGGTGAACATGGTATGCTAGGGCTTGTCAGTTTCTGCGGGTTGTTTTAATGTTAGATACGAAGAAGTGATGACTCACAATGATCATGCCAAAGTAACAAGTGAAGCAAATGAAAATTCCACATTAAAAGCAAACATAGGCGAGTCATGAAAACGCCTAAATAAAATCCTAGGGCTCTTAAAAATTCTCTTTTTTACCCCAAATATTGCAAATAGCATTAGCTTCTTCAGTTGATATTTTTTTAATAAAATCGATAAATGTTCTTACACGCATGTTAGTCTTTAGACCTGGCTTAATCACGTAGTAGGCATCATTGATAATGCCGAATGAAGAATTATAATCTCCTACAAACAAAGGTAAAAAGCCGCTTCCTTGAGCTAAAAATGGTGGCAGTAACCCGATGCCATGGCCATTTTCAATAAATAGGCGGCACGCATCAATATCATCAAGTATCACGTAAGGTTTACGTGGATTTTCATCGTCCCGCCCTATAAACAACAATGGGTTACTTTCTTTAAATTCTAAATATGTGAAAGGTTCGCTCCATTGATAACCTGCAATTCGATGATGATCCAAATCTGTCCATGTTTTGGGCAAGCCAAATCGCTGCACATAATTGGCATTGGCATAGGGATAAAATCCATAGGTGGCAAATTTTTGCCAGATAAGAGTTGTTGATTTAAGAGGAGCTCTACCTGATAAGCCAACATACACGCCCGGAATATCAATGCCACGAATCAGATTAACATAGTTATCATAATCAATGTGCAGCTTTATATCAGGATAAGCTTCTTTAAATTTTTCTAAGTGTTTTAAAAGAGTATAAATCCCAAATCTAGAAGAAATAATTCTTAAATCACCTTCCAGCAAATTTCGGCTGTCTTTGATATCCCGTTTAATACTATCAGATAGCTGCAGGACCTGCTGGGCATAGTCGAGAAATTTGGCCCCTTCCTCCGTCAGAGTTGCTCCTTTGGGGCTTGTCAAAAACAACGCGCTACCGGCCCAATATTCTAAAGCGCGGATATGTTTGGATACCGTTGGTTGGCTGAGATTTAATTTTTCTGCTGCCTTGCTAATGTTTTGATTGTCAGCAACGCACACAAATGTTTTGAGGTGTTCATGATTTATATGGGCCACCTGTAGCTCCTGTTTGTCTTTGTCTGTATACTACTTCCAGTCAGATCAAACAGTAGACAGTATTGACCAGAGGTTTATCAGCATAATAATTATGCGATACAATTGTGAACAAAGTCTTAAAGATGCCGGTCAATTCACATTTGCTATTTTTCCCAGGCAACAGTCGGACTTGATCCGGGATCGAGGCATTTTTATGAATCCCATGCTTAATGTTCGCTTGTGATAATGAAAAAACGGAACATTTAAACAAATCCCAGATAAATTGTTACATTTTTTAATGTTGTTTTATCTATTTTGTAGCAGCATAATTAATGAGGACGCTGGGGTATGCGTTAGGCAATTTACTCCTGGGGCCAATGAAATCTCATCGGGAGCTGTCTTCTACTTAGGCCGTGGCCTTTGTATACGGCGCCCACCTGCTAACGCAGGCCACAAGAGAGTTCTTTATGCCAACGGTTCACCTGGCGTCCGCTTTTTTTCGTTATTTTGTGGCATTTTGTCATCCATAACACCTCCCCTTTGCCTTCCCGCAACCCTCACTTTGTCTTCCCGCACACCTCATTGTCTTTCCCGCACCCCTCATTGTCTTTCCCGCACTTGATGCGGGAACCCAGGCTTTTTATGGCCCCCCGCTTTCGCGAGGGTGACAAAAAAAGAGTGAGTATGGCAGGGAAAACAGTGTCTTCCCGGGCGCCATCTTTTGTCTTCCCGCACACCTCACTTTGTCTTCCCGCACACCTCACTTTGTCTTCCCGCACCCCTCATTGTCTTTCCCGCACTTGATGCGGGAACCCAGGCTTTTTATGGCCCCCCGCTTTCGCGAGGGTGACAGGGAAGAAAACGAGGGTGACAAGTGAGAGCGCGAGGGTGACAGTGAAAAGAACGAAGATGACAGGAAAAAACGCGGATGGCAGGGAAGAAAACGAGGGTGACAAAAAAAGAGCGAGGGTCACAGGAAAAAAGAGCGCGGGAATGAGATCGAAGACACGGGAATAAGAAAGGGCCCACAATACAAAAGATCCACAATGAAGAAAATATTACACAGATCATTGGATTTTATGGTATGAGTGAAAGCCCAATAACCAAAATTATACCTTGAGCTAATGTCTGATTTATTTTCAACGAATACTAAAAAAACCAAACCTTCTGATACGTATACTGCTTCAGATATCCAGGTGCTTGAAGGCTTAGAGCCAGTGCGTCACCGCCCAGGGATGTATATCGGCGGGACGGATCTTCGGGCATTGCACCATCTTGTTGCAGAGCTCGTGGACAACGCGATGGACGAGGTTGTTGCAGGCTTTGCCACCAAGGTTGAGGTACACCTGTTTGAAGGAAACCGCATCACTGTGTCGGATAATGGTCGCGGTATCCCTGTTGACCAGCATCCAAAATTTCCCGATCGATCAGCGCTTGAGGTTATTCTCACAACCTTGCACTCGGGAGGCAAGTTTGGAGGTAAGGTTTATGAAACCTCAGGTGGGCTGCATGGTGTTGGGTTATCGGTTGTTAATGCATTGGCATCCACATTGGAAATTGAAGTTGCGCGTGAGCAAAAGCTTTGGAAGCAAACCTATGAGAGGGGTGCGCCTATAACCAAGCTTGAGTCAAACGAAGCGGCTGGTAGACGAAAAGGCACGCGTATCACATTTGTTCCTGACACTGACATTTTTGGTTCTGAGCTTAAATTTGATCCGTCTCTTCTCTATAAAATGCTGAGATCAAAAGCTTATCTCTATCGTGGTGTGGAGATTTTCTGGTCTTGTTCGGATGCAGCGCTGCTCGGCAAAACACCTCAAGAGGAAAAATTCCATTTCCCTGGTGGTGTGGAAGATTTTCTTAATGCAACTGTTGCTGACAGATCTACTATCACCACGCAACATTTTTCTGGGACGGCTGATTTGCCAGATCGAGCTGGACGAATCGAATGGGCGATTACTTGGCCATTGGATGAAGAGGGGTTTACCTCGACCTATTGCAATACCATTCCAACTCCCCAAGGTGGTACTCATGAACAAGGGATGCGGCAAGCTCTTCTTAAAGGTCTTCGAGCATATGGCGAGCTGACGGGTAACAAAAAAGCTGCACAGATTACGGCTGAAGATTTTTTAGCTGCGGCTGTGATGATTGTATCCGTTTTTATAAAAAACCCCCAATTTCAAGGCCAAACCAAAGAAAAGCTTGTGAATACCGAAGTGGCTCGTCTTATTGAGCCAATTATCAAGGACCACTTTGATCATTATCTGGTCGCTCGTCCGGATGAAGCGGGCGCTTTAATGGATTATGCGACGTCCAAAATGGAAGAGCGCCTTAGCCGCAAACTGACAAAAGAGACAGCCCGCGCCAGCGCAACACGAAAGTTGAGGCTTCCTGGTAAGCTGATTGACTGCCGACAAAGTGACCCTGTCGGAACGGAGATATTTCTTGTGGAGGGTGATTCGGCAGGTGGAACCGCCAAACAAGCCCGTGACCCAGTTACTCAAGCTGTGTTGCCATTGCGTGGGAAAATCCTGAACGTAGCCAGTGCAACCGTAGACAAACTGTTGGCAAACCAAGAGGTTTCAGATCTTGGTTTGGCTTTAGGATGTGGATTGGGCAAAAATTTTGACATCAATAAGTTGCGCTATGAGCGTATCATAATCATGACAGATGCTGATATCGATGGCGCGCACATTGCCTCATTGTTGATGACCTTTTTCTACAAAGAAATGCGTCCGATCGTTGAAGCAGGAAGGCTATACCTTTCGCAGCCTCCACTTTACCGGATCACGGATGGCAAGAATGTGACCTATGCTCTTAATGATGACCAGAAAGAGGTCGTGCTTAAGAAATTGGGTGGAAAAAAAGTTGAAATCAGCCGTTTTAAAGGGCTTGGCGAAATGCCTGCAAGAGCGTTGAAAGAAACCACTATGGATAAAAGCCGTCGTTCTCTCTTGAGAGTGGTTATCCGTCCTGAAGATGATACACAAATAGTGGATCGCCTAATGGGTAAAAAAGCTGAGGAACGTTTTATTTTTATCCAAGAAAATGCTAAGTTTGCCACTAATTTAGATATTTAAATTTTTGCAATCGCCATTTTATGAGCATTAGTGAAGTGGAATCCCAAAGCTATAGACAGTTACGGAGGCATTTCAGCTAGTCAGCGTGACTTCCTATGCCCTTTTTCCAGATCTAAGATGACAAAGAAGCATTCGTGATGGCAAAAAGATCTCCACTTTGAACCCAAAGAATGGCTCCTTCTATGAGTAAGTGAGTAAGTGGCTGAAGTGCGCTAATGTATTGGTGTAGTTGATTTTGATACGTAGCCAGAAGCTCAGAGGATGTATTTTCTGGACTCCCTGTTTTGTAATCAATGACAACCCATTTGTTTGGCAATTTAACCAAGCGATCAATGCGCATGAGAGCTCTATTTTGATTGGGAGTTGGAGACATAATCTCCAGTTCATTTTCACCTTCAGCCTCCCAAATCCAGCTCAAACTGCTATTTTGGAATAGTCCAAGAATTTGCTGGCATTCATCCATAGAAATGACAGGGTTTTGCTGATAAAAATAAGTGACTAATGCTTGACGATTCCCGGGCAAAGTATTGCTTAGCAAGTGCAATAGCTGGTGCACAAGTGTTCCATAATTAGTTGAAGGTGAGGTGGCTTGACTGTCCTCTTTTGAAACCACTGGTAATGATAGTTTCTCATAAGGTTTTATCCCCAGGAACTCTTCAAAAGATGGCACGGTGTCTGAAAATAAGGCGCTAATATTGTTTGAGCGAAACACTTTAGCTTGGTTCTCAAAAAGGGGAGTAAGCTGGTTTAAGGTTTCTTCAGCCTCCTCATCATTGTTTATGCCTAAAGATTGCTTAATAGCATCATACCAAGTGAGAGGATGATCTTGACTGGATCGGCTGGAGCGTCTATGGCCTCCTATTCCACAGATGATCAGCTCATCTTCGCATCGTGTCATAGCAACATAAAGGAGGCGGTAATATTCATGAAGCGCACTTGCTTCAAAAGTTTCCATGGCGCTTGTTAGACTAGGAACCCGATAGCTTTTTTTTGGTATCCAAAGAGCTCTTGCATTGACATTTTGCTCGTCCAGCACAAAACCGTGATCAGTTTCAAGCCCTCTGTGGGTATCAGCAAGGATGACAATAGGAGCTTGCAGGCCCTTAGCCCCGTGGACAGTCATTATGCGGACAGATTCTCTATCTTGCGATGGAAGTCGCTTGTAAGGAGCAGACGCTACAGATTCAAAATTGTCGACGATAGATTGAAGGGAATAGCATCCCTTGGCAAGCGAGTGAATGCGGCTTAAAAAGCCATCCAAAGCTTCTAGTGAAGCAATACCATAAGATTGGATAAATTTTGCTTCATACTCCATTATTAGTCGAGTTAGAAAAGTAGTAGGGGGAAGTGTTTGGGCAAGCTCTTGCCAATTCGTGAGCATCGTGATTGCATCAGAAAATGGCGATAAAGATGCCAACCTTTCCCAGAGCGAGTCCCCCTCGCTAGCTAAATGAGAGGTGATAATGTCAGCAAGCTTAAGCCCAAAAATTGGCCCCGTTAGAACTTGAGCCAAACTCATTTGATCGTTTTGATTGAGCATAAGCTTTGCAAAAGCCAAGCAATCTTGGACACACATTTGCTCCATCAGTTTGATGCGATCTGGTGGTGCTACAGGAATGCCGTACTGATGAAACCATTTGTATAAAGAGGACGTAAGAGGGCCGCGTTGTTGAACAAGAATTAAGAAATCTCCAGCATGGGCCAAACGATTATGATTTTCAAGCCATCGACCATTTTCTAAGTCAGAGGCAATTTCTTCAGCAAGCAACTGAGCTAAGCGATCTGTGGAGGCAATATTTGTATCCTCACTCTTGATCAACGGTTGAAAGCATACTCTGCCGTAATGGTGCCCTTTAGTTCTTCGGGCACTTAGTTGCCCAAGAGGCCCATCCATATCAGAAAGGTTGATGCTTAGAGTGTTAAAGGCCTTGTCAATGACATCCAAAAGCGGTTGCGTAGTTCGATAAGAGTATTTGAGCCGTAAATCCCACCATGGCTTTTCATGTGCTAGGGTTTTGTTCTTTAAAAGTTCATAAAAATACTGAAAGCTTTCGGCATAAGCTCCTTGAAAGCTATAAATAGATTGTTTGATGTCCCCCACAATAAACACACTTTTAGGCGCAAGATCTGATGCAAAAAAATCTTCTGTGAGCCTCAAGATAAGTTGCCACTGGAGTGGGCTGGTATCTTGTGCTTCATCTACCAAAACATGATGAAATGTATACCCAAGCTTGTAGGCAATCCAATCTGCATAACTTGGATTAGAGAGCAGAAGTAGGGTCTTTTCAATGATGTCAGAATAATCTAAAGCTTGGCGCTTCATCTTTTCATCTTCCATTTTTCCCAAGAACTTTTGTGTCACAATATTTAGCGCATGATTGAATTCTTTCAGTTTTTGACAGGTGAACATCTCTTTTGTTTCAAAAACCCACTGAGAAATCCTGTCCAATCTTTCTATGAGGTTTGGAAAAGCCTTAAGGGTTTTGGCTGAACAGAGCTTTTTGCGAATGTTGCCGTCTGCGGTTAAAAAAATGGATTCCAGGTGATCGAATTCATCTTCGACGGTTGCGAGGGCACTTAAAGCTGTATGCAGAGATATATCAAGGTTTTCTTGAGAATATTGTATGGTTGTAAGGCAAGTTGAAATTTCCTCGCGAATGTGAATAGGCGTTGCTCTAGTCTCATCATGATTGCCAAACATTTGGTCTAGGTATTGGCGTGTTTCATTCAGCCACTCATTTTCCAAAATTGAGGATTTATTTGTTCGCCCTTTGATGATGGCAAATTGGATATAATTGACGAGTATTTCTTTAAGCTGGTTTTCTGAAGTTGCTTGAGTGAGGGTATCTAGTGCTTCTAGAACCTCAAAATCGGAAGAATTCAGAAGCTCCTGAAAAACTTGATTGGTCAGACGCGCTTGCTCTGATTCGTCCATTACTTCGCATAAAAGCGGTATGCCTGCTTCATGGGGAAATTGCTGCAATAGGTTAAAGCAGAAACCATGGATGGTTGTGATATTTAATAGATGCAGGCGATCTACCAACTCGTAAAACAACCGTTTGCTTTGATCAAACTCTTGTTCCGTTGCAGATCTTCCAAGCAGTGATTGAAGCTCATTTGAAAGCGTATCCGGTGTGGCATGGCTATACTGTTGAAGTCTTTGAAAAACTCTGTGCTTCATTTCAAAGGCAGCAGCGTTGGTGAATGTTAGGCATAAGATGTTGCGCACATCCACACCTTGAATTAACAAGGAAAGAACGCGATCTGTTAGAGCCTTTGTTTTCCCAGTGCCTGCCGACGCAGCTACCCAGATGCAGGCATGGATATCCGTGAGCTTACGTTGATGGTCATTGGGTTGTGTGGCATTCATTCAAATTCACCGTATCGTGCTAAGTGTGCAAAGGGGTTATAGCTATTGCGATCTTGATGAACATAAGAAAATTCAAAGGTATCATTAAGATAATTTCCCAGTAAGTTTGGCAGCATTTGAGCAAAATCATTAAGGATTGTTTGTAATTTTTCACCGCTGACGATCGTAGATTTTATGATTGGGCTGCCAATCTTCGCTTGGCGATATTCTATAGCGCGAGGACGAGGGACAGTGATGTCAGCAAAGCCCTTATGCGAAATAAGAAGAGCCTCCAATAAAAGCTGAATGGATTCAAGGTTATGGATGCTCTTTTGTGTGGGAATCATGCCCGTTTTATAGTCAATGATGGTGGCTGTTTGGTCGGGGTGAATATCAATGCGATCTGCCTTTGCTTTAAGAGTTAAGGTGTGCTCACCGACACTAAGCTCAATGGCTCCCTCCGCTTCTGATAATACAAAAGTTGAATCAAAAATTTCCGCTATGAATTTTCGATATAAGCCTTTTAAGGTAATCAAAATGCGAGAGGCTTGGACGGAGTTAAGGCTAAAATGCGTGAAGGTATCATTGGCAATGTGTTCGGTAGCCTCCCAATTTCGATCTGGATGTTTGGCAAATTGATCCATAATAGAATGAACAATATCTCCATAACGTGATGGTGTTATGATGTTCCCAAATGGTTGTAGCTCTTGGATCTTCAATATTTGTGTTACAAAGAATTGAAATGGATTTTGGATAAGGCGCTCTAAGCGTGTGGCTGAAATGATTTTGGGCTTATGTCTAATGCCACATTGGAGAGAGGGTAAAGGAGGTTTTGGGGCACCAAGATGCGCAGCCTGACAATAATCGCTCCAAGCTTTGAGAGCCTGCTTCGGATAAGCATGGTAAGCCTCCCATATCTCGTGAGGAGAGTTGGCTTCAAGCCTCAAAAGCCATGGTGAAGGATCCGTCGGATTGCCTTGGTCGAAAGTGCTGCGTGTGACGATAACATTCTTGCATGAGAAGCTGCGCAGAAAATCGTGTGCTGATTGCCCGATGGTGGCATCACTTGGTATGAAACCAAGCTCTTGCTTTTGCTTTTCGCTAAGCCAGAACGTTGCTTTATCTCGGCGAGGCCAATGGCCATCATTGAAATGCGTCAAGATAATCGTATCAAACTGCAGCAGTCTTATATCAAGCGGATCAAGGAGGAAGACGTGGTTTTGCTTGGAGGCAGGAGGGGCCTGTGTGTGAAAAATATTTAAGATATAATTTAGCAGCTTTTCAAAGTTTTCAAAAGTGATGTAACTCTCGCTTTTCCAAGTTGCTAGATGGTCAATATGCTCCCGCATAACAATAAATTGGTTGTCATTCAGATCAGATTTGGCTGAACCTGGTCTTAAGGCATCCAGCGTCTCCAAAAGTGTTTGGGCCCATTGGGATACAGGCTTCTTTTTTCTTTTAAGGGGTTGAGCCCATTGCTTTAAAAAGTGAATGAGTTTTGCAATAGTTGCACCATCACTCCCACGGAACCAAGAGGATGGATTGTGAAATGTGCTAAAGTCCCTTAGTACACGTTCCTCAAATTTATCAAGTTCGTGGTGAAGTGTATTTGTTGCAAGAGTCTCTGGATTCCTTAAAATGGAAAGCCATATAGCCACACTATCGGGAGTTTGTACAATCGCTAGCAAATCCATCACCAACCTGCCAGCGGCAGTTAAAATGAGTGGTATCGTATGAGATTGCCCAACAGGAATGCCGGCTGTTTCTAAAGCTAAAGCATAGCTTTCTATTTTCTTAAGGGGCGTGACAATGCCCACTGACTCAGCCCCATTATGAATGGCTGCTTTTGCCAAAGTTGTCACCAGCGTTTGTTCTTCTCGCTCATTCTTCGCAATGCCAATATGAAACCCCTGTAAGAATGGCGTAATATCATGGGAAGTTATGCTGGGGTTTCGGTGGTTGGTCGTTTGAAAGCCCAATAGATTGCTGGCTAAAGTTGCTCGCTCAACATTAGGGGTTTCTTCGGCATGGTGAGGTATTTCAGCGGGGACAACTCCCAGCTCATAAACCCGTCGTTGCAGGATAGCTTGCGGGTGGTTATAGGGTAGAGGAGATTCATCTGTGTGAGTCAGTTCGGCATCAAAGCCATGCAAAACAATATGCCCTTGGGGATTTTGGAAGATAGCTTGCATAAGGCGCCAAGTGCCTGGCTGGGAGGCTGTGGTTCCAGCAAGAACGATGGGCCGATTAATGCGCGTGATCTGCTTGGAAAGTTTATTTTGAAACCAACGTTCATAGAAAAATTCTGGTCTGCCGTTTTTCTGGGTGATTTTCTCGCATAAACTAATCAACTCTTCCAATTCAGCTAGAGCTAATTGCCTGTGTTTAGCCAATGAATCTGGGATTAATAGAGGTAACTTATGCCAGTCTACTTCCTCTTTCATAGAGGCCTCGAGCAGGTCTTGAAATGCCGAAATGACACTGAAGTTGCTGTTTTCTGGATGGAGGTTTAGCCATTCTTTAATGAGGGAATTTGTAAATGTGTGGTTTTTTTGTGTTTTGATGGGCTCTTCATCCTCTAATACATGAGGAATAAGATCAGGCTCTCGGCTGAGTTTTCCCAGTATAAAAATCCGTGGCAATAGCAGGGAAGATTGATGTGGTAACAGTTGGGCCAAAGCATTTTTGAGGGCAAGTGCGCTATGGCTGTTTGGAACAAAAACATAAGCCTGACTCACGTCAAAACCCTGTGCTAGGACCCAGCGCGCCAGGGTGTTCATGAAAGGAATGCCCAATGGGATATTGAAGACTTTTTTTGATGGGGTATTAGGAGGGTTTATGGCAATACTCCTCAAAATGTTCGCATGCAAATTCGAGAGATTCTGGGCAGGCGATATCAAAAATATGATCATCAATTGTAACGCCGGCTAAGCGATTATTTTGTTCGATTCTATCCCAAAGCAATTTGTTGGAAAAATATCGCTGATCTATCTGATTGTATTGATCAAGTTTTATAATATAGACACCAGCTTGCATGAATGCCGCGGATTGTCGTGAGGCAATCCAGGAAATATAAGGAGGCTTAGAAAAATCATAATCACCCTTTGAGGTGTTGATATGAAAATGATCTTGGGGAATAAGACCAAGTAAGCAGTCCATTTGATCAGGGTTCCATGCGGTTAGGACAGTGTTTATGGCACTCTTTATGCCCTTTAGCCAAACAATATCTGGGTTAACAACTAAAATTGTATCGCCGCTAAAATAGTGCATGGCGTTTTTGACTCCGCCACCTGTTTCTAATCTTTCCTGTTCAAAGGACTCAATAACAGTTGGGTAATAGCGCTGCAGATGCTCTTGAATGCTGGGGCGTTGATAATGAGTATTTACAACGATAACCTCAAAGGGCATTTGGACGAGGCATTCTAAGGCGTGATCAATGAGCTTCTTGCCTTTAAAATCAACCATAGGTTTTGGTTTATCTTTGGTTAACGGAAGAAGCCTTGCTCCTAATCCCGCGGCCATTACCATTGCAGACTTTACCATCATGATGTGGTGCCAGAAAATTTTGAAAGAGATATTTGCCTTTGTGATTTAGGGATATAATCGTCCATCCAGCGCCGTATTTCTTCCAACAGCGGGTGGTTTAAATTGGTATCGATATTTTCCCATAGCCTTGGGATAAAATTTAAGTAGCGAGGTTTGTCTTTCAGGCAAAACATTCTGGCGAAGACCCCTAAGTTTTTTATGTTCCTTTGTGCTCCAACTACGTGATAAGCAGTTGTTTCGTGCTCAATTTCAGCAGAAGATAGCTCGCATTTGGCAAAATAGATAGCCATCATTTTGTTGATGAAGTCATCTGAAATAGGGGAGCGGGAGTCCTGCAATAAGGATGTTAAGTCATAGGCACATGGGCCGTTGAGTGCATCTTGAAAATCAAGCAATCCACAATTATTAACGGTTGGGGTTGGGCCAAGGATCATCATGTTATCAATGTGAAAGTCCCATAATGCAACAGTTTGCGGATGCTTTTGTGTGGCTTTTGTGATGGCCTGCACAAACAGATGACAGAGGCTCTTAAACGCCTTTTCTTCTAGGTTTTTTCCCATAAGAGCTGGGTAGTACCATTCTGAAAATCGTTCAAGCTCTTTAAGATAAACTTCTGGAGAGTATGTCTTAATAGAAGATATGTGTCCAGTGAATGATTGTCGCAATTTGATGAGGATATCAATCCCAACCTCATAAAGCGGTTCTAATGGGAAGCCATGCGATAACCACTGGGTGAAAGTTGTGTCTCCAAAATCTTCAATGAGTGCGAGATGTTGATCGTCGTGGGCGAAGATTTGGGGCGTGCGAAACCCATGCTTGCTCAATAGTGTTGCTACCGCGATATATTGTGATAGCTTAGCTAGTGGCGGCGGGTCAACCATGAGGAGACGGCTTTCCCCATTTTTGAGGAGGCGGATGTAGTAACGTGTCGAGCAATCTTGCGGCAATGAGAATCGCTTTGCATCACTCCAGCCTTGATCTTGAAGGAATTGGTCAATTTCCTCTGGGGATGGTTGAGTGCAAATGTTATCTGCCAAAGATGAGATCATGTTGATGGCCCTAAATGTTGGTCTATCTGGGTGTGACGTTCAAACTCGCTGGCAATGGCAAGGTTTACATCAAAAACCCTTTTGCACCCCTTGATGGCGGGTTCTATGATTTGTGGCCACTCAATAAAGCTAAAGTTCCCTACGATTTGCTCGATGATTCCTAACTCCCAAACATCTTCCTCCTTTTCTAAGCGGTAAAGGTCATAATGAAAAACGGTTCCTTTTAGGGTATCATAGGTTTGACATAAGGTGAAAGTTGGACTTGGAACATCCACTGCTTGTCCTGCCATTGTCTGTATGCAGGCGCGTGCAAATTCAGATTTGCCGGCGCCAAGGTCGCCTTTTAGGCACACAACATCACCTGGCTCCAGTTGCTGGCAAAACCAACGCGCCACTTCTTTCAACCCTTCCAGGTTTACTGTCTTTTCAAATATGATCATGCCATATTTCCTCTTTGCTGACAAAAATTGTTTTATCTCATAAAAAAGAGGATGACAAACAAGTTTCTGTCGCTTATATTTTGCCGCTAGGGGGCCATAGCTCAGCTGGGAGAGCGCTACAATGGCATTGTAGAGGTCAGGAGTTCGATCCTCCTTGGCTCCACCAAAGAAATCTTTAGGGTTTCTATTCGTTTCTAAGATCTTTTCCCTGTCGGGTATGAGGAAAGGGTTGCTTAATAGAAGAAGCATCCGCGCTCTTTTTCTTGTCGTCCTCGCACTTTTCCCTGTCATCCGCGCACTTTTCCCTGTCATCCGCGCACTTTTCCCTGTCATCCGCGCGAAAGCGGGGGGCCATAAAAGCCCTGGGTTCCCGCATCAAGTGCGGGAAAGACAAAGAGGTGTGCGGGGTGGCCAAAAGGAGGTGTGCGGAAAGACATAGGGAGGTGTGCTGGAAGGCAAAGAGGGTACTAGAGGTGGCAGAGGGTGCCAGGGGTGACAAGAGGAGTGACTGTTTGATGGGCATTCTGAGGAGCGCACATTGCTGTTTTCCAAAGCATTTTCTCTCGAATGTTAAAGGGGCTCAATTGAGCCCCTTTTTGGTATTCTCTCACGAGTAGTTAAATCCTACTCTCCAGTTGGCATGCCTGCAGATTTAACAGCATCCTTCTGTAAGATCTTGCTGGGGAACTTATTCAGCAAGGCTTGTGTATAGAATGTCATAACATCTGCCGTGTAAGCTTGTGTCATCATTTGGTGATATTGCTCACGATTTTTGGCAAGCTCAGCTTTGTTGGCCTCAATCAGTCTGGTGACCTTGCCGACTAAGTAAGATTGAAGCGGCATGTTAACATCGGCATCGAAGTAGGGGATTCGCAGCTCTACTGTTTGGCCCTGGTTTGCATCAAAAACCTTATCCAGCGCTACTTTTGTAATGCCACCCGAAGCACTAAGGATGCTCGCCAGCTTGTGCTCAACAGTTCCTTTAGGCGCTGATTTTGCATCTAAGTTGATCTGCCCTGTGCGGCCAAGTTTTAGGCTGTGAGCTAATGAAGCCTGTTTCACAGCCTTTTCCTCTTCAGCTGAAAGCTGCGGGTTATCACTGAGCAGCTTCTCGGCTAGAGATGCCAGGGCTTTGTTTTTCAACTCGCGGATATAGAAATCTTTCGCGCTTGTCTGGGCTTCTTCAAAGGCAACTACATGGGCAGGCGTGACTTTATCTACGCGCACAATAGCCATGTCTTCGTTTGGTAATTCGATTGTGTGGCTATCCATTCCTTCAGCGGTTTCAAAGCCGGCCTTGAGAATAGACATGAACGTATCGCCCTTTTCTTGCTGCTGGCCTTTAACATTGCGGCCTTGCCCATCGATGTTCGTATAGGGGATGATGACTAGCTGATGTTTTTTAGCAACTTCAGCAAATGTGCTGCCAGATGAGACATCGTCTTCGACCTTTTTAACAAGTTGATATAGGTCCTCTTTTGCTTTGTTCTTCAAAACAGCATCCTTAATGGTGCTCGCGGCTGCTTCAAAGGTTGGTTGTTCTGGTGCCTTAATGTCTTCAACAATAAAAATATAAATACCATTAGGAGACTTAACCGGCTTGGTGTGCCCGCCTTTTTTGAGCTTAAAAATGGCCTCTGCAGCTTTTTGAGGAATATTGCGCTGCTCAACCCAATCACTTTCGGTTACATGAATCGCGTTCTCTCCAAGCAATTTTGGCAATTCAGTAGGCTTGGCGTTTTTGTCAAGCATTGTGAGGACATTTTTTGCAGTAGCCTCATCCTTGACAATGATTTGAAGGATTTTACGCTTCTCAGGTTTTGTGAGCGCAGACAACTGACGCTTAAATTCTTCTTGAAGCTCTTCATTAGAAGCTGTGTGGTTCTTTTTAAGAGTCTCAAGAGAAATGATCAAAGCGCTCAGATCGCGATATTCTGGGGCTGTGAACATGCCTGGGTTTGCGTCATAATAAGCCTGAACTTGTGCTTCATCAATGCTAGGAATCATTGAGTCTGTAATAAGATCTTGTGTTAATACCGTCCATTTAATTTCGCGTTGTTCCATATCGAAGGCGTAGAACTTCTCTGTTACAGATGGGTGTGTTGTCACAATGCTTGAGAGGGAGCTTAACAGGTGCGACATGGTGAGGTCATTGCGAAAAGAATTCACAAACATTTCTTCTGTCATGCCATTAGCTTGCAGTACGCGGTGGAATTTTTCACGGCTAAACTGTCCATTGTCATCTAAGAAGAAAGGGAGTTTTTGCAATGCTTCTCGGATTGTTGCGTCACTGGCCACAACACCAAGGTCTTTAGCCTCTTGCCTTAGAGCGGATTTTTGGATCAATTGTTGTAAAACCATCTCACCTAAGCCACTTTCCAAAGCTTGTTTTCTAAACTCGTTCATGTCCACAGGGTGTCCAGCTTGTTGGCTGATTTCTTGAGCGCGATGCTCGATCTCAGCTTTAAGAGCTTGCTGAAGCTCTGCTCGATGGATTTTCTCCTTACCAACAGAAGCAATTTTGTTTATCGATCCTCGATCACTGATGAGGTCAGACATGCCCCAGAAAATGCCAAAGCTGATGATGAGAAGACCAAAAATAACAGCAGCACCTTTGGATTTTGCAAACTTTCTGAATAATTCAAGCATCTTGGAAATAAACCCCCTTTATCGTTTACCGTTAATAGGTGTACCCTGAAATATCGAATTTCGACAATACTATACTTATGAAATGAGGCAATAAAAGTGTTAAAGTGGGTTATTGGAAATTGGAAAATGAATGGCAGCCTCAAAGAGGCACATGATTTTGCTGAAGGTGCAGTTAAAAAACTGCCTCATGTTAGTTCACATGTTATGCTCGGCATTGCGCCTCCATTCTTATATCTTTCTGGAATGTTAGGAATCTTAAGGGATACCGCTATGATGGTTGGTGCGCAGACGTGCTCCGATCGTGGCCAATATGGCCCCTATACCGGAGACGTGAGTGCTTCAATGATCAAAGATGTCGGGGCAAACTTTGTCATTATTGGGCATTCAGAACGACGCAGCCATGGCGAAACATCCACTAGTATCGCTTCTCAGATAGCTTGTGCGCTTGAGGCGGGGCTATCAGTTGTGCTGTGTGTGGGCGAAACTATGGAGGAACGAGATTCAGGTTTGGCTAAAGCTGTGGTGTTGAAACAATTGGAGAGCAGCTTGCCTAAGCACGCTCCGGCTAAAACTGAACAGTTTTTTGCCATTGCCTATGAGCCTGTTTGGGCAATTGGGACAGGGCGTTTACCTATGCCAGAGGAATTATCTGAAATGACGCATTTTTGCCGTCAAATTATGAAAGATCGATGGCAGATTGATATCCCTGTTCTCTATGGAGGGTCTGTAAAGCCATCAAATGTGCATGATGTCCTAATTGCATCCAAAGCATCTGGGGTTTTAGTAGGTGGTGCGAGTTTAAGTCCAGAAGATTTTTTCCAGTTGGTAGCGAATTTACCCTAGATTTTGCCTTGAAAAATGTTTACAAGAATAGGGTATTGACTAAGCAAGGTTTAAAAGATGCTAACATTTCTTTTGGTTGTTCATGTTCTCGTAACTTTAGGCATGGTTGCTTCCATTCTCCTTCAGCGTAGTGAGGGGGGCGGGTTTGTCAGTTCAGCATCTAGCTTTATGACGGCAAGAGGCTCGGCTAACTTTTTGACCAGGCTGACGGCTATTTTTGCAGCCGCATTTATCGTATTAAGCCTTATCCTTGCTATAATAGCTGGCGGTTATAAGAAAAATCGGTCAATTCTGGATGACGGAAAAGACGTCAAGGCTATCGAGTCTTCTGTCCCTACTCCAGCAGGTGAGCCTGCTATTGCTCCGGGAGAAAAGCAACGAGATGCTTCAGCGCCATCTACCGCCGCTGATGTGAAATCATCATCGAATCAGAATGAAAATAACCATAAGCCTTCAAACCCTTAAGCTTGGTTAAGTTTTTTATAATTCAGGCGGTTTCAAAGTGTTTTAAACCGCCTTTTTAATGTAAAAATGGAACGATAGACAATGCCGAATCAACACACACGCTTTATTTTTGTAACAGGTGGGGTGCTCTCCTCGCTGGGAAAAGGGTTGGCTGCTGCGTCATTAGCAGCATTATTGCAATTACGAGGGTATAAGGTTCGCTTAAGAAAATTAGAACCTTATATTAACGTAGATCCAGGGACTATGAGTCCATACCAGCATGGAGAAGTATATGTTACGGATGATGGCGCTGAAACAGATCTTGATCTAGGTCACTATGAGCGCTTTACGAATGTAACGGCGACTAAAGCGGATGCTGTGACAACAGGCCAAATTTATTCTGAGGTGATTGCCAAAGAAAGGCGTGGAGATTTTTTGGGTGCTACCGTTATGGTTGTACCACATATTACAGACGCTATTAAGGCTAAAATTTTTGCAGACCTTGAAGATGAAGATTTCCTAATCTGCGAAATTGGTGGCACAGTTGGGGATATTGAAGGGCTCCCATATTTGGAAGCTATCCGTCAAATTGGTCATGAGCTTGGTAATTCACGCACATTATTCTTGCATTTAACACTGCTGCCATATATTCCCTCGGCTGGTGAGCTGAAGACAAAGCCAAGTCAGCATTCTGTCAAAGAGTTGCAAGGTATGGGGATTCAGCCAGATATTTTATTATGTCGCTGCTCCCAGCCTATTCCGCATGAAATGAAGCAAAAGCTTTCGTTATTTTGCAATATACAGCCTGACCGTGTTATTGCGGCGTTAGATGTGGATACCATTTATCAGGTTCCCATCCATTATCATGAAGAGGGAATGGATCGGGCTGTTTGTGACTTTTTTGGTTTAAAAGATTCAAAAGTTCCTGATTTGACACCGTGGAAAAATCTTGTCCAAAAAATTCGTGAGCCGGAGGGCAAGGTAGAGATAGCTATTGTTGGAAAATACACCCAACATAAAGATGCGTATAAATCTCTTGTTGAGGCTATTACCCATGGGGGGGTTAGCCAAAATGTGGATGTTAAGGTCCATTGGATTGAGTCGGAAGATTTTGAGGAAAACCCTCAAAAATATGATGAAATTATCCATTCAGTTAATGGTATTCTAGTGCCTGGTGGTTTTGGCAAACGTGGGACCGGTGGTAAATTAAGAGCGATTCAGTATGCTCGGGAGAACAAAGTTCCATATCTTGGGATTTGTTTTGGTATGCAGCTGGCTGTGATTGAGTTTTGCAGGAATGTGCTTGGTATTGAAAACGCCACTTCAACAGAGTTTTGTGAAGCAGGTGAGCCAGTAATCTGTCTTTTGAAAGAGTGGCTGAGTGCCTCTGGATATGAGACACGCACAGAAGCTGATGATTTGGGTGGTTCTATGCGCCTTGGTGCCTATCCATGTAACTTGAAAAAGGGCACTAAGGCTTATAATGCTTATGGTTCAAAAGAGCAAATTAGTGAGCGTCATAGACATCGCTATGAAGTTAATATGCTTTTTAAGGATCAAATGGAGGCTCAGGGATTGATCTTTTCTGGTCTTTCTCCAGATGGTCACCTGCCAGAGGTGATTGAAAATGTGAATCACCCCTGGTTTGTTGGTGTTCAATTCCATCCAGAACTAAAATCAAGGCCATTTGGGCCGCATCCTCTCTTTGCTGCGTTCATTAATGCTGCCTTGCAGCAATCGCGTATTTTTTAAAGGAGAACCTCAATGCTTGGCTCGAAAATTAAAAAAATTATCATGGAAATAAGGTGGTTATTGCTGCCGCTATATCTTGGGCTTGGGCTCAGCATGGTGGCCTTTGTCGTTAAATTCTTTCAAGAGCTCATGATCATTTTGTCCAAAATGATTACAGCCAATGAAAGCGATCTTTTGCTTAGCGTGTTGTCACTTATTGATATTGTTTTAGTGGCAAACCTTTTGGTGATGGTAATTATCAGTGGTTATGAAACATTTATTTCTCCAATTAAAACGAGCGAAAAGGGGACAGGAAGTCCTGGTTGGTTGAGCAAGCTTGACCCGGGGACAGTGAAAATCAAGTTAGCTTCTTCTGTTGTTGGGATATCGTTGGTAAAACTTTTGTCCGTTTACATGAAGCTAGAAGACTACTCCCAGGAAAAAATCATGTGGTCAGTTATCATCCACGTGACATTTTTATTTTCCGCTATATTCTTGGCCATGGTAGACAAGCTATCTGTCAGCAAGCCAGGTGGTCGTTAAGATATAACTTACCCTAGCTTGCTAATCAATTTTAGCTAAAATTTAGCTGCTTTTCTTAGAAGTTGTAAGCATTCTGAGCAATGTATCATCTTTGCGGATCCAATGGTGATAAAAGGCCCCAATAACATGTGCGGAAACTAATGCTAAAATGGCATAGGAAATCCATGTATGCCCATCACGAGCAAGCTTGGCTAGTTCTGGGTTTTTGGCCAATAGAGCGGGTAGCTCTAAACCAAAGAGTTTAACTGGATGGCCGCCGGCTGTTGACATGATATATCCACTGACTGGCATTGCAAACATAAGGGCATATAGACCAAAGTGGGCAAATTTTGCGAATAATGCTTGCCAGCTGGGTGTGTTTGTCGCTGGAAGTGGGGTGGTGCTAAAGAGTCGCCAAATAAGCCGAGCGGCGGCTAATATTAATACCGAAACACCAAATGATTTATGTATGCCGTAGATAAAAAACTTTGAATCACTATTGGGCATGTCCATCATAATATAGGCGCTAATAAAGAGTGCGGTATAAATGAGGGCAATCCCCCAATGAAAGATTTTGGCAATTGAGCCATAAGATGAAGGCGTGTTGTGTAGTGCCATGATTCCCTCTTAAAAAGAATTAGTATATTTCACTCACGAGAACGTATGAGCCTGGGGCATCTTCAATCACAGTGCTGTTTTGGCCCGGTTGGATTGAGTCAATCTTATCTCCAGTATAGGAAGATATCCACCGATCCCATTCTGGCCACCATGAGCCTTCTGTGTATGCAGCCCCTTCTTTCCAGATCTCTTTCTCGCATGATTTAGAAGCTTTATGGTTAACCCAGTATCCATACTTATTGCTGGCTGGTTCGTTAAAAATGCCAGCTACGTGGCCTGATCCCGCTAGAACAAAGCTAACGTCCCCACCAAACGCATGGCGGGCTGCGAAGGCGGAGTGCCATGGAGCAATATGATCGTCAATGGTGCTTACAAACATGCTTGGGACTTTAATTTCCTTTATGTTAATACCAACGTCATCAACAGTAAACTTTCCAGGTTTTAAAAACAAATTATTTTGGAATAGGCCTCTAATATAATGACTATAAACTTTGGGTGGCATTCGTGTCGCATCAGAGTTCCAAAACAACATATCGAAAGGCGCAAATTCTTTGCACAACAAATAGTAATTGACGTATGAATTCCAAATTAGGTTATTGGCCCTGAGCCAGCTGAAGGAATCCGAGAGGGTCTTGCTATCCAAGTAGCCATGGGCATTCATCTTCTTTTCTAGCATGTTTAATTGTAAATCATCAATATAGACGCCGAATTCTCCGATATCGCTGAAATCAATCAATGTTGCTAAGAAAGTCGCACTTTTAACGCGTGTGTCGTTTTTGGCGGCCATATAGGCTAATGTTGACGTCATAAGGATACCGCCAAGACAGTAGCTCACAAGATTGGCTTGCTTTTGCCCTGTCACTTTCAAGACCTCATCTATAGCGGTGAGCGGGCCTTCGTGCATATAGTCATGAAAGTCTTTATGAGATAGGTTTTCATCTGGGTTGACCCACGAGATGATGAAAACTGTATGTCCTTGCTCTCTTAAGTGTTTGACAAAAGAATTCTTATTAAGGTCAAAAACATAAAATTTATTGATCCATGGTGGAACAATTAGGATGGGTGTTGCATAGTTTTTTTGATAAACTGGTTCATAATGAATGAGTTGAATCAAGTCGTTCTGATAAATGACCTTGCCTGGGGTGTTAGCAATGTTTTTCCCGACTTTAAAATGACTAAGATTTGTTTTTTGAATAGTTAATCGGCCTTTGCCTCGCTCTAAATCCTGTAAGAGATTTAGGTATCCTTGTAAGAGGTTAACGCCTTTGCTTTCAATCGTTTTGCTTAGTACTTCAGGATTTGTGTGTGGAAAATTTGAAGGGCTTAATCCATCTAAAATTTGGCGAGTGTAGAAGGCAGCTTTTTTGAGAGTTTGGGGATCAATACCGTCAATATTTTCAACAATGTTTGTCAGCCAATCGCTGTTAAGAAGATAACATTGCTTAATATAATTAAAATAAGGGTTCTCATGCCAGTCTGCATGCTTGAATCTTTTGTCTTCGCCAGATTTAGGGGCGATATGTGGCAATGTTTGCCTCATTTCGCTGGCGAAAGATTTGTACATATGATGAGCAAGTTTGGTGTGATTTAAAACAAGCTCTTCTTGGCCTTTCAGGATTGTTTCTGGGCGTTCAAAAATGCGGCTTGAGACCTTCAAAAATGCATCCATGACAACGCCAGGCATAAAAATTGTGTGTGGCTCTTGGCGATTTTGAGTGACTTGATCAATATAAATTTGCCACACATCCATGGATTTGCTGTTGATTTTTCCAAGGAGCTCTGCCCACTTATTTTGCTCTTCGGATGAAAGAGGTTCCTGACGAGTTTCAGGTTTTTTTGCTTTCGCTTTTGGCGACTTAGACATTTAATTTCCCTGTGTATATGAATTATTTATTATGTCATGAGTATAACTTTTCTCATGAAGCGTGTCGATTCCTATTCATTACGGCTCATTAAAATTAATTGTATCCATTGGAAAAGTGGTTCAAAATGCAAAAATAGAACGCTATCAGTTAAAGGTATTGGGTATGTTCAATAAAGCGGTACTTTGCATCTTAAAGGCCTGTGTATGGGGAGCGCTGAGTGTTGTTTGTGTTGGTTGCGCAAAGACAGGGATTAATAAAACAATCAAAAAAGAATGCATGGCAGAGGGGATGACATTTGCTGATACACCTACTTCCCAGGAAAGAGAAATGCTGAAGATTCAGTCTGCAAAGCTCCGTGAGCAGTTGAAAAATGATGAAATACAAGTGAACCAGGCATCGGATACATTCAAAGCAACAAAAAAGTTTCTTAAAGGCTCGCAATAGTATCGCACCCTAGTTTGGGAAATAAGTATGAAGAGTTTTTCCGTGTTCTTTTAGCCATTTTTGGTCATCTTTAAATGAAGGATGAATTTCCTTTACGAGGGCCCAAAAGTGAGGGCTATGGTTAAACTCGAGTAAGTGGCATAGCTCGTGTGCAATAACGTAATTAAATACTTTTTCTGGCGCGAAAATAAGACGCCATTGGAGAGTAATTTCTCCTTGCCGATTACAGCTGCCCCAGCGGCTGAGAGTATCTTTTATCTTTATGGTTTGGGGGGTGACATTTAGCCGTGAGGCGAGCTGATGGCCGTGATGGTTTGCGTGATGTAGGGACTCGTTTTTGAAGAAATTAAGTAAGGCCACTTCGGGTGAGGAAGCTCGGCAGTATAGTTTGTCACTTTCTGCCAAGACTCGTTTTATTGAACGGTCTGTGTGTAAGATTAATTCATGGCTTTTTCCAAAAAATGGTAATTGCATGCCATGATAAACTGAGAAAGCTGGTGTGGCTTTTATGTGTTTTTGGATCCAGTTTTGATTGGTTAGTAAAAAATCTTCAATGCGTTTTAAAGATGTTCTTTGTGGGGCTGTTACTCGAATGCGCTTACCACTTAGGTTGATACTTAGGCTCAAAGCCCTTTGGCCGCGTTTAAATACGATTTGGACAGGATGTGATTTGAACGTCGTAAGCATATGTGCATTATATGTTTTCTCGGTCTGCGCGGCAAATGGTATTCAAAATAATCCGTATAAAGATACTGCTGGTAAGTTATGGCGGGCCGATGCTAAGCACGTTGTAAAAAAGCAAATGAAGGGCAATGAGCTGCACGCTACCTGTATTGATGAACACGTTAAAAAGTATTTTTTTGAGGTTTAACAGCGGCTCTTTGAGCAACTTTTAAATTTTAGATGGTGCCCAGAGGCGGGTTCGAACCACCGACACAGGGATTTTCAGTCCCTTGCTCTACCAGCTGAGCTATCTGGGCATACGTTTTCTTAATCACGCATGGACAGCTATATTGAAAAAAATTGAAGTTGTCTATAGAGAACTCTGCTTAAGGAGACAAAAATTACAACTGATTTTACGCATGCCCCTCAAGATCGTGCTCGAGATCTTCGAAAGAAGGCTCCTCTTGAGTCGGGATTGCATAGCTTCCATTAAGCCAACGGTTCAAATCAAGTAGTTTGCAGCCCTTAGAACAAAAGGGTCTAGTGTCATACTCTGCTGGTTTCTGGCAAATAGGGCATTTTGAATTTGGTGCTGACATTTTTTTACTTGGAAGAATTGATACAAAAATAATCCACTTCTTCAGAGCTTGTGTCAATATGAATTTCGGCAAAGCGCTTGGTTGTGAAATCCCAAGCGTGGGCATAGTGCTCTAAAAGGTGTTTGTGAACCTTTTGATGCATCGCAATAGATATATGTGGTTTTAGTGTCGAACTACGACAGGCACGTAAAATTTCAGTTGCAAGAATGTGAAGAGATTTAGTTCGCTCGTGCGTTATAGAAAGAAGCTGAGGTAGGGATGTGAACAATCCTTCCCGTGTAAATTCACCCAAACCCATTGGGGTTAAGCCGTGGAATGTAAGGCCATAGGGATCATTTTTGCAAAGAGATTTAATCTTTTGCTCAAGAATCTTCCGGTTGTGCGGAGTTTTCATGGTGATGAAATCAACTAGAATTGCGCCACGTAAGCTACGTAGGCGAATTTGTCGAGCTGCTTCTTCAGCTGCCTCAATGTTAACTTTAAGATAGTTTTGTTCGGGCTGAATGTTCGAATGGCATGACCCACTATTAACATCAATCAGCTGAGCGGTTGAAAGGTGGTGTATGCGTAGGTTGCCACCTGACTGGATGAGAGGAACATCATCCTGAAAGAGAGTTTGCCATGCTTCTTCAACTTCCTCGGGAAAACCACAATAAGATTGTTTTGCAGGCAGCAACGTTGCGGGTTTAGAAAGGGTTTGAACAAAATCCTCAAGGTCTGGCTTTAAAAGTGGATCATCAAAATATATCTTGCTGACGTCTTCTAAACGCTCTAGCCAGCGGTTTAATGGTGAAGGGGAAAATAATAAAGCGCCAACCTGGGACTCAACAAAGTCACGACTGATTTTTCCCCAAAGCTCATGAAGAACTTTATACGAATGCATGAGCTTGGATTCAGGTTGTTTGAGCGCTTGTGAGCGAATAATTCCCCTGAACCCTGATTCATACAACGTATCCATCATAACGTTCGCTCTATCTTTTGAGGCTCTTTGAGACATGGAGATTTCATGCCTCGATGGCATAAAGACAAGGCCGCCCCGGTTCAAGCTGATATTAGTTGTCGCTTTAAGTAAGCTGTGATCTTGAAGTGTGGCTGGATCTCCATGTGCTAGAAGCTGCAGCATGATTTTTTCGCCTATTGGGGGCAAGCTTTTGGGGTTTTTGGCTTCGATGAATGCTGGTCTGGCTTCGCCAATATCAACAATGGCACGGTTCAAAGGTTTGATGTATTCAATAACCCGTCCAGAATAAATCCTATCTTTTAGGCTTGGGAAGAGATCGTTATGATAAAAAAACTCAACAATCCAATCGTTCTTTATATAAGCACCCCGGATTTCTCCGGCAATAGATGATAGCCATACTTGATTCATTTGAGGCCGAGTCCTTTAAGAAGGTTTATGGTTTCATACGCAGGTAGCCCCATTACAGCTGATGGAGACCCGGTAATACTAATGAAAAATTTTTGAGCTATTCCGAAAATTGAATAGCAGCCTGCTTTTCCCTGCCATTCACGTGTTTCAAGATATTGTTCAATCTCATTTTCTGACAAAGGCTTTAGTTTAATTTTTGATTTTACTAATTTTCCCTTCATCTGCCCGGCAGGGTTTCGAACCCAAACAGCGGTTAGTAGCATATGACGCCTGCCTGAAAGCATTCTGAGAATTTGCCTAGCTAAATTAATGTCATCAGTTTTGTTCAAAAGTCTGTTTTGGACAACCCCAATCGTATCTGCTGCAATAATAAAGTGATCATTAAAAGCTTCGTTCGTTGCGGCAGCTTTTAATTTAGCGGCAGCAAGGCGCATTGTAGCCGTTTGGGCATCTTCATTCGGATGAAGGCTTTCATCAATGTTTGTTGGGTGTGTTATAAATGGGTAGCCAAGAATTGTCGCTAGAATTTGTTTTCGAGAGGAAGATTCAGAGGCGAGGACAATCTTTGGATTTTGCGAGGGCATTCGTATTATTTGTGCCTAAATGTAATGCGGCCTTTGGTCAAATCATAGGGTGTCATCTCAACGTTTACCTTGTCGCCTACTAAAACGCGGATCCTATTTTTTCTCATGCGGCCAGAAGTGTGGGTAAGGACGACATGACCATTATCAAGTTTGACTCTAAACATAGCATTTGGTAATAACTCAATCACGGTTCCTGTGAACTCGATGAGGTCTTCTTTAGACATTAATACTCCTTTGTAGCATTTGTGAGAATATGAAAGGCATTTCCATCGTTAGGTCAAGTTCTTTTTTGCAATTTGCCAAGAGAAAGTTAAGATGTTGTAAAAATAGCTTGGGCTAAGAAAACCATTTACGCGGCAAATTTTGCTTAATTTCTTGCGTATTGAATTGCTTACATCTAAGGCGCTCCTACTAAAAAGTCATTATGAGACAAAGAAAATCAAGCGTAGTGGGAAAAAATTACAATTGGGCAATTTTTTCCACGTCGTTAACTACTTGTTTAATTTTGCCACTGCATCATAGCAACAGTCGACGTAGTATGTGTGAGGTAGTTACGTGGTTGATGGTACGTTGCAACGAGTAATGGAATGGCTAAAGAATATAGGCCCTTTTCGTGCGGCATTGTTTGTTGGTGGTTTTATTGGTGTTGTGACTATTGCTGCCATATTGGCATCTTCTCTTGCAAAGCCTGATTTTGCTCTCCTTTACTCTGATCTTGAGTCTCAAGACTCCGGCAAGATTATTTCTAAACTTGAGGCTATGGCAATCCCATATGAAATAAAAGCAGAGGGACAGCAGATATTTGTTCCCAGACAGGAAGTTGCGAAATTAAGAGTTGCTATGGCTGAAGCAGGCCTTCCTGCCGGTGGTGGAATAGGCTATGAAATTTTTGATAAAATGGATGCTTTTGGGACAACCAGTTTTGTGCAGGATGTCAACTTAATCCGCGCATTGGAGGGTGAGCTCTCGCGGACCATTCGTGCCATTCAGGGTGTAGAAGCGGCTAAGGTTCATCTTGTTTTGCCAAAGCGGCAACTTTTTTCTAAGGATAAGCAGGAACCAAGTGCATCCATCATGGTAAAGGCAGGGCGTGGCCGGCTTACGAAGCAGCAAGTAGCCGCGATCCAGCATCTTGTAGCGGCGGCTGTTCCTGCTCTGAATGCTCAAAAGGTCTCCATAGTAGATGATAAAGGAACTTTGTTGGCGCGAGCAAACGAGGACGGTATTAATTACTCCAATCTTGACGAGGTCAAATCAAGTCTTGAGACACGATTAGCTCGTACCGTTGAAAGCTTGCTCGAAAAGTCTGTAGGTAATGGAAAGGTTCGAGCTGAAGTTGCTGTCGAAATGGATTATGACAAGCTGACAGAGAATTCAGAAAAATATGACCCAGATGGGCAAGTGATCCGTTCTACGCAAAATGTTGAAGAAGGCCAAAACAGTCAGGAAAATAAAGACGGACAAAGTGTTTCGGTCCAAAATAACAATCCAGGTGAAAGTACTGCAAACGTTCAAGGGCATAAACATCAAGCGAATAAAACTGAAGAGACCATTAATTATGAAATCAGCAAAAAAGTGACAACACTTATTAAAGAAGGTGGTCAGCTTCGCCACCTGTCTGTGGCTGTTATGGTTGATGGCCTTTATAAGAAAGATTCTGATGGTAAGGAACAATATACGCCTCGGACAAAGGAAGAGCTTGATAACTTTGCAAAACTTGTCAAATCAGCTGTTGGATTCAAAGCTGATAGAGGAGATAGTGTTGAAGTCATCAATATGCAGTTTGCTCCACAAGAAGAAATTTCTGGAAGCTATGTTCAAAAATGGCTTGGCTTGGATCAAACTGATATTATGAAGTTGGCACAACTTCTTTCCCTCCTTGGGCTTGGTTTAGCGGTGGTATTCTTCGTGGTTCGCCCAATGATGCGCGTTAAGGTGGATGCCGCTGCCGTGAGGTCAATAGGGGCTTCTGGTGAAGTTCCTACTTTGCCTGCGCAAAGAGGAGTAGATCAGGTGGAAAGTGCAGCCGTGTCTGGAGTGCCTGCTACAACCCCTGGGTTACAGCAAACAATGCCTCATGGCGGAAGCGAAGGCAATGGGACTCTGCCTCCTATTATTTTGCCCTCAGATTCTTTAGCGCTAGCAGAGAAGGCAAAAGAATTTGTTCTTGAAAACCCTGTTGTGTCTTCTGAAGTGATCCGTGGCTGGTTGAAGGGGAGATAAAGAATGGAGGCGTCAAAAACTCAACAGTTTATGGGTGAGCTCAATTCCAAGCCACTGACAGGGAAAGAAAAAATTGCAATTTTTATGAACTTAGTTGGTGATGATGGTGCTGTGCAAATTCTTAAACAATTGTCCAACGATGAAGTGACACGTATTTCAAAAATTATTGAGCAGACAAAAAAGTTTGGCGAAGAAGATGAGCGGTTTGTGATTTCAGAGTTTTATAAGCAATTATCGTTTGTCATTCTTAATAAAGAAGCCCAAGAGTTTGAAAAAAATCGCAAGGACAAAAAGGTTAATACATCTCAGTTACTTGAGCATTTGGAATCAGCCGAGGGCGGTACTACATGGGAAAAGCTCACCATGGTTAGTGAAGAGGTATTGGCAAATTACCTTAAGAACGAATATCCGCAAGCTGTTGCCGTGATTATGTCGCATTTAAAATCTGAGCAGGCTGCTCGGGTGCTTACGCTATTTCCAGAAGAAATGTCCAATGATGTTATTAAGCGGATGCTTAAGCTAGATGGTGTCAAAAAGGAAATCATGGTTGATATCGAGCGGACATTACGAACAGAGTTTGTAAATAATATTGAGAGCAATGCAAAAACAGATATGCATGAAACCATAGCTGAAATTTTTAACCGCCTTGAAAGAGGTTCTGATGCAAAATACCTTAATTTTATTGAGGAAATTGACGCTAACGCAGCTGAGCGTATTCGCAATTTAATGTTCACTTTTGAAGATTTGAAAAAACTTTCGGCCCAAGATGTTCGCACCATTTTAAGGTTTGTTGATCGCTCAAAGCTAAGCCTTGCCCTTAAAGGCATGCCTGATGACTTTAAAGATATTTTCTTAAAAAACATGCCAGAAAGAGCTGCAAAACTTTTGAAAGAGACAATCTCCGAGCTTGGTGGTGTGAGGGTACGTGATGTTGAGGAAGCTCAGGCCTCTATTGTGTCTAAAGCTAAGGAACTTGCTTCATCTGGTGAAATTACGTTAAGTCACGGCGGTGTGGAAGATGAAATGGTGTACTAATGGCAGATACTTTTAGTCAAATTTTATACTCTAAGCCGCTTAAAGATCATGCTTCTTATCAGGATAAAAATCAGCGTTTTACGTTTGATGAGGTAGATGCCGCAAAACAAATTGCTTTTGCGCAAGGTGTTGAAATGGGAGAAAAGCAAAAGAGTGAATCCATCGAAGCTATGGCTCTAAAAGCCTTGGAAAAAATTGAAAGTGGTATCATTGCTCTTCTTGAAGATTTAGATAAAGACACACTCATGTTTTGTGATTTGCTAATATCAGCCTTAAAAAAAATTGCACCAGCTCTAGAGTACTATATCGCTAAAGATAATATCTTGATCATGATTAAAGAGCATTTAGCTCCAATCCGTGATCAAAGAGTTATGAAAATTATTGTTCATCCTGATTTGGTCGATCAGTTGTTAAGCCGTATCACAGAAAAGAGTGCGCTTAACGAAAAAATTAAGATCGTTGGGGATGATACTATTGGGCCATGGGATTGCCATATGGTCTGGGAAAGTGGGGAGATTAAACGGTCTTTTGATGAGATTATTGAGAAAATTTTGACGGCTATCGAACAGCAAATCCAACAAAAATAACGAGTGCCAAAGGGAGAAAAAATGAGTTCAGAAAAAGATACAAATGGGTCCCAATCCTCAACAGGTGAGGGGCTGGGCCAAACCGGGCTGGGAAGTGACTTGCTTGATGAAAATGGCAGACCAATTGAAGCCGTATACCATGTGCCTGTCAGAATATCTGCTGTACTTGGAAAGGCAATGATGCCTGTTAACCAGCTACTAAAGCTCACAAGAGGTTCTGTGGTTGAATTGGATCGCAGAGTGGGAGAGCCCGTAGATGTGTTTGTCAACGATAGGCTTGTTGCTCGTGGTGAGGTGGTTATTGTTGAGGATCGTTTGGGAATCACAATGACAGAAATAGTCCGTTCCTAACGAGCTAGAAGGGAGAGCGCTTATGCGATTATTGATAATTGGTACCTTAAACGGGCATATCACTGAGGCAGCGAGAATTGCAAAAGCTAAAGGTTTAAGTGTTTCCCATGTGGAAACAATAGGTCCAGCCATTTCATTTTTAAGGCAAGGTGGAGCTGATGTTATCTTTATTGATGTCACTCTTGATATTTGGACTTTTGTAAAGTCCATTCGAGATGAAAGGATCAATACACCTGTAATCGCCTGCGGTATTGGGCACGAAACTAAGCTAGCGGTGCAAGCTATTCGTGCGGGTGCTCAAGAATATTTACCATTGCCTCCTGATACTGATTTAATAGCGGCTGTTTTGGGCTCTGTATCAACCAATGAGGCTCCTCTTGTCTATCAAGATCCTGTCATGGCAAAAGTGGTTAAACTTGCTGAACAGATCGCTTCAAGTGATGCAAGTGTTCTAATTACGGGTGAGTCTGGTACGGGTAAAGAAGTCATGGCTCATTTCATTCATGAAAAAAGCAAACGCTCTCAATCCTCATTTATCAGCGTTAACTGCGCTGCCATTCCAGAGAATTTATTGGAATCTGAATTATTTGGCCATGAAAAAGGAGCTTTTACTGGGGCTTTAGCTCGGCGTATTGGAAAATTTGAAGAGGCAGATGGTGGTACCCTATTGTTGGATGAAATTACTGAGATGCATCCAAGATTGCAAGCAAAGCTATTGAGGGCAATTCAAGAAAGAGAGATTGACCGTGTGGGAGGCACAAAGCCAGTTAGAGTTAACATACGACTGCTGGCTACGAGCAATCGCAACATGATGCAAGCGGTTAAAGAGGGTACCTTTCGGGAGGATTTATATTTTCGCTTAAATGTGGTGGCAATTGAGATTCCTCCTTTGAGAGAGAGGAAGAATGATTTGGTTATTTTGGCCAAGCATTTTGTTAAAAAATACTCTGAAGTTAATGGGTTGGACTCAAAAGAGCTTAATCAAGAGGCTTGCAATAAACTTCTTGTTCAAACTTGGCGTGGTAATGTCAGGGAGCTCGAGAATGTCATTCATAGGGCTGTTCTCTTGTGTGAATCAAATATCATCGCTGGTTGTGATATTCATTTACCGCAATTTGATGTGAGTGCAGACATAAGTCCTGCGCACACACAACTTTCTAATCCTGCGGTGGATAAAAATGTTGAAGGGGTTGGTCGAACGGTGGCTGAAGTTGAACGGGACCTGATTATCAATACTCTTACGCATTGTTCAGGTAATCGAACTCACGCTGCAACTATTTTGGGCATTTCCATTCGTACGCTCCGCAATAAGATTAGGCAGTATCGTGACGAGGGAATTAAAGTTCCAGATGGACAACTTGATCAGGCTTCTTAACAGGCTCGCATAAAGGAAAACATATAATATGTCCGAAGCAGTCGCTACAGCAACATCTCCGCTCCAACGTCTATTTCTTTCGCTTAGGCGAGGTGAAGTTGCGTTTGCCCTTGGTCTTTTATCAATCCTTATCTTGCTAATTATGCCAATGCCGACATGGCTTTTGGATATATCATTGGCAATTTCTATCACGTTCTCAGTTATCATTTTGATGACCTCTTTATTTATTGTTACACCGCTCGAGTTTAGCTCGTTCCCAACCATATTACTTGTTTCGACAATGTTGCGGTTGGGCCTAAACGTAGCGTCAACCAGGCTTATATTATCACATGGCCATGAGGGTCCAGGTGCCGCTGGCCACGTCATTAAAGCGTTTGGCAATTTTGTCATGAGTGGCAACTTTGTGATTGGAATGATTGTATTTGCTATTTTGGTTATTGTAAATTTCATTGTAATTACAAAAGGTTCTAGTCGTATAGCTGAAGTCTCGGCACGCTTCACCTTGGATGCGATGCCTGGTAAACAAATGGCCATTGATGCCGACTTATCCGCAGGTATCATTAACGAAGATCAAGCTAGAACGCGCCGAAAGAACTTGGAAGACGAATCTAGCTTTTTCGGATCCATGGATGGTGCTGCGAAGTTCGTTCGTGGTGATGCTGTCGCTGGCCTTTTGATCACATTTATTAATATTATTGGTGGTGTGATTATTGGCGTCGTTCAAAAGGGAATTTCATTTGGCGAAGCCCTTCATACTTATGCATTACTCACAGTCGGTGATGGCCTTGTTTCGCAAATTCCAGCATTGATTGTTTCAACGGCTGCTGGTTTGTTGGTTTCAAAAAATAGTGGCGAGGGTTCGCTAGACAAGGCGCTATTTATTCAGTTAGGTGCATACCCAACTGCCATGGGGATTAGTTCATTTGTGCTGGGTCTTATATCAATTTTGCCCGGAATTCCGATGTTACCATTTATTGCTCTATCTTCAATGACTGGGCTTGCGGCATGGAAAATGTCAGAGCGTAACCATAAGGAGGAACAGCGTCTTTTGACTAAAGATGCGGAAGCCGATGATGTAAAAACTGGATCGGCTGAAAAATCTCTCAGCGATTATTTATCAATTGACTTGATCCGACTCGAGTTTGGTTATGGCTTGTTGTCGCTTATGAGCGAGCAGGGTGGAGTCAAAATGACTCATCAAATTAAATCGCTTCGTAAACAATTAGCTACGGATACAGGGTTTGTATTGCCTGCTGTTCGCATCCAAGACAACTTGCAGTTGAACTCAGATCAATATGTCGTGCGTATTAAAGAAATTATTGTTGCTGATGGAAATCTAAAGGCGGGCCATTTTCTAGCTATCGGTGCTATTGAAGATGTTGGTGCTGATTTGGGTGAGCGGACTGTCGAGCCAACTTTTGGTATGCCTGCATTATGGGTTGAAGAGTCGAGAAGAGCTGAGGCTGAGGGCTTGGGATTAACGGTGGTTGATAATCTAACCGTCATTATGACGCACCTTACGGAAATCATCAAAGAAAACATGCCTGATTTATTGTCGTATGCTGACACGCAAAGACTATTGGATGAAGTTGACCCTACGCATAAGAAGCTAGTTAGTGATTTGGTCCCAGGTGTCATTGGGATTGGAGGGATACAACGTGTTCTCCAAAATCTTTTGGGAGAGAGAGTTTCTATTCGTGATCTGCCAACGATCTTAGAGGGGATTGCCGAGGCAGCATCAAACACAAAAAACTCAAGTGCGATCACTGAATTGGTGAGAACACGTCTTTCAAGGCAAATCTGTTCAAGTTGCTTAAACTCAGAAGGGGTTTTAGCTTTCTTGGCGCTTTCACCAACATGGGATCAACGTTTTCAAGACTCGATTGTGAATGAAGGCGATACCAAACAACTGGCAATGCCTCCAGGAAAATTGCAAGAATTTATTAATATTATGAAGACGAGTTTTGCTGAAAGCTTTCAGCCAGGCGAACCGATTGTTCTTGTGACGAGTACTGTCGTTCGGCCGCATGTGTATGCACTTGTTGAAAGATTTTATCCAAACGCTTTTGTTTTATCTCAAAATGAGATACATCCTAAGGTTAAAATTCGTTCTTTGGGTCAGCTCACATGAGGTGGCATTAGATGAATATACGGACATTTACAGGGAAAAAGCTGATTGATGTTATCACGCGTATTCATCATGAAATTGGCCCTCAAGCATTAGTGATTGATACCAAGACGGATAAGCGTGGGGTTACTGTGACTGTAGCTGTGCGCGAGCCAAAGGAAGGCACCGTACCTGTTACGATAAAAGAAAACAAGACAAACCTTGAATTGCCGCTTAAAAACAAAATCAACCAATGCCTGGCCAATCATGGTTTTTCAGAAAAGACTCGATTTGAGTTTTTATCAGACTTTACTATGGGGCCTGATGATTCGGTGGTGGACGTATTGGCCGATATGTTAAGTGCAGGGTTCAGCTTTCATAAAGCTGAAGTAGGTCGTAAGTTGGGTGAGCGGCTTATGCTGATAGGGGCTCCTGGTGTTGGAAAAACGATTATGGCGGCTAAGCTTTTAGCTGCGGCAGTTTTTGAAGGGCGCAAGGTTCATATTGTGACAATTGACTCACTTAAAGCCGGAGCCGTGTTTCAACTGCAATCATATGCCTATGCTATGGGAATGGAAGTGGTCGTTTGCCGTCATCCCTCAGAGCTTAAAGCTTTCCTGGCAACATGCGCTCGAGATGAGGATGTAATTATTGATACGCCAGGAATAGATCCGCGTGAACGACAAGATGCTATGAGGCTTGCTGAGTTTATTTATCAGTTTAAGGCGGCGCCTATCTGGGTGGCTGGGGCAACTATCAATTTGGATGTAGCAAAACAGCAAGCTTTAGCTTTTGCGGGCTTTGGCGCGGATAAAGTGATTATCTCTCAAGGGGATCTGGTCGATCGATTTGGATCAATTATGGAAGCGATTAGGGTGGCTAAATATGTTATGCTGGGCTTAAATCATTCGCCATATATAGGAAGGCCCTTCATTACTCTTCGCCCCAGCCTTTTAGCTAAAATCTTACTGGCTAAAGCCGGACTGATGGATATTAACATCCCTGACCATGGTTGGGAGAAAATCCTCAAGGCAAGCTAAGCTTGTTATTGAGAAGGCAATATTATTAAGATTGCTCTAACTTTATTTTTACTATTAGCGCAAATAAAAGAAGCCGTGTTAGTAGAAATCATCTATACAAACCGTTTATTTTAATTGTATGCTGCGACCAGGGATAGGTGTTATCGGGGCAGAAAATGTCTGCAATTTGTGAGTATAACAATTCAATACAGGAGAGTTTTTGTAGCCTCACGCTACCTATTATTGAGAAGTTTGGCTTTACAAATCTTCTATGCATAAAATTTCTTGATGGAGGAAAACGCTTATTTTTAAGCACCAATGCCAGCTGGGTTGATTGTTATGTTGAGCATAAATTTTATGATGATAAAGTCCACGAGGAAAACGCAATAAAAGACAATGATAAGCAAGTTCCTTACGCGCTTTGGGATAGCTACAGTACTGATGCTGTTTTTAAAGCAGCTAATAGTTATGGATTATGGCATGGGCTGTATATTTATGGCGATAATGAGTTATTTAGCTTCGCAACAGATGGGCTTAACGAAAAGGCAGCGCTTGTAGCGGTTAGCAATATCAACTACTTTTATCAATTTATTGCTTATTTCAAAAGTGTTGGTTCGCACTTATTTTCACCGCAAAATGTTGAAGATTTACTTCTTCACTCTAAGGAAAAGAGGAAGGTATCAGATCATTTTACGAAGGCTGAAAATGAAAATTTAATTAAGTTTCCTGAGAAAATAAAAGTGCAGTATAAGAACTCAGATTTCACCATTACCAAAAGGGAAGCGCAAATTTTAGCGCTGTCTGCCTTTGGTATGACGGGTGGTGAAATAGCCTTTGAGACTCAACTATCGATACGAACTGTTGAAAAGCATATTGAGCACATTAAGATGAAATCAAACTGTATATCAAAGTCCCAGTTAGTTGGTTTGTATCACAATTCAAATTTGAAATATTTAAGATATGAAAATTTTTGTTAAGGGTGACAGAACTAAACTATTGATAGCGTCTTTAGTGGGCCAATCAATTGAATTTTATGACCTTGCTCTTATAGCGTTTTTCTCTTTTAAAATTTCAGAACTTTATTTCCCTAAATTTGACTCATTTATTTCACTCCTACTGAGCTTGATAACCTTTGGCGTAGGGTTTCTGTCAAGGCCGGTAGGCGCCATTTTGTTTGGATATATAGGTGATAAGATTGGTAGGAAGTCATCGTATCAAATGTCTATTGTCTTCATGGGTATCCCAATGCTTGTTATTGCGGCGCTGCCTACGTATTACCAAATTGGTGTTTGGGCGCCATTAATTTTGCTTTTGGCTCGGTTTGCGCAAGGTTTATGTGTTGGGGGCGAGTATAACGGAAGTGCAATTTTTTTTCTTGAGCATTTAAAGTCTTCTAATAAGGCTTTTTACTCAGCACTTATAAGTGCTGGTGCCATTTTTGGATTTTTCTTGGCGGCATTTGTTGCAAAAATTTTCTCAAATGATTCGCTCCCGCATTGGGCATGGCGAATCCCATTCTTCATCGGTGCGCTTGTAGCGTTTCTTGGGTTATATATAAGGAAAAATATTTCTGAGACTCCTGTCTTTCAATCATTAAAAGAGCGGCAGAATCAAGTTAGTTTTCCCTTGCGTGCGATCTATAAAGAAACACTCTTGAATTCATTAGCCACGATTGGGTTAGGGTGTTGCATGGGAAGCATTTCTTTAACTGTTGTCAGTTATATTCCTATTCATGCGGAAAAATTTATTAATTTTAGTCATAATTTATCGGTTAATTTAAATTTAATCGGTATACTATTTTATATGATTTTTACAATAATATCTGGACGATTAGCAGATAAATATTCTGTTTTTAAAATATTGAGTGTGACGACCATCTCAATACTACTTCTTGTTTTTCCAATATTTTATTTGTTGTCCATCAAGAATTTCTATGTCTTTATGTGCGGCAATATCATGCTAGGTACTTTGGCTGGCTTGCTTTTAGGGTCTACAAATTATTTTTTGTATCAGTTATATCCCGCAAAAATCAGGTACACAGGCGTCTGTTTTAATTTTGCCATTGGGTTGGCTCTTTTTGGAGGGACGGCTTCAATTGTTAATAGCCTCCTTGCAAAAAACATAGGAGTTATTATGGGGCCTGCAACATATTTGATGTTTAGTTCGATAATTGGGCTGGTTTCATTGGGCGTAGTAAAAACTAAAAAACTACTTATTCATGATACTTTTTGAGCTATAATTCCAATAGTTTCTCTACCATCTAGCTTTATATCATCGGGGAAATCTGGTCTGTTAACATATGAGGCTTGGATGATTTTAAATTTATCGCCTATGACTTTTTGGAGGGTTTCTTTGTCAAGAAAGTTTGCTTGCCTGGGTAGTTCGTTTTTCCTATCGCTAGCATAATCTCTCAGGTTATGTATTTTCCCTGGCCATTTGTGGTTATTTTTTACTCTCTTCAAATAGGTGGGCATGAAGTCCTTAATAAAACCAAGAAACGGTGTATCAGCTGTTAGTATTAATAGGCCATTTGGTTTGAGCCATTTATATATTAAGTTAATGCCTTTAATTAAGTTTTTTGGCGAAAGTAAATGAACCATCCTTGATGTAAATATGACATTGAGGCTTTCATTTTGAAAAGACAAATCATTTGGAAAGCTGCCAGGAGCTAAGCTAACACATTTTGCCGTTGCTTCTGGTAGTCTGTTTCTAAAATCTTCTAGGTGTTCCATTGAGATATCATTAACAACAAGTCTATTTTTGCTGGTTGCTACCTTTTCTGAGATTAAACCATATCCTGCGCCAAGCTCTAGAATATCAATGTCACTTTTGGAGTTACAAAGATTAATAAACGCCGATACAAACTCATCCTCAAAAGAGCTTGCATATCCCATTCGGTTTTTTGTTGGTATGAACATAGTTTCTTTTTTTTGCAAAGTTAGAAATTTGAAACTTTAGAGTATGGTTCATGAGACCATACTTCAAAATTTTAGTATTACTGAATCATTGTGTCAATTTAAAAACAAGTGATTAGGCGGTATTACGTGCTGCGTAATTTTGCAATTTTAGAGAAAATCTGCTTTTTTTCTGTTCGTTTTTCTTGGAAAAATGATTTTAATAAATCCTCGGATGGGAATGGGAGAATGTCCCCATAATATTCAGGGGCATGGTGGCAGCTGGGTGAGTGGAAGATGCGGGGGCCATGGTCAACGCCACCACCTTTGGTGTCTGCCGCACCATAATAGAGGCGGCGGATGCGGGCAAAGCTTATGGCTGTTGCGCACATGGGGCATGGCTCTAAGGTCACGTAAAGGTCGCAATGAGATAAAATGCGGGAGCCTTGATGCTGTGCAGCCCGTCTTATGGCAATCATTTCGGCGTGTGCTGTGATATCAAGAGTGGTCATAACTTCGTTATGGGCAAAAGCAATGATCTCATTTTTGTAGACAACAACAGCTCCAACAGGAACCTCTTTAAGCTTCAGTCCAGCTTCAGCTTGAGCAAGTGCTGCTTTCATAAAGGTGAGGGAACCAAAACTCACGATGCCTACTTCATTATTTTTGTTGCCCTAATGTGCCACAAATAAATGATTTCGATCAAGCCTGCATCATAGGATAATTCATTAAAAATATGAAATATCAAATAATTGGCAAGTTCTTGAATTTTGTGAGCAACAAACGTGTTAGGCTGATGACAATGCCTAAGAATTATGTCATAAGGTGTTATCTTCATTTTAACATTTTTTCTTTGCAGGCAGCCGAATGTCAAATCAAGTATTTTCCGAATATGTTGGTGTGTTGATTGAGAGTGATGAATCAAAACCTCAAATGCCAACCGAACAGACACATCGCTTAGAAACAGATTCAATGGGAGACATGTGGGTCGAAAAAACTCGCTATTGGGGTGCGCAGACTCAGCGGTCAAAAGAAAATTTTCGAATTGGCGAAGAAAAAATGCCTAAAGCTCTTCTTTGTGCCTTTGGTATTCAAAAGAGGGCTGCAGCAAGCGCTAATATGGCTGTGGGTTTGCTAAACGCTGAGATAGGCAATGCTATTGTTCAGGCTGCTGATGAGGTCGCTAGAGGGAAATTAGACGACCATTTCCCTCTTGTCGTTTGGCAAACAGGGTCGGGTACCCAGAGCAACATGAATGCTAACGAGGTCATTGCAAATCGAGCGATCGAAATGCTGGGAGGCCAGATTGGTAGTAAGAGGCCTGTGCATCCGAATGATCATGTAAACATGGGGCAATCTTCCAACGATACGTTTCCCACAGTCATGCACATTGCTTGTGCCATAGAGGCCCAGGGGCGACTGTTGCCCGCCTGTCATCATCTTCACAATGCTTTGAAGCAGAAGCAAGATGAGTTCATGAACATCATCAAGATTGGTCGGACACATTTGCAGGATGCTACGCCGTTGCGGTTGGGGCAGGAGTTTTCAGGCTATACTCAACAAATGAAGGCTTGCATCGAATGGATCGAGCGCTCACTTAAAGATGTATACGCGCTGGCCCAAGGTGGAACGGCGGTGGGAACGGGGCTTAATACGCACCCAGATTTCCCACAAAAATTTGCAGCTGAGGTGAGTGCGCTTACAGGGCTGCCTTTTTGCTCGGCACCAAATAAATTTGAGGCTTTAGCCTGCCACGATGCCCTTGTGCAATTTTCAGGTTCATTGAACACAATGGCCGCTGCTCTTATGAAAATCGCCAATGACATTCGTCTGCTGGGTTCAGGTCCACGCTGTGGCATTGGGGAAATTTTGTTGCCAGAAAATGAGCCGGGATCTTCCATTATGCCTGGTAAAGTTAACCCAACCCAGGCTGAAGCCATGACGATGGTGGCGGCGCAGGTGATGGGAAACCATGTCTGCGTGACGGTGAGCGGGTCTAACGGCCATATGGAACTAAATGTCTTTAAGCCAGTGATTGCTTTTAATGTTTTGCAATCTATTCGCCTCTTGGCCGATGCAATTAATAGCTTTGCTGATAATTGTGTGGTTGGGATTAAGCCAAATTTGGCACGGATAGAAAAACTTTTGAACGAGTCTCTTATGTTGGTGACTGCTTTGAATCCTCACATTGGCTATGATAATGCTGCAAAAGCTGCCAAGAAAGCACATCACGATGGCACGACCCTTAAAGAGGCCGCTCTTGCCTTAGGTCTTTTGACGGAAGAAGAGTTTGACCGCTGGGTCCGCCCGGAGGATATGGTTTAAGTTTTTTTCGCCACTTGCACACAAACTTTCCGTCTAATGCTGAGGGCCTTTATTGTAACCGAACCTTTTTTCCGCAATGCGATCGGCTGCTTGGTTAGGTAAAATCTTGGCTTTGTCAGCCTCTTCGAAAACTTCAAGCATTGTTGTGTAGATTTGCTTAACGTGCCTGAGAACATCTTTTTTGGTGAAATCTTGTCCTTCATAGGTCACTTTAATTAAGCCGCCGGCATTAATGGCATAATCAGGTGCATAGAGGATATTTTTCTCTTTTAAACGTTCCGCATGCAAAGGGGAAAAGAGTTGGTTGTTTGCTCCTCCGGCTATGACGCCAACTTTAAGCTGCGGAAGCGTATCATCGTTTATAATGCCGCCAAGGGCGCAGGGCGCAAAAACGTCTGCCTTAACGCTGTATATTTCATCAGGTTGAGCCGCTTTTGCTTGAAGTTCATCAACAGCGCGCTTGACATTATTCTCATCAATGTCAGTCACGATCAACTTTGCACCATTCTCATGGAGGAGTTTGCACAATTTAAACCCAACGCTGCCAAGGCCTTGTACAGCAACGGTTAAGTTATTTACTGAGTCATGATGAAAACGATGCTTAACTGAAGCCTTTAAGCCCTGATAAACGCCATAAGCTGTATATGGAGAAGGGTCACCATCATCTTGATCGGGTTTAACGGGAAGCCCTACGACAAAATCCGTGTGCTGTTTAACGATCGTCATGTCAGCAACAGATGTGCCAACATCTTCTGCTGTAATATATTTGCCTCGAAGATCATTAACAGCTTCAGCTAATGCTTTAAAAAGCTGTGGATTTTTATCTGTTTTAGGGTTGGCGATAATGACAGCTTTTCCGCCTCCCAAATTGAGGTTGGCAAGAGCAGCTTTATAAGTCATGCCACGAGAGAGTCTAAGGGCATCTTTGAATGCTTCAGCTTCATTCACATATGGCCAAATACGACAACCACCTAACGCTGGTCCACGAAATGTATTGTGGATGGCAATAATGCCTTTGGTGCCGCTGGTGGCATCATAAAAACCTAAAATTCTTTCGTGTTGATTAAAATCAGGGTGCGAAAAAATTGAAATATTGGTCACTCTTGTTGTCCCTTTGAAGGATAAGTTGATTTTGCAAATTATCCGATATTATGATATCAATCTGATAACCACTAAGGGGGCTCCTTGTAAAGACAAATTTGGAGAAATGTTATGGCCATACCAATTATAATAGATTGTGATCCAGGTACAGATGATGCCGTTGCGTTGATGATGGCGGTGGCAGCGCCGGAAGTTTTCAATGTTTTGGGTGTGACAACGGTTGGTGGAAATGTTTCACTTGAGCTTGTTACCCAAAATGCTCTTAAAGTCCTAGAGCTGGTCGAATCTGATATAAAAGTATACAAAGGTTGCTCAAGGCCTCTAGTGAAGCCTGGGATAATGGATGCAGACTACGTCCATGGGTTGGATGGTTTAGGCGGCGTCGTATTGCCTGAACCAAATCGGCAGGCAGAAGCAAAGCATGGCGTTGACTTTATTATTGATGCGATTAAATCCCATCCTGAGCCAGTGACATTAGTGCCGATTGGCCCATTGACCAACATCGCCATGGCTCTTGTTAAAGACCCATCTATCAAGAAGAACATCCATGAAATTGTTTTTATGGGGGGTGCTATGAGAGGTGGGAATGTTCCAGGAGGCTATGCTGAATTTAATATTTTTAATGATCCTCATGCGGCTCAAGTCGTGGTTACATCAGGCCTGAATATCGCCATGATTGGTTTGGATGTGACCCATGACGCTTTGATGACGGAAGATTATTTTGAGCGTTTAGGGTTGATTAATAACGTTCCAGCAAAATTTATGACGGAAATGTTGCGCGCAACTTTTGAAATTGAAAAAAAGAGATATGGTTTTGGTGGGTGCTTTTTGCACGATCCATGTGTCATTGCGTTTTTATTCGATCGCAGTCTTGTTACGGGGCGGCATTGCCCGATGTTTGTTGAAATTGGCTCACCCGCAACCTCAGGACAAACGGTTGTGGATTGGCACAATTGGCAGCAATCGCCTGCTAATGTTTTTGTGGCGGATAGCATCAACACACAAGGGTTCTTGGAGGTGGTGATGAGTTTGATTGAACGTTATAAGCATTAGTTGCTTATCTAGAGTGATTGTCCTGATTTAAGTGTTTTTAAGTATTTAAAAACAGTTGCGCGACCAATTTTTAAAATACTTGCAACAATAAGCTGAGATTTCCTTACGTTAAACATCCCTTTGTGAAACATGTGCTCAATGATGTCACGCTTATGCTTTTGTGTCAGCAAAACAAGAGATAGCCCATGCTCTTGGACATAATGAATAATGGTATCTTGAATGGTTTTTTCCCAGTCGGAGTGCGTAGCAGATTGAGATGATAGTTGCGGAAGCGAAATGAGTGTCTCAAGCCAGTGCTTTGCATCCTCCAGCATGCTGATATCCATATGGATGGTCATAGCGCCAAAAGGTTCACCCAGGGTGTCTTTGAGTAAAATGGTGATTGATTTGAGTCGTTTTCCTGTGCGCGTCATGACGTGGGACGTGATGATGCCTTGATCGTTCGTATCTAGCTTGCCAAGGTCATCAATAAGTGAAGGTGATCCAGCATTCTGCTGCGTCAAACTTCCTTTGATGTAAGCTATTTTCCAGCTGTTTAGATCATGTAAAATGACTTCGCCATGGCCGGCTAACAAACCATGTATCCCGTCTGCAATAGCAATATAATTTTCGAAGCTGTCACTCATAGGTATCCTTGCAGTCTTAAATTCAAAAAATTCAGACTAATAATACATATTTTTCGCCTTAAGTATAGGCTGATTCTTATGGCTAGGTCAGTTGCATGATTCACACATGATTCAGCATGATCACGCTTATTTGATCGCCTCTTGTTTTTTGAGAAAGGTGGGTTTGGCGGCGAAAGCTAAAGAAAAAAGCCTCTTCTTTATAGGTATCATGTTGAACATGATCAATATGGTTAACCTTGGTTTTCTCTAGTTGTGATGTGACGAATTCACGCAAGGAAAATAGATGCTTACCGTGGGTTTGTGCAAGAATAAAGAAGCGACTATTAAGAGAGTCTTTATTCATAAACTGATCATAGAAATCATCACTAACTTCATATGATTTTTGGTCAATGCAAGGGCCAACAGCCGCGTGGATATGACTAGGGATGGCTCCAAGCTTTGTCATTGCTTCCACAGTGTTTTCAATAACACCGCCAAAAGCTCCTTTCCAGCCTGCATGGCATGCACCTATGACTTGAGATTTTTGACAATAAAAAAGGATAGGAGCGCAATCAGCTGTTAGAATGCCTAATGCCATATAAGGCAACTTGGTAACCAGCCCATCTGCATCATTGGGGGTAAAATCAGGGTCATCAACCGTGGTTACGATAGAGCTGTGCACCTGGTGGTTAATGCATAAGGTTTTGGGCTCAGGAGCGAAAGCATGGATAACACGCCTTCTATTTTCTGCGACATTGGCAGGTTCATCTCCTTTATCTGCGCTGCAGTTGAGAGATGAAAAATTTTCTTGGCTTACGCCAGCATGTCTTCCAAAAAAGAAATGTTGAGTATGAGGAGAGTGGAGCAAGCTTGATTGAAAGGAGATAAGGGGATTTTGATTTACCTGTGTGTTCATTTTGAGTCCATCCCTGATGCTACGAAAATTTGAACCTTAAACAATGTGCCCATTTCAGATGTTGATATCAATCTATTTAAGCCAAGTTCGAGAGCGCTAAAATTAGTATGGTCCAAAGTTTTATGCAATCTGTCTAATCTTGATTTTATACCACATGAAAGTAAAAAATCTCTTTGTGTCATCAGCTTTAAGGCTAAGATTTGTTGGGAGGTGACGGATTTAAGTTGGCCAAAGTCAACATGTGCTGTTAGGTCTGAATCACCAGGGTGGGCTAAGGGGTCGCAGTATGTATGATGCCGGATAGCCTGCAGCGTATCTTTATAGTCTGTGTGTGTTTCGTATCCATAATCAATAATGAGACAAATCGAAGGGCTCTTGATCATTAAGGCGGAAATATCTTTCATGATTTCAATGGAATCTTCGCAGATTTCATAAAAATTTGCTGATTCAGGAAAAGCTATTTGAGTTGAGTTTTTGAAAGGGATAGAATCAAAGACAAGATCTGTTCTGCAGGTTGTAACCACTCGTTCAAACCACTGGTCGTTGGTTTTGAAAAATTGCCGGATGGGCAAGGCGTCAAAAAACTCATTGGCAATGATGAAATTGACGAAGGAGGAGTCTGTTTGTTGGTCTAGCTCCTTTACTGACCTGACCCAGTGACAAGATTGTGCAAAGGGTTGAAGTTTCGTCTGTTGAATTTTGGTGAGTGAAGGGCTGCTCTCCACGGCAACATAGTAAAGGTTTTGGGTGGTCAATTTTTTCCAACAGGATAAAATATCAAAAGCAAGTGTGCCATTGCCTGGGCCGAGCTCAATCAGCCTAACTTTTTGTTGGGGCTGAGATTGATAAAAGTTTACGAAAAATGCTGAAATTGCTTCGCCAAATAACGGTGAGATTTCAGGTGATGTTGTAAAATGTTCATTAACTGATTTTAAGGTTGAGTAGAATCCATATTCTGGGTGCGCAAGGCATGTTTGCATGTATTCGCTCACCTTTAGCGGACGGCTGTTTTGAATATGTTTAAGTAGATGTTCTTTGAAGTTGCTCAACCAGGTGATGACTTTCTTGTTAGGAAATAAGCTCCAGCCAATATCAATGGCAGAGATAGCATCTGGCCCATCGTAAAAAAGGAGAAAAAGTAGCCAAGGTGAACGTCGGGCTCTCTGAAAAGTTCAACGAAGGATCTTGCTAGACCATAGTTGATAAGAAACAATCCGCCTAAGCGGCCAGGATTTCTGGTGAAAAATGGTTTCTTAGAGGCCATATTGATAACAATGAACAGCACAACGCCTTCAAGGAGTGCTTCATAGATCTGGCTCGGGTGTCTGGTGCCGGGGCCGCCATAGGGGAAAACGACTGCCCAAGGGACATCAGTCAAGCGGCCATAAAGTTCGCCATTTATGAAATTGGCAATGCGTCCAAAAAATAATCCAATCGGGGCTGTGCAGGCTAATAAATCAGCAAACGCAAAGAAAGATGTACTGCTTTTTTTGCAATGCCATGCTGTGGCTAAAATAAGCCCAATTAAACCGCCATGAAAAGACATTCCTCCCTCCCAAACATATACTATTTTGAGTGGGGCTGTAACAAGTAGAGAGGGAGTGTAGAAAAAAACATGCCCTAACCGTCCACCGACAACAATTCCAATGATTGCAAGGGAGAGAAATTGGTCAATGGATTGAGCTGTGATAGGTTTGAATGCAGGGCCTGTTTTGGTTACTTTCTTCATCCAATACAGTCCAAGGAGGATGCCTAATACATAAGAGATCCCATACCAACGAATGGCAATAGGGCCAATGCTTAGGGCAATTGGATCGATGGCAGGAAATGGGATACTCAGCATTTTAAAGCCTTATTGGTAGGGATCATCATTTGTTAAATAGGTCTGAACGTACTCTTTTATGCCTTCTTCCAAAGAAGTCATTGGGGTCGTATAGCCTGCTGCAAGCAGTTTGTCTATATTGGCTTGGGTATAGTATTGGTATTTGTCCTTTAACGTTTCAGGCATATCGATGAATTCAATGTTGGGTGCCAAATTGAGTGCCTTAAATACTTCGCTCGCTAAATCCTGAAAACTCCGTGCTTTGCCTGTCCCAACATTAAAAAGGCCTGAAATATGAGGGTTTGCAAACAGCCAGAGCATGATTTTTACACAGTCTGCTACATAGACAAAATCTCTTAATTGCCCACCATCTGTGTAACTAGGGTGGTAGGATTTAAACAGCTTAGCTTTTTCTGTGGATTGAATTTGAGGGAATAAACTAGCTACAACGCTCTTTTGATTATCTTTGTGGTATTCATTTGGGCCATAAACATTAAAAAATTTCAACCCTGCCCACTGAGGCGGCTTCCTGTGGTAAATGTCAACTTCACGCCAAACAAAGCGATCAAAAACGTGCTTGCTCCAGCCGTATGGATTCAGCGGACGGAGTTGAGATAGATAGGGTTCATTAAATTTATCATCAAAACCGGCTGAACCATCACCATAGGTTGCTGCCGATGAAGCATAAATAAATCGGATCTGATGAAGGGTGGTTAAATGCCATAATTCAGATGAAAGCTGGATATTGTTTTTAATAATGAGGTCGACGTCTTTTTCAGTTGTTGAGGAGATAGCCCCTAAGTGAAAAATGCCCTCAATTTTGTTTGGATTATTTTCAATGAAAGGAAGCAACTGCTCTGGGTAAATAAAGGCATCTACCCGATGTTTTGAAAGATTGCGCCATTTGTCCCCATTGCCAAGAATATCGCACAGCACAATATCACCTTTGTATTGTCTGGAAAATTCAGCAAGCAAATTTGAACCAATGAACCCAGAACCACCTGTAATGATAATCATTATGTTTTCCTTTTCCTTATTTAAGAAGCCAGATTGCTTTGCTGTGCATTTAAGTTATGATATTCAATAAAGATAAAAATATTTATAGATCAGGGAACAATCAAGATGCAAGCACGTAAAAAAACAAAGAGGCACGAAATTGTTGTTCCAAAGCCTATCAATTCCTTTCCAGATAATCCAAAATTAGAAGAACATTTGCATTCAACGGTTACTACTTTCGGGAAGTTATTTTCTAACATAAATCGGTTGTTTTCTTTTTTGAGTAGGAAAGAAATTTTCGAGAGTAAAAAGGACGTGCGCCAGCTTGAGATTGAGGGGAGGCTCAAAAAAATGTCTGATGATGTGGCGAAATTTAAAATACTGAAAGATGAATAAATTCAAACTTGCTATGATAATTCGTCATCTTGATTATTGAAATTTTTCGCTTAACAAAAAAGCAAAAAAGCAGTAAAAGCAGGTGTTGCTATTTTTTTTAGAGACTCTTATGCAGGGCTGTGGCCATTTTTTTAGAATCATTATAACGATTGTTAATTGCGTAGCTATGGTTTTTATGGGGGAGAATTCTGTCAAGGCAGAAGATTTGTCATATTTCCAACAAGATTGTCTTGCTCTTCATGATCCTGCTTTTGTGGGCGAGTGTAATTTAAGAAGTAACCCTGGTGAAAGCGCATGGGGGCAAAGAAGGTCCCGAAATAGAGCACAACTAGATTATGATGCGGTTTCAAATTTTTTGGCGCTGTTCACTATAGTTTCAGATCATTTAGCGCTCAAAAGAGTAGAGCACGAGCAAAAGCAACAAGATGTGGTAGTTACAGTAGATATGCAAATTGAATTATTCGTTGCTAACCAAACTCTAAAAGTTGCTGATCCTTTTAATTGCGTTAATATAGAATCGTTTGCTGTGTACAATTGTAGTAGTGTTCCTAATATTTCGAAGTATAAGAGTAATATAGGTAGCGTATCAGCCAATGAAGATGATAGCAATAAAGCGCAGAGTTTAGCAAGTTTTATCGAAGCATTAAAGTCGTTTGGAAGAAGTCGCAGTTTTTCAGGCAGCCGGAGCGATTTACCTCAAGGTAGCCACTTATTTTGCTTGACGCCATCAGAATGCAAATTTTTTGGTGATTTGCAGGATAAAATCAAAGAAGAAAACCCAAGCCAAGTTGACTTTACTCCTGACACTTTAACTTATGAGGAAACGCAATATTTAGTATGGTTTTTCCGAAATCTAACCTGGTGGGTGACTGAATACCTTGGGCCAGGTTTGTTCCAGCTTATTTCGCCTGCTGCTTGGTATACAATGATTTCAAAGGCGGTAGATAAGAGTGTTTCTCGCATTTTTACATCTGGTGCTATAGCTATGCTGATGGGGGTTGAGCCTCGGGGAGTTGTCGTTTTGCTTAATGGGGCGATTACCTTTGAGATTCTAAAAGAGATCGTCTATCAGGTTGCTTATATTTTCTCGCCGATCATGCGCTGGCTGTTTGAGATGACTCTTCCTGTCTCAGACTCTGTGTGTAGATTTTATTCATACTACGTAAGTGAGGCAACCTTTGCTTCCGACGGATGGTTTGGTGTCTTAAACTCAAGAAATCTTTGCCGTAATTATTCTAAATTCCGTGAATCTATAACGACTAACGATCACTATATTGCTAGCAACGCTAAATTCTTCTTTAAGCTTTATGATAAACTCACTAAAGGCACTGAATATTTGGGGAATTATGCTAAATGCTGGCTTAACTCAATGTTTTTTAGTGATGAAGATGCCTTGTGGGAGTACAATCAAGCATTTTGGCAGCTTATTGAATATATTAATAGTTTCTTGGTGAAGTATATGCAAAAAGGCAAATGGATCTGATGAAACGCCATCTTGACAGCAATGTATTTTTTGTGTGCCATATCACCATTCGCAAAGAGGTGGCGTGAGTGCATTTTTTACATTTAATAGTCAGTATCGGATTTGGGCATCTTTTGGGCTCCATACCATTTGGGCTCTTATTGACTAAGCTCAAGGGTGTTGGTGACATTCGTAAAGTTGGCTCCGGCAATATTGGTGCAACCAACGTTTTGCGAACAGGTCATAAAGGCTTAGCATTTGCAACTCTCCTTATGGACGCACTTAAGGGGCTGTTTCCAGTAATATTTGTAGGTATTTGGGAGCCGTACCTTGGTGCTATGGCAGGAATTGCGGCTATACTTGGGCATGTTTTCCCAATTTGGCTCAAATTTAAAGGTGGCAAAGGAGTGGCAACTTCTTTTGGTGTGTTGCTTGCGATTGCTCCTTTGTTTGCTCTTGTAGGGGTTATTGCCTGGCTCATGGTAGCATTTATATGGCGATACTCGTCGTTAGCGGCATTGGTGAGCAGCCTTTTGCTGCCTATTCTCGCTATGTTTTTTGGTAGCCAGCAGCAAATGATGGTGACGATTTTCATTGCATTTTTGACAATTTTTACACATAAAGATAATATTAAACGAATCATTAAGCATCAAGAACCTAAAATTGGATCACACGCAAAGCCTCGAACAAATAAGGAAGTGTGATGAATGAATCTTCTAGATCCTGAATCAATTTCTTGGCTGAGGTTATCCCTAACGCCAAGAATAGGTCCTATTACATTTTGGCAACTGATCAATCAATATGGCTCAGCATTAGCAGCGCTTGATTTTTTGCAAAGCGAAAGCAATCGTCTTTTGCAGGTTTCGTTGGCAAGTGTTGAAATGGCGACTAAGGTAAACCTTCAAATGGAACGGTTAAAAGGGCAAATTTTAACGCCTTTTGATTCTAATTATCCGTTTCTCCTGAAGCAAATTCCTGATCCTCCTCCCGTGCTCTATTGTATGGGGGATTCAAAATTTTTGGGCAAAGGCAATATCGCCATGGTAGGTGGCAGGAATGCTTCAATGGCGGGTCAAAATTTTGCTAAGAGTCTTGCTAAAGAGATCTCGCAGTATGGTGTGCCCGTTGTGTCAGGTTTGGCTCGTGGTATTGATACAGCTGCTCACATGGGAGCATTGGACGGTGGGGCAGGGACGATCGCTGTTTTAGCCGGTGGTGTAGATGTTGTTTACCCTCAGCAAAATAGCTTTTTGTATGAAAGAATCATACGGAGTGGTCTTATTATCTCAGAAATGCCTCCTCAAACAATACCAACTGCTAGGTTATTCCCTAAGCGAAATCGTATTATTTCAGGGCTTTGCTATGGTACAATCGTGATCGAAGCGTCGGTTAAGTCAGGCTCATTGATAACTGCCAGATGTGCTATTGAGCAAGATCGAGAAGTTTTAGCCGTTCCGGGGTTTCCAGCCGATCCACGTCATCAAGGTTGCAATGAGCTTATTAAAAATGGTGCGGCATTGGTGGAATCTATGGAGGATATTGCGGATGCGTTGCCGCAATTGCCACTATCTAAGGCTAGTAGCCGCATATCTTTGGCAACAACCTTGGATGGATGTAAATCTATGCCCCATCTAGGCACGCTGTTTTCATTATTAAGTACAACACCTGTGGACTTCGAAGACTTGCTATCGCAAACGGGGTGGCCTGTTGCTATGCTGAGTGAAGCGCTTGCTGAGTTGGAAGTTTTAGGGTATGTTGCCCGCGTGAATGGGCAGTTTTATCAAACGGCTAACGAGATAAATCCCTAGTGGGTCATACATATGTCTGTACGAAACTCGAAAAGGGTGTCATATAGTCTTTATGTTTTGCAGGTAAAGAGAGGCCTTAGATGAAGGTAGTGATTGTAGAATCACCATCAAAAGCAAAGACAATCAATAAGTACCTTGGCCGTGATTATTCGGTGGTGGCTAGTTATGGCCATATTCGAGATCTTCCTTCCAAGAACGGTTCTGTCATGCCAGAGAATAGTTTTGCCATGGCTTGGGAAGTGGATGAACGGAGTGAGCGGCACATCAAAGATATTTGCCAAGAAGTCAAGAAATCAGAAGAGGTATTACTGGCTACCGACCCTGACCGAGAAGGTGAGGCCATTTCATGGCATGTCCTCGAAATTTTGAAAGAAAGAGGCGTTCTCAAAAATCAGACCATTCGTCGTATCGTCTTTAATGAAATAACTAAAACAGCTGTTTTAAAGGCTATTGAGGCACCCCGAAATATCGACCAATCATTGGTAGAAGCCTATTTGACGCGCCGCGCTCTGGATTATCTCGTCGGGTTTTCACTTTCTCCCATTTTGTGGCGTAAGTTGCCAGGATCACGATCAGCAGGAAGAGTTCAATCTGTTGCGTTAAGGCTCATATGTGATCGTGAAAACGAAATTGAATCCTTTATTAACCAGGAATATTGGTCCATTAATGCTGTTTCACAAACGGCCGCTAACCAGATGTTTGACGCTCGTTTGGTTGTTTGGCGAAACGAAAAACTGGATAAATTGACACTTAAAAACGCTAGCATGGCGGAAGAAGCGAAGGCGGATATCTTGAATGATAAACCGTTTATTGTTTCCAGTGTTGAAAAAAAGAAGGTACAGCGTCATCCTGCTCCGCCATTCACAACATCAACTTTGCAGCAAGAGGCCTCACGTAAATTGGGTTTTGCTGCTAGCAAAACAATGAAGCTTGCCCAAAGGCTTTATGAAGGAGTTGAGATCAAAGGTGAAACAGTTGGTCTGATTACCTATATGCGTACCGACAGCGTTAATGTTTCTGATGAAGCAATTCGCGAGACTAGGCAAGCTATCCAAACAGAGTTTGGTGATAGCTACTTACCTGAGAAACCAAAACTCTATAAAACCAAATCAAAAAATGCTCAAGAGGCGCATGAGGCTATTCGCCCCACATCTCTTCTTCGTAAGCCAGAAGGTTTAGCTTCAATTTTGGATCCAGATCTTCTCAAGCTCTATTCGCTTATCTGGAAGAGAATGGCTGCCTCTCAAATGGCTAGCGCTGTGTTTGATCAAGTGACGGCGCAAATGACTGGCCAAAATAATAAAGCTACATTAAGGGCTACTGGGACAACCAGGCTTTTCGATGGATTCCTTAAGCTTTATGAAGAGGGGCAAGATGAAGAGCCTGAAAGTTCAGACCAAAAGATCCTTCCTCAGCTTAATGAAGGTGATGTCATACAGATTCAGGACGTAAAGACGGAGCAGCATTTTACTCAGCCTCCCCCTCGATATACAGAGGCCTCTTTAGTTAAAAAACTTGAGGAGTTGGGCATTGGCCGCCCTTCGACATATGCCACAATCCTTCATGTTTTGCAGGACCGGAAATATGTGTCCCTTGATCGGAAAGCCTTTATGCCAGAAGAGCGTGGCCGGTTGGTGACGGCTTTTCTGGTTGGATATTTTCCGCGATACGTTGAGTATTCGTTTACTGCTGATCTTGAAAACCAGTTGGATGATATCAGTGATGGAAAACTGAACTGGAAGAGTGTGTTAGAAGAGTTTTGGGCAGGATTTAATGATGCTATTGGAGGAGCGAGTAAACTCAAAATTGGAGATGTCATAGAGCATTTAAATCAACAGTTGATGACACATTTCTTCCCGCTTAAAGTTCCTGGTGAGGATCCAAGGCAATGTCCTCAATGTCAAAAAGGACAGTTGTCGTTGAAGCTAGGTAAGTATGGAGCCTTTATTGGTTGTTCAGATTACCCATCTTGCAATTACACGCGAAAGCTAGATGACGATCATGCGCACCAAAATGATGAAGCCTCTGATGCTAGTGAGAATGAATCAGCATATCCTAGAGCCTTGGGAGCTGATCCGGTTTCTTCTCTTTTGGTGAGTGTGCGTAAAGGGCCATATGGTTTTTATTTGCAGTGGGGTGAAAACGCTGATGCAAAGGATAAGATTAAGCGGCTCCCTTTGCCAAAAAATTTGTCGCCAGCAAATGTTACTTTACAAGAAGCGTGCGACCTTGCCCGCTTGCCCAGGCTTCTGGGAGCGCACCCAGAGACAAACGCTGATGTTACGGCAGGTATTGGCCGCTTTGGTCCCTACATTAAACATCAATCAAGTTTTACCTCTTTAAAAAAAGAGGATGATGTTCTCACCATTGATTTATCACGGGCTTTGGAGCTTCTTGAGGAAGCTAAAAACAGGCCTGCAACATCAGGAAGAGGACGTAAATTCCAGTCAAAATCTACTTCAGCAAAAGCAGTAAATAAGACTGAAAACACTTCTACAAAGAAAAGAACAAAGAAAGTTTCATGAAACCTAAAGATTTATCCTGGCGCTCGCCGCGCAGCAACGATATCGTTGCTGTTGCCAAAAAATATAAGTATCCAATCAAAATTTCTGATATTTATAAACATGTTGATGCTCAAAAGCCTGAACATGAGTCCATCGTCAATGAAATTGTTGATCGCCTCGTTATTGAGGGGAAGTTTAAATATGTGCGTGATCATCGCGTCGCATTATCATCCTTTCTCTCGCCGATACAAGAGTACGTAGTGGCCAAAATTACTCCCGATAATGTCATTTTGGCTCAATCATGGGATGATCCAGAAGGGACAGATTATTATAAAGTAAAAGCTCCCCCTGCAATTCATGGAAAAATAGAAAATGGATCTCATTTTATTGGGAAGCTTGAAGATAAGCCTTTCCAAAAACATAAGACATTCATTAAATTTATCCGTTTTGTAGAGGCACAAGAGCGTAAAACTGTAGGTGTTTTAGAATTCCATCCAATCACACATCAAGCGCGACTAAAGCCCCTTCAAAAGGGTGAATATCCATTTTCGATCGATAATAGATTGGTGGAGCATCTAGCAGAAGGTGATCTTGTTGTTTTTTACCATGGTACGAAGCCTTCAATCGAGAGAATTGGGAACTTAAATGATCCCAAATCCATGGCTATGATTGCCATTTATGAACACAGGATTCCTTATGTTTTTCCAGAATTGGCAAGGGTTGAATGTGAGAATTTGCCTCAACTTAACATGGAGCATAGACTTGATCTTCGTCAAATGAGCCTTATCACCATTGATGGTGAAGATGCTAAGGATTTTGATGATGCTGTTTTTGCGGAAAAATGTGATGGTGGATGGCGTGTGGTTGTGGCCATTGCGGATGTTTCATACTATGTCCCTGTGGGAAGTGCGTTAGATCGGGAAGCCTACAAGAGGGGTAACTCAGCCTATTTCCCTGGGTTTGTGGTTCCCATGCTCCCTGAGGCGTTATCCAATGGCATTTGTTCGCTTATGCCAAATGTGGATCGAGCATGCATGGTCGCAGATATGGTGATCAACCTTGAGGGTAAAATCATTGGGCAACAGTTTTATCGTGCTGTGATGTGCTCAAAAGCACGTACGACTTATAATGAGATTGAAGAAATTATTTCTCAGGCTTCTTCTAAAAGTTCTCAGCATCCATTGAAAGATGTCGTTGCTAATTTGTATGAGGCGTTTAAAGTTTTACAAGATGCGCGAAAGCGCCGAGGAACACTCGATTTAAATATAGAGGAACGGCAAGTTATTTTTGATGGTGCAGGAGCCATCTGTGAGGTTAAAGCCAGAGAAAGGTTGGAGAGTCATCAACTCATTGAAGAGTTCATGATTCTTGCAAATGTTGCTGTCGCATCATTTTTGGAGGAAAATCAGCAAGCTTTATTATTTCGTGTCCATGATTCTCCGCAATCTAAGAAGCTAGAAGAGTTTGAGAAAAGTCTAAAGCCTTTCTATAATGGAGCCGTCAAATCTAGTAAAAAGTTCTTTTCTCATATTTTAGAACAATTTAATCAAACGCCTTTAAAAGATACCATTAACGAGCTTGTTTTAAGAACTCAAAGCCAAGCCGTTTATTCGCCTTATAATATTGGGCATTTTGGGTTATCGCTTAAGCGCTATTGCCACTTTACATCGCCCATCCGCCGTTATGCCGATTTGCTTATACATCGTGCTCTTGGTGTTGTTTTGGGCATCGATTCAGGCCCATTAAGTCTATATGATTCAGAGGCAGTGGGCTTGCATATTTCAACCACAGAGCGTAGAGCTGCAACCGCTGAAAGAGAAACCATGGATCGGCTTGTAGCTACCTATATGGAGACAAAGATGGCTCAAAACTTTAAAGCACGTGTTGTGGGAATTCACCGCGCCGGGATATTTGTTCGAACTATGGATGAACATGTTGATGGTTTAATCCCATTTAGAAATATGGGTGATGATCACTATGTTATTGATGAGGAGACAAATCAGATTATTGGAGCCAGATCTCGGACTATTTTTGCGCTAGGAGATATGGTTGAAGTGTCGATTCATAGGTTAGATCCTCTTGCTGGGCATGTTGATTTTAACCTATTGGATCATACGCCTCAATTTACACTAAAAAATGACGATAAGAGAGGCGCTGGTGACAAGCGATCAAGCGATAAGCGCGATCGTAAGGGGTCTGATGACAGATGGGGGCGTAAGAGATCAGATGGTGGACAACACCGGAGTTTCTCAAAAGGGCATGATGATAATCGTCGCCAATTCGATCGAAAAAGACGTGATGAAGATGGCGAAGGTCGTGATCGCGAGGATAGGCCTTTCCGTGGTAGAGGTGGTGGAGGTCGTGATCGCGAGGATAGGCCTTTCCGTGGTAGAGGTGGTGGAGGTCGTGATCGCGAGGATAGGCCCTTCCGTGGTAGAGGCGGCGAAGGTCGTGATCGCGAGGATAGGCCTTTCCGTGGTAGAAGTGGTGAAGGTCGTGATCGTGAAGATAGGCCTTTCCGTGGTAGAGGCGGTGAAGGTCGTGAGGACAGGCCAGCTAGAGGACGAACATGGGCAGAGCGCGAAGAAATGCCTGCGAGAGGTAAAAGATCACCGACAAGGCGTGAGGGTATTGACGGCGAATCAGGCTCTAGCTTCTCAAAGGGGCGGGACAATGATCGTAGGCAATTTGACCGTAAAAAGCGTGAAGACGGTAGAGGGGATCGTGAAGATAGGCCCTTTCGTGGTAGAGGCGGTGAAGGTCGCGAGGATAGGCCCCGGTCAAAAGATCGTCTAAAGGGTGATAAGCCAAGTTTTCGGAAGAAAGATGCTGTTGATCAAAAGGCAGACAGAAAAAGAAAGCGCGACCAATAACTAGCTGTTTTGTTTGGCAATGAGTGGTCTGTCGTTTTTCGACATCGTCTATCTACTTTTGTTGCTCCGACCACCATACTTTTTGTCTTCCCTCACACCTCCTTTTGTCTTCCCGGGCACTCTCTCCGTCTTCCCGGACACCTCTCTTTGTCTTCCCGGACACCTCTCTTTGTCTTTCCCGCACTTGATGCGGGAACCCAGGCTTTATATGGGCCCCCGCTTTCGCGAGGGTGACAAGATAAAGAGCGGGAATGACAAAAAAAGAGCACGAGGAGGACGGGGAAGAGCACGAGGATGGCAGGAAAAAGAGTGAGTGTAACAGAAAGTGTCATGGTTCTATGCTTGTTCATGGTTCTATGTTCGTTAGAGATAATCAATTTTTTATGGTGCAAGAATAGCAACAGTGCTATGTACAGAAAGCCAATGACTGTGGTATTTATAAATTCATTGTTCAGACGTGAGGGTGTAATTTGAGTTCGCTTCGTTTCATATCTTATATTTTCGTCGTTATAACGTTAATGGCAGGTTGCAGCAAAAAAGATGCTCCATACGTTGAAAGAAGCGTTAATGATCTTTACAATGATGCTATGGATGCAATGACGGCTAACCGTTTTAAAGATGCTGTGAAGCACTTTGATGAAGTCGAGCGCCAGCATCCATATTCGCCTTGGGCTGCAAAAGCTATGTTGATGTCAGCCTATGCAAATTTCCAAGTTAGAGAGTACGATAAATCTGTAAGCTCTTTGGAAAGTTTTATTCAGTTGCATCCTGGCCATGAAGATATTGCTTATGCTTATTATATGGTTGCGTTGAATTATTATGACCAAATCTCAACGATTGATCATGATCAAAGGATGACAGAAAAATCTGAAAGAGCTTTAGATGATGTAATCCGTCGTTTCCCTGAGAGCCAATATGCACGTGATGCCCGCTTGAAGATGGCTCTAGCACGTGACCATTTGGCTGGTAAAAATCTGGATGTTGGCCGTTATTATATCAAAGTTGGTGCGGTGGTGGCTGCAATTGGCCGCTTTAACAAGATTGTGCAAAAATTTCATGATACCTCCTCCATTGAAGAGGCTTTGTATAGGCTTGTGGAGTGTTACATTAAAATTGGCCTGGATGATCAAGCGCTTGCTTGTGCTTCTGTTTTGGGACATAATTACCCTGGTAGCAAGTGGTATGTCGAAGCTTACCAATTTATCTCACAATATGCCCCGCATTTATTGAAAGCAACGCAACCCGCGAACTAATTGGTGTTCCGTTATGTTTAAGCAACTTTCGGTTCGGAATGTGGTCCTGATCGAGTCATTAGACTTAAATTTTGATGAAGGTTTAACAGTCTTTACTGGTGAAACAGGGGCTGGCAAATCCATTTTATTGGATGCTTTAAACCTGGCTTTAGGAGCCAGAGCTGAATCAGGTTTAATTAGAAATGGGGCTTCTTCTGCAAGTGTGACAGCTGTTTTTCAAGATGTGCCTAAACAAGTGCTTGAGATGATGCATTCTTTTGGGATTTTGTATGATCCTAGCGAGGGGTTAGTTGTCCGTAGGCAAATTAGCATCGATCGTAGTAGCAAGGCTTATTTGAATGATGTTCCCGTTACTGTGATGACGTTAAGGTCAATTGCGCGTTTTCTATTGGACATTCATGGGCAATTTGATGCACTCGAAACTCCAGAAGATTTCCGCAATGCTGTAGACGCCTTTATTGATTCACCACTTAGAAATGAGGTAACTCAAACTTTTGTTCAGTGGCAAGAGGCTGCAAAAGAACACGCGTCATTTGTTCGTGAAATGCAGCAGTCATCCGAACTTCATCCACAATGGATGCGTGCTGTTAGGGATATTCGTGAGCTTAATATATTGCCAGATGAAGTTCCTAACCTAGAAAATCAGAAAATACTTTTGGCAAATACAGGGAAGCTCAATGAAATTTTGCAAGGAATTGACCAATCATTTGGTGGGGTTTTTGCTAAATTTCAAAGCGAAGGTTCTAGAAGTTTAGCCAAGCTTGCTTCTGTAAACCCTGACTATCAGACATATTTTGATCGTTTTGAATCAGCGACTGTGGATATCCAAGATATATATGACAGTGTAAGCGCTGAACTTGAAGCTATTGCGGCAGGAGCTTCATCACTAGAAACCATAGAGGCGAGACTATTTGAAATTCGTTCATGTGCTAGAAAATACAACTGTTTGCCAGAAGAATTGTTTCAAAAATGTGAAGATTTTCAAGCTAAGCTTGATGCCATTCAAGATGCTGAATATCGTTTATCAGAGTTGGCAAAGAAAGTTAGTGCGGCTAAGGCTATTTATGTCGAAAAGGCCAGTGCTCTATCGAATGAAAGGCAAAAGGCTGCGTTGCACATCACCCATAGTGTCCAGGCGGAGTTACCTGGGCTTAAGTTGCCAGAGGCAAAGTTTTATGTTGAGATTTTGCCATTGACGGAAGAAAAGTGGTCGAGTTTTGGAGTGGATGATGTGCGCTTTGTGGTCGTGACAAACGCGGGCGCTAAACCTGGTTTGATCCAAAGTATTGCTTCTGGGGGAGAGCGATCAAGGTTGTATCTAGCTCTTAAGTTAGCATTTTCTAGTGTTTATCCTGAATTGTGTTTTGTCTTTGATGAGGTTGATAGCGGCATTGGTGGTAGTGTAGCCGCGGCTGTGGGAGAAAGGCTGAAAAAGCTGTCTACCCATGGGCAGGTTTTGGTCATCACTCATTCTCCTCAAGTCGCTGTGTTTGCAAAAAACCATTGGCATATTGCTAAAGGATTAGGTAAGGATCAAACGACGATCAGTTCTGCAAAGCGCTTGGAGCCGCAAGAAAGGCAAGAGGAGATTGCTCGAATGCTCTCGGGCGAGAGTGTTTCAGATGAAGCCAGGGCTGCTGCTGCACAGTTGCTTAGGAACTCATAAATATGGTTACATCGCCTAATGCTTCCTCAGGGAATATTGATTTTGCGCAAAAGCGACATCGGGAGCTAGCCAAGCTTATTCAAAGGTATGATGATGCCTATTATCAAGATGATGCTCCATTGGTGACGGATGCAGAGTATGATGTTTTGCGGCAAGAGCTTTTGGAGTTGGAGAAATCTTTTCCGCAGCTAAAATCAGCGTTAAGTCCGACCCAGAAAGTTGGGGCTCAACCGCTTTCAAGATTTGCTAAAGTTAAGCATGCTTCATCGATGCTTTCGCTGGACAATGCATTTACATCCCAAGATGTAACAGATTTTTTTGAAAAGGCTTCCCGCTTTCTTGGTCGAGAGTCACGCTATATTGAAGTTGTTGCAGAGCCAAAGATTGATGGCTTATCTGCATCTATTCGCTATGTAGATGGGTGTTTGGAAGTGGCTGCAACTCGCGGCGATGGAGTGACAGGAGAAGATGTGACTCTCAATATCAAAACAATCTCTTCTATCCCCCAAAAACTTACCCCTCCTTTTCCCAACGTGATAGAGATAAGAGGGGAGGTGTATTTAGATCATGAAGATTTTTTTCTCTTAAATGCTCAACGTGAGAATGATGGTGAAGAAATTTTTGCTAATCCTCGCAATGCAGCAGCGGGGAGTTTAAGGCAATTGGACCCTGCTATTACAGCTAACCGAAAACTTAAGTTTTTTGCCTATGGGGCAGGGAGCGTATGGGTTGCTGGTTTTAGAACCCATTGGGACTTTCTTGAGCAGCTTAAGAAATGGGGATTTGAGGTGAATGAGCATATTCAACTTTGCAAATCTCTCGAAGATCTTGTGACATACTATGAGCAAGTGGCTAGCTTAAGGTCAGGCTTAGGTTATGATATTGACGGCGTGGTTTATAAAATTAACGATCTTGGGGAGCAAAAACGGCTTGGTTTTGTCAGCCGTTCACCACGGTTTGCTTTGGCGCATAAATTTCCTGCGCAACAAGCCCAAACGCGGCTTTTAGATATCCAGGTGCAAGTGGGTAGAACGGGGGTCCTAACTCCTGTAGCGCACTTAGCGGCTATCAACATTGGTGGTGTCGTTGTCACTCGGGCAACTTTACACAATGCAGATGAAATTGCTCGTAAGGACATTCGCGTTGGCGATATGGTTACTTTGCAAAGGGCTGGTGATGTTATCCCGCAAATAATTGGAGCCCAATTGGATTTACGCCCATCAGATTCAACTCCATTTGAATTTCCAGCCAAATGCCCCGTATGTGGGAGCCCAGTTGTTTCAAAAGGTGAAGAGGTGGCTAGGCGGTGTTCAGGCGCAATCACATGCCATGCACAGGCGGCTCTTAAGTTAAGGCATTTTGTTTCAAAGGATGCTTTTGACATAGAAGGGCTTGGGAGGAAGCATATTGATCATTTTTTCCAGGAAGGCGTAATTCGTTCGGTCATTGATATTTTTACATTTGAAGAGCGGGATCGCAGTGCAGATGAGCCACTGAAGGCTAAAGAAGGGTGGGGGGAAAAATCCGCTCAGAATCTCTTTGATGCTATCCGAGCAAAAAAGACAATCTCTCTTTCACGATTCATCTTTGCTTTAGGTATATCTCAAGTTGGGCAGACTACAGCGAAGAGTCTTTCTTTGTATTATGAAAATGCGTATGCCTGGTTTGAGAAAATGATTGCCGCGGCGAAGGGTGGTGCTGAGCTTTTAGAGCTGAAAAACATAGATGGTATTGGTGAATCAGTGGCGCAAGATATCGTTGATTTTATGAATGTGGATGCACATGTTAATTTGATAGCCACATTGATGGGAAATCATGAGAATGAGGGTATTTTATCAGTTATGCCAGATGAAAAGCCAAACGTTACTTCTTCGATGCTTGCTGGAAAGTCGATCGTATTTACTGGGACTTTGATCTCCATGACACGTGCGGAGGCCAAAAGTATAGCGGAACGGCTCGGGGCAAAGGTGCTGGGAAATGTGTCAGCAAAAACAGATATTGTCGTGGTTGGCGCGGATGCAGGCAGCAAGGCTGAACAGGCCAAAAAGTTGGGTGTCACCACCTTTACTGAAGATGAATGGATTCAAGTAACCCAAAGTGAAGGATGAAGGGGATATGAAATTTAAGCTTAACACACAAATGTATTTCGCAGATAAAGATCCACTCCTGGATGGTTCTGCTGTCAAAAACATCTGCATTTTTCTCCATGGTCTTGGTGCGAATGGCAAAGATTTAATTACTATCGCACATGAGTGGGCGCCCCAAATGCCTGGCACTCTCTTTTTAGCGCCCGATGCACCGACACCTTATGGTGACTTAGGTGGCTTTCAATGGTTCGATTTAATCTCTCATAATCCTGAAGTTATGGCATCCGAATTACTGACGAGTGCTGAGCTTCTTAAAGTATATATTGAAGAGGTATTGAAGTATTTTTCTTTAACAGCCAATAATCTTGCACTTGTTGGTTTTTCTCAAGGAGCGGCAATGGCTCTGCATGTGGGACTTTATTCATTGCCGCCAAATTGTATCATTGGTTATTCAGGTGGTATTTTTATTCAAGAGCCTGGTGCAAAATTAGCCGATATACCCGTTTTATTGGTGCATGGTACGAAGGATGATGTTTTACCGATTGATTTTCTTCACGCAACAAACCATTATCTGCAATCAAAGGGCATAACTCCTGAGGTATGCGTTTGTGAAGGGACTGGCCATTGGATCGATAGAGAGGGTCTGGCTAGTGGTTTAGAGTTTTTAAAAGAAAATCTGATAAGATAGTGCGGATTTTGAGGAGTGAATGATATGACAGATAAACGCCGTAGAACTAAAATTGCCCTCGTTGGGGCTGGAAATATTGGTGGAACGTTAGCGCTGCTTTCAGGCCTCAAGGATCTGGGTGATGTTGCTCTTATAGATGTTAACGAGGGGATTCCTCAAGGCAAATCCTTAGATGTCCTTCAAGCAATGGCCATTGAAGAGCACGACATTTCAGCCGCTGGTAGTAATGATATGAGTATGCTCCAGGATGCGGATGTGGTTGTTGTCACCGCGGGTGTTCCACGTAAACCTGGTATGTCACGGGATGATTTGCTCAGCATTAATTCTGGTGTTATGAAAGAATGTGGTGTCGGTATCAAAAAATACTGTCCAAAGGCTTTTGTTATTGTTGTCACCAATCCTTTGGATGTCATGGTTGGCGTGTTGCAAGAGGCATCAGGTTTGCCTCATGAGCGTGTTGTTGGAATGGCAGGCGTTTTGGATAGTGGCCGCTTTAGAGCCTTTTTGGCGCAGGAGCTTGGTGTTTCTGTCAAAGATGTGCAAGCTATGGTTATGGGGGGGCACGGAGATACCATGGTGCCATTGGAGAGGTTTACCACAGTTGCCGGGATCCCTTTGCCTGAAATTGTCCAAATGGGCATGATCACCCAGTCTAAGGTGGATGAAATTGTCACACGGACGCGCAATGGTGGCGGTGAGATTGTAGCCTTGCTCAAAACAGGCTCTGCATTTTATGCTCCAGCTTCTTCAGCCTTGCAAATGGCAGAAGCTTATTTAAAGGATCAAAAGAGATTGTTGCCTTGTGCAGCCTATTTAACAGGCCAATATGGCGTTAAAAATTTGTATGTTGGCGTTCCTGTGATCATTGGTGGTGGCGGTGTAGAGAAGATTATCGAGCTGCCACTTAACAATGCAGAAAAAACTATGTTTGACCAATCGGTGCAAGCTGTAATAGAGCTTAAAAAAGCACTTGATGGTATATCTTCTTAGGAGAGCGTAAATAATGAATATTCATGAACACCAAGCAAAGGAATTACTCCGTGGCTATAAAGTTCCCGTTCCAAAAGGGGAAGTGGCCTTTTCGGTAGATGAAGCCGTAGCGGCTGCTGAAAAGCTTGGGGGGCCTATTTGGGTTGTCAAAGCGCAAATTCATGCTGGTGGACGGGGTAAAGGTGGTGGTGTTAAAGTTGTTAAATCCATTGAAGCTGTACGGGCAGAAGCTCAGCGCATGCTCGGTATGACGCTCGTTACGCACCAAACAGGGCCGCAAGGTAAAGAAGTTAACCGTATTTATGTTGAGGATGGGAGTGCCATCGCGCGGGAGCTTTATGTTAGCTTATTGGTTGATCGTGCAACAGGTTCAGCAACTTTTATTGCCTCTACGGAAGGCGGTATGGATATTGAAGAAGTTGCCAAGCATACTCCTGAAAAAATTATTAAGGTCGCCATCGACCCCGTTCAAGGATTTCAGCCTTATCATAGTCGTAAAATTGCTTTTGCGCTTAATCTTGAAGGGGCTCAAATTAAAGCATGCCATCGTGTCCTTGCAGGGATTTTCCAGATGTTCCATGAAAAGGATGCCGCTTTAGTTGAGATTAACCCACTTGTTGTGACCCAAAGTGGGGAGCTACTTGTCTTGGATGCAAAGATTGGCTTTGATGACAATGCGCTGTTCCGTCATCCTGATATTGAGGCGCTGAGGGACGAAACGGAAGAAAACCCGGCTGAGCGTGAGGCCACTAAGCATGAGCTAAATTATGTTAAGCTGGACGGCAATGTTGGCTGTATGGTTAATGGCGCTGGTTTGGCCATGGCAACGATGGACATTATTAAGTTTTATGGTGGCGATCCGGCTAACTTCTTGGATGTTGGTGGCGGTGCAACAAAAGAGCGCGTCACGACAGCATTTAAGTTGATTCTTTCGGACTCTGACGTTAAAGGCATCTTGGTGAACATTTTTGGTGGCATTATGCGCTGTGATATCATTGCAGAAGGCATTTTAGCCGCAGCTAAAGATGTTAATCTTTCTGTGCCATTGGTTGTTAGGTTAGAAGGAACAAATGTGGAACTTGGTAAAAATATATTGAAAGAGTCTGGGCTAGCTATTGAGGCTGCAAATGATTTAGCTGATGCAGCTCAAAAAATTGTTCGTGCTGTGAAAGGAGCTGCTTAATGTCTGTGTTGGTTAATAAAAACACAAAGGTTATTTGCCAAGGATTTACAGGTAATCAAGGCACTTTCCATAGCGAGCAAGCCATTGCCTATGGAACTAAGATGGTTGGTGGCGTTACTCCAGGGAAAGGTGGAAGCACCCATTTGGGGTTGCCTGTTTTTGATACGGTCCAAGAGGCTGTTGAAAAGTCAGGCGCTGATGCGTCTGTGATCTATGTGCCACCACCGTTCGCTGCCGATGCAATTTTAGAAGCCGTTGATGCTCGAATTCCATTAATCGTTTGTATTACAGAAGGTATCCCTGTCCTTGATATGGTTAGGGTTAAGCGGGCCATGTGTGGTTCATCTTCTCGCCTTATTGGGCCAAATTGCCCAGGTATTATCACTCCAGATGAGTGCAAAATTGGAATTATGCCTGGACATATCCACAAGAAAGGCAAAATTGGTATTGTTTCACGCTCCGGGACATTGACCTATGAGGCTGTGGCGCAAACCACCGCAGCAGGCTTAGGTCAGTCAACTTGTATTGGTATCGGTGGTGATCCAGTTAACGGTACAAATTTTATTGATTGCTTGGAGATGTTTTTGAAAGATCCGGAAACCGAAGGTATCATCATGATTGGTGAAATCGGTGGATCAGCTGAGGAAGAGGCTGCTGAGTTTCTCAGTAGAGCTGCAGTGAAAAAACCAGTTGTCGGGCTTGTTGCTGGTATATCGGCGCCTCCAGGACGTAGGATGGGGCATGCGGGTGCTATCATCTCTGGCGGCCAGGGTGGCCCTGAAGAAAAGATGGAAGCTATGCGACGAGCTGGGATTTTTCTAGCTGAGTCTCCAGCGAAGCTTGGTGAAACGATGCTCCAGGCAATATCGAAATAGGTATTTGTGGCGGTTTTTTTATCATTCCCGTGTTCCTCTGTGTCATCTTCGCTCTTTTTCCTGTCACCCTCGCGAAAGCGGGGGCCCATATAAAGCCTGGGTTCCCGCATCAAGTGCGGGAATGACACCGGGGGCGTGCGGGAAGGTAAAAGAGGGGGGGGCGGCTTCCCCGCTGTCATCTGCGCGAAAGCGGAGATCCATATGGATCCCGGATCACGTCCAGGATGACAACAGAAGGCGTCCAGGATGACAACACAAAGTGTTCGGGATGACAACAGAAGGCGCCCGGGAATGACAAAGAGGAACGTGGGAATGACAATGGTATAGCCTGCCGGAAGTGATGGAGCTTTCTCGTGAACTTTTTTTTATTGTAACATGGGGTTTCTTCATTAAAATTAATTTATATTTTATTGATTATGCGTTAAAGTGTTTATATTTTTTTAATTCTTAAGAGCCTTTTGTATGTCGCAAAAATTTTCGTCCCTATTTTCGAGTGCTGATGTCCATTATCTAAGCGCGTTGTATGAAAAATATAAGCAAGATCCTCGATCTGTGGAACCTTCTCTGGCGGCTGAATTTAAAAAGCTGGATGAGGGGTCTGCTGGAGCCGAGGCCGCTCAGGATAAACCAAGCTGGATACCTGCTTTCAGGCTTGAATTAACCAATCCTCTTGAAGAAGATCTGAGGGAAATTAAGGATAAAAAAGGGCACGCATCTAAAGATGGTAAGACGAATGAATCAAGCGTAGGTAAGGCTGTATTGGCTGCTGCGCTAAAAGTTGCGGCATTAGTTGAGGCATACCGACGGTTTGGACATATGGCAGTACCACTGGATCCGTTGCATTTAAAGCCAGTCATTGGCCATGTTGAGTTAACACCTGAGTTCCATGGGATTACCCCTGATGAGATGAACCTTGAGGTTGAGCTACCGCTTTTTGGCTTTAAAACAGCGTTAGTGAAGGATGTGATAAGATGGGCGGAGGCAACATATGCATCGCGCATTGGGTTTGATTTTAGCCATATCACAGATCTAACCCGGCGCCAGTGGTTGCAGCATAGAGTTGAGTCAACATACATAGACTTTAGCAAGCAAGACCAAATTGAAATTTTAAAAGGCCTTACCAAAGCAGACCTTTTTGAGCGGTTTTTGGCGGTCAAATTCCCTGGTGCTAAACGGTTTGGCCTCGAAGGTGGCGATAGTTTAATACCTCTGCTTGAATTTGTATTACAATATGGCGCGCATCAGAAGTTGTCTGAAGTCGTCATTGGCATGGCTCATCGTGGACGTTTGAGTGTATTAACAAACGTGATGGATAAACCTTATGCGGCGGTGCTGAGTGAGTTTAAGTATGGCATTCCTATTCACCGTGAGTTGGGTAGCGCAGGCGATGTGAAATACCACATGGGCGCTTCAACAGATCGTATTATGGCTGATCATACGCTCCATTTAACACTCATGCCTAATCCATCACATTTAGAGGCTGTTAACCCAGTGGCTATGGGGAAGGTAAGGGCCCGTCAGGATGAGTTCAAAACTCAAGATGCGGCGATGTGCGTTTTGATCCACGGGGATGCCGCTTTCCCAGGTCAGGGAGTTGTGGCGGAATGTCTAGCCATGTCTGAGCTTAAAGGGTTTTCTATAGGTGGTACTTACCACATTATCATCAATAACCAGGTAGGTTTTACCACGAACCCAGATTGCTCGAGATCAACCTACTATTCTTCCGACTTGGCTAAGGGCTTTGACATGCCCATTTTCCATGTGAATGGCGATGATCCAGAGGCCGTAGTTTTTGCGGGCCAGATTGCGGCTGAGTATAGGGCTAAGTTTAGCTCAGATGTCATTATTGATTTGGTTTGCTATCGTAGGCATGGTCATAACGAAGGTGATGAGCCAGTTTTTACGCAACCAAAAATGTACGGGATCATCTCGAATCATCCGACACCACGTATCATTTACGCCGATAAGTTGGTGCAAAGTGGGGTTATTACCCAAGCAATGGTGGAAGAGTTTAAAACGCAATTTGAGCAACAAATGCAAAAAGCGTTCGATGAAACGGAATCGTATAAGTCAGTCAAACCAGATTGGCTTGAAGGGCGTTGGTCGCACATAAAAACGGATGATGACAAATCGCAGCCTGTTACGGGTTTAGATCTAAAAAAGCTCCAGAGTATTGGAGAAAAGCTCTTTACAGTGCCAAGCCATTTTAACCTAAACCCAAAAATTGCCCGGCAAATTGAACAAAAAAAGCAAATGCTTATTACAGGCAAAGAGTTAGACTGGGGGACTGGTGAAGCACTAGCCTTTGCGAGTTTGGTGGCTGAAGGTCGGAAGGTAAGGCTGACTGGCCAAGATAGCCAGCGGGGTACTTTCTCTCATCGTCATGCAGTTTTGACTGATCAAGTTACTGAGGAAACTTATACCCCAATCCACTCGCTGACTGCCGAGAAAGAACTTTTTGAAGTGACTAATAGCCTATTATCAGAAGCGTCAGTCGTAGGGTACGAGTACGGTTATGCTTACAACTCCCCCGATGCGTTAGTGCTATGGGAAGGGCAATTTGGTGATTTTGCTAACGGCGCACAAGTTTACATGGACCAATTCATTAGCGCCGGTGAATCAAAGTGGCTGAGGAAGAATGGTATCGTCTTGCTCTTGCCACATGGCTATGAAGGGCAAGGCCCAGAACATTCATCGGCAAGGTTGGAGAGATATTTACAATTGTGCGCTGGTGGGAATATGCGTGTAGTAAACTGCACGACTCCCGCTAACTTTTTCCATGCATTACGCAGGCAGCTGCATAGCCAAACTCGTAAGCCTCTGGTAGTGATGACGCCGAAATCATTGCTCCGCCATAAACAGGCTGTGTCAGATTTAGCTGAGTTTGGTTCGGGCAAGACTTTCCGGCCAGTGATCGCTGATGCTAACCTTTCGTCTGGCCAAGGTATTGAGCGGATCGTAATAACATCGGGTAAAGTTTATTATGACTTGAAAACTATGCTTGATGGGCATTTGGACAAAAAGATTGCTCTTATTCGCCTTGAACAATACCATCCATTCCCTGAAGCAGACATTGTGGCAGCTCTAAAAAGCCATACCGGCGCTCAAGTTATCTGGTGTCAGGAAGAACCACAGAATATGGGTGCGTGGACGTTTGTGCGCCCATATCTTGAGAAGGTTTTGGAGGCGCTGAAGTTCAAACATGCCTTGCAATATGTCGGAAGGCCTGCGGAGGCATCTCCGGCTGTGGGTTCAGATAAAGTGCATGCTGTGGAACAACAAAGGCTGGTTGAAGAAGCGCTTAACATATAATAATATATTGATGGAATTAAACGAAAGTTAGAGGGTCAAATGTCTACGCAAATTAAGGTGCCAGCTCTAGGTGAATCTGTTACAGAGGCTACTGTTGCAAAGTGGATTAAAAAACCTGGCGATAGTGTTTTGCTGGATGAACCTGTGGTTGAACTGGAAACCGATAAAGTGACCCTAGAAGTTGGATCGCCTGCTGCTGGTGTTCTAAAAAGCATTGAAGTGCAGCAGGGTGTTAATGTCAGCGTTGGGGCTTTACTAGGTACGGTTGAAGCTGGTGCAGTGGCTGCTAAGACAGAAGCGGCACCTTCTTCTGGTAAAACTGCTGAACCACTTGCCGCTAAAGCTGCTGTAGCATCTGAGATGCCCCTGGCTCCATCGGTTAAAAAGCTTGTGGCTGAGAACGCACTTGTTCCACAAAATATCGCTGCAAGCGGTAAGGATGGCAGACTCACAAAAGGTGATGTGTTGTCGCATCTTAAAGGTGGTAGCAGTTCTGGAGTCTCTCGCCATGAAGAGCGAGTTCCAATGAGCCGACTGCGTAAGAAAATCGCTGAAAGGCTCAAGTCAGCTCAAGATACCGCTGCTATTTTGACGACTTTTAATGAAGTGGATATGTCGACTGTTATGGATGTACGTAACAGGCTTAAGGATCGTTTCGAGAAGAGGCATCAGGTTAAGCTTGGATTTATGTCTTTCTTCGTTAAAGCTTGTACGACAGCTTTGAAAGAGTTGCCAGCAGTTAATGCGCGCATTGATGGCGATGATATTGTCTATCACAACTATTGCGATGTTGGTGTGGCTGTTGGTACAGCACAGGGGTTAGTCGTTCCTGTTGTTCGTGATGCAGATAAAATGTCATTCGCGCAAATCGAGTCAGCGATTGCTGAGTATGGCAAAAAAGCCAAAGAGGGAAAGCTTTCTATCGAGGATATGACCGGTGGAACCTTCACCATTTCAAATGGTGGTGTGTATGGATCATTGATGTCAACGCCGATTCTTAACCCTCCTCAATCGGGCATTTTGGGTATGCACAAAATCCAGGAGCGTCCAATGGTTCATAATAGTCAAATTGTGATTAGGCCTATGATGTATCTAGCGCTTTCATATGACCATCGAATCATTGATGGTAAAGAAGCGGTAACTTTCCTTGTGCGTGTCAAAGAGTGCTTGGAAGATCCAGAGCGTATGCTACTTGAGGCTTAATTCTACGTGCGTGTAAGAGAGCTTGGAAGGCCCAGAGCGTATGCTACTTGAGGCTACCATCCCTCCCGTCATCTCATACCGAAAAAAGGCGTAGGCCTTCCTTTTGTGTCATTCCCGCACCCTCTTTGTCTTCCCGGACACCTCCCTATGTCTTCCCGGACGCAGATCCGGGATCCAGGCTTTATATGGGCCCCCGCTTTCGCGAGGGTGACGGGCTTTGTTTTCTTTTGCTAGTGTAGGGCTTCTGGTTTATTTCAAGCTGCATATTCAGTCTTTGCATGTGGCACAGGCGACTTAAAAGTGTACAATCCATGAAAATTTGTTAAAATAAAAATATTGCCATGGAAACAAGGCGATAGGTATAAAGCTATTAAGCAAAACTGATTTCATTTAAGGGAAAAAGATGGGACAACGTGTTATAAGTTTGGGTTCGATGAAAATTTCGAATGAGCTTCCTTTTGCTCTCATTTCGGGCCCTTGTGTTATTGAAAGTCGGGAGCATGTGTTTAAGATTGCCGATCAGCTCGTCAAAATCACTCAAAAACTCAATGTTCCTCTAATTTTTAAATCTTCTTTTGATAAAGCTAATCGCACGAGTATTCGAGGCTATCGAGGCATAGGAATTGATGAGAGCCTTAAGATTTTTCAGGAAATCAAAGATAATTTTGGGTGCCCAGTTTTGACTGATGTGCATGAAAGTGAGCAGTGCAAAGTTGTAGCGCAAGTCGTGGATGTATTGCAGATTCCAGCCTTTTTATGCAGGCAAACAGATCTTTTGCTGGCCGCTGGAAAGACAGGTAGAGCTCTCAACGTGAAGAAGGGACAATTTCTTGCCCCTTGGGATACTGTAAATATTGTGAAGAAAATTGATGAAACAGGCAATCCAAATACTATGCTTTGCGAAAGAGGTGCTAGTTTTGGTTATAATACGTTGGTAAACGATATGCGCGCTTTACCAATTATGGCTGCAACGAGTTGTCCTGTCATTTTTGATGCCACTCATTCTGTGCAACAGCCTGGGGGTGCTGGGGCCTCTACGTCTGGTGATCGTAGGTTTGTTCCAATTTTAGCCAGAGCCGCTGTGGCTGTTGGTGTTGCTGGTGTGTTTATGGAAACGCACGATAACCCGGATCAGGCTCCAAGTGATGGTCCTAATATGATCCATCTAAACGATATGGAAAATTTATTGAGAATTTTAAAGAATATGGATGAGATTGCTAAAGCAAACGTGATCTTTATTGATAGAAATGCTTGAAAAAATGAGGATAAGCTATATTTCAGCATATGAAGTGCTTGACTCACGCGGGACACCAACGGTGGAAGTTGAGCTTTGTATCGATGGGGTTCCTGTTATTGCTTCTGTTCCTTCCGGTGCCTCGACAGGTAAAAAGGAAGCCTTAGAATTAAGGGATGGTGACCTTAAGCGTTTTCGCGGCAAAGGAGTTCGAACAGCTATTGATAACATTCAAATAATTATTTCCAAAAAGGTGATGGGGCAATTTTTTTCATCCCAAGCTGAATTTGATCAAACGCTATGTGAGATTGATGGGACAGCGAATAAATCAAGGTTAGGTGCCAATGCAACGTTAGGTTTGAGTTTAGCATTTGCGAGAGCGAAATCTTTGTTTATCGATAAGCCACTTCATGAAAGCTTTGATATTTCTGCAGAATGCAAATTGCCAGTACCATTGATGAATCTTATCAATGGCGGCGCACATGCGGATAACCCTCTTAGCATTCAAGAGTTTATGATTGTTCCTCATGGGTTTAATACATTCCAAGATGCCCTTCAGTGTGGCGCTGAAGTATTTGCGTATTTGAAAGAAACCCTTAAGGCACGTGGGCTTTCTGTAAATGTTGGCGATGAAGGTGGATTTGCTCCAGAAATAAAGCAGACACAGTTGGCCCTCGATTTGCTTGCTCTTGCTGTTGAAAAGGCTGGTTATGCATTGGGAAGCCAAGTAGGTTTTGCTTTGGATGTGGCTGCCAGTGAATTGTATGAAAATGGTAAGTATTCCTTCAGTGAGGAAAACCTGACATGTGGCCGAGATGAACTCGTCTTGTTTTATGATAGGCTGATTCATGATTACCCAATCATGTCTATTGAAGATGGTTGTGCGGAGGATGATTATGAAGGTTGGCGGTTGTTGACGGAAGCTTTTGGCGAGACAGTCCAGCTCGTGGGGGATGACTTATTTGTCACCAATATTGTTCAGTTAGAGGAAGGTATACGCACACATATGGCTAACGCCATTTTGATCAAGGTAAACCAAATCGGAACGTTAACAGAAGCGCTAGATGCTATCCGTTTAGCCAATGAAGGAGGCTATAAATCCATCGTGTCACACAGGTCAGGGGAAACGGAAGATGCCTTTATTGCTGATCTTGCTGTTGGGACAGGGGTAGGGCAAATCAAAACGGGTTCCCTTTCTCGTTCGGATCGAGTGGCTAAATATAATCAGTTGATTAGGATTGAGCGAAAAGCTCAAAACTCAATTAAATACGCAGGCTCAGAAGCATTTTTGAGCGATATTATTAAAAGGGTTGCGTCATAGTGGATCGTGGCATTAAAAAGCAACTGAAGCCGATTCTTTCATCGACCATTGTTTTTGCGGTTATCGCTTACTTTGTTTACAATATTATTCAAGGTGACCGAGGGCTTATTGCTATGTTACGGTTATTTAAACAAATTAATGAAGCACAGGAAGTTCTCGCGAAGATAGAAGAGCAAAATAAAACTCTGATAAATCGCATCGAGCTTTTACGTCCAAATCATCTTAGCCAAGATATGTTAGATGAGCAGGCCCGCTTGCAATTAGGCTATGTGGATGGCGAAGAGGTGGTCGTATTGCAGGATAAAATTTCTGAAAAGCCACAGCAGAATGACAAATAAAGCCTGGGTCATCGTTGATTCTCAAAAAATTGGCGCCCGTAATCAATGCCTTGGTTTAGCCGCGGCTCTTGGTTTAGAAGCTGTTCTCAAGCTTGTGGATGTAAAACCTATTTTCCGGTACTTACCTTCTGTCATATGGCCGCGATGCATGGGTGTTTTAACGCCGATGACGTGCCAATCTTTTGATGATCATGACTTACCTTCTGTATTCATTGCGTCAGGTCGCAGAGCGTTGATTCCAGCTATTGTGCTTAAAAGGCAATATCCTTCAATTCCCTTAATCTTGCTTCAAAAGCCTTCTATTTTTAAAAAAGTTCCCGATGTGATTATTTTGCCTGAGCATGATAATTATGAAGGGAAAAATGTTTTAACTATGATTGGTAACCCTCATCTGGTGAATGCTGTGACTGTTCAGGCTGTATTGGATCAATTTGGAAACCTGAAGAAGATGGCGGCGGGGAAAAAGGTTGTTACCTTGCTTTTGGGTGGCCCGAATAAGGCTTTTGATTTTCCAATAGATAATATGGCAGATATGATTAAGCGACTATTAGATGAGCTTGAGCAGAATATAGATATTGTCTATTTGGTAACGCTCTCTAGGCGCACACCAAAAGCTATTCAAAATCTTCTTTTTAAAATAAACCATCCGCGCATGTATGTGTGGGATAATACTGGCTCCAATCCGTATCTAGCCTTTCTAGGGTTAGCTGATATGTTCGTGATTACGGCAGATTCTGTGGCTATGACCTCTGAAGCGGCCTCAATGGGAAAGCCTATCCATTTGATTAATCTGCCTGGAAAGTCTAAAAAATTTGAACGTTTCCATGCTATGCTTAAGAGCCATGGTATTTCACGCGATCTGGCTCTTCCTTTAGAGACTTGGAGCTGTAATCCTTTGAGGGAAACAGAAAGAATTTCGAAAGAAATTCAAAAATATCTTAGTTTAAAATAATAAATCAGTCATTTCTTTTGTCACTAATTAATCAAATTTTTACGTTTAATGAGTAAAAATTAATAAAAATTAATTGTAGTGGGGAATTAATGAAAAATCGCTTTTTATTGACAACATTTCTGGCCGTAGGATTTATCTGTCATATGCCAGGCTATCTTGTTGCTCAAGTCAAGGATGCTGCGGAGCATACTAGTGCCACAACAGCAGCGTCAAAAGCTCATGAAGGTGATCACTGTAAGCGAATCCTCGCTGTTGTAGACCTTGGTTCAGGCGGCACCAAAGCTGACAGAATGGAAGTAGATCATTGCAGAGAAAAACTGGTACGTAATATAGGAAAAACTATTAACGAGACAGTTCAATATTCTGTAGCGATGGCTGAAGCTAAAACAGATAGGCTTCCGGATTCTATTCAAACCACTGGTATTGAAAAAATCTCTTCTATTAAGACTACGCTTAGTGAGGGTGACGATAAACCAGAGAAGTTAGCTGGTGTTGCAACTGAAGCTATGCGTAGGGCAAAAAATGGTTGTGAATTTCTTGATAAAGTCAGAAAAGAAACCGGTGTTGCCATTAAAAGAATAAATCAAGATATGGAAGGCATCCTTGGATACGTTGCGGCTTTTGGCCATAAAGATATGGATAAAACATGGTTTGCTCATAAAGAAGGCGGGAAAGTTACTGGGTATAAGCATGACAAAGCTGTTGTTTGGGATATTGGCGGTGGAAGCCTTCAGTTAACACTCTACAAAGAGCCAGTTGATAGGTATAAAAGAGCAGGTAAAACCGATCCGCACAGCTACGTTGTATACGGTGGTCATGTGGCATCTGGAACATTTAGAGCCATGGCAACAGCTGTGCTTGAAGGTGAGGATAAGGCTGGAACAATTAAAACACCAAATCCAATTAATAAAGAGTTTGGAAATATGTTGGCTAATATGGCCTACTCAATTGGTGTATCAACTGTTCCAGATGAGATCAAAGCAGCTATTAAAGCATCAGGTGGACAAGTTATCGCCATCGGTGCCGTGCACAATCGAAGTGTTGCAAATGCCATTACAAAGGCTACAAAGGTGGATGTAGCTGAACGGGGATATTACACCAATGAAGACGTTAGGAGTGCCGCTAAGGCATTGCTTGGCAAAAAGGATGCTGCAATTGAGACTGCCTTAGGGCTACTTCCAGGTGCAGATCTTGCTCCTACCCAGTTAACTAACTTAATACTAGTTGCTGGTGTTATGAAAAAAGCAGGCATTACAAAGGTTTGGTTGGTTGATGCCAATACAGGAAAAGGAGCCTTTCTTTGGGATGATCTATGGGCAGATGATGAGAAATTTGACCCATGTAGTTCCGATGAAAAAATGCATGAGGTTTCCATGTTCCTTGAAGATGCTGGGTTGGCTTCAAAACCAGGCGAGCATGATGCTCCTACTACAGAGGAGGGAATCGCCACGCTGGAGCATAAGAGAAAAGAGGTCGTAGCTGCTGACAATGTTGCACGCAATAAAAAGTATAGTTCTGGCTTAATGGGTCGGATTGCTGCTTCAAAGGCAGAAGAGAGTAAGCCAAGTGGTGATGCTGAAGAGCCGGCAAAGAAAGGCGCTGGTCATCTGACAAAAGTAAAAGGTAAGGTAAAAGGTAAAGTTAAAGGTAAAGGTAAGGTAAAAGGTAAGGGTAAAGCTGATACTGACAAATAATTTTGTGCTTGATTTTCCAGATGCCCGCTATGAGCTCAGCGGGCATCTTTTTGTTTGAACGAAATGGGCTTGAAAAAAGTCGCTATAAGATGCTTAAATAGTTTAGCGAGTATTTAAAAAGAATAACATGTCATTTCGTAACAACCTGATTTTAGATACAGATAGTTATAAGTCCAGCCATTGGTTGCAATATCCTCCTGGAACGGAAGGGTTGTATGCATATTTTGAAAGCCGTGGGGGGCAATACCCTGGTGTTGTTTTTTTTGGTCTTCAATATTACCTTCAAGAATACCTCTCAAGGCGGATTACTGAGAAAATGGTTGAAGAGGCCGCTTCTTTCTTTAAAAAACATGGGATGCCTTTTAATCACAGGGGGTGGCTTCATATTGCTAGAGATTTAGGTGGATATATTCCCGTTCACATAAAATCTGTGCCTGAGGGAACCTACGTGCCAAATGGGAATATTTTGTTTTCTGTTGAATCAACAAGTTCGGAAGCCTTTTGGATTGTTACATGGCTCGAAACTCTCATTGCTCGAGTTTGGTACCCAATAACTGTCGCAACTAAAAGCTATTTCATTCGTAAAAAAATCATGGGGCTGCTTGATAAAACAACCGATAATCCAGAAGATGAAATTGAATTTAAATTACACGATTTTGGCGCAAGAGGAACAAGCAGCCAGGAATCAGCGGGTATTGGTGGTGCGGCACATTTAGTAAGCTTCTGTGGTAGTGACAATGTATTTGGTGTGAATTTTGCAAATCATTACTACAACGATGAAATGGCAGGGTTTTCTATTCCGGCGGCTGAGCATTCAACCATTACATCTTGGGGGCGAGAACATGAAGCCCTGGCTTTTAAAAATGTGTTAGATCATTTCGCAAAGCCTGGAGCCATTGTTGCTGTCGTTTCTGACAGCTATAATATTTGGGATGCAATCGATAATATATGGGGTGATGCCCTTAAAGAGCAGGTTATAAAATCTGGTGCGACTATCGTTATTAGGCCTGATTCAGGTGACCCAACAAGTGTTGTTTTGGCTGTTTTGCGGGAATTAGAAAGATATTTCGGGTCTCAGCTTAATTCAAAAGGGTATAAGGTTCTCAACTATGTGCGTGTTATCCAAGGGGATGGAATTAATGAATCAGTGATCGATAAAATTATTAATCATGTATCTGATGCTGGCTATAGCCTAACAAATGTTAACTTTGGTATGGGAGGAGCGCTTTTGCAGCAGTTAAATCGTGATACGCAAAAAATGGCTTATAAGTGCTCTTTGATTATTATTAACCAAAAGCCTCAGCCTATCTTTAAAGATCCTGTCACGGATCCAACCAAAAAATCTAAAGCTGGTAAGCTATCATTAGTTAGGCATGCGGGATTTTATCAGACGATTCATGAGGAGGAACTTTGTGGGCGTGAAGATTTACTGGTCCCTGTGTTCAGTAATGGAGAAATCTTAAAAACACACTCTTTATACGATATTCGGCAAAGATTGCATGGGCATAATGATGTCTAGCCTAGGGCTATGAAAAATCGCGGAAATAAATAATAAAAAAATCCTATGCCCCTTGATTTTCGATTGACGCGCACCATATGAAGTGAGGGTTTGAAAAAGCCTGCTTTCGAAAGAGAGCTTCTCTCCTACAAAGGAGCAGCATCTGCTCCCTTCAGGACAGCTATGACGGTGGGGGCCGTCGTCTTGAAGTTGTTATTGGGTTGACAGAGGGTAAGCCATAGGGTTTACCCTCTTGTTGTCTGAAGTCCATAGACTACTAGCGATTAAATTTTTATTTATTTTGGGGCTTTAGTCCGACACTGAGTTTGAGCGCCTTCGGATAAAATGAATAACCGCATATACACCTAAGCACATGAGGCCTAAGGCAATCATAGAGGCAACTTTGCTGAATTTTTTTGTTTTTGCAGGCAATTCAAAGGTCTTGTCGATTTTACGCGAAATCCCCATTTGGTCATTTAGCTGCGAATTCTCTTTAGCTGGAGAAACATATTTAACCAAACTTTGAGAAGAGGCATTCATTAAAGCAGGGCTTGAAGAAATAGATTGGGTTGAAATTTCATGCTCCATGTTAGCACTGGCTGCATGAATAAAGGTTATAGATAGCGCGCAGGCGAGCAGAATTTTTCTGGATAATTTCATCGTTTACCCCAAAGGCTTTGCTATATTTTGGTGGGCCAGGGAGGACTTGAACCTCCGACCTCACGCTTATCAAGCGCGCGCTCTAACCAACTGAGCTACTAGCCCAAAACCTTTAACAATGCTTGTATAACGGTGTTCGGACGTTGATGCAAGCATAATTATTGCTGTACTCTGATTAAGTTTATAATTTAATCAGTTATTGAATTAATTATGCTCAACTGTTATAAGTTTGCATCAAACAAAATTGTGGTGAGCCAACGCAAAATGAAATTTCTTCGAAATAATATGACAATCCTATTTAGCATTGTAATAAGTGTTACACCTATTATGGCCAGTGATTCAAACCTGTTAGGCATTGATGGGCAAGAGGTAAAAGGCTTAACGAGAAAAACCATAACGCAATATTATGATAAGCCTGAAACATTTGAAGATTGGCTGGATTCAAAAATGATGATAGTCAATGATACTGTGGCATCTATCAGTATGATATATGCCGTGACAGGGCTCGGACCATTAGCTTTCCTGGATAAATTACTTGAAAAGAGGGCAAGAGTGGGCTCTTTATCACCGCAAGGCGCCGCCGCAGGAATGAGGCGGGCACGCTCCTTTACTAGCATGGCTGAAATAGCTCAAGAAGGCTCCAGTTTTGCTTTCCAGCATGTTTCGAAAATATTGATGCATGTTGTTCGTGCCAAAACTTTTGTGCCGGTAATGGGTGGAATAGCACTGGCAGCTGGTGCGTACTATGTTTATCAGCATTGGGATTGGCAACAAGGCTTTGGCTCTAATATTTATAATGTGAGGCAGGCAGCATGGGAGGATGCATCATGGTTGGCTTCAAAAGCAGCATTTGCCCTTAGGAAAGTTGCTGGTTATTCGTTAGCTATAGGTCTGAATGGAGCGATAATGCCGTATATTTGCACAAAAGCGCATGTCTTTGCCTTTGCACGTATGCTTAAACTCAACCATGCTATGTTAGGGTTAAGGCCAGATGCTCCACATGCGTTTGGTAAATACCTTGTTACTCTTGCTGAAACAGGAGCTGTTATCGCTCCTTACGGTTCGGCAAATTATCAAGAGGCTGAGGCATTAAAAGCCTTAAAAAGGGATATGTTTAGGAGCATTGCTCAGCTTGATCTTGGTAAAATGCAAGAAGTATTTTTTCAGCAAGTACCTGAATACATGGGCAAAATAACAAACCATATCAAGAATGCCTACACCAATGGTTGGAACTGGGTAAAAAGCTGGTTTTAAAATCTACTTCGTCATTTGCGTGATTTATATTCCATTTGATCATTCAACTATGTTTGCTGAGCGCGAAGCTCCCAGACATCCACTTTTGCCACTCCGCACACTTCCTTTTTGTCCTCCCTGGCACTTCCTTTTTGTCTTCCCGGGTACCTCCTTTTTGTCAGGTATGAGGAAAGTGTTGCTTAAGTTCTGAGAAAGTTGTGCATTCCCACACACCCTCTTTGTCATTCCCGCACCCCTTTCTTGTCATTCTCGCACTTGATGGGCCTTGTTGCATGGATGAGGGAGGGTATTGGCAAGAGAGAAGAGTTGCGCTACTAAGCGAGAATGAAAAAACACCGAAAAGAGCGCAACTGGTCGCAATATAACCAAAAGTTAAAAACAATAGCAA